>JAESFN010000018.1_pt1 | contig 300572 bp, 284 predicted proteins | sample 9269411 | NCBI WGS metagenome assembly JAESFN01 (sample SAMN14505399, study PRJNA617100) | algae metagenome | isolation source: Iphinoe sp. HA4291-MV1 and co-occurring heterotrophs from trail next to... | place: USA: Maunawili Falls, Hawaii | collected 2009-07-25
TTTACGCCCAGTGATTCCGAACAACGCTAGCCCCCTTCGTATTACCGCGGCTGCTGGCACGAAGTTAGCCGGGGCTTATTCTGCGGGTACCGTCATTATCGTCCCCGCCAAAAGAGCTTTACAACCCGAAGGCCTTCATCACTCACGCGGCATGGCTGGATCAGGCTTTCGCCCATTGTCCAATATTCCCTACTGCTGCCTCCCGTAGGAGTCTGGGCCGTGTCTCAGTCCCAGTGTGGCTGATCATCCTCTCAGACCAGCTACGGATCGTTGCCTTGGTAGGCCGTTACCCCACCAACTAGCTAATCCGACGCGGGCTCATCCAATGGCGATAAATCTTTCCCCTTTCGGGCGTATACGGTATTACTCCGGGTTTCCCCGGGCTATTCCGTACCATTGGGAAGATTCCCACGCGTTACTCACCCGTCTGCCACTCCGTATTGCTACGGCGTTCGACTTGCATGTATTAGGCCTGCCGCCAGCGTTCGTTCTGAGCCAGGATCAAACTCTCAGATTGAAAGATTTGATTCTGGTCGGCTTGGAGGGAATCACTCCAAGGATCTTCTGCGTAACGGGCACCTTCACACACAATGCACACGAACCTGGGTTACCCCAAATTCGGCACATTTGGTGATGGCTTGAAACGCAGATATCGCCAGAGTTCTTGTGATCCACCATGCGCTTGCGCGCTGGGTCGGATCCGCCAGGACTCCGCCGCCTGCGTTTCTCTTTCTTCCGATTCAGTTGTCAAAGAGCGCCGCATCGTTCAACAGCAAACCCCGACTGGGCCGGTCTCCCGGCTTGTCGGCGAAAATACGAAACCCCGTCAGGAACTTCCCTGAGAGCTTCGCGCCGGTTCAAGAGATTGCTGTCTTTCGACATTGACGAAGCGCTTGAGCAGCGCGCCGTCGAAGGCCCAAATATGCCCATCTCAATCCGGAGTGTCAACACAAAATCCAAAAAAAATTTACCCACCCCGTTCAACCGCATACAGCCTTAGTTTAGCCGCACAAAATTCCCCACAATCAGGCCTGATTTGGACGGGGGCTTGGGGACTTCGGCATCTGCTCCGAGGTGTCACCGCGGAATGTGGTGACTGTGTGCCCCTTTGAAAGGGCGGGTTTTGCTGGATCGCAGACGGCACGCGCCTGTTGGCGGCATAAGGCGTTCCGCAGCGCGGGATCGTCCGCGCGGCCTGACGCACGCCTATGCCGTGCGCAACCGTCGCCCATTGCCCGACCTTTACACCATGGACAACGCCGAATCGCGGCGTGGCGGGCGGTTTCGCTGGTTTTTCAGCACGTGCCTGGCTGCCGCCGTCGGCGGCGTCGCCATCATCGTCGTGATTTTCGGTGCCGCCGATCCCAACGAAGGCCGCGGCGGCATGCTTCCCACGTTGCGCCGCATGAGCGAACAGACCAAGCTCCGCGCGCCGGGCGAGCTGGCCGTTGCGCGTCCGGATGGTTTGCCCTGGTCCTCCCCCAAGTCCGACCGCCTGCAGCCCCTGTCCGGCGCTACATCGACCAAATTCATCGTCCAGGATTCGATCCGCCAGCGCCGCGGCAGCCGCGAGTACATCCACAACAAGCCCTATGCCCGGGTTGTGGCGCGGCTCGGCTCCGTCTCCGTGAAGGACGCCAGCCAGATTCCGCCATTCAATCCATTCCGCCTTTACGCCAATAACACCCCCGTCGGCGAAACCGATGAGGAGAGCGGCAACGGCCCGACTGGCGGCGAGGTTGTGCTGCGCGTGGTCGAGCTGCTCGGCAGCATCCTGCCCACCGAGGATGGACAGGAGATGGATAACCAGGAAGTTGCTGACATCATCCAGCGCTCCCGTCAGGCCCAGCGCGAGGATGCCGGCATGAAACCGGGCTTTCTGCCTGAAGGCCTGGATCTCAGCACACCCCGAGGCCCCAACGGCGAGGCCATGACCAACTGGCAGTCGGAAGCCATTCCTCCCAACACGTCCGTGCTCGAAAAGTCCGTGTTCGAGACCGACGACGTCACCGATGACATCGAAGGCCGCGAGATTCGCCGCGCCAAAGTTGCCCGGGGCGATACCCTCGCCCGGATGCTTCTGGCTGTCGGCGCTGAACCGTGGCTGGCCAGGAACATGGTCGAAGCTGCCCGCGGCGTGTTCCAGGACGCGGATCTGGTCCCTGGCCAGGATGCCGAATTCGTGCTCGTCCCCTCATTGACCAAGCCCGGCCGGCTCGAGCCCATCCGCCTGACGATCCGGGAAGGCGGCCAGCACAAGGTCACGATTGGACGCAGCCCGGCGGGTGAGCTGGTCGCGACCCTCAACCCGGGCCCCGAAATGGGTAGCGGGCGGCCAATGGGAGACAGCGAAGGCTCCGGCGCCACCAGCCTCTACGCCAGCCTCTTCCAGGCCATGTTGTCTCAAGGCCTGCCGATGGAGGCCATCGAGCAGGTCCTGCGCATCCACGCTTACGAGACGGATTTTCGCCGGCGCACGCGCAGCACCGATTCCATGGAGCTGTTCTTCGACCTCAAGGAGGAGGAGAGGGGCAGCGACAGCCAGCCTGGCGAGCTGCTGTTCACCGCCATCTCGACAGGTGGCGACACGCAGCGCTACTTCCGCTTCCGCACGCCCGACGGCACCGTCGACTATTACGACGAGTACGGGAACAACTCGCGCAAGTTCCTGATGCGCCGGCCGATCCGATCGGAGGAAGCCCGCCTGACGTCGGGCTTCGGCATGCGCTTCCACCCGCTGCTCAATGCCAGGAAGATGCACACGGGCATCGACTGGGCCTCCCCGATCGGCACGCCGATCCTGGCCTCCGGCACCGGCATCATCGAAGAGGTCGGTCCCAAAGGGCAGAACGGCAACTACATCCGTATCCGCCATTCCAACGGCTACCAAACGGCCTACAGCCACATGAGCCGGTTCGCACCAGGCGTGAAGCAAGGCGTCAAGGTCCGGCAGGGACAGGTGATCGGTTTCGTCGGCAACACCGGCTTCTCCACCGGCCCGCATTTGCACTACGAGGTGCTGGTCAACAACCGGTTCGTGGACCCGCTGTCGATTCAGGTGCCGCAGGAGCGCAAGCTGACCGGCAAGCTGCTGGGTGATTTCCAGCGCGAGCGCATGCGCCTCGACGAGCTGATGCGCCGTCCGCCAGTTCGCGTGGCGCAAGTCGAAGCGCGCTAGAGCGTCGGCCCACAGGCATCTCCCGCATTCCTCCCATGCGGCGCGCGGAGCAGACTTCAATGCGCGCGTAGCGATGCTATGGTGATCGTCTCTCCTAGAGGCGCATCACCCGGAGCAACCATGCAAGAATTGCGGTCGAGCTACATCGGCGAGCTCAAGATCCAAGTGACGGGCTCCTACATGCTCGGCAATTCCCCGCTCGGTGTCCGCCGCCTGGACCGGCTCGACAAAGGCCACTTCAAGGGGCCGCGCATCAGTGGAGAGATCATGCCCGGCGGCGTCGATCTGCTGCTCGGCGGCAGCGATACGGCCTTGCGCCCCGATGTCCGTCTGATCGTCAAGCTCGCCGACGAGCATCCGCTGCTGATCTGTTATCGCGGCGTGCGGCATGCCTCCGAGGAGGTCATGGCCAAGATCGCGCGTGGCGAGGCCGTCGCTCCCGACAGCCACTACCTGCGTACCTCGATGGTCTTCGAGACCGCCTCCAAAAAATACGACTGGCTGAACCGCATCGTCGGGGTAGGTGTCGGGCGCCGCGAGCCCGGCTTCGCCATCTACGACGTCTACGAGATTCTCTGAGGCTCGGGCGGATGGCGCGCAAGTCCATCGGCATCATTGGCGCCGGCGCCGCGGGACTGACGGGCGCAAAGCATCTGCTCGAGGCGGGCTATGACGTCACGCTGTACGAGATCGGCAGCCACGTCGGCGGCTTGTGGGTCTACAAGAACGACAATCAGCGCTCGTCCGCCTACAGGACGCTGCACATCAACACGGCGCGCGACCTGACTGCATTCTCGGACCATCCTTTCCCTGCCGATGTGCAGCCATTCCCGAATCACCTGGACATGGCCGCTTATCTGCGCAGCTATGCCGAGCGTTTCGGGCTGGTCGAGCGCATTCGCTTCAAGACGCCGATTGCATACCTCGGCCCGGCGCCGTCCTATTCGCCCGAGCGGCCCCGCTGGCAGCTTCGCACCGCCGCCGGCGAAACGCACGAGCACGACACGGTCATCGTCGCTTCGGGGCACCTGACCAAGCCGCTCGACGTGCCGATGTTTCGCGACGAATTCAAAGGCCGCTACCTGCATTCCCATGACTACAAGGAGCCGGCCGAATACGCCGGCGAGCGCATTTGCGTGGTCGGGGTCGGCAACAGCGCGCTCGACATCGCCAGCGACCTCTGCCCGGCGGCGCAGCGCACCATCCTTGTCGCCCGCTCGCGCCCGCTCATCATTCCGAAGCTCATGTTCGGACGGCCGTTCTGGGACCTTGCCAAGCCGCTCTACAAGCCGTGGATTCCGCCCGCTGTCCGCAATAATTTATTGCGTTTCCTCGTCTGGGTCGTGCAGGGCGACATGGGCAAGCTTGGCTTTCCGCCCACCGCCCAAAAGGTGCACGCGACGTCCAATGCCAACATCGTCAATCACATCCACTATCGCCGCGTGGCCGTGAAGCACGGCATCGAGCGCATCGATGGGCAGCGCATCACCTTCGTGGATGACACCAGCGAGGACTTCGACACGCTCATCGCGGCCACCGGCTACTTGCTCGATCTCGATTTCATCGATCCCAAAGTCATCGCCATCAAGGACAACAGCCTCGATCTTTACATGCGCATCGTCCCGCCGGACTGGCGCGGGCTGTATTTCCTGGGCTTCTTCAACTCCGATACCGCCGCCAACTGGATCAGCGAAGGTCAGATCCGCTGGATCCGCGAGTTCGAGCTCGACCGTGCCATGCTCCCGAGCCGCACGGACATGCTCGCCGAGATCGATGCGCGGCGGCAGGCTGTCGTGCGCGACTTCAAGGACACGCCGCGCCACGGCATCGAGGTCGAGCACATGCCCTACTTCGCCGATCTGAAGCGCACCATGAGGGAGGCCCAGTACCGCGCACATGCCGAGGTCCGCGACATCGGCATCGGGGCCAAGAAGCGTGTGCCGATGCTCGAAGCTGCCGAGTGAGGCCGGTGTGATGATCGCGAAATTCGCCGGCATTTGCCGCGGATCCTGTAAGTCGGGACACTAGTCATTTCCGCCACCACCGCCAGCTCCGGCCTGCCCGCGATCCTCGATGAGGATAAGCCGCGGCTGGAATTGTCGGTCGCACGGCGCATGCTCGTGCTCATCGTCGTGGTGGTGAGCTCGGCGACCTACATCGCCGCCACTTTCACCGCCACGGCCATCCTTCCCCAGATGCAGGGTGCCGTCTCCGCCACCCAGGACGAGATCTCCTGGACCGTAACCTTCAACATCCTGGCGACCGCCATCGTCACGCCCATGAGCGGCTGGCTCATCGCCCGCTTCGGCATGCGCAACGTGCTGGTCTGGAGCCTCGCGGGCTTCTCGCTGGCGACGTTCTTCTGCGGCGCGGCCACCTCGCTCGAAAGCCTGGTGCTGTGGCGGATGATCCAGGGTGGCCTCGGAGCCCCGCTCATCCCCCTGGGGCAATCGCTGCTGTTCGACGTCTTCCCGAGACGCCAGCACGCCACCGTGATCTCCCTGTTCGGCATGTCGAACACGGTCGGTCCCGTCATTGGTCCAACTGTCGGCGGCTATCTCGCCGATCACTACAGCTGGCGCTGGGGCTACTACATGATCGTGCCGGTGGCTCTCATTGCCTGCGTCGGCGCGTTGATCGCGTTGCCCAAGGATCTTCCCAAGGAACGGCCCTCCCTCGATTGGACGGGCTTCATCTCGTTGTCAGTTGCCATCGCAGCGATCCAGCTCGTTCTGGCGCGCGGCCAACGCCTGGATTGGTTTCAATCCGGCGAGATCGTCGTCGAGACCATCGTCGCTGTCCTGGCGCTCTACATTTTCATCGCCCATAGCCTCACGGCGTCGCGGCCCTTCCTGTCGCCGCGTCTCGTGCTCGACCGCAACTACGCCATCGGCCTGCTGCTCATCAGCATCTTCGGCATGCTCAACTTCACGCCGATGGTCCTCCTGCCGCCGCTCCTGCAGGGGCCGCTCGGCTATCCCGACTCGCTTGTCGGTATCGTCGTGAGTTGGCGCGGCATTGGCGTGCTCGGCGGCTTTTTCATCGCCATGTTCACGAACCGCGTCGATCCGCGCGTCGGCATGGTCCTGGGCTTCGGCGTCCAGATCATCTCCGGTATCTGGCTGATGGGCATGGACTTCAACATCGGCCTGACGGCGTTGTGCACCAATGCCTTCCTGCAAGGCTTGGCCGTTGGCCTGATCTGGACGCCGATCGTCACCTCGGCCTTCATGACCCTCGACCCCGAGCTCAGGCCCGAAGGCGTCGCCGTGCTGCACTTGATGCGCAGCGTCATGTCGAGCTTCTTCATCTCGATCTCGGTGGCGGAGGTTGTGCATGCGACCGGCACCAACTACAGCCGCATGGTTGAGTTCCTGACCCCCTTCAACAAGGTCCTGACCTCGCCTACAGCGACAGGCGCCTGGCACTTCGATACAACATCGGGGCTTGCTGGGTTTGCCCGCGAGATCAATCGCCAGGCGCTCCTGATCGGCTATATCAACTCGTTCTACCTCTATACCGCCGTCTCGATCGCCGCGATCCCGCTGGTCTTGCTGGTCGGCAAGAAACGGACCACTTAAAGCAGTGCCCGTCGGGTTGGCCGAACGCGCGCTCCCGCGTACACTGGACCCATGACACTCACACCAGCTGAAATCGAACGCTACAAGCGCCACCTGGTGCTGCGGGACGTCGGCGGACAAGGGCAGCAGAAGCTCAAGTCCTCGCGTGTCCTGGTCATTGGCGCCGGCGGACTGGGCAGCCCCGCCATCATGTACCTCGCTGCGGCGGGCGTCGGCACCATCGGTATCATCGATGATGACCGCGTCTCGCTGTCGAACCTGCAGCGGCAGATCGTGCACGACACCGCGCACGTCGGCATGCCCAAGGTCGACAGCGCCAAGGACATGGTCGCCCGCCTCAATCCGCACGTCGAGGTCGTCACCTATGACGAGCGGCTGACCGCGGACAACGCCCTCGGCATCATCGGCGCCTACGACCTCGTTGCCGATGGCTCCGACAACTTCGCGACGCGCTACCTCGTGTCGGACGCGTGCTACCTCGCCAAGCGCCCGCTCGTGTTCGCCGCAGTCGGCCCGTTCGATGGCTACATCACGACCTTCAAACCGCATGAGACAGGCCCCGACGGCAAGCCTCTGCCGACCTATCGCTGCCTGTTCCCCGAGGCGCCCCCGCCGGGCACCGTCGCCAATTGCGCCGAAGTCGGCGTCCTCGGCGCGATCGTCGGCGTCGTCGGGACGCTGCAGGCGACGGAAGTGCTCAAGGAGCTGATCGGCATCGGTGAAGCGCTGGCCGGGCGCCTCCTGATCTATGACGGCTTCAGCCAGCGCTTCGAGCAAGTCAAGATCGCCTGGGACCCCGACAACCCGCTGTCGGGGCACAACCCGACCATCAAGGACTTGTCGATCCACAAGGGCGAAGCGGCAGCCGTGTGCGCGATCGATACGGATGCGGGCACGGCCCGGTGACCATCCGTGGCATCCTCTTCGACAAGGACGGCACCCTTCTCGACTATTGGAAGACGTGGGTGCCGATCAATCGCAAGGCGGCGCTGTTTGCGGCGGGCGAGGACCCAGCGCTTGCAGCCAAGTTGCTGCGCGGCTGCGGCCACGATCCCGAGACCGACAACGTCGCCTCCGGCTCCTTGCTGGCAGTGGGAAGCATCGGCGAGATCGCCGATGCGTTCTCAACCTTGCTCGGCGCCCGCACGCCGCCGCGCCTGCCGGAAGAGATCGAGCGCATTTTCCGCGAAGGCGGCGCACAGCACTCGGTCCTGATCGACGGCGCGGCCGAGACACTGCGGCTGCTCAAATCACGCGGGATGAGCCTTGGCATCGCCACGAACGATTCCGCCGGCGGCATGGAAAGCTCGCTCGCGCCGCACGGCCTTCTTCCCCTGTTCGAGTTCCTGGCCGGCTGCGACTCGGGCTACGGCGCCAAACCGGAGCCGGGCATGGCGCTGGCCTTTTGCGATGCGCTGGGACTGAGCCCGGATGAGGTCGCCATCGTCGGCGATGCGGCGCACGATCTGGAGACTGGCAAGCGCGCCGGCCTCGGCTTGAAAATCGGTGTGCTCACAGGCACCAGCCCGCTCGAAGACCTCGCACCTCACGCGGACGTGGTGCTGGAGAGCGTAGTGGCGCTACCAGGATATCTGGCCGGCTGAGCTGTCAATTCTGGCGCCGGATGCGCCAGACGAACTCCGGATCCCCGTAATCCACCCGCGCCAGCGTCTCGAGCACGAGGAACCGGTCGTGCACCGCCAGGGCGCCCTCCAGCAGGCCGTTCCATGCCTCGAACACGGCCGGCGACACCGCAGCCAGGTCCCGCATCAGGCGCCATCCCGGCCGATGCACGAGGACCGCACCACCGTCATGCGAGATGCGGGCTTCATCGCCTTCACCGCTCGCGAGGCCTGCCATGTAGCGCGCGAAACCCTCAGGCCCCGCGTTCACACATCCCAGAAGCCATGCCGTCTCGCGATACATCTGCGCGCCGATGAGCCGGCCCGCGGCGCGGCCGAGATACGCGGCCTCAGCAGGTCCCAGCAGCTCGACCAAGCGCGGCAAGCCGGTGCGGATGTATTCCATGGCGTAGTTGCGCTCGGCCTTGGCGAGGCGCTCCGCAGGCCATTCCGCATGAGGCAGCTGAGGTGCCTGCGCTGGATCGAAGGGCGGCGCCAGCTCGCCCGGCCGAAACTGCAACCGCTCCTCCGGCGCCAACTCCCGATCGTGCTCCAGGAAGTATCCGGCGAGGCCGTGCTGCCCGTCCGTCGTCTGCGCCGTGCACACGAAGCCGAGCCGGGGATTTCCCAGCGAGACGCCATTCTGCGCGTACCAGCCCCTCAGGATCGCACGCGACACCTCGCTCGGCACGCCGCAGATGCTGGCGCCGGGGTATATCCAGCGCGGCGGCACGAAATTGACCCACGCCTTGCGATCGCTTTCGCGCATGAACTCGACGGAAACGCCGCCGATGCCATTGGAAAGATAGTGATAGGCCGCGCACGCCACGGCGTCGGGCATATCGCGCAGTCCGAGCTTGTCGAAGCTCGACAGGAACTTCTCATGATGCTGGTGGCGGAAGACGCGAAACACCCACTCGGCAGCGGTCGCCGCATCGCGCCGCGTGACCAGCGTCAGGATCAGGCCGGTGAAATAGGCATGGTAGAGCCCCGCAACCGCACGCAGCGCGCTTCCATCCGTTTTGCTCTGGATGTGCGCAGCACCCATGCGATGCCGCTCTAGAACATCGCCGGATGCACGCGGTCGGGCGGAGAGTGGCCGTCGAGGAAGGTCTTGATGTTGATGATGACCTTTTCACCCATGTCGACGCGGCCTTCGAGCGTCGCCGAGCCCATGTGCGGCAGCGCCACCACCCGGTCGCTGGCCAGCAGCTTCGGATTGATCGCCGGCTCGTGCTCGAACACATCCAGGCCTGCGCCGGCAATGGCACCGGTCTCGATCATGCGCGCGAGCTCGTTCTCGTCGATCACCTCGCCGCGCGCTGTATTGACAATGTAGGCCGACGGCTTGAGCAGCTTGAGGCGCCGCGCCGAAAGCAGGTGATAGGTCGCCGGGGTATGCGGGCAATTCACGGAGACGATGTCCATGCGCGCCAGCATCTGGTCGAGGCTGTCCCAGTAGGTTGCCTCCACCTCCTGCTCGATGTTTTCGGGCAGGCGGCGGCGATTGTGATAGTGCACCTGCAGGCCGAACGCGCGCGCGCGGCGCGCAACGGCCTGCCCGATGCGGCCCATGCCGATAATGCCCAGGCGCTTGCCGTAGATGCGGTGCCCGAGCATCCACGTCGGCGACCAGCCGTCCCAATGCCGCCGCGGATCCTTCAGCACGGCAGTGCCTTCCGCCAGTCTGCGGGGAACAGCCAGGATCAGCGCCATGGTCATGTCGGCCGTGTCCTCGGTCAGCACACCCGGCGTATTAGTAACGGTGATGCCGCGGTTGCGCGCCGTATCAAGGTCGATGTTGTCGACGCCAGTGCCGAAATTGGCCACGAGCTTGAGGCGGGGACCAGCCTGTGCCAGCACGGCGCGATCGATGCGGTCGGTCACGGTCGGGACGAGCACGTCGGCGGCCTGCACGGCCTCGACGAGTTGCGCCTGGGACAAGGGCTTGTCGTCGATGTTGAGCCGGGCGTCGAACAGCTCGCGCATACGCGTCTCCACCACCTCGGGCAGCTTCCGGGTGACGATGACGGTCGGCCGCTTTGCGCTCTGAGACATGATCGATGTCCACAAAATCATCCAGGATGGCTGAAGGGGCGCAACCGCAGCCGCGTTATTGCGTTTGGCCGCCTCGGAGCCTGCCGGCTTGTCTAACAGATGCTTCTCTGGCGACAAAGACCCATGAACGAGCTATGGCAGGACTTTCATCCGGCGCCGCGTGATTGGTCTTGCGGCGGTCCACGCAATTGACCAAATCTCCTGCCAGCCAACAGCCCCAACATCGGCCCAAGCACCGGGATGAGTCGCTTCAGCGCATGAACCAAGGTCGGACCCTGCTGGCACTGCTGCTTCTGGGCATGGGCGCACTGGCCGTTGGCCATACACCGGCACAGGCGCAGGGGGCCCCGGGTCAGGGCAGCGGTCTGCCCGTCCCGCGTTTCGTCAGCCTCAAGTCGGACAAGGTCCACATCCGTCAGGGCCCGGGCACCGATCACAAGGTCCTCTGGGTGTTTCAGCGCGCAGGATTGCCGGTCGAGGTCATCGGCGAGTTCGAAGGCTGGCGCCAGATCCGTGATTCAGAAGGTACGACGGGATGGGTGCTGCAGGCCCTCGTGTCGGGCCGCCGTACCGCGCTCGTTGCCCCGTGGGAGGTCAAGCCTGGAGCCGCGGCGCAGAACGTGCAGGTGCCTCTCCGCAGCGATGACCGGGACGGCGCGAGCCCAATCGCCATCGCGGAAGCCGGCGTCATCGCCAACATCCGCACCTGTGACGGCCGCTGGTGCTACGTCTCGATCGCCAACTATCGCGGCTACATCGAGCAGAAGAAGCTGTGGGGCGTCTACGAGAACGAGGTGATTCGCTAGAGCACGATCTTTGCGAACGATCGTGCTTCCGGCTCCTCAGCGTCGGACCAAGCGCACCACGACATCGATGTGGCTGATGCGCGTTCCCTCGGGCGGCTGTGGCAAGCCGTCGACCTTGATGGCATCACCGGGGATGTCCATCAGCTCGCCTTCCCGTTCCAGGAAGAAGTGGTTGTGGTTCGAGACGTTGGTGTCGAAGTAGGTCTTCGACCCTTCGATCGCCAGCTCGCGCAACAGGCCTGCGCGCCGGTACTGGTGCAGCGTGTTGTAGACCGTGGCCAGTGACACGCGTTCACCCGCCACGACGGCCTCGGCATGCAGCATCTCGGCCGTCACGTGCCGATCTTCGCGGCCGAAGAGCAGATATCCCAGCGCCATACGCTGGCGTGTCGGCCGAAGTCCAGCTTTGCGCAGCAGCTCGGCAACGTCTGCCTGCGTGCGAATCATTTTTGGTTCGTTTTCACTCATTGCGCGCCATCACACCACCCTGGCTGGATAATTCCGCCATGTGGCGCTCCACTTAAAACCTGACTCCCGTATACTAGTTTGTCTTCATCCTGCCTGCAACGTGGCACATTATGCACGTCAGGCCCTTGTTCCCCGCGACCCTCTTACCGCCTTTTGAAGGGTAAATGAGTGTGGTAGGAACGCGAAGAGGCCTTCTGGCAAGTCCTGGCGGCCACGAGATGAAGTCAAGAGAAGGGCAGGACAGACCACTATGGCCGAACGCCGTTCGACCTATGAATACGAGGATCTTCTCGCGTGTGGACGTGGAGAACTGTTCGGCCCGGGCAATGCTCAGCTTCCGCTGCCGCCCATGCTGATGTTCGACCGCATCTCGAGCATTTCCGAAACTGGCGGCGCCAACGGCAAGGGGCAGATCCGGGCCGAGCTGGCGGTTGCCGGCAACCCGAGCGTCGATTGGTTCTTTGCCTGCCATTTCAAGGGCGATCCGGTCATGCCGGGGTGCCTCGGACTCGACGCCCTATGGCAACTCACGGGTTTCTTCCTGGGCTGGCTCGGCGCCCCTGGGCGCGGGCGCGCGCTGGGCGTGGGCGAGGTGAAGTTCACCGGAATGGTCCTGCCGAGCGTCAAGCACATCGAGTATATTGTCGACCTCAAGCGTGTGATCCTTCGCCGTTTGCGGCTTGGCATTGCCGACGGGCAACTGAAAGCGGACGGACAGCTCATCTACCAGGCGACAGACCTGAAGGTTGGCTTGTTCGAACCCGGCCAAGACACAAATACAGCCGCAGGATGACGGTTATCGACGCCCAGGCCATCCGGAGGCCAAAGGTCCGGCCGCGGGGGAGGGTATTCATATGAGACGTGTCGTCGTCACAGGCATGGGCATCGTGTCCTCGATCGGCAATAGCACGCAGGAAGTGCTGGCGTCGCTGCGCGAGGCCAAATCCGGCATTGTCGCCGCGGAAAAATATGCCGAGCTGGGTTTCCGCTGCCGGGTGCACGGCGAGCCCAAGATCGACTGGGAAGCCATGGTTCCGCGCAAGCCGAAGCGCTTCATGGAGGCGGGCGTCGGCTGGAACTATGTCGCCATGGATCAGGCGATCCGCGATTCCGGGCTCGAGGCCGGCGACATCGTCAACGAGCGCACGGGCATCATCATGGGCCAGGGCGGCCCATCCACGCACGCCATCGTCCGCGCTGCTGACGTGACACGCGAGAAAGAGCCCAAGAAGGTCGGGCCGTTCGAGGTTCCCAAGGGCATGTGCTCGGGCCCTTCCGCCGCTCTGGCCACCGCCTTCCAGATCAAGGGCACGAACTACTCCATCTCGTCGGCCTGCTCGACATCGGCCCACTGCATCGGCAATTCCGCCGAGCTCATCCAGTGGGGCAAGCAGGACGTCATGTTCGCCGGCGGCTGCGAGGAGCTCGACTGGACGCTCTCGGTGCTGTTCGACGCCATGGGTGCCATGTCCACCAAGTTTAACGCGACCCCCGAAAGGGCGAGTCGCGCCTACGACACCCAGCGCGACGGCTTCGTCATCGCTGGCGGCGCGGGCGTCCTCGTCCTCGAGGAGCTCGAGCACGCCAAGGCCCGCGGCGCCAAGATCTATGGCGAGGTGGTCGGCTACGGTGCCACGTCCGACGGCTATGACATGGTCGCCCCGTCGGGAGAGGGCGCGGTACGCTGCATGCAGCTCGCCCTGGCGGGCCTCGACGGCAAGGGCATTCGCGGTAAAGTCGACTACATCAATCCGCACGCCACCTCGACGCCGGCCGGCGACGGTCCGGAGATCGAGGCGATCCGCAAGGTCTTCGGTGCGGGCGACACATGCCCGCCCATCTCGGCCACCAAGTCCCTGACGGGCCATTCCTTGGGTGCCATCGGCGTCCAGGAGGCGATTTTCTCGCTCCTTATGATGAACAATGGCTTTATTTGCGAGAGCGCCAACATCGACGAGCTCGACCCCGCTTTCGCCGATATGCCCATTGTCCGCAAGCGGACGGATGCGGAGCTTAACTGTGTGCTCTCGAACAGCTTCGGTTTCGGCGGCACTAATGCCACCTTGGTGTTCCGCCGCCATGATGGTTGACAGCACTTTCGGAACGCCCTGTTCCCTAGGCTACAGACCTTTGGCAAGGGGTACGCTTAGGGTCTCGCGTTATGAAACCGTATGGCAAAGGCATATTGAAAGGGGCGGGAAGCTGCTGGCTGTCACAGGCCGGGCAGGGACCTGCCAAATTGGGAACGCTCATGTCTGAGAAGGACATCATCAAGCCTGGTCCCCTGATGGCCGGCAAACGCGGCCTCATCATGGGCGTCGCCAACGAGCGCTCCATCGCCTGGGGCATCGCCCGCGCGCTTGCACAGCATGGGGCGGACCTCGCCTTCACCTACCAGGGTGACGCCTTCGGTCGCCGCGCCATTCCCCTGGCCGAGTCGGTCGGCTCGAAGATCATCGCGCCGTGCGACGTGTCCGACCTCGCCAGCGTCGACAACGTGTTTGCCGAGATCGACAAGACCTGGGGCAGTCTCGACTTCATCGTCCACGCGCTCGCTTTCTCGGATCGCCGTGAGCTGCAGGGCCGCTATTCCGACACCACGCGCGAGAACTTCTCCAACACCATGGTGATCTCCTGTTTCTCGTTCACCGAGATCGCCAAGCGCGCCGCACCGTTGATGAAGAACGGCGGCTCCATGCTGACCCTCACCTACGGCGGCTCGCAGCGCGTCGTGCCGTCCTACAATGTCATGGGCGTTGCCAAGGCCGCGCTGGAAGCATCGGTGCGCTACTTGGCGGCCGACTTCGGCCCGCAAGGCATTCGCGTCAACGCGCTGTCGGCCGGTCCGATGCGCACGCTGGCCGGCTCGGGCATTTCCGACGCCCGCATCATCTTCAACTTCCAGGGCGACCACGCGCCGTTGCGCCGCACGCCGACGCTGGATGAAGTGGGGGGCGCCTCTCTGTATCTGCTTTCCGATCTGGCAGGTGCCGTCACGGGCGAGATCCACTACGTCGACTGCGGCTACAATACCGTAGCCATGCCGACGCTCGAGGCTTTGAAGAGCCAGGAGCAGGGGCACCCGTCGCCGTCCGAAGCTGCGGAATAGCCGAACTTCAGATCACGTTTGTGCAGCGCGGCCGCCTGCTTCGAGCGCCAGCGCCTGCACGATGAATTGGTGCGTCGGGGTCGGCACGCCATGCTTGCGGCCCAGGCGAGCGACAGCGCCCGACAGCCAGTTCAGCTCCAGCGGCTTGCCTGCCGTCCGGTCGTGCGACATCGACGAGGTCATCGCCTCCGGCAGGCCATCGACGATTTTGACAAGGGACGGAATGTCGTCGGCATTGAGCCAGCCGCCGGCCTTCTCACCCACGGCAACGACCTCCTTCACAGCGGCCTCGATCAACGCCCGCGTGTCGGGATTGGCCCGCAGGGGACCTGCCGTGCGCTGGGTCAGCGTCGTCACCCCCGACATGGGCGCGAGCATCGCGAACTTGAGCCACAAGGCCCGCTGGATGTCCGGGACGACGTGCGCATCGATGCCGGCGGCGCGGCACGCTGCATGAAACGCCTCGACGCGCTCACTCGGACGATTGTCGGTCTCGGCAAACTCCAGGCGCGCGAACGGGCTTCCATGCTCGATGATTCCGGGAGACGGAATATGTGACGCGATGCGCGCCACGCCCGGAACCACATGGTCCGGGCCCGCCACGCGCTCGACGATGTCGGCCGCCTCGACCCCGTTCTGAAACGTAAAGACGGGCACGCCGGGCTTCAGGATCGGCGGTAGCAAGCCGGCAGCCTCCTCCGTGTCCCCCATCTTGACCGCGAAAACGACGGCCTCGGGCGGCTGTGCATCGGCAGGCTTGGCCACGGCATGCGTTGGGGTCAGATGCACGTTGCCAAGCGGACTGCGCACCTCGAGGCCCCGCGACTGCATGGCCGCCAGATGCGCGCCGCGCGCCACGAACGTCACGTCGTTGCCGGCTTGCGCAAGGCGGACTCCGAAATAGCCACCGATACCCCCGGACCCCATGATGAGGATCTTCATCGCATCGCCTCCACACGTAACGTCTGTCCTGGCTTGTGAGTCAGGATGCTAGAAGTCTCGGGAAATGCCGGTCAAGCTGGCGGTTGAACCGTCTTGCACACAAATAGGAGATCGAGATGAGCACACTTTCCGTCATCGTGACGGGCGGCGCGAGCGGTATCGGTGCCGCCACCGCGCGCAAGATCGTCGCCGCCGGAGGTCATGTCGGCATCCTGGACCTCAACATGGAAGCGGCCGTGGCGCTTGCCGGAGAGCTTGGTCCAAACGCTGTCGCCGACAGCGCCGATATCCTTGACGAGGAGGCCGTCGGCGCCGCGCACGACCGATTGGCCTCGGCCCTGCCGCCGATCACTGGATTGGTCAACTCTGCCGCGTCGACAACGCAGGCTCACCGCATCGAGGATTTCCCGGCTGCGGAGTTTGAGCGCATTCTACTCTCGCATACACGCGGAACCTACGTTCCGTGCCGGGTGATCGGCAGCGCCATGGCCAAACGTGGCCAGGGATCGATCGTCAACCTCGCATCTGTGCTCTCGTTTCGCTCAGGCCCCGTGCTCGGCTACACGGTCGGCAAGGCCGGCGTCGTCAATCTCACGGAAACACTGGCCGTGCAGTGGGCGAAGAGCGGTGTCCGCGTCAATGCCGTCGCCCCGGGATGGACCGATACACCCTTCATCCGCAAGCCCGGCCGGGACTTCTCGCACGTGACCAACGCGATGCCGATCGGACGCCTTCTGCGGCCCGAGGAAATCGCCGAGGTGATCTATTTTCTGCTTTCACCCTCGGCTTCGGCCGTCACTGGTGTCACAATTCCATGCGACGGCGGTTATCTCGCCGGAACCGGCTGGGGTCCATTCGGCGGAGTCCCGAAAACGTGACACATCATCGTAAGACATTCTGTCGACAGTTGACATTTGCGCCCGCCAGCGGGACAAACACATGACCAATGGGCGGGTGAGCAAGCCTGGCCCGCAAGAGCCTAGGGAGAACAATGTCAGTTTACCGCTCGTTCCTGTTCGCTCCTGGAAATCATCCACGCCGCGTGGAAAAGGCCCTGACGCTCGACGCCGATGCCACGATCCTCGACCTGGAGGACGCCTGCCCCATCGCTGAGAAGAAGGCGACCCGCTCCGTTATCGTCGCTGCCTACCAGACGCCGCGCCGCGGCCTGGGCTACGTGCGCGTCAACGCCTTGTCGACCGAATTCGGCTACGGCGACATCGTCGCGGTGGTGCAGTCTGGCATCGACGGCATCATCGTCCCCAAGGTCGAGAGCGTCGACGAGCTCAAGACGGCGGACTGGCTCATCACCCAACTCGAGCGCGAGCGCGGCTTGAAGCCGGGCGGCATCGATCTCATCCCCATTTTGGAGACCGGAAAGGGCCTCGCCAACGTCGCGGCCATCGCGGCCTCCGGCACACGCACCAAGCGCCTGTCGTTTGGCGCCGGCGATTTCACGCTGGACATGAACATCGAGTGGAGCCGCGACGAGGACGAGTTGCTGCCCTATCGTAGCTCCGTCGTGCTCGCCTCGCGGGCCGCCGGCATCGATCCGCCGCTTGATACCGTCTGGGTGGACATCAAGGACACGGAAGGCTTCCGCAACTCCGTGAAAACCATCAAGCGCCTCGGTTTCCAGGGCAAGATGTGCATCTATCCCGACCAGGTGCCGGTGGTGAATGAGCTGCTGGCCCCATCGCCCGCCGAGGTTGAGTGGTCGCGTCGCGTCGTGGCCGCTTTCCAGGAGGCCGAGAAAGCCGGCTCGGCTTCGCTGCAGCTCGACGGAAAGTTTATCGACTATCCCATCGTGTACCGCGCCGAACGTCTACTTGCCGCGCATGAGCGCATCAACGCCCGCAAACGTTAGAAGAAAGAGGCCACGCGCACCCTGACACGCCGTGTCGATACAGGCCATGCGCATCACTTCAGAAACGGAGCAAAAGAAAATGGAAACTGCGGCACCCTCCCCGCATCCGACCGTGAAGCCGTTGCAGGGAATTCGCATTATCGACGTTTCGAGCTTCCTTGCCGGGCCGTTCTGCTCGACGCAGCTCGCCGAGTTCGGCGCCGAGGTCTACAAGCTCGAGCTGCCTGTCGTCGGCGATGCCCTGCGCAAGTTCGGCACACCGACACCATCCGGCGACTCGCTCCCCTGGCTGCAGGAGACGCGCAACAAGAAGGTCGCCACGCTCGATCTGCGCAAGCCCGAAGGCGCCGACCTCTTGAAGCGCATGATCCGCAAGGCCGACGTTCTCGTCGAAAACTTCCAGCCGGGCACGCTGGAGAAGTGGGGCCTCGGCTGGGATACGCTGAAGGAAGAAAACGGCAAGCTCATCATGGTGCGCATCTCGGGCTTCGGCCAGACCGGCCCGTACAGCCCGCGCCCCGGCTTCGGCCGCATCGGCAACGCCTTCGGCGGCCTTTCCTATCTGGCGGGCTTCCCCGAGTTGCCGCCAACCACGCCTGGCTCCGCCACCATCCCGGATTACATGGCTGGTCTCTATGGCGCCTTGGGCGTGATGTTCGCGCTGCGCGCCCGCGACATGACCGGCCGCGGCCAGTTCATCGACATCGGCCTCTACGAGCCGATCTTCCGCATCCTCGACGAGCTTGCCGCGTCCTACGACTACAAGGGCTACCAGCGCGAGCGCATGGGCCCGGGCACCGTCAACGTCTGCCCGCACAGCCACTATCCAACCAAGGACGGCAAATGGATCGCCATCGCCTGCACGTCGGACAAGATCTACGCGCGCCTCGCCGAGGCGCAGGGCCAGCCTGAGCTCGCAGCACCCGGCGGCCGCTGGGAGAAGATCGCTGACCGCGATCGCGAGCGGAAGGACGTCGACCTCTGGGTCGAAAAATGGACGAAGACGTTCACGCTCGAGGATTGCATCAAGGAATGCGACAGGTATCAGGTGCCTTGCGGCCCCGTGAACTCGATCTCCGACATCTTCAAGGACCCGCACTACGCGGCTCGCGAGAACATCCTGCGCATGAAAGACCCGCGCGTCGGCGAGATCGCCATGCCGAACGTTGTGCCGCGTCTGTCCGATACACCCGGCAAAGTGGAATGGCTCGGCCCGCCGATGGGGGCTCACACCGACGAGCTCTACAAGGGCCTGCTCGGAATGACCGACGCCGAGATGGGCAAGCTCAAGGACAAGGGCGTCATCTGAGCCGTGTGCACCGGCAAGTGAGGTTGAGGAGATCAGAGCATGTCACTTGCCGGACCATCTGCACGCGAACGCCTCGACGCTTGCCTGGACGCCGAACGCGTCTGGAACCCGCACGTCAATGCCGTCGTCACCTCGATGGCCGATGCGGCACGGCGCGAGGCTGATGCCGCCGACGAGGCGGCTCGGGAGGGACGCTGGCTCGGCCTGCTGCATGGCATGCCGATCGCCATCAAGGACAACCTCGATACGGCCGGCGTGCGCACGACGGCCGGGTCCTTGTTCTTCAAGGATCACACCCCCAATCGCGACGCACCGACGGTCCGCAGGCTCCGCCGCGCAGGCGCTGTCATCACCTCGAAAGTCACGATGCACGAGCTGGCGTTCGGCATCCGCTCGTGGAATCCGGTGATCGGCGCCTCGCGCAATCCCTACGATCTGTCGCGCGTACCGGGCGGGTCCAGCGGCGGCTCCGGCATCGCCGTGGCAACAGGAATGTGTGAAGCCGCACTCGGGACCGATACCGGCGGCTCAGTGCGGCTTCCGGCGGCGATCTGCGGCATCTCGGGGCTGCGCCCGACATTGGGTCGCGTTCCCAACACCGGCTGCGTGCCGGTCAGCGTCGCTCACGACACGGTGGGTCCCATGGCCCGCACGGTCGTCGATTGCGCCCGCCTGTTCGCGGTGCTGGCTGGCTACGACCCGGAAGATCCCATCTCACGCGACGAGCCGCTCGAAAATTTCCTGCCCACGCTCGACGACGGCATTGCAGGCGTGCGCATCGGCATCCCTCGCAACTTCTATCTGGAAGGCTGCTCGGAAGATGTCCTGACATCCTACCAGGCCGCGATCAAAGTGCTCGAAAAGCTCGGCGCCAAACTGGTGGACGTGTCCGTACCTGGTGCGGAGACCATCCACGATCATGCCTCCTGCATGGTGTTCAGTGATGCCTGCGACTTCCATCGGGGCCGGTTGGACGATGTCTCGAAATGGGGCGCCATGACCATTGAGCGGCTGCGCACCGGCCTGACCTACACCGGCGCCGACTATGCCCGTGCCATGCGGGCTAAAGAGGCCTGGCAGCGCACGCTCGCCAACACCTTCGAAACAATCGACATTCTCGCCGCGCCGACGATGCCCGACGAGCCTCCGCTGGTCGATGACAGCCGACCGCTTCTTCAGGCCACCAGTGCGGTGACCCGTGCCACCTACGCTGGCGCCTTTGGCTCCATTCCGGGGCTGTCGGTGCCGTGCGGCGTCTCGCGTAACGGCCTGCCGCTGGGACTGATGCTCGAAGCAGCCTGGTGGCACGAGCCTTTGCTGCTGCGCGCGGGACATGCCTTTCAGCAAGCAAGCGAATGGCATACCTTGCGCCCCAAACTGCCCTCTGGGCACGCCTGAGCATTCGTCCATAACAACGCGGGCAAGCACCGTGATGACCATGAAAAGCGAATCCAACCTCCCGGCCCCGTCGCTCTCTGATACGTGGGCCCTGCCGGCACAACGGTCGTTGCCGGAAATTGTCGCCGAGCGGCTGATGGAAGCCATCCGCTCGGGCACTCTGAAACCCGGCGAGCGGCTGGTGGAGACGGCGCTCGCGAGCCGTCTGCAAGTCAGCCGCGGGCCCTTGCGCGAAGCACTCAAGGCCCTTGAAGCAAACCATCTCGTGGAAAGCCGTCGCGGTCGCGGCACTTATGTGCGTGCGGTGCGCCCCGAGGAAGTGGCGCAGATGGTTGCAGTTCGCGCGCTTCTGGAAGGTCTCGCGGCGCGCCTTGTTGCCGTCAACGCCACGCCGGCGATGATCGAGCAGCTCGAACGTCTGCATCGCCGCATCGAAATCGTGGCGCGGTCGGGCGAGGCCGTCGAATGGCGCGACCTCGACTGGTCGTTCCACGAGACGATCTGCACCTATTCGCAGAACGCCTTCCTGCTGGCGTCCTGGCGTTCCATTTCCAATCTGGTGCGCATCTACCTGCACCAGCATCCCTCCTACATCACCGACATCGAATCGATCCTGGCCAATCACGTGTCCTTCATGGCGGCGATCAAGAGCCGCGATCCGGATCGGGCGGAGGCAGTGTTCCGGACGACCATCCTCAAATCAGGCTTTGCACGCATCAATCTGAACGTGCCCAAATCGCTGAACGTCTACGTCGATCCGACCGTCGAGGTCGAATACAAGGCCCCGACAGGAGCCGCGAAGCGGAGCGCCCCCGGCAAGAAGCGTCGTGGCAAGCTCGATGCGTGACCCGCGCGCCGAGCCACGCCTTCGGCGAAGCATGCTCATTACACCGGGCGATCGCCCGGAGCGGCTTGCCCGCTCCGCGGCGCTCGCAGCCGATAGCGTGGTCTTCGACCTCGAGGATGGCGTCGGGCCGCCGCAGAAGCCCGCCGCCCGCCGGCACATCGCGGAAGCCCTCGCCTCACTCGATTTCGCGAACCGCGAGCGTGTGGTACGGATCAATGCGGCTGAGACTTCCGAAGTCCAGCACGACCTCGAAGCTCTGCCGCTCGATCGCCTGGACGCCATCTTCCTGCCGAAGGCCGAAGGCGCGGCCGACGTCAAAAAACTGAGCAACTGGCTCGATAGGCACGAGCCTTCAAGCCGGATGAAGCCGGTCGAAATCATTGCCAGCATCGAGACACCGCGTGGCCTTCTCAATGCCTTGACGATCGCTGAAACCTCGCCCCGCACCAGCGCGCTGTTCTTCGGCTCGGGCGACTATTCCGCCGCCACCGGCAGCGCCGTGACCGAGCGGAGTTTGGCGGTACCCCGCTCCCTCATCGTCGCAGCCGCATCCGCGGCCGGCCTGCAGGCCATCGATGCGGCCTATTTCGCCGCGGTGAAAGACGCCGACGCCACCCGGACGGATGCGCTGATCGCCAGGGATCTCGGCTTTTGCGGCAAGCTCGTTTTTCACCCCAACCAGATTGCGGTGTGCAACACCGTATTTTCGCCGACCGAGGCCGAGATCGCTCGCGCCCGGGCCATTGTCGAGGGCTGGGACCAGGCACAGCGTGCCGGACACGGCACGGTTGTCATAAATGGCGAATTCATCGCCGTTGACATCGCCCTGATGGCGCAGCGCACACTCGCCTTGGCGCGCAAGTCCGGACTCATCAAAGCCTCTGCCTAGTCCTACGGCGCCCTGCCTCAAGTCCGGACTTGTTCCACAATGCCCCTTGCATCCAGGGGGCATTGATAGGATCGTTGGGCAAATCCGTCCAAGGCTGGCTTGAACAGCCCGCAGCATCGCGTTCATCGGGAGGTCGCGCATCATGCAGCACATCCGGGCAGGGGTATTTGCAGCGATCATCGCCTGCTTGATCGGCACCCCTGCGGAGGCGGGCAAAAAAACCGACACGCTGATCTGGGCCACCGATCGGGAGAACCCGATCGCCGACACGAACTTCCTCAATACCCGCGAGCTCGTGGTCGTCAGCTACCTCATTTTCGACCGGCTCGTTCTGCTCGATGAAAAATACGAGCCGCAGCCTCTGCTCGCTTCGAGCTGGACCTGGGCCAACGACACCACGCTCGACGTCGAGCTGCGCAAGGGCGTCAAGTTTCACAACGGCAAGGAGATGGACGCCGACGACGTCGCTTATTCATTGAACTTCGTGCTGGATAAAGCCAACGGCGTGCTGAGCTACACCTACCTGGCGTGGATCGACAAGGTCGAGAAGGTGGACACGCACAAGGTGCGCCTTGTCTTGAAGAAGCCGTTCCCAACCGCGCTCATCTTCCTCTCCGGGTCGGGCATCATCGTCCCGAAGGGGCACTACGACACGGCACCGGCCCGCGCCGACGGCAAGAAGGACTTCGGCGCCGTCACGCCCGTCGGCACCGGCCCCTACAAGATCGGCGAGATCAAGCCCGGCGAATACATCCACATGGTCAAGTTCGCCGACTACTTCAAAGACAGCCCGAAAGGGCCGCCGCAGATCGGCAACATCCGCTTCCGCACCATCAAGGACCAGAACACGCGGCTGGCCGAGCTGATGACCGGCGCCATCGATTGGACGTGGGACGTGCCGAAAGACCAGGCCGAGCGCCTGAAGGGCAATCCCGCTCTGACGATCGAGAACGCGAAGACGATGCGCTTCGCCTACCTGGCATTCGACGTGCAGGGAACATCGGGGCAGAAGTTCTTCACGGACAAGCGTGTCAGGCAGGCCATCGGGCACGCCATCAATCGCGAGTCGATCGTGAAAAACCTGGTCGGCGCACCCGCCGAGGTGATCCACGCGGCCTGCCATCCCGACCAGTTCGCCTGCGCCCCGGACGTTCCGAAATACGACTACAACCCGGACAAGGCCAAGAAGCTCCTGGCCGAGGCTGGCTATCCGAACGGTTTCGAGTTCGACCTCTATGCCTATCGCGAACGCGAATACACCGAAGCCGTGATCGGCGATCTGGCGCGCGTCGGGATCAAGCCGAAGCTCAACTTCGTCCAGTACACAGCCTTGCTGGAAGCCATCCACAAGGGGCAGACCCCGGTCGTGCACAGCACCTGGGGCTCGAGCTCCATTCCCGACGTTTCAGCCGCAACAGGGCATTTCTTTCAGGGCACGCGAGATGACATGACGAAGGACCCTGAGGTGATCAAGCTGATCGCGGAAGCCGACGGCACGCTGGACCGCGGCAAGCGGCAGGCGCTGTGGCAGCAAGCACTTTCCCGCATCTCGGGTGAAGCCTATTGGATCCCGATGTACACGTACGCCAAGTACTACGCCTATTCCAAGGACCTCGATTTCAAGGCGACGTCCGACGAAATCCCGCAGTTCTTTCGCGCGAGGTGGAAGTAACCTCGACAAAAGTTCACTCTCCGGACTGCTTGAATATCAGTCACGGAGAGGCAATCGTGCGGGCCTCGGGACGTGCACACGCAGCACGCGTCGTCGGATACGAACAACAACAGGAGCACCGACACTATGATTGGGAAGCGTCTTCATTGGAGTTTGGCCGTTGCCGTCGCGGCCGGCTTGGCCGCGGGCCCGGCGCTCGCTGGCAAGAAGGACGACACGCTGGTGTGGTCCACGGACCGCGAAAATCCCATCGCCGATCCCTACTACATCAACACGCGCGAGCTGGTCGTCGTCGGCCACTACGTCTGGGACACGCTCGTCTACAACGACCCGGCCAAGACCGAGATCAAGCCCCTGCTGGCAACGAGCTGGAAGTGGGCCAATGACACCACGCTCGAAATGGATCTGCGGACCGACGTCAAATTCCATTCCGGCAAGCCGATGGATGCTGACGATGTCGTCTACACGCTGAATTTCGTGTCCGACAAAGAGCACGCCATCATGAACTACGCCTTGATGGCGTGGATCAAGAACGCTGAGAAGATCGACACCCACAAGGTGCGCATCAACCTGCATAAGCCCTTCCCGCCGGCGCTCGCCTATCTGGGTGGTCTAGGCTTCATCATGGAGAAGGGGCATTGGGACAATGCGCCGGCCAAGGCCGACGGCAAGAAGGACTACGGCGCCGTCAAGCCAAACGGGACCGGGCCCTACAAGGTCACGGAGAACCGCCCCGGTGAGTTCATCCATGCCGTGAAGAACCCGGACTACTTCAAGGGCGGCTACAAGGGCACGCCGTCGATCGGTGCCATCCGCTTCCGCACCATCAAGGATGCCCAGGTCCGCTCAGCCGAGCTCATGACCGGGGCCATAGATTGGATCTGGGACGTGCCGAAGGATCAGGCCGAGCGGCTCGCATCAAATCCGGCTCTGAAAGTCGAGAATGCAAAGACGCTGCGTATCTCGGCGCTTGCCTTCGACGTGAACGGCGTGAGCGGCAATAAGATCTTCACCGACAAGCGCGCGCGCCAGGCCGTTGCCCACGCCATCAATCGTGAGGCGATCACCAAGAACCTTGTGGGACCGGCGTCCGTCGTCATCCACGCGGCCTGCCACCCGGACCAGTTCGCCTGTACTTCGGATGTGACGAAGTACGACTACAATCCGGAAAAGGCCAAGAAGCTGCTGGCCGAAGCCGGCATCGCACCGGGTGCCGAGTTCGACCTCTACGCCTATCGCGAGCGCGAATATACGGAAGCCGTGATCGGCGACCTCGTGAAGGTTGGTCTGAAGCCCAAGCTCAACTACGTGCAGTTCACCGCCTTCCAGCAGAACGTGCGCGGCGGCAAGACCCAGGTGAACCACCTGACGTGGGGATCCAACTCGGTGCCCGACACCGCAGCGAGCACGGCCCACTACTTCACGGGCGGTCCTGATGATCAGTCCCGCGACCAGGAGGTGATCAAGGGCATCGCTGAGGCCGACGGGCAGACGGACCCGGAGAAGCGCAAGGCGCTTTGGGCCACGGTGCACAAGCGCATCGCGGAGGAAGCCTACTGGGTGCCGATGTTCACCTACGCCAAGTACTACGCTTACTCCAAGGACCTCGACTTCACGCCGACGTCCGACGAGATACCGCCGTTCTTTGCGGCGAAGTGGAAGTAAGGCATGCCGGACTGGTGACGCCCGCACATCGCGTGCCGTCACCAGTCTATTGCATCGCGTTACGGAGCGCAGGCGCATCCCATGATCGCGTACAGCCTGAAACGGCTCGGCATAGCGTTGCTGGTGGCGCTGACCGTGTCGCTGATCACGTTCTCGATGATCTACATTTCGGGTGATCCGGCGCTGGCGATCGCCGGCGAGGGCGCCCGCGAGCAGGACATCGAGAACATCCGCAAGTTCTACGGGTTCGACCGGCCCATCTACGTGCAGTATGCCGATTGGCTCTGGAATGCGATGCGGGGCGACCTCGGCCGATCATTCAATCTCCGCCAGCCGGTCGCCGACGTCATCTTCCAGCGCCTTCCGACCACGATGTTGCTCGGTGCCTGCGCCATCAGCTTCGCGTTGCTGCTGGCAATTCCGCTCGGCGTGCTCGCTGCCGTCAAGCCCAACAGCATCTTCGACAGGTTCGCGCTGACGCTGGCCGTCGTTGGCCAGGCCATGCCGAGCTTCTGGTTCGCCCTGACACTGATCCTTTGGCTCGGCGTCAACTGGCGCCTGCTGCCGATCACGGGACAGGATAGCTGGTGGAATTTCGTGATGCCGTCGATTGCGCTCGGCTACTACGTCACACCGGCGATCATGCGTCTGACACGGGCCGGCATGCTCGAGGTTCTCTCGTCCGACTACATCCGAACAGCCCGCGCCAAAGGCCTGCGCCCGATGCGGGTCCTGTTCAAGCATGCCTTGCGCAACGCCATCATTCCGGTCGTGGCCCTGGCTGCCGTGCAGTTCGGCTTCATGCTCGGCGGCTCGATCGTCATCGAGACCATCTTCCAGATCAACGGACTCGGCTATCTCGCGTGGGAATCGATCCAGCGCAAGGACCTGCCGATGATGCAGGCTATCGTCCTGATCCTGTCGATCATCTACGTGGTGATCACGTTCGCGGCCGACATGTTGAATGCCTTCCTCGATCCGCGCATCAGGGTGACGTGACATGGCAAACGCGACCGTCGCCCGCGCAGGCATCCCGACCGCCGACGAGATCATGGCACCGTCGCCGGGCGCACGTATGCGCAAACGCATCTTCGGTCATTTCGGCCTGATGCTGGGCGGTGCCATCCTGCTCGTCATCATCCTCATGGCACTGCTGGCGGGCGTGATCTCGCCCCATGATCCTTACGATCAGCAGCTCGCCCGCAAGCTCATTCCGCCGATCTGGCACGCAAGCACGAAAGCGACGTGGGAGCACATTCTCGGCACCGATCACCTCGGACGCGACTACATGTCCCGGCTGTTCTACGGCGCCCAGGTGTCGCTGCTCATCGGCTTCTCGGCCATGCTGATCTCCGGCGTGATCGGCACGACGCTGGGCGTCCTGGCCGGATACTTTGGCGGCCGTGTCGATATGGCCGTGAACTTCCTGATCACGACACGGCTGTCGATGCCGGTCGTCCTGGTGGCCCTCGCCGTCGTCTCCATCATCGGCTCCTCGTTGAACGTCGTGATTTGGGTGCTCGGCCTTCTTATCTGGGATCGCTTCGCCGTGGTCATGCGCAGCGCCACCCAGCAAGTGCGCTCACTCGAGTTCGTGACGGCGGCGGAGGCTGTCGGCTGCTCGCCAACGCGCATCCTGCTCACCGAGATCGCACCTAACGTGATGAACCATCTGATCGTCGTCGCCACGCTCGAGATGGCGCACGCGATCCTGCTGGAAGCAGCCTTGTCGTTCCTGGGTCTCGGCGTGCAGCCGCCGACGCCGTCATGGGGACTCATGATCTCGGAAGCCAAGGGCCTCATGTACTTCGACCCTTGGCTCATCAGCATCCCGGGCATCGCCCTGTTCCTGCTGGTGCTCTCCATCAATCTCGTCGGCGATGGATTGCGCGACGTCAGCGCGCCCGAGAGCCGGAGCTGAGGCATGAGCGAGCGCATCCTGACGGTGGAAAATCTGCGTGTGGATATCCCGGTGGCGGCTGGGATGCTGCATCCCGTGCAGGGCGTCACGTTTCACGTCGACCGCGGCGAGACCGTCTGCATCGTCGGCGAATCCGGCTGCGGTAAATCCCTGACGGCGCTCGCCATCATGGACCTGTTGCCCAAGAGCGCGAAGCGCACGGCCACGAGCCTTGAGTTGCAGGGTCAGCCGCTGGTCGGCGTGCCGGAAACGCAGATGTCGGATATCCGTGGCAACCGGATGGCGATGATCTTCCAGGAGCCGATGACCTCGCTCAATCCGGCCTACACCATCGGCAACCAGCTCGAGGAAGCGATCCTTCGCCACAAGCCGATCTCGCGCAAGGAAGCGCGGGACCGCGCTGTGCATTTGCTGGAGCGCGTCGGCATCACCGCCGCCGACCAGCGGTTGCGGCAGTATCCCCACCAGCTCTCGGGCGGGCTGCGCCAGCGTGTGATGATCGCCATGGCCCTCATGTGCGGCCCGGCCCTGATCGTCGCCGACGAGCCCACGACGGCGCTCGACGTGACCATACAGGCGCAGATCCTGCACCTGCTGGCGCAGTTGCAGCGCGAGCTGCACATGGGCCTCGTGCTCATCACCCACGACCTGGGCATCGTCGCCCGCATCGCCACGCGCGTCGTCGTCATGTATGCCGGCGAGGTCGTCGAAACAGGGCCGGTGGATGAGATCTTCCAGAACCCGCGCCATCCCTACACACGCGGTCTGCTGGCCTGCATCCCCGTACCGGGCAAGACGCAGCGCGGCGAAGAGCTCGGCGTCATTCCCGGCATGGTCCCCTCGCTTGTCGGCAACATGCCCTACTGCCACTTCGCCAGCCGTTGCCCGATCGTCATCGACGAATGCCGTACGGGACCGGTCGCGCTGACGAGCGACGGCGGGCGCGGGCGCCAGGTGCGCTGCATTCGCGCCGCCGATGTCGCGGCCGGCGTCATAGAGACGACAGGAACGGCAGCATGAGCGCGGCACGCCAATCGGACGCCATGCTGGAGGCGAGCGACATCACCCGCACCTTCATGGTGAGCCAAGGCATCATGCGTGCGAAGCGCCCGCTGCATGCTGTCAACGGCATCTCGCTCACGGTGCGTGAGGGCGAGGTTGTCGCGCTCGTCGGCGAGTCGGGCTGCGGCAAGACCACGCTGGCGCGCATCCTGCTCGGACTTCTCCCTCCATCCTCGGGCTCCGTACGCATCGGTGGGCAGCCCATCTCAGGCCTGGCCCGGCCCGATATTGCTCGCCTCGTGCAGCCGGTATTCCAAGACCCGTATTCGTCGCTCAATCCACGCAAATCCATTGGCGCTATCATCGGCCTGCCGCTGGTCGTGCAGGGCGGCGTTGACGCCCGCGACATGCGCCGGCGCGTCGAGGAAATCATGGAGCTGGTCGGCCTGGCCCGCCGCCTCTACGACAACTACCCCAACCAGCTGTCGGGCGGTCAGCGCCAGCGCGTGGCGATTGCCCGGGCGCTGGTGAACCGGCCGCGCATCGTCATCTGCGATGAGCCGACGTCGGCACTCGACGTATCGGTGCAGTCGCAGATCCTCAACCTGCTGCAGAAGCTGCGGCGCGAGCTGAACCTGACCTACCTGCTGATTAGCCACAATCTGGCGGTCGTCGAGCACATGGCCGATCGCGTCGCCGTCATGTATCTCGGACGCATCGTCGAGGAGGCTGACACGGCCACGCTGTTCCGCGCGCCGCAACATCCTTACACCGAAGCCCTGCTGAAATCGGTGCTCACGCCGGTGCCGGGCCTCGGCATCCCCGAGACGCACCTTGGCGCTGCCTATCCCAATCCACTGGCGATGCCCTCCGGCTGCCGCTTCCATCCGCGTTGCCCCCGCCGCTTCGCGCCGTGCGACAGCATCGCCCCCAAACCCATCGCTGGAGCAGGTGGCTTCGTCGAATGCCATCTGTATGATCCGCAGGTGGCGCAAGGCGCGGCCGCATGAGCAGGCTGCGTCTCCACGACAAAAATCAGAAAGTCCAACGGAGTTGACTATCCCATGACGAACGGAACCGGCAGCCGCGCAGGAGCCATCACGCGGGCGGAGAAGTATTTCGACTCGGGCGAGTTCGAGACGGAGATCGCCCGCCGCGTCGCCATCAAATCGGAAAGCCAGAAGCTGCCCGAGAGCCAGCCGGAGTGCCATCGCTACCTCGACGAGGAAATGATTCCGGCCTTCAAATCCATGGGCTTCACCTGCCGCAAATACGACAACCCGTTCGAGGGCCAGGGCCCGGTGCTGCTGGCGACACGCATCGAGGATCCCAAGCGGCCGACGATCCTGGGCTACGGCCACGGTGACGTCGTGCGCGGGCTCGAGGATCAGTGGACCAAGGGTAAGGGCCCGTGGATCACGGCGCGCGACGGCGACCGGCTCTACGGCCGCGGCACGGCCGACAACAAGGGCCAGCACACCATCAACATGGCGGCGATGCGGGCGGTGATGGCCGAGCGCGGCGGCAAGCTCGGCTTCAACGCCAAATTCATGATCGAGATGGGCGAGGAAGCCGGCTCCAAGGGCCTCAAGGAGCTGGTGCAGAAGCACAAGACCGATTTCGCGGCGGATGCGTTCATCGCCTCCGATGGACCGCGCGTGAAGCAGGACCGGCCGACCATGGCGCTCGGCTGCCGCGGCGCGGTGAATTTCGATCTCGTCGTCGATCTACGGGAAGGCGGCAATCATTCCGGCAACTGGGGCGGCCTGATTGCCAACCCGGGCTTCGTGCTCGCGCATGCCCTGGCGTCCATCGTCGGGCCGAAGGGCGAGCTGCTGATCGAGGAGCTGAAGGCGCCGCCCATGTCACCGGCCGTGAAGGCGGCCCTGTCGGACGTCGAGATCGACGGCGGCGACAAGGGACCGCAGGTCGACGAGTGGTGGGGCGAGCCGGGCTTGACCCCCGCCGAGCGCGCCTATGGTGCCAACTCGTTCAACATCCTCACCTACTGGACGGGCACGCCCGGCCGGCCGGTGAACGCCATCCCGCCCAAGGCGGTGGCCAACTGCCAGCTGCGTTTCATCGCCGGCACCAAAGTGGACAACATCATCGAGGTCGTGCAGCGGCATTTGAATGCCAAAGGCCACACCCTAGTGAAGGTCACGCCGCCGCCCGCGGTCAACGACGGCACGTTCGCGGCAACGCGCACGGAGCCCGATCATCCGTGGGCCGCGTTCGTGCAGAATTCCATGCAGCGCTCGACCAACGTGAAGACGGCGATCATCCCCTCCATGGGCGGCTCGATCTGCAACGACATCTTCACCGATGACCTGGGCCTGCCGACGATGTGGATCCCGCATTCGTACGCATCCTGCTCGCAGCACTGGCCCGACGAGCACATCCTGATGCCGCTCACGCGCAACGCGCTGCAAGTGATGGCCGGCCTGTTCTGGGACATCGGCGAAGGCGGCACGCCGAAGAAGGCGTGAAAGAAAACGTCAATCGCGTTGTCTCGTGCTGATCGGCTCCTCAAGCGCAAGCCGCGAGTTCATTGTCATCCTCGGACTTCGGTCCGAGGATCCAGCTTTCCGCACATGTGTGCTGAGTTGGAAACGTTATGAGGTGCCGCGATGCATACGACAAGCTTCCGAACTCGCGGCCCGCGGGTCCTCGGGACAAGCCCTAGGATGACACGTCGGTGAGGCGAAGTCGCCCGTCGCAGGGCCGTAGTGGTAGGCTCTATCAGCTCAGCAGGTCGCACATGTGCGACACGCGATCGAGCTTGGGAACCACTGTCTTCATGTAGGTTTCGGTGAAGGCTTTGGTTTTGCGGTGCGCATCGAGAGACGCCTCATCGTCCCACTGCTCGACGAGGAAGAACGTGCTGGGATGGCTTTGCGAGTGATAAACCTCGAAACGCACGCAGCCGGCATCCTTGCGCGCGAGACGGCCAAGTTCCGTCATGGAGGAGCGAACGAAGGCGATGTCGGCTTCCGCTTTTACTGTCAGCACGACGTTCAAGTAGACCATGGGCGGCTCCTCCTGCGCTTTTCGGATGCGCGAGGCTAGAGCGGATTGCGGCGGGCGCCTAGGGCAGCAATTGGGCCCATGCACTTAGTTCCGCAGCATTCTTAAAAGTGCCGCCGTGTAGGCCTCGGGCTGCTCGTACATGACCCAGTGCCCGGCATCCGGAATGGTTTCGGTGATGAGCTCGGGATGGCCTTCGCGCAGCGCATCATAGCGCGCCTCGATCGAAGGCAGCGCCGTGCTGTCGTCCGCACCCCAGATCGCCCGTACGGGCACGCGCACGTCGGGCAGGTTGCGGCGGATCTCGTCGGTGCGGGCAAAGGGGCGCGAGCGAAAGCGCGCCTTGCGCACGTTGTTGGCCTGCAGATGAATGGCCAGCGGATCGATGCGCGCGGGATCGATGATCATCAGGATCTCGAGAAGGCGGCGATGCACCTCCATCTTCTCTGCCTCCGTCATCGTCGAGCGCTCGCGCGGAAACTCGATGCCGGGACCTTGCGGCATGCCGAGTGCGGCACAGCCCGAGATGGTGAAATCCGCCATCCATTCCTGCAGCTCCAGCATCGCGAAGGTGCCGACGTGCGAGCCAAAGGAGAAAGCGACGAAATGCGCCTGCCGCTCGCGCGGAATGAGCGTCTTGATGCCGAGGGCAACGGCCTTGCCGCAGTTCTCCGGCGTGTGCGGATGATGCGGCATGGCGCTATCGCCGAGCCCCGGCAGATCGACCGCCCACACCTCGTAGTGCTGCTTCAGGACGGGAATTGTCTTGATCCAATGCGTCCAGGAGCCCGAGCCGCCGTGAGCCAGGACCACGGGACGCCCGCTACCCCACCGCCGCCACACGAGGCTGCCGTTCCCGCACGGGGTTTCAAAGATCTTGCCATCGGCGGCAACAGCAGCAACGACATCTTCAGGATTCTGCCCAGGAGCGAACAGATCGGCAGACAGGTCTTTCGGCACGGGCAGAGTTCCAGGTGTTTGCGTCGGATCACTGGTCGGGCATTATCGTGTCGGGCCGTCGCGATCAAGCGCCCAGGGACAGATAGAGGAACACGCATGGCTGCCGAGACGAACGTGCGCATCAACGGCAAGCGGCTCTGGTCGAGCCTGATGGAGATGGCGGAGATCGGCGCCACACCCAAGGGCGGTGTCAACCGCCTGACGCTGACGGATCTCGACCGGCAGAGCCGCGACCTCTTCGCACAATGGTGTCGCGAAGCCGGCTGCTCGATCACCATCGATGCCATGGGCTCGATGTTCGCCCGCCGGCCCGGTTCAGACGACACGCTGCCGCCGGTCATGGTCGGCAGCCACCTCGACACGCAGCCGACCGGCGGCAAGTTCGATGGCGCGCTCGGCGTGATGGCGGCGCTGGAGGTGGTGCGCACGCTTAATGACCTCGACATCCACACCAGGCATCCGATCGAGGTCGCCATGTGGACCAACGAGGAGGGTTCGCGGTTCGCGCCGGCCATGGTTGCCTCGGGCGTGTTCGCCGGCATCTTCACGATGGAGCAGGGCCTCTCGTCCAAGGACGTGGACGGCAAGACGTTCGGAGAGGAGCTGACGCGCATCGGCTACGCCGGGCCGCTGCCGGTCGGCGGCCGTCCGGTGCACGCCTTCTTCGAGCTGCACATCGAGCAGGGACCGATCCTGGAGGAGGCCGGCATCGACATCGGCATCGTCACCGCCGCCAACGGGCAGAAGTGGTACGAGATCACGTTAACCGGCGTGGAGAGCCATGCCGGGCCGACGCCGATGAACAGGCGCAAGGACGCGCTCGTCGGCGCTGCGCGCATCATCGAGCTGGTCAACGCCATCGGTCATGCCCACGATCCGTCCGCATGCGCGACGGTCGGCATGGTTCAGGTTCACCCCAATTCCCGCAACGTCATTCCGGGGCAGGTGTTTCTCACGGTGGATTTCCGCCACCCGATCGCCGAAAAGCTCGACTCGATGGATCGAACGCTGCGCGCCGGTCTCACGGAGATCGTTGCGAAGGCCGGCCTCACCCACGAGATGAAACTGGTCGCCGATTTCCCGCCGCAGCCTTTCGAAGCCTCATGCGTGGATGCGGTACGGAACTCGGCCAAGCGGCTAGGGTTCTCCACGCGCGAGATCACATCGGGCGCGGGGCATGATGCCGTGTACATGGCGCGCGTCTGCCCGGCAGCCATGGTGTTCACGCCCTGCGTCGATGGCATCAGCCACAACGAGGCCGAGGACATGAAGCCGGAGTGGGCGACGGCCGGCGCCGACGTATTGATCCAGGCCGTGCTGGAGAAAGCCGAGATCATCGGCGGTCGGTAAGGCGAAAACCAGCGCAGCACACCGCAAATCACGAGGAAACGCCACATGACGCAGACGATCGCATTCGTCGGGCTCGGAGCCATGGGCAGCGAAATGGCCGAGACGCTGGTCAAGAAGCAGATGCGTGTTGTCGGCTATGACATGCGCAAGGAAGCCGTGGTCCGGCTGGAGGCCGCCGGCGGTCGCGGCGCTGCAACCGCAGCCGAGGCGGCCAGGGATGCTGACATTCTCGCCCTCATGGTCATCAACGCGGACCAGGCGGAAGCCGTCCTGTTCGCCGCCGGTGCGCTCGACGCGCTCAAGCCCGGCGCCACCGTCATCCTGATGTCGACCTGTGCACCGGGCCGGGTCGAGCAGATCGCCGCGCGCGTGGAAAAAAGCGGCCGCCAGATAATCGACGCGCCCGTCTCCGGCGGCGTGGCTGGCGCCAAGGGCGGCACGTTGACCATCATGGCGTCCGGCAACAAAAGCACCTTCGACGCGGCGAAACCGGTGCTGAGCGCCATGGGATCGAACCTGTTCTACCTCGGCGACAAGCCGGGACAGGGCGCCGCCATGAAGACGGTGAACCAGCTCATGTGCGGCGTGCACATCGCCGTAGCTGCTGAGGCGCTGGCTTTCGCCGAGCAAGCCGGCATCGATCCCAAGCTCGCCTTGGAAATCCTCTCGGGCTCCGCTGCGCAAAGCTGGATGCTCAAGGCGCGCGGCCCGCGCATGGTCGACGACGACACCGTGGTGACGAGCGCCGTCGATATTTTCGTCAAGGATCTCGGGATCGTTCTCGACGCCGGGCGCACCATGAAGATGGGCCTGCCGCTCGCGGCATCAGCCCATCAATTGTTCCTGTCGGCCTCGGGTAGCGGCCATGGCCACAAGGACGACAGCCAGGTCATCGAGACCTATCGCGCGCTGACCGGCAAGGCCGCCAAGCCGAAGTAGGCCAGCAGGCCCAGCTCAGCCCTGATGCGGCTTCGGCGTGCGGTTGGTCATCTCGTGATACAACGTCTTGATCATCGACGAAGCCGTCTTCTCGAACAGGCTCGGAACAACCGCATGCACAAGCGCGGCAAGGCCCGCGCCCAGCAGGCGCACGCTGAACCGGAACGCAACACCGGCATGCTCGAAATAGCTCTCATCGACAGCGCGAGGATGGGCCAGAAAATGACGATCGAGCGTGCCGCGCATGCCGATGTCTCCCTTGGTGGACATATCGAGGCTCGAGGGATAGCAAACGCCGGCTGCCCATTTGTCTCAAATATCCACACATCTTGCCGGTAAATGTTGATTTATTCCCGCAATTAGATGAGTTTGTGGGATGATTGATGACCTGGATCGCAAAATCCTCGCCCACCTGCAGCGCGATGCCTCGCGCTCCTTGGATGAGCTGGCGGCAGACGTCGGCCTGTCGCGGAACGCCTGCTGGCGGCGCATCAAGCGCATGGAGGACGACGGTCTCATCAAAAGCCGGGTAACACTGCTTGATGCGCGGCGCCTCAACGTCGGACTGACGGTGTTCATCGCGCTGAAGACGGTCGAGCACAGCCCCGACTGGCTCGCCAAGTTCTCGAAGGCCGTGCGCGACATTCCCGAAATCGTCGGCGTGTATCGCATGACCGGTGATATCGATTATCTCCTTCAAGCTGTCGTTCCCGACGTTGGCGCCTACGATGAACTTTACAAGCGGCTGATCAATCGCATCACGCTGGCGGATGTTTCCTCGTCATTCGTGATGGAGGAGATCAAGGCGACCACGGTTCTACCGCTGTCGTACGCCGGCCGCCGGTAGCCAAAACAATCACCCGGCAAAATCGGGTTCCAAAACAAAAATTGAATCGTTCCGCACACACGGAACCGGAACGGCTTGCAGCATCGCACGTTCCGTCAGCGATCACGCTTTGCGTCAAAGGCAAGCGACTCGTTGGAGGATTTCATGCGTACGTCAGTTCTTGGAGCAGCTACGGCTGTCCTTCTCAGCACGACAGCTCTCGTCAGTGCTCAGCAGATGCAGGAGCCGCGCGGCGGCGGTCAGCCGTCGATGAAGGAGCAGGGCCCGGTCCCTGGTGGCGGATCCGAAAAGGGCGCCAGCGAGCGCGCACCTGATGCCGGTCAAGGCAAAGCTCAGGACAAAGGTGCTCAGCAGAAAGCGCAGACACAGGGAAAGGGCGACGCAGCGAGCGACCGCTCAGCCGAGCCGAAGGGCAAAGCTGACGACGGCAAGCGCCGCGCAGAACCCAAGGATAAGAGCACTGACGGCCGCCGTGCGGCCGACCAGAAGGACAAGGCCGGCAACACGAAGCGCAGTGCGGAGCCGAAGGACAAGGCCGGCGATACCAAACGCAGCGCCGAGCCAAGAGACAAAGCTGGCGACCGCAGCAAGGACCAGGCCCGTGATCGGGATAGCAACCGCGATCAGGCCCAGACACGCGACGGACAGCGTAGTGCCAGCCGTATCGAGCTTTCCGACAGTGACCGGACCCGCGTTCGTGAGCGCCTGAGCACGCATCGCGAAGCCCGCGTCACCAACGTGAACTTCTCGCTCAACGTCGGAACACGGGTGCCCCGCAGCGTTCGCATCCACACGGTTCCGGCTGACATCGTCACGATCGTGCCGGCCTACCGCGGCTATCGCTATTTCATTGTCGACGAGCGCATCGTGATCGTGCACCCGACCAGGTACGAGATCGTTGAGATCATCGATGAGGGTGGTCCGCGCCGTGGCCGCCCGGTGACGGCTTCGCTCACCTTGGCGCCTGCGCAGGTCACGTTAATCACCAGGCACATTCCAGCGGATCGCCGCGCAGCCGATGTCCACATAGATCTGGCGCTCGGTGCGGAGATCCCTGACACCGTCGAGCTCTACGAGTTCCCTGCGGACGTGCTGGTCGAAGTGCCTGCGGTGAAGCCGTATCGCTACGTCGTGCTGGAGCGCCGCATCGCCATCGTCGACCCGACAAACCGCGGCGTCGTGCAGGTTCTTGATCGTCACTGACGATCAAGCCGGCAGGGCTTCGAGCACAACACAAGACTGGCGCGGAGGATATCCGCGCCAGTCCTTATCCAAACGAGCCGATCGGCTTATCGCGTCACGCGTGCGCCGTAGATCTTCACCGCACCACTGACATCGCCCGCCTGCAGCGACCGGAAGCCCTCCTGATAGCGCATGGACATGAGCTGACCATGCGGCTCGGGATGATCGAGGCCGATGGCGTGCCCGATCTCGTGCGCGATGGTGTAGCGGATATCGTAAACCGCAAGATTGCCGTCGAAGCCGACCTTCCAGCGCTTCATCGGGTTGAGGCAGATCAGCGAGCGTTCGATCTGGCGCGTCGTGCCGTCACCATTGTGGGAATAGGCGACATCAGCGTAAGCAAATCCGACCGGCTCAGCCTGGGCGCCGATCAAAATGCCAGGCTTGGTCCCCGGCTCTGCCGGCTCGAAGCGGATGTTGGCAACGCGCTCCCACATGTCGAACGCATTGCGCACTTCTTCATGAAAAGCGTCGGGAGCAATTTTCGAGGACACCAGCAGGTCGTCGATCGGAACCATGCTCGAGCAATTCCGCGCGTCATCGAACCGGACGTTCTTGTCGACGAAAGCGTAGGTGACCGTGACCGGCTCTGGTCCAGTGCCGCCCCACTTCACATAGAGGCCGCCGAAATCAAGAAGGCGGAACCCGAGATAGGTCTGGGCGTGAACACTGCCAATTCCCACAAGCCCGGCCAGCGCCAAGCCAGCGATCCATTTCCTCACGGTAGTCCCCCGTTTTAGTGGCGCGGGATGGAACCCGGCCCGCCGCAACGATGGTTTGTGCGGTTCGTGTTGTGCAAGAAACGTTACACTTAACCATGGCCCTGCTGCAGCGCGACCGATAGGCGCGCCTCCATGCCGCAGGAACCTTCAGTGGCCGGACAGAATCTCTCGGCTGATCAATATCTTCTGCACTTCGTTGGTTCCATCGTAGATCTGAAAGACGCGCGCATCGCGGTAGTACTTCTCGACCGGGAAATCGTTAACGAAGCCGTATCCGCCATGGATCTGTATCGCGCTGGAACACACCTTTTCGGCCATGGTTGATGCAAACAGTTTCGAAATGGACGCTTCTTTGATGCATCGAACGCGCGATTGTTTCAGCCGCGCTGCGTGATGGCACATGCTGCGTGCGACCTCGATCTGCGTTGCCATCTCGGCGAGATGGAAAGCCACGGCTTGATGCTCGTGCAGCGCCTTGCCGAATGCCGTGCGTTCACGCGCGTAGGATACCGAGGCGTCGTATGCCGCGCGTGCGACGCCGATCGATTGCGCGGCAACACCGATGCGTCCGCTGTCGAGACCCGAGAGTGCAATCCGTAATCCATCTCCCGGCTTCCCCAGCATGTCCACAGCCGGGATCTCCAGGTCTTCGAGCGCGATCTGACACGTCTCGTTGCTGCGATGACCGAGCTTGTGCTCCTTGCGCAGCACGCGATAACCCGGGCGATCGGTTCGCGTGAGAAAGGCCGAGATGCCGTTCTTGCCGGCGTCCGCATCGGTGACCGCGATGATGCATGCAAACGTCGATGACTGTCCCGATGTGATGAAAGCCTTGGTGCCGTTGAGCACGTAGGTATTGCCCTTGCGCACGGCGCGGGTCTTGATGCTGGCCGCGTCGGAGCCCGCATGCGGCTCGGTCAGCAGCATGCAGGCGATGCTCTCGCCGCTGGCGACGGGGCGCAGATAGCGCTCTTTTTGATCGTCAGTGCCGTAGTCGCGAACCTTGAACCCGTAGGAATTGGTCGCGCTCACCATGTTGCAGAAGCCTGCGTCTCCTGCAGCCAGCTCTTCCGTCGCCAGGACGTAGGAGAGGAAGTCAGCGCCGGCGCCGCCCCACTCCGCCGGCATGCAGACCCCAAATAGCCCAAGCTCGCCGGCGCGGCGCACGGCCGCCGTAGACATCGTTTCCGTCCGATCCCACTCGGCCGCATAGGGCGCCACGTCCTTGCGCACGAAGGTGCGTGTCATATCGCGAATGGCGATCTGGTCGTCAGTCAGCAGCGTCATTGTTCTTGTAGTCCCTTGGGCTGTTCCTCAGGCCTCGTGGCCTATCGCGATGATGGACGAAGCCGGCGGCTCTCGTCATCATGAGTTTCAAACGGAGCCAGCGGACCCAAGCCATGACCTACGAAACCATCAAGGCCGAGCGCGATGGCGCCGCCTTCGTCATCACCCTGCATCGCCCCGAGCGTCGCAATGCTCTGAGCCGGAAGATGGTCGGTGAGATCATTGCCGCCGCACGCGAGGGCGAGGCAGATAGCCGGGCAACAGGCGTAATCCTGACAGGCGGGACGGAGTGCTTCTCCGCAGGCGCCGATTTGACCGAGGCCATCGAGGTGAAGGATGGAGCGCAGGCAGCCACCTACTTCCGTGGCCTGCATCGCCTCGGCGAGACGCTCGAAGCGCTGCAGAAGCCCGTAATCGCCGCCATCGAAGGGTTCTGCTTCACGGGTGGACTTGAACTGGCGCTCGCTTGCGACATCCGGGTCGGCGCAGCTGGCTCGACCTACACCATCACGAGCTCGCGCATCGGCACCGTCCCCGGCGCTGGCGGGACGCAGCGCCTGCCACGCGCCATCGGCAGCGCTCGGGCCCTGGAAATGCTGTTCGCGGCTGAGCCCATCGGCGCAGAAGAAGCCTATCGCATTGGCCTCATTAATCGGCTTACCGACAAGGGAGGCGCACTCGCCGACGCGAAGCGCATGGTCGACGTCTATGAGAACCGCGGCCCGCTGAGCCTCGCCTACATGAAGCGCGCCGTGCATCGCGGCATGGAGATGGACCTCGCCTCAGGCCTCGAGCTTGAGATCGAGCTTGCGACCACCGCCTACGCCACAGAGGACAAACAGGAGGGCATCTCGGCTTTCCTTGAAAAGCGCGCCGCCAAATTCAAGGGGCGATGAACCTCAAGCGAGATCGAGCAGGATCGCGTGATTGTCCCAGGACACGTCCTCATGCCGCAGTGAACCGTCAGATGCCGTAGCCGGCACCCAGGGACCGACGTCGCCTGCACCTGACGTCAGAAGGAAGCCCGCACCGGCATGGCGTGGGGCGACACCGCATACGTCTGCGAGGTCCCGCTGGCCGATAACACGGCGCGTGCCCACATCGACGACGAGCGCAAGTCCGCCGCGCGGCGAAGTGGCCGCGACCATGTCGCCGTTCCGGTCGGCCGTGACCGAGCCCACGTAGTTCTTCATGGGGCGGTAGAGGTCGCCCGGCGCCTCGACGAGATGCAGGTCAGAACCGCGCCGGTGAAAACCAACCAGCGGAGGATGCTCGGTCACCGGACCTTCGTACTGGCAGCCGAAGAACACATGGTCGCCGCGTGCCGTCGCGAGATGGCGAATCGAAAGTTTGTGCAGGGTCTGGGGCAGCTTGTGCTCCTCGATGAGGTCACCCGTCTGGACATCGACATAGGTGAGCGACGGCTCCATGGTGGCGATGTTGAGGTTCTCGCGCTCGCTTGCGGGATGGGTCTCGATGCCGCCGTTCGCAACCACCAGCGTTCGCCCATCGGACAGCAGGCACACGTCGTGAGGCTCGATACCGCCCGAGGCGAACTCGCCGATCTGCCGGTAGCCGCCGGATGCGTCACGAACCCCAATGAGGCCTCGCCCCTCCTCGTAGTCATTCTCCGACGTGAAAAGCAGGCGGCCATCCGCCGAGAAAACACCGTGGCCGAAGAAATGCCGATCCGGACGGCTCGAAAAATGGATCGGCGGCCGTGATCCGTCGGGTGTGAATGCGACGGCGAACGTCCCCGGCCGCCGCGCGAATACGACGCACTCCTTGGCATGCGGCCGCTGCACCAGGTCGTGTCCCCGTGCCGGGAGCACGACACGATGCGTCACACCGCAGCGCTCGTCGTAGGTAATGGCAGCAAAATTGCCGGAAGCCTCGCGACAAGCAGCGGCAAACACATCGGGGCCGCATGCGGCCATTGCCGGAACGGCGGCGCTTACAAGTGCGGCTCCGCCGGCCGCCAGGAATATGCGTCGATCAATCGCCATCGAGAGAATTGAACCCCATGGACAAGCCGGCTTCCTGTGTGAGGTGGTTCAGAACCACGTCACGGGCATTCTTCAGAGGGAAGCCGAGCAGGATGAGCGTGTTGCGCGCGGCCGCGTCCTGGAACGGCGTTGCCGATTGCGCCGCCGCCTTGCGGATGTTCGGGATCGTTGCCTGAAGCTCCGCTGCCACGGATTGCATGACGGTGCCGGCAGAGGCTCCCTCCTGCATCGGCTCGACAAGACCCGATTCGACGAGCAACGCGCGCAGACCCTCGATGTCGGCAATCGTCAGGTCGAGCGCTAGATTGCTGTTCGGCACCACGGGGGTGAGGGGCTTCGACGACCGGTCCTTGAAGCCGAGCGGGCCGCCCAATCGTATGTTGCGCACATACTCCACGCCCGTCAGGTACGCGTGCGCGAGTGCTTGCGTTGTCTCCTTCGGCGTGAGGTAAGCGGGATTGCCCGGTCCTGGATTGAGCCATGTGTGAGCAAAGCCGGAGTTATCGCGCCAGGCGTCGAGTGTCGCCTGCGCGATCCGGTTGATGTTGATGGCCAGAGAGCGCGCATATCCACACCGGAATTTGCCCGCCTCTCCCGCTTGCGTCAGCGGTTGCGACTCGGACCCGAATAGCAATGTATCCAGAGCCGCGAAGCCTTGCAGGGCCACGCTCTTGGTCGCGAGCGTCTCGGGCACGAGAACGTCCGCATCCGGCTGTCTCAGGGCACGGCTGATATGGCGCCGGCTGATACCGCGCGGATCCGGCCAGAAAATCATGCCGTCGTAGCGGTTCTGCTCGGTGATCGGTCCAAAACGGACGTGCTCGATATGGCCCCATGTCAGCAGCGCTGCCTTGAACCCGGCGCGAGCGCTTCCGAGATGGGCGCTGTCAGGCATGGCGCACAATGCGGAGATTGCCTTCACCTGCTCCCCGGCAGCAGCGTTCAGCCGCTCATAGGCCGGAACGATATGCCGTTCCAGCGCGAGGCGCGCGACACCCTCATGGTCGAAGGCCGCAGCCGGGCTTGTAGTGATCGCGAGCAGTGCCAACATCACTATCGCGACGGCAGCCCCGGCGTGTCGCATGCGACGCATCTTTTCGATCATTTGAAGCATGAGCCGCTCACAGTGATCGGAGGAAAGCGATCAGCGCATCCCGCTCGCTCTTGCTGAGCGCCGCATAGCCATCGCGCGCGCCTTGCGCCGCACCGCCATGCCACAGGATCGCCTCTTCGAGACTTCGCGCGCGGCCGTCGTGCAGGAAGAACGTATGCCCGCTGACGGTTTCCGTCAGTCCGATGCCCCAGAGCGGAGGCGTGCGCCACTCGCGGCCTGTCGCGACGCCCTCCGGCCGGTTGTCGGCAAGGCCCTCGCCCATATCGTGCAAAAGCAGATCGGTGTACGGCCAGATCTTCTGATTGCTGAGGTGCGGCTGATCCGCGATCACGCCCGTCGTGAACGATGGCCGGTGGCAGGCGGCGCAGCCAGTCGCAGAGAACAGCGCCTTGCCTTGCAGGACCTTGGGATCATCATGATCGCGCCGCGCCGGCACGGCGAGATTCTCGCTGTAGAACGTCATCAGGTCGAGCAGTTGTCGATTGACCTCGACGCCATCGGGACCGGGTGAATTTCCGTTCGGTGCGTTGAGGCACAAGGTCTGCGCCGCGGTGCAGTCGCCGAACGGGCGCGGGACCAGCGGATTCGAAAGGCCGATGTCGATGGCCAGCGCCTCCGCGCTCTGCTGGCGGATGGTTGGATTGCCGGCCTTCCATCCGAACCGCCCCAGCATGACGCGGTTATGCTCCACCGACCACACCTCGTTGGGGCGTCCCGATACACCGGTGTCCGCCTTGGCGCCGCTGCGAATGTCCTCTTCCGATATCGCCTCCAGCAAGCCGAGACCGATCATCTGCGGCGCCACGCGCGGCGACAGCATGACCTGGGGATCGAGCGACCCGTAGCCGAGATCGCTGATCGTATACGTCGGCCGGCGGAGCTTCACGACCGTGCCATCGCGCAGCGTGACGGGCTCCTCGGCATAGGTGATGTTCATGCGGCCTTCCGCGTCGTGACCGCGAATAGCGTAGTTCTGGAGCTGATAGCCGTAGGTCGGCTCAGGAATGACGTTGGCCTTGTGCTCGGCGATCAGCTGTTTCTGCTCTGCTGTCTGCGGCGGGATGGACAGCCGCAGGAACATGGAGACGGCGCTGTCGTCCGGCCAATTGGCAGAGGGCGGATGTCCGCGTCCATCCCGCAGGTGGCAGTTGACGCAACCGCGTGCATTGTACAGGGGCCCGAGGCCATCAGAGCTTTTCGTCGAGGACGGCGCCGACACCCACAAGCGGCGGAAGAGCGCCCGGCCCATCTTGAAATCGGCCTCCCGCTCCAGGCTCATGCCCGTGGAGAAGTGCGAGAAGACGTCGCGGTTGTTCGTCTTGAGTGCCGTCGCCGCACCGCCCGGAGCTTCCTCCCCCTCCTCGACGACGGAGAACCCGCGCGCGCCGCCGAATGCCGTGACGACGAGGCCGGCCAGGAGAATCGGCACCAGGCCACACAGGGCGACAAGCAGAGTGAGCGTCCCGTACCCTGGGACACTGCGTTGACGGCTGCAATCAGAGGCCCGACCGGTCACATCGCGTGCCTTGCTGCTCTCACTTCTTGCCTTTCCCCACGTTGCCGGGGGCGTCGAGGCTCTTGGATCCCTCGAACTTCACGTTCTCGAGGCCGAGGGCAGCCACGGCGCGCTCAAACTCCTTGGCCTGCGCGATCAACGCCTGGATGGCCCGCTCGACGGTCGCATTACCCTCGGCATTGCCCTCACCGATCTGCTGATCATAGGCTTCGCCGTTCTCCGCACGCTTCACGATATCCTGAAGCCGCGCGACAGATTGATCCAGCGCCTCGCGCACGCGGGTATCGATCTCGGGCGACTTTGCGCGCACGAGGTCGGACACGCTGGGGCCGGAGACGACGCTGCCGTCCGTGCGCTTGTAGGAGCCAAGGTACACGTTTCGCATGCCGACACCGTTGTAGTAGTGCGAATTGTGCGTGTTGTCGGAGAAGCAGTCGTGCTCCTCCTCGGGATCGTGCAGCATCAGGCCGAGCTTCATGCGCTCACCCGCAAGCTCTCCGTAGGACAGGCTGCCGAGGCCGGTGAAAATCGCGATCAACCCCGCGGTATCGCCGCCTTTGGCAAGCTCCGCACGCGCCTTGCCGGACGGACGCCATTGCGCTGCCATCCATTTCAGATCGTCGACCAGGAGATCCGTCACCACACGCAGATATTGGGCGCGGCGAGCACAGTTGCCGCCCGAGCATTTCTTCGTGTCGTAATCCGTAGCGGGGCGCTGCCCGGCGCCAGCCTCGGTGCCGTTCAGATCCTGCCCCCAAAGGAGGAACTCGACGGCGTGGTAGCCGATGGCGACGTTTGCCTCGATGCCACCGGCCTCGTGCAACGTCTTCGTCAGCAGATCCTTGGTAATATTGGTCGCATTGACCGTGCGTCCGCCGATCTTGATCGACTTGTTGGCGATCACGTTCGCCGCGTAGAGCTCATTCTCGGGGGACTCGGTGCCGTAAGCGTCGGCCACATAGTCGATCAGGCCTTCATCGAGTGGCCAGGCATTCACCTTCTTTTCCCAATCATCGACAATCTTGTTCCCGAAGCGAAAGGCCTCCGTTTGCATGTACGGGACCCGCGCGGCCCGCCAGGCCTCGCGGGCCGCCTTCAGGTTGTCCTCATTGGGTGCAGACAGGAATTTGCCGATCGATGCCTTCAGCTTCTCCGCACCGGACAAGGCGTCACCGTAGGTTGCCTGGGCAATGTTCGCGTAGGCCTCGATGACCGCCTTGGGGGTTGGTGTCTGCGCCGAAGCCGGACGAGCTCCACCCTGCAAGCTGAAGCACACCATCATGGCCGTGCCGAATAGCCACGTCAGCCCTCTCATGTCGTCCTCCCAAACACAGATCCCGTGCTCTCCTTAGTCATTCCTGATTGTGCGAGTCAACTAAAGCCAAGCGACCAGCCGTTCTGACCCCGCATGCATCGCTGCCATGCTGTCGCACAGGAGTGGTGAGCATTGTCTTGCCACCGGTTCCCCTCTTTGCGACGGTGGCGCGGTATCGCCCCCTATACTCGGCCGATGCGCCTCAGATGAGGCGGACAAATTCAATCCGAAACAAACCTGCTCCAGGGATCAAGGATACGCTCTTCATGGCCTTTGTAGATATGGCGATCGTCAACGGCCGCATCCATACGCTGGACGCCGCGGACCGCATCGCCGCCGCGCTTGCCGTACATGACGGCCGTATCGTCGCATGCGGCTCACGCGACGACATCGCACATGCCATCGGAGCAAAAACTCGCATCATCGACGCCCAGGGTGCGACGATCGTCCCGGGCATCATCGATTCCCACTGCCATCCCGACACCTACGCCATCCGCCTCGCCAAGTGGCGCGATCTTGGACCGGCGCTGATCCGCTCGAAGGCCCAACTGCTCGAAACGATCGCCACAGCGGCGCGGACCCTGAAGCCGGACCAGTGGTTCATCGGCTATCGCTACAACGAGCGCCACAGCGGCGGCTATCCGACGCTTGCCGAGCTGGATCAGGCGAGCCAGGGGCGGCCGCTGTTCATCCTGCGCACGGACGCGCATTTGGGCCTTGCGAACTCGGCGGCCTTTGCCGCGTGCGGCATCGGTCCCGACACGGCCGATCCGGCCTTCGGCCGCTTCGACCGCGTGCCCGGTACGGGAGCCTTTACCGGCCTCGTCCGCGAGACGGCAGCGCACGTCTTCCTCAACCGCATCCATGACACCGATACGGAGGAAGACATCGCATCGGGCATGGAACGGGTGTTCGACGAAGCGCTCAGCCTCGGCATCACCTCGATGTACAATTCGCTGACCTCGTCACGCGCCATCCGCGCCTACCAACGCATGAAGCGTAGTGGCCGTCTGCGCGTGCGCATGGGCATCATCGCCAGCGGACGCGAGGATGGCCTCGTCGAATCCCTGGCCGCTTCCGGCGTGCAGACAGGCTTTGGGGACGATGAGCTGCGCATCATCGGCGTCGAGTGGTGCCCCGATTGCAGCACGAGCGGGCGCACGGCCGCCTACTACGAGCCCTACATCGGCGATCGCGTCCTGGGCGAGCCCGAGCACAACCTGGGCATGCTTCTCTATGAGGCCGAAGATCTCAAACGCCGCGCCATCGCCGCACACCGCGCAGGGCTTCTCGTGTGCATCGAGGGCGTCGGCGATCGTGGCATCGATTTCGCGCTCAATGCAATCGAAGCCGCTTTGAAAGCGCATCCGGTCCAGGACCATCGCATGCGGGTGGAGCACTGCTGCTACGTCACGCCGCAAATCCTCGATCGGATCAAGCGGCTCAACGTCGTCGATTCCTCGGCGACCGGCTTCATGTACGACCTCGGCGATGCTTACGTCGCCAATCGTGGCAGCGAGGCCATGCAGCACATGTGGCCGCATCGCGCACTGATCGACGCCGGCGTGCCCGCCCCCGGCCATTCGGACGCGGCGGTTTGCCAGCCGAATCCGTGGGTCGCTTTGTGGGCGATGGTCAATCGCAAGAGCGGAACCGGCACCGATCTCGACAAGCGCCAGGCCGTGACGCCGCTGGAGGCACTGAAGGCCTACACCACCCTCGGCGCCTGGTCCGGCTTCGAAGAGCAGGTCAAGGGCAGCCTGGAGGTTGGCAAGCTCGCTGATTTCGTCGTCCTCGACCGTGACCTCTTCAGCATCGACCCGGACGACATCCGCAACACCCGGCCGGTCATGACGTTCGTCGGCGGCGAGCGCCTCTTCGCTGCCTGAGATTTTCTACCCTCGAGAACACGAGACCCGACCATGACGAAGGATCGCCAGCAGCTGCTCGATTGGCTGGATGAGGAACGTGAGAGCATGATCGCGTTCCTGCAGAATTTCATTCGCGAGCGCAGCCCCAACCCGCCCGGCGACACGCGCTCCGCTGCAGCCTTCATCAAGGGCTTTCTGGACCGGCAGGGTCTCGCCTACCGGGTGATTTCACCTCACGCCGAGATGCCGAACATCGTTGCTACGTTCACAGGCACGCGGCCAGGCAAGCATCTCGTGCTCAACGGCCACATCGACGTGTTTCCGGTCGCGGACGAGGGCGCGGGCTGGACCAAGGATCCCTGGGCCGGCGAGATCATCGACGGGAAGATCTACGGGCGCGGCGCCGCCGACATGAAGGCCGGCACGACGGCCTCGATCATGACCTACATGCTGCTGTCGCGCCTGCATGACCGTCTTCCCGGGCAGCTCACCCTGACCTGCGTGTCGGACGAAGAAACCTTCGGGCCATGGGGAGCGCGCTACCTCATGGAGCACCACCCGGAGGTGCACGGCGATTGTCTCCTGAACGGCGAGCCGAGCGGGCCGGAGTCCATCCGCTTCGGCGAGCGCGGCCCGTTGTGGATCGAGTTCACGGTGCGCACGATGGGCGCCCATGGCGCTTACGTGCACGCGACCAAGAGCGCCACCAAGATCGCGCTCCAGATTGCCAACGCGCTCGAGGAGTTGACGGAGATCGAGGACAAGGTCTCCCACAACCTCCAGAAGGCCATCGATCTCGGCCGCCCGGTGATGGACCGCATGATGGGCGCTGGCGCCGGCGACCTCGTCTCGAAGGTGACGCTCAATCTCGGCACCATCCGCGGCGGTGCCAAGGTCAACATGGTGCCGTCGAGCTGTGTTTTCGAAGCGGACTTCAGATTGCCGGTCGGCATGCGCAAGGCCGACCTGCTGCCTCGCATTGCCGAGATCGCCGCCCGTTTCCCCGAAGCGACGTGGCGGGAGGTCGGCGGATCGGAGCCTTCGTGGTGCGACCCCAATCATGAGATGGTCGGCATCATTCAGGAGAACGTGGCCGCGTTCGGCAAGCCGCGTCCCACGCCGATCATCAGCCTGGGCGGCACCGACGCGCGGCTTTGGCGTCATCGCAACATCCCCGCCTATGTCTACGGGCCCTATCCACATGGTATGGGCTCGCACGACGAGCACGTGGCCATCGAGGAGTTCCTGCACGTCGTGCGCACGCACGTGCTCTCGGCTTATGATTACCTGATGCGCTCGGCGAGCGCCTGACGATGGACGCAGGAGCAGCCCGCGCACCGCTGCCGCCTTCGCTCTGGGCAGCGACTGCGGCGCCGGCAGCAGAGGCGTCGCCGCTCGCCGGCGAGCGCAAGGCGGACGTGGTCGTCATCGGCGGCGGCTTTTGTGGGATGTCGTGTGCGCTTCACCTCGCCGAGGCCGGCGTCGATACGGTCGTGCTGGAATCGCAAGAGCCGGGCTGGGGCGCGTCGGGCCGTAACGGCGGCCAGATCATCCCCTGCTTCAAGGACGATCCTGACACGCTCGTCGCGCGGCACGGCACGGATCTCGGCGAGCGGATGAATACGCTGGGCGCCAGTGCAGGGGATGTCGTTGCAGACCTCGTAGCACGGCATGAGATCGACTGTGACTACCGGCAGAACGGCTGGGTGCTCGGTGTGCACGGGCGCGGCATGCAAGCCGCACTCGACAGCCGGGCGCGGCAATGGCAGGCGCGCGGCTTGCCCGTCCAGCGTCTCGACAAGACGGCAACGGCTGACCTGCTGGGCACAGACATCTACGAGAGCAGCTATCTCGATCCGCGCGGTGGAGCCGTCAATCCCTTGTCCTTCGCGCGTGGCCTTGCCAAGGCAGCGATCCGATGCGGAGCGGCCGTGCACGCACAAGCGCCTGTCACCGCCATCACACGCGAGGGTACACTGTGGCGCGTATCCACGCCGCACGGTGCCGTGCTGGCGCGGACCGTCGTTATTGCAACGGGAGCCTATACCGGAGAGGCCACCCCGACGCTGAAGCGCAGCATTCTACCGGTGCAATCGATCCAGGTTGCCACTGAACCGCTGTCATCCAACGTCCGGCGCACCATACTGCCGCACGGACATGTTGCCTCCGACACGCGGCGGCTTCTGCTCTACTGCCGCTTTGGCGCCGACAATCGCCTGGTGTTCGGCGGCCGCGGTTCGATCAGCGGCGACGGGATTGCCGAGGGCCACATCGCCGCCATCGTTCGCGCCATGCAGCAGACCTTCCCCCAGGTCGGCTCGCCGCGCATCGACTATGTGTGGGCCGGACACGTCGACATCACTGTCGACCGCCGCCTGCGGGTGCACGAGCTTGGACCAGGGCTCGTCGCCGTCATCGGCTTCAACGGCCGGGGCGTGGCGCTGGCACCGGCCGTCGGCAAGGCCGTCGCCGACGCTCTGATCAAGGACTCGCTGAAGGGCCTGCCGTTGCCAGTCACGCCGGTGCGGCCGGTGCCGCTGCATGGGCTGCGGCTTCCGGCGATGGCGATCGCGGCACAATGGTATCGCTTCCGCGATCGCCTGGATGCTCGAAGGTAGTGGTAATCAAATGCCGACGTGGTAGGCCGGCGTGAGCTTGCTCAGAACCTCGGCACCCGTCTCGCCGATCACGATGGTATGCCCGAGCGACATGGCCAGGTTCTTTGGAGCGTCGATCAGAATCGCGTGCAGGAACAGCACCATTCCGGGTGCCGCCGGCAGCGGGTTGCCCGAGTAGAGCATAGGCGGCACATCCATCCACGACGGGCGATAGGTTGCGCCGAGGGAATAGCCGCAGGCGGACATGCGCTGCGCGCCGTAGCCGGCTTTGTCGTAAACGCGCCGGTGCGCATCATCGATCTCGCCGACGGGACGGCCGGGCTTCGCCGCCTCCGTCATCGCCTGCAGCGCGTCCTTCGTCACCTCGAACATGCGCCGCTGCGCCTCGTTCTCCTTGCCGATGGAAATCGTCCGCATCAGGCAGGCGCAGTAGTGGCAGTAGCTCGCCGCGAATTCCATCGTCAGTTGATCGACCGCATCGAGGGTGCGATAGCCTGTGGCGCTGCGGACCAGAAGCGCGCGATCACCCGATCCCAGCACCGGACCCGACGGCGGCGGGTCGCCACCACCTTCGAGCATGACGCGAGCCCCTGCAGCCGCGATCGCTCCTTCAAACGCGCCTGGTCGAGAGGCCGCAAGCATCGCTTCCAAAGCACCGTCTGCCAGCTCGGCCGAGCGCCGCACGTACGCGATCTCGGCGGGAGACTTCACGACGCGCAGGCTGCGGACCACATGCGACGCATCGACGAGCTCGCACCAGCCGTCGAGCCGGCGCCTGACCAGCTCGTAATTGTTGGCGGTCAGTCCGAAGGTCCGCATCTCGATACCGACGCGGACGCCCTTGAGGCCCTTTTCCTCGAGGATGGCGAGCAGCTCCTTGGAGGGGTCAGCGCCTTCCGCGTCGTACCAGAGGCGGATGTCCTCCATCGTCGAGGTCCGGCGGGCCTGCTCGAGATCGGGGCGACGCGTCAGCAGAGTGATCGGTCCATCGTCTGCCGTCAGAACAGCGCATTGAAAGAAGACGAAGCCCGACGTGTCATACCCCGTGAGATAGAAGTGGCTTTCCTGGGCAAAGAGCAGGATCGCGGCCAGGTTCTCGCGCCGCAGCACGGCGCGGGCGCGTGCGACCCGTCCGGCAAACTCTTCACGATCAAAGTGCAATGCCATCGACTTGCTCCTGCTCCGAGGCTTTACGTTGGCTCATGTCGCCCCGTTGTTTTTTGCGTCCAACATGGTTCACGCTGGCACCCCGGCGCCTTGACTTCAAGCGTTCCCTTCGCCGAAACTTCGACCGCATTGTTGCAACAAGCGACTAGACCAGTTTGGAAACCCCATGAAACCGACATCCGTCGCCCGCCTTACACTTCTTGTCGCGGCCGTGTTCGCTACGGGCACACCGGCCAGCGCACAACAGACACTGACGATCTCATCGTGGGGTGGCGCCTACCAGAAAGCGCAGCGCGACGCCTGGTTCGACGTCGTCGAGAAAGAGCTCGGCATCAAGATCAAGGAGGACACGACCTCCGGCATCGCCGACGTACGCGCGCAGGTCGCCTCCGGGCGTCCGACATGGGACGTGGTCCAGCAGGGCAACTACAGCTGCGCGATCCTCGACAAGGAAGGCAAGGTCGAGAAGCTCGATCCCGTTATCCTCAAGATCGAGGGCATTCCCGACAGCATGAAGGGCGAGGGCTGGATCTCCAATCTCGTCTACGCCAACGTGCTCGCCTGGAACGAGGCCAAGTACAAGGACAAGGCTCCGGACAAGTGGGCCGACCTCTGGGATACCAAGACCTTCCCCGGCGGACGCACGTTGCGCCGCAGCCCCGTTTACAACATCGAGTCCGCGCTGATCGCCGACGGCGTGCCGATGGACAAGCTCTATCCCCTCGACGTCGATCGCGCGTTGAAGAAGCTCAAGGAGATCAAGAAGGACGTCGTCGTGTGGTGGGCCTCGGGCGCTCAGTCGGCCCAAGTGCTGAAGGACGGCGAGGTCGACATGGCGAGCCTCTGGAACGGCCGCGCCCAGGCGCTCACGAAGGAAGGCGCCAAGGTCAAGATTACCTTCAACCAGCAGATCCTGCTGACCGACTGCTGGGTGGTGCCGAAGGGCTCGCCGAACAAGGATCTCGCCATGAAGGCGATCGCCATCATGATGCGGCCGGACGTACAGGCGCGTATTGCGCTCTACATCAACTACGGTCCGGCCAACTCGAAAGCCTTCGAGACCGGCATCATCAAGCCTGAGGTTGCCGCCGAGCTGCCGAGCGCGCCCGAGAACGTCAAGAAGGGCTTTGTCCTCGACGCCAACTACTGGGCCAACAACCTGGACGAGCTGACCAAGAAGTTCGACCTGTTCATTCAGGAATGACGGATTGAACCGGCTCGGACTAACCCGCTAGACTGACTGTATCGCGACAACGAGTGAGATCCGTCCGTTGAGCCCACCACTGCCCGGAAAAGCGGTAGCCGATCTGGCCGCCGCTTCACTTCCTATTGCGATACGTAACCTGACGATGCGCTACGGCGGCTTCGCCGCCCTGGACAACGTCAGTCTCTCTATTGAAAGCGGCGAGTTCATCACCCTGCTCGGCCCATCCGGGTCCGGCAAGACGACGCTGTTGATGGTTTTGGCCGGCTTCACGCGCCCCAACGAGGGTAGCGTCACGTTCGGCGATCGCGAGGTCGTGCTGCTGCCGCCGCACAAGCGCGACATCGGCATGGTGTTCCAGAACTACGCGCTGTTCCCGCACATGACGGTGGCCGGCAACCTCGCCTATCCGCTCAAACTGCGCGGTTACGCACGCAAGGAGATTGCGGACCGGGTCGCCAAGGCGCTCGACCTCGTGCAGCTCGGCGGCTACGGCGAACGCTCCGTCGAACAATTGTCGGGTGGCCAGCGTCAGCGCATCGCACTGGCGCGTGCGGTCATCTTCGAGCCGCGCATTCTGCTCATGGACGAACCGCTGTCCGCGCTCGACAAGAAGCTGCGCGAACAGATGCAGCTCGAGGTGCGCCGCCTTCACGACAGGCTGCGCCTGACCACGGTTTACGTCACGCACGACCAGCGTGAGGCACTGACCATGTCGGATCGCATCGCCGTCATCAACAAGGGCAAGGTCATCCAGGTCGCCCGTCCGCGCGAGCTCTACGACCAGCCGCACACCCGCTTCGTCGCCGACTTCATCGGCGAGTCGCACATGCTTCCGGTGACCGTGCGCGATGGCCGGGCCGATCTCTTTGGCAAGCCATTGCGCATGACCCGCCCCCTGCTGAGCACCGCACCTGATCAGATCCTGGTCCTGCGCCCCGAGAAGCTGAGCTTCCTGAAGGGGACTGGGTCAGAAGACATCAATCAACTCGAAGGCAAGGTGCGCCAGCACATCTTCCAAGGCGACAGCGTCATGAGCTACGTCACCATCGCGGACGGCTCGGAGGTCGCCCTGCGCGTCGCCCAGACTGCCGAGACCTCGCTGCCCGAGCCCGGCACAGCGGTGCGCCTTGGCTTCGCCGCGGCGGACACGATCATCGTGCCGGCCGACACGGACGCCGGCCAGACCGGCAAATCGCCATGACTGTTGCCGTCGCCGATCAGCAGCCTCTGACCGAACAAAGCCCCGCGCTTCATGCCGACGCGCTGGCGCGCCAAGCTCGGCATGAGCAATTCAAGCTGCTGGCCCTGACGCTCCCAGCTCTGGCGCTCATCGGCATCGTTGCGCTCGGCCCCATCGGCTGGCTGTTCGGCCTATCGTTCGTTGGCCCCGACGGCATGACACTCGTCCATTACGAGCGGCTGCTGCATCCCTCCTATCAGCTCACGCTCGTCACGACGTTCCAGCTTGCGTTCCTGGTGACGGCGATCTGCCTGCTGCTGGGCTATCCGCTCGCCTATCTCGCCTCGCAGTTATCCCAGCGCGCCGCCACCATCGTGCTCCTGTGCGTGCTGTTTCCCTTCTGGACATCGCTGCTGGTGCGCACCTACGCGTGGCTCGTGCTGCTGCAGCGTCGCGGCCTCGTCAACACGTGGCTGCAGAGCCTTGGCGTAATCGAGGAGCCGTTGCGGCTCGTCCACAACTTCACCGGCACCGCCATCGGCATGACACACATCATGCTGCCCTTCATGGTGCTCCCGCTCTATGCCTCCATGAAGGCCATCCGTCCCGACTTCATGCGAGCCGCCGCCAACCTCGGCGCATCTCCGGTCCAGGCGTTCTGGCAGGTGTTCGTGCCGCTCTCGTTCCCGGGCATCGCCGCCGGCCTGATGGTCGTCTTTGTCCTGTCGCTCGGCTTCTACGTCACGCCGGCTCTCCTCGGCGGCGGGCGCGTGATGATGTGGGCCATGCAGATCGAACGCTCGATCGCGGTCTATGCCGACTGGGGTGCGGCCAGTGCCCTCGGCGTCGTCCTGCTGGCCGTGACCCTCGGCATCCTGTGGCTGGTCTCGCGTCTCGCTGGCGTCGGCAACCTGGTGGAACGCCAGTGATGCTGAACCGCCCCGCCACCTCGACGCAGATCACACACGGCCGGCGCCTCTGGCTCTATGTCGTCTGCGCTCTCGTCATCGCCTTCCTGATCGGACCGACATTGCTCGTGATCCCCATGAGCTTCTCCGATTCGCGTTTCCTGACGTTTCCGCCGCCGGCCTGGTCGCTGCGCTGGTATCGCGCCTATCTGACCTCCGTCGAATGGCGCGAGGCGACGTCCGTCTCGTTCCAGGCCGCGTTCTGGACCATGATCGTCTCGACGATCACCGGCACCATGGCCGCTTACGGGCTGCATACGGCGCGGCTCGCCGGAGGACGTGTCGTCCAAGTGCTGCTGGCGCTGCCGATGATGATCCCGGTCATCCTGATCGCCATCGGCGTATTCATTTTCTTCGCGCCACTGGGGCTCAACAACACCATCGCCGGGCTCGTTCTGGCGCATTCGACGCTGGCGATCCCGCTGGTCTTGATCGCGGTGACCGCGGGCCTCAAGAGCTTCGACATGAACCAGGAGATGGTGGCGCGCAGCATGGGCGCGAGCCGTGCGTGGGCGTTCCTGACCGTGACCATGCCGCAGATCCGCTATTCGGTGATCTCCGGCGCGCTGCTCGCTTTCGTCACATCGCTTGATGAAGTGGTGATTTCCCTGCTGGTGGCCGGTGGCGAGAACGCGACGCTTACCAAACGCATGTTCCTGGCGCTGCGCGATGAGATCGACCCGACGATCGCCGCCATTTCGTCCTTGCTTATCCTGGTGTCGATCGTGCTGGTCGCCGCGACCCAACTGCTCCAATCGAACAGCAGTCCCCCGTCACACTAAACGGCGGTAGCAGTACGAAGGCCGATGATGCATCGCCACACAGGAGCTCCACCCATACCAAGCGACGTTGCGCGCGTTTTCGACACCTACCCGAAACCTGTCCACGCGCGGCTCCTCCAAGTCCGCGCCTGATTTTCGAAATCGCGGCGAAGACCGAAGGCGTCGGCCCTCTGACCGAGACGCTGAAGTGGGGCGAGCCAGCCTACCTGACGGAAGTCACCGGAAGCGGCAGCACAATACGGCTCGGATGGGAGAAATCCACCGACGCAAGCTGTGCGGTCCTGTTCAATTGTCAGACCGATCTGGTCGAGACCTTCCGTGCGCAGTTTGGCGACGCCTTCGCCTACGAAAAGAACAGAGCCATCTTGCTCAGTCCTGCTGGCGCTCTACCGAAGGCTCACTTGAGCCTCTGTCTGACAATGGCGCTGACCTATCACCGCCTGCAACGCCGCCCGCGCACCTGACTGCTCCTCTCGTCCGCAACATAGCCGCCCTTGACTTGTGCACCAATATGTAACATGTAAAGTTACATGAAACGAGATAGCCGACTATCGGGTGTGCTGCACGTTCTGCTGCACATGGCGGAGCAGGACCGACCTTTGACATCCGAGATGCTGGCCAAGGCCATGGACACCAATCCCGTCGTGATCCGGCGCATCATGGCTGGCCTCCGCGAGCAAGGGTTTGTGCGGTCCGGAAAAGGGCCTGGCGGCGGATGGGCGCTGGCGCGAGACCTGTCCGAGATCACCCTGCGCGACATCTACATAGCCTTGGGCTGCCCGGCTCTCCTTGCCGTGGGCAACAGGACGGAGGCGCCCGGCTGTCTCGTGGAGCAAGCAGTCAACGCCGCTCTGACCAAGACTTTCCACGATGCGGAAGCGCTGCTGCTGACGCGCTTCGGCGAGGTGACGCTGGCCATGCTGAGCAACGATTTTCACGCCCGCCTCGTTGCCCGCGGCGGATCGCACGATCTCGCGACGGCGCATACCTCGTCACGCAAGTGACGCCCCAAACCGGAGCTGCAAGCATGAATGCGATCGTCGAGCACTTTTCCGATCCCCAAGCGGTGGCACGCTATGCTGAGAACCCACCGCGCTTTGTCCCCGGCTACAACGATCTGCACCGTATGGCCGCCGTCTTGCTGGCAGAGCGCGCGCCAGAAGACGCCGCTGTGCTCGTCCTAGGCGCCGGTGGCGGGCTGGAGCTGAAAGCCTTTGCCGAGGCGCATGCGGGCTGGACCTTCCACGGCGTCGATCCGGCCGATGCAATGTTGAAGCTGGCGGAACGAACGCTGGGCCCTCTCGCCTCTCGCGTGCGGTTGCAGCAGGGCTACATCGACGATGCGCCAGCCGGTCCATTCGATGCTGCTGCCTGTCTGCTAACTCTGCACTTTCTCGCGCCCGAGGAGCGCCGGCATGCTGCAAGCGAGATCCGACGCCGCCTCAAACCAGGCGCGCCGTTCGTTGCGGCCCACTCCAGCTTTCCGCAAGGCCAAGACAACCGAAGTCTTTGGGTGTCGCGCTACGCGGCTTTTGGCCTCGCCTCGGGTGCTGATCCAAAACAGGTCAAGAACGCCCATGTAGCGGTCGAAGCGCACCTGAACAATCTCGCACCCGAGCAGGACGAGGCGATCCTGCGCGATGCGGGCTTTTCCGACGTGAATTTGTTCTACGCCGCCTTCACCTGGCGTGGCTGGATCGCCTACGCGTGAGCACGGTCAGAACGGCGGGCCGGAGCGGACGATGTGATGCTTCTGCACGCGCTCCTCTTCGAATTTGATATCTGTCTTGGGTGGATTTGAGATCTTGCGCCAAGCCTGCAGGACCGCTTGCGAGGTCCACAATTCCATCAGGTTGACGCGCGATGGGTCGACCGGATCCTCATCGAGACAGCCCGGATAGGCACGCGCCCGCCGCACCAGATCCGCATGCGCCTCCACAAATGCCCGCCTTTGGCCGGCAGGCACCTTCACGTGTCCGGCGATAATAAGCATCCAACTCCCCTTCAGACCCGCAGCCTCAACAGGACTGCACGTCTGAAAGACGATCGAGCGATGCCCGAGCCGACAGTGCGGGCGTTCGACAGCCTCTAGGTCCGCGCTTTCACGATCGCTCGGGCCAGGACGTCAAAGATCCTCGGATCTGACATCTGGGCCACGTTGAAGCGCAGAAAATCGGCAAAGGACTGGGAGACGCTGAAAACGTTGCCGGGGGCCAGCACCACATTCTCCTGCAAGGCTGCCCGTGCCACCACTGCCGCGTCGCAGCCATCCGGCAGCCTGCACCACAAGTAGAAGCCTCCCCGTGGCATCAGCCAGGGCTGGATGGCCAGAGGCGCCAGCTTCTCGGCAACCTCGCGGCGCGCACGGGCCAGCCGGCGGCGGAGCAACTCAAGATGCTTGCGATAGCTGCTGTCACGCAGCGTCGTCGCGACCAGCTCGGCCGAGAGAGGGCTTGGTCCGCCGAAATTCGTCGCCACCTGAAGGTCGATCAACGCCTCGATCCAATCCGGCCGCGCCGCGATATAGCCGCAACGAACCGAGGCCGATAGTGTTTTCGAGAAACTGCCGATGCGGATGACACGCTCGAGACCGTCGAGAGCGGCAAGGCGGGGAGACGGCTCGGGCTCGAATCTTGCGAAGATATCATCCTCGACAATGGTCAGTCCGGCGGCCGCCGCTGCGTTCAGAATCCGATGCGCAATCTGCGCCGACAGGGTCGCACCCGTCGGGTTATGCAGCGCAGAATTGGTGATGTAGAGCCTCGGCCCGTGCGATGCCAGCGCCTCAGTGAACCTGGCCGTGTCCGGGCCTGCTTCCGTATAGGGCACTCCGACGATCTTCGCCTGATGCGCGTGCAGCAAGGCCTGGAAGTTGAAGTAGCAGGGATCGTCCACCAGCACGGTATCGCCCGGCCGAAGCAGGAAGCGGCAGATCAGGTCGATAGCTTGGGTCCCGGTGGACGTCAGCAGGATGTGCTCGTCCCCGGCGGTGATGCCCTCGTCCGCAAGCTGGCGGGCGAGCAGACGGCGGAGCGCGAGGGCACCGCGCGTGTTGCCGTAGTCTGCCAGCAGCGCATCGTCTGCACGCGCGGCGGTACGGAGCGCACGGCGCAATGCCGCGTTCGGCATCCAATCGGCGGGAAGCCAACCACAGCCAGGCTTCAGCATGTCGCCGCCGGCGTCGAGCGATTGCCGGGACACCCAGAAGGGGTCGATCGCCCGGTCGCGATGTGGCTCGATGTCGGTGAGCACGTGCGGCATCATCAGATTCGAGACGTAGAAGCCGGATCCCGGGCGGGCCCGGATGATGCCGTCAGCCGCCAGCCGGTCGTACGCTTCGACCACGGTCGACGGCGACACGCCCATGGCCTTGGCGAACCGCCGGATGGACGGCAGCTTTTCGCCAGGTGCCAGCGCACGGCCGGTCACTTTCTGGCGTATTGCGTCCACGACCATGTCGGTACGCGTGCTGGTACTGCTGCTCATCGCTCCTGAGCCCCGATTGTACCGTTGCACATATCAGTACAGTTCGACGAAACTGTATCGAACTGTTGCTGTTTCGGCTAGATCGCCTGTCGTATGACCCTGCCCGGACTTGAAACGGAGATTGCCGTGCAGCACACAGCGCATGGGTGGGGCAGCGGACTTCTCGGTGTTGTCATTTTCAGCGGCTCCCTGCCGGCAACCCGTGTCGCCGTTGCCGACTTCAACCCCGTATTCCTGACTACGGCCAGGGCCGTCATCGCCGCCCTGCTCGGCATCGCCGTGCTCGCCGCCTTGCGCCAGCCGCGCCCGCAGCGTGACGATCTCGGCTCGCTGGCGATCGTGGCGCTCGGCGTGGTCGTGGGCTTCCCGCTTCTGACCGCCCTCGCCCTCCAGCACATCACCGCGGCCCAATCGATCGTGTTCGTCGGGCTCCTGCCGCTCGCGACCGCATTTTTCGGCGTTCTGCGCGGCGGCGAGCGCCCGAAGCCCGCCTTCTGGCTCTTCTCGATCCTCGGAAGCCTCGCCGTAGCCGGGTTCGCTTTGTCGCAAGGCGCCGACATGTCGTTGACCGGCGCCCTCCTGATGCTGGCTGCAATTCTGCTTTGTGGCCTTGGCTATGCCGACGGGGCCACCCTCTCGCGGCGGCTCGGCGGCTGGCAGGTCATCTCCTGGGCGCTTGTGCTGTCCCTGCCGGCGATGGCGGGGATCATGCTTGCGACGCTGCCCGGCACCTGGTCCGGCATCGGCGCGCCGGCCTGGATCAGCCTGGCCTATGTGTCCGTGTTCAGCATGCTCATCGGCTTTGTGTTCTGGTATCGCGGGCTCGCCCTCGGAGGTATCGCCAGCGTCGGCCAGCTCCAGTTGCTTCAGCCCTTCTTCGGACTGCTGCTGGCCGGGCTGCTGCTGCGCGAGCCGGTGGCGCCCGCCATGATCGGTGTAACGCTGCTGGTGGTCGGCTGCGTCGCTGGCGCAAAGCGCTACGCTTGACGTCAAGTCGACACAAGCTTCGGTGACGATCCCGACGTCTCTGAAGGAAAGGCCTGCATGCTCACCGGGACCTGCCACTGCGGCACCCTCAGTTGGACCTTCGACGGCATGCCCGACTCCACGACGGCGTGTAATTGCACGCTCTGCCGCCGCTATGGGGTGCTGTGGGTCTATGACTATGAGGGCGAGCGGATCACGATCTCTGGCCCAAGCGCGGTCTACACGCGCAGGGACAGAACGAACCCCTCACTCGAGATCCACTTCTGCAAGGCCTGCGGCTGCGTCACCGCCTGGCGCGGCCTGAAGGTCAATGCCGAAGGCCGCCGGCGCATTGCCGTAAACTTGCGGCTCACCGATCCCGGACCGGTCGCCCATCTCCCGATCGATCACTTCGACGGCTTCGACACCTTCGATGACCTGCCCCGCGACACCCGCTGCGTTGCGGATGTGTGGTTCTGACAAGCGCAGCAGCCGCTCCAGATCATCATGCTTGGTGGGACTTCCGCGCGACGATAAAGATCCGCGGGTCCTTGCGCTTGGAGCCGTGACGCCCCCGTTCGCTGATGGCAAAACCCGCATCCACGATTTCAGCCTCAAGCTCGGGTGCTGAGAAGAACGCGACGTAGGGCGCCTTGCCGACGCGCCGCATGACCGGCACGGCGAGCCGTATCAACAGGTTCATCTCTGAAAGGCACGGTGTCTTCGAGACGAAGAGGCCACCCGGCTTGAGCAGGCGATGAATGTGCGCGAGCGCGGCTGGGCGATCCGGCAGCAGATGCAGGAGATTGAACGCGAGTACGGCATCGTATGCGCCATCGGACCCAGGCGCGCGTTCGGCCGGTGCTACCGAGAACGCGACATTCTCGCAGGCTTGCGTCGCCGCTCTTTCGCGCGCGATGGCGATCATCTCGCCCGACACGTCCGTGGCAACCATGTGTGCGACAGACGAAGCAAGCTTCAGCGCCGTGGTGCCAGTGCCGCAACCGATCTCGAGCACAGCGTCCGAACCGTTGAGCAACCGGCTGACGCGGTCCAACGTGCGCTCGTAGCCAGGCATGTCTTTGATGGGGTCGGTCGCGTACTTGCGTGCGGCCCGGTCCCAAAAGCGCGCGTCCTCGGTCTTGCCAAGCATGATGCTCCTCCGGCGCGCTGATTAGCACATGCACAATGTTTGAATATTGCCCATCCTCGCACATGCCTTATACGAATTCGTATGGATCAAATGGATTGGAATCTCGCGCGGGCCTTCTGCGCGACGGCAGATGCCGGCTCGCTCTCCGCTGCGGCACGCAAGATCGGCCTGACGCAGCCAACGCTCTCGCGTCAGGTTGCTGCTCTCGAAGACGCCCTCGGCGTCGCCCTGTTCGAGCGGATCGGCAAGAAGCTTGTTCTGACGGATGCCGGCTTTGCCCTCTTGGAGCATGCGCGCGCCATGTCGGTAGCGGCAGACGCCATGGCTCTCGCCGCCTCCGGCAAAGCTCAGGAGATCGCGGGTCGCGTCACGGTTTCCGCCAGCGATGCCATCTCGGCCTACCTGCTGCCCGACATCGTCGCGCGCATCCGCCGGCAGGCCCCGCAGATCACGCTCAGCATCGTGGCCTCAAACTCGATCAGCGATCTGAGGCGCCGTGAAGCCGATATCGCGATCCGTCATGTGCGGCCGACCGAGCCCGAGTTGATCGGGCAGCTTGTTCACGAGTCCACAGCGCACTTCTACGCCGCAGCGTCTTGGGTCGCCAGGAACGGTGCGCCAAGATCGGTGGCTGAACTTGCCGAGGCCGACCTCCTGGGCTTCGAGCCGGTCGAGCGCTTCGCCGAGCATCTCAACAGCGCGGGCATCCCGATAACACCGGGGGATTTTCGAATTACTTCTGAGACCGGCGTGGTGATTTGGGAGCTTGTCCGGCGCGGCCTGGGCGTGGGTGCCATGCTGCACGAGATCGCGGAACGCACGCCGGGCGTCATCCGCCTGTTACCCGACGTGGCAGGGACGCCAGTGCCGATCTGGCTCGTCAGCCATCGTGAGCTGCGCACAAGCCGGCGGGTTCGTCTCGTGTTCGACATCCTTGCTGAGGAGCTGCGCCGCCACGCGGCCGGTGAGCAACCGAGGTCCCGGACGCAAATTGGAATCTCACCACGTGAAAAAGAATTCCAATGTTCGGAGGTTGACAGCGTGCCGGGGGCAACCAAACTCAACCATATGGTTGATGACCACGACGCCTACATAGCCAAGGCTCCCAAAGACCTTCGCCCTCTGCTGGTTCGACTCCGTGCTCGACTTGCGCGCGCACTGCCTGATGCCGAAGAGGTCATCGCCTACAAAATGCCCGGGTTCAGGATCGGACAAACAATCATCGCGGGTTATGCCGCGTTCAGTAAGCAATGCGGCCTCTATCTATCTCCCTCCGCCATCACATCACATGCTGACGACATTGCCGCGGCTGGGCTCAAGTGTACCAAGACTGGAGTCACTTTCTCGCCGAGCCAGCCAATCCCTGACGAGCTCGTTAAGAAACTCGCCCTGGCTTCTAGAAGGGGTCATAATCTCTGAGCGAGTCGGACACTGACCGCCGCCTCAGGCGCAGAGGCAGTGATGCTAAGCGTTGGCGCCTATGAACCGAAGTGGCGCACCCGATAGGATTCGAACCTATGACCTTCGCCTTCGGAGGGCGACACTCTATCCAGCTGAGCTACGGGTGCTGCGGCCGCAGGATTACCTCATTTGCTGCGCACCGTAAACGACGGTTTGAGGGTGTACCTTCAAGGCCGGTTCTCTCCTGTCGGGAACCGGGCCGGACGTCATGACGGATATTGCGAACCGTCATATAGTCCTACCCACATCGCTGATATCAAAGGGAAAGGCGCTGATCGTATGCGCGCCAAGATTGGTCTTGTCTGGCTGTCGATCGCGGGTTTGCTCGCCACGGCCGCCCACGCACAGGGCCAGAAAGCCGCAAGCACATTCGCTGACTGGGTGGCCTACACCCACGAGGATACGAAGTCGAAGATCTGCTTCATCGCCTCCCAGCCCAAGAGCCAGGAACCCAAGAGCGCCAATCGGGACCAGCCGCACTTCTACGTGTCTGCCTGGCCCAAGGACGGGGTGAAAACCGAGGTCAGCGTCAAGATCGGCTATCCCTTCAAGAAAGGCAGCGAAGCAACCGTGACCGTCGGCTCCGCCAGCTTCAAGCTGTTCACGCAGGCCGAGCGCGCCTTCGTCGGCGATCCGACACAGGAGCTCAAGCTCATCGATGCCATGAAGAAGGGCTCGTCCTTGCAGGTGCAGGGCACTTCGGAGCGCGGCACCAGCACGACGGACTCCTACTCGCTCTCGGGCTTCGCCCAGGCCCTGCAGGCCCTTGCCGGCTTGTGCCAATAGAGTGCGTTAGAACGGCTTCACCACGACCAGTATGACGATGCCGATCATCAGCAAGGTCGGCACCTCGTTGAGCACACGGAAGGTCTTGGCCGGGTACGGGATCTCTCCACGCTCGAAGCGTTTGCGCCAAAGTGCCAGCATGTGGTGATAGGCGGACAGCCCGATTACCAGCATGAACTTGGCATGCAGCCAGCCGTCCTTCCACATACCCATACGCCAGGCCAGCAGCGGCCCGGTGATCCACACCACCAGCATCGCCGGGTCCATGATGGCTCGCAGCAGGCGGCGCTCCATGACCACGAACGTCGCAGCCTGCTGGGAGCCCGCTTCGGACTCGGCGTGATAGACGAACAAGCGCGGCAGATACAGCAGGCCCGCCATCCAGGAGATGACGGCGATGATGTGCAGCGCCTTGAGCCACAGATCCATGTCAGTGAGGGTTGCGTACGAGCGCCACGAGCTCCGCCACATGCTCAGGCGGCGTTTCCGGCACGATGCCGTGGCCGAGATTGAAAACAAACCGCTGTCCGGCCATCGCCCGCTTGATGGCAGCCACGCGTTCCGCCATCGCCGGACCGCCCGAAACCAGAAGCAACGGATCGAGATTGCCTTGCACGGCAGCCTTTGGCGCCAGCTCGTCACGCATCGCCGCCAACGGCATCGCCGTGTCGCACCCGATGGCATCGACGCCGGTCTCGGCGATGTAGCGCACGGCCTTGTTGCCTGCGCCGCGTGGAAATCCGATCACCGGCACCCCCGGGTGTTTCTCTCTCAGCGCCGCGACCATAGTGCGAGTCGGCGCCACCACCCAACGCTCGAATTCCGTTTCCGGCAGACTTCCTGCCCAGCTGTCGAAAAGCTGTACACAGTCGGCGCCGGCACGGATCTGGGCATCGAGATAAGCAACGGAAACATCGACGAGAAGATCGATGAGGTGCGCGAACGCATCGGGATCGCGATAGGCCCACAGCCGCGCATCCGCCTGATCCGGTGAGCCGCGCCCGCCGACCATGTACGTCGCGACAGTCCATGGACTGCCGCAAAAGCCGATCAATGCCGTCTCCGCCGGCAGGTCCTGCCGTACGCGGGACACGGTCTCGGCGATGATGGCGAATTTTTCCGGCGTCTTGCTTGCATCGAGCCGTGTCAGCTCAGCAGCACTGCGTACGGGATCGAGCCGTGGCCCCTCGCCTTCGACGAAGCGCACGCCTTGGCCCAGCGCGTCCGCCACGACCAGGATGTCGGCGAACAGGATCGCGGCGTCGAACCCGAAACGCCGGATCGGCTGCAAGGTGACCTCGGCCGCAAGCTTCGGCGAGTAGCACAGGTCGAGGAAGCTGCCGGCCGTGGCACGCACGGCGCGATACTCGGGGAGGTAGCGCCCCGCTTGTCGCATGAGCCAGACCGGAGGCGGTGTCAGGCTTGCGCCTGCGAGCACCTCCAGAAGCCGTCGCTTGGTTGGACTATGCACAGTACGCTCGCGTCTCTCGATCTGCCCTCTTCAATTCAATCGAAGAGTCTAGAAGGTTACTGTTATGACTCTTAGCGCCGTGGATTGCGGAGATCCTTTTTCATCTCCACTCTATTCACCGTTGGCCCAAGGCATCAAAACACCCCCTACTAGGCCATGTAGGTCTTTGTCCGGTATCCACCTAGAAACCTGATTAGACCGCAAATTCAACCTATTAATCGGGTAGCCGTATGCGGCGCATTTGCGCATTGTCCTGTTGACAAGGGGCAGATGAAACATCGACAACCGGTGGACAGACCGCAGGCGGCGGCACGATCTGCGAGTTTGCATCCCGGCGGGGCAGCCTGTGGATCGATCTGTTGATAAGCGAACAAGCGGCGGCGCAGCCGGACGCTGACCCTGGAGCGACTCTGGATAAGTCGGGATCTTTTCCACAGATGACCCAACCCGGACCAAGCTACTTTCACCTGCATCTCGTGTCGGATGCGACCGGTGAAACGCTGACCATCATGGCAAAGGCCGCGGCCGTTCAGTACGGGCAGGTGCGGCCCATCGAGCATGTGCATCCGCTGGTGCGCACGCAGCGGCAGCTGGCGCGCGTGCTGCAGGAGATCGAGTCCGCGCCGGGTATCGTGCTCTACACCATCGTCAACCGCGACTTGACCTCGCAACTCGAAGCGCGTTGCCGTGAGCTCGGCGTGCCCTCGTTGCATGTGCTCGAGCCGATCATGAAAGTGTTCGAGTCCTATCTCGGCGCGCCGCAAACACCGATCGTTGCCGGCCAGCATGTGCTGGATGCCGACTACTTCCGCCGCATCGACGCGCTGAACTTCACCATGGCCCATGACGATGGCCATCTGCCGGGCGATCTCAACGAGGCCGATGTCATCATCCTAGGCATCTCGCGCACGTCCAAGACGCCAACCAGCATCTATCTGGCCCAGCGCGGCTACAAGACGGCGAACGTGCCGTTGGTACCGGGCATCGATCTGCCGGTGGCGCTGACCGAGCCGCACAAGGCGTTCATCGTCGGCCTTGTCGCCAGCGCCGAGCGTATCGCCGAGATTCGCCGCAATCGCGTGCGGTTGATGGCGGATCGCAAGCTGGAGGACTACGTGGACCGCACGCAGATTGCCAATGAGATCCAGTATTCGCGGCGGCTCTGCGCGCGGCATGGCTGGCCCATCATCGATGTCACCCGCCGGTCGGTCGAGGAGACCGCCGCCACCATCGTCAAGCTGCTGCACGACCGGGATACGGGCGAGGTGGACCAGGAGATGACGAATGGCTGACGTGCGGCACACCGGCCTGGTTCTGGCCTCGGGAAGCCGATCGCGGCGCCAGATCATGGAGGCGGCCGGCGTAACGTTCGCTGTCGCGCCTGCTGATGTCGACGAACGGGCCATTCGCGAAACCCTGCAGACCGGCGGCAACGAGATCGACCCTGAGGACGTGGCCGAGGTTCTGGCGCGCGCCAAGGCGGAGCACATCAGCCGGCAGCACCCGGAAGCCATGGTCATCGGCTCAGACCAGATTCTGGCGCTCGATGACGAGATTTTCGAGAAGCCGGCGGACATGGCCGGCGCACGCAACCATTTGATCAAGTTGCGCGGGCGCACGCATCAGCTGCACTGCGGTGTGGTGCTCGCCCAGGGCGGCGACGCAGTCTGGTCGCATGTCGACACGGCGTCCCTGACCATGCGCGACTTCACGCCAGGCTTCCTGGATCTCTATCTCGAGCGTGCCGGCAAGATCGTGTGCGAGTCCGTCGGCGCCTATCAGCTCGAAGGCCTCGGCATTCAGCTGTTCGAGCGCATCGAGGGCGATTACTTCACGATTCTCGGCCTGCCGCTCCTGCCGCTGCTGGGCGCGCTGCGTGAGCGCAAGGTGATCCCGGCATGACGACGAAGGCCTGTGTCATCGGCTGGCCCATCGAGCACTCGCGCTCGCCCATGATCCATGGGTACTGGCTGAAGGCCTATGGGATCGATGGCTCCTACACGAAGGAGGCTGTGCGGCCTGAGGACGTCGATGGCTTCCTGCGCTCGTTGCCGGAGCGCGGCTTGAGCGGGTGCAATGTCACGCTGCCGCACAAAGCGGCTGCATTTGCGGCGGCTGCCCATAAGGATCCTTCCGCCATCGCCATCGGCGCGGCCAATACGGTGTGGCTTGAGAATGGTGCACTGTGTGTCGCCAACACAGACGCTTACGGGTTCATGACCCATTTGGCCCAATCGGCGCCGGGATGGAACGCCGTTGATGCGCCTGTCAGCGTGCTGGGCGCAGGCGGTGCCGCGCGCGCCATTGTCTACGGACTGCTTGATGCCGGCGTGAGCGAGGTGCGCGTCTTCAACCGCACCGTGTCCCGTGCGGAGGAGCTTGCGCAGCACTTCGGCCCGCGTGTCAAAGCCTTGGCCTGGAGCGAGCGCGCACGGCAGTCGCGCGACGCTGGCCTTCTCATCAACACCAGCTCGCTCGGCATGGCGAAGACCGAGCCGCTCGATATGGATCTCGGGGGATTGCGCGATACGGCCGTCGTGGCCGACATCGTCTACGTTCCGCTGGAAACGGACTTACTGGCACGTGCCCGCGCGCGCGGCCTCCGGACCGTCGATGGACTCGGCATGCTGTTGCACCAGGCGGCGCCGGGCTTTGCGAAATGGTTCGGCGTGATGCCGGAGGTGACGCCGGAGCTGCGGGCGCTGCTCGTGGCCGATATCGAGGGCCGCTAGATGCTCATCATCGGCCTGACCGGCAGCATCGGCATGGGCAAGTCGACGGCGGCGGCCTACTTCAAGGATCGTGGCATTGCCGTCTGCGATGCGGATGCAGAGGTCCACAAGTTGTATGCGGGTACAGCCGCGCCCCTGATCGAGACTGCTTTCCCTGGAACGACGGGGCCCGAAGGGGTCGACCGGGCCAAGCTGGCCGCCGCGCTGCTGCGTGATCCCACCGGTTTCAAGCGGCTCGAATCCATCGTACATCCGCTCGTGCGCGAGGCGGAGCGCGCCTTTCTCAAGGCTGAGAAGGATCGCGGCGCACGCATGACTGTGCTGGAGATCCCCCTTCTGCTGGAAACGGGCGGCAATGCCAACGTCGATGTCGTCGTCGTCGTCAGCGCTTCCGCTGAGGCCCAGCGTGAGCGTGTGCTGCGCCGCCCCGGCATGACCCCTGAGAAGCTCGATCAGATCCGCAGCCGGCAGATGCCGGACGAGGAGAAGCGCAAGCGCGCGCATTTCGTTGTGGATACGAGCGGCTCGCTTGCCGATACGCAGGCCCAAATCGATGTAGTTCTTGCGTCGCTGGAGACGTGGCCGGCAACGGCCTACGCCCGCGCCTGGGCGTGAGCTCCACAAGCGACGCGGGGGCTGCGGAATGCGCGAGATCGTACTCGATACCGAGACCACGGGCCTGGATGCCAAGGGTGGGGATCGGCTCATCGAGCTTGGCTGCATCGAGCTCATCAACCGCATCCCGACCGGGCGCGAGTATCACCGCTATTTCAATCCGGAAGGCCGTGCCGTGCATCCCGATGCCGAAGCCGTGCACGGCTTGTCGATGAGCTTCCTCCAGGACAAGCCGAGGTTTGCGGAGACGGCAGCTGAGTTCCTCGAATTCATCGAGGACGCGCCACTCGTCATTCACAATGCGAGCTTCGACGTCGGCTTCATCAACACCGAGCTGGACCGTTTGCGGCTGCCGCAGATCGACATGGTTCGGGTCGTCGATACGCTGGCCTTGGCGCGGCGCCGGCATCCGGCGGGGCCAAACAGCCTCGACGCACTGTGCAAGCGCTACGGCATCGACAATTCCAAGCGCATCAAGCACGGCGCCATCATGGACTCGCTACTGCTCGCCAGCGTCTACGTCGAGCTGCTTGGCGAACGTCAGGCAACGCTGACGCTCGCGACAGGTGGAGAGCGCGTGCAGCAGAGAGCCGGCTTGGCACGGGCGCCGGCTTTGCAACGGCCTGTCAGGCTCGCGTCGCGGCTGACCGAAACGGTGGAGGCAGCGCACCGCGCCTTCGTCGAGACGCTGGGACCGAAAGCTCTGTGGAAGCGCTTCAGCGCCTCGTCATGATTGCAGCATGGGGGCCGATCCGGCCTGCTCGCGCTTGCGCATGTAGAGCGCACCGAAATCGACGGGATCGAGCAACAGCGGCGGGAAGCCGCCTTCGCGCGTGAGGTCGGCGACGATGCGGCGCATGAAGGGAAACAGCAGCATCGGGCAGTTTACGAGCAGCATCGGCTCGAGGGCCTGCTCCGGAATATTCTCGAGTTTGAAGAGACCTGCATAGATCATCTCGAAATCATAGATCACGCCGATCTTGGCATTGGCGTTGGCTTTGAAATCGATCGCCGCCTCGTAGACGTCGGGCCCGATCTTTTGCGCGTTGACGTTGATCTCCATCTGCAGGTTCGGCGTCTCGGACGTCCCCGCAAGCAGCTTGGCGATGTTGGGGCTCTCGAAGGACAGGTCCTTCACGTACTGGCCGATGACGCGCACCTGCGATGGTGTGGCCGCTTCTGCCGGCCGTCCGTTTCCTGCCTTCGCTTCGTCGGCCATTCCCCGTATCCCCTGTCGCTCTCAACATAAATCCCGCGCGTGGGCTAGCACGGATGCGCCGGAAGCCGCAACCGAACGCGCCTCTATCGGGGCGAACGGTCGCTGCGCGGCTCGACCGATCTCGGCCGCACAGGGCCCTCGTCGAGGCGTTCGAACTCGCCGTCGATCACCCGGCCGTCGCCGGACCGAGGACGCGACGCCGACGGCCCGGCATCCACGCGAATGTCCACGACATCGAAGTGCTTGAGCATGCGGCGCGCCAGGGCATGCCGCAGCGGCGGAATGAGAAGGAGAAGGCCGAAGACATCGGAGATAAGACCCGGCGCCAGCAGGAGGAAGCCCGCGACGCCAAGCAGTGTGCCGTCGAGCATGGGCGCCACCGGCGGCTCCCCGCGCACCATGGAATTCTGTGCCTGCATCAAGGTCTTCCAGCCCTGGCGGTAGAGCAGGAAGGCACCAAGTGCCGCCATGCCTATGATCAGCAATAGCGTCTTCCAGAAACCGATGGATTGGCCGACCTTGATGAGCACCGCCAGCTCCAGCAACGGTGCGGCAAGACCTATGATGACGATCAGGAGGGGCATCCCGCAAATACTCCTGGCCCTGGGCCACTGTTTAACTAAACGCCTTGGGCATCCCGCCCGATAATCCCGTCAACCCGGTTGGCTAAGACATCCCGATGGCCTAAGTTTAACCTCGGGCATCGAGATGGCGAAGGCGCTGCGTTGTCGACCGCCCGATGCGAGGCATCTGGACCGGCGGGCCCGGCGATCATACATCCAGGACAACATTCTCGCGCGTAAATCGCGCCGTTGCTGAAAACGCGGCTGAAATTATGGATGGTAAGGTGGACATCTTCACAATTTTGTTCCTGGTCATTGCGGTGGTGGTGATCCTCAAGCTGCGCAGCGTCTTGGGGCGCCGCACGGGCGATGAGGATGCTCGCATCGAGCGCTACAGGGCCCAGGAACGCGCCCGCGCCGCCGCGGCACAGGAAAAGGTTGTCACGTTGCCGCGCCGGGGACAGGAAGTTCCGGCCGGCGAAACGCAGGTTGCAGCCTCTGCAGCCGACGTGGAAGCGAAAGTGCGCACGTTCGCCGGCGAGGATCAGGCCTTGGCCGAGAGCTTGCTCGCCATCCACAAGGCGGACCGCACGTTCGACCCCGAGGCCTTCGTCAAGGGCGCCCGGCAGGCCTATGAGATGATCGTGACGGCCTTTGCCGAGGGCAACCGCAAGATCCTTAAGAATTTGTTGAGCCGGGAGGTGTTTGACGGCTTCTCCGCGGCCATCGGCGATCGGGAAAGCCGCGGCGAGCAGATCGATCAGAGCTTCGTCGGCATCAACCGGGCCGATGTCGTGGAAGCCGAGCTCAAGAATGGCCAGGCGCAAGTCAGCGTCAAGTTCGTGAGCGAGCTGATTTCGGCGACCCGGGACCGGGCCGGCGCGGTCGTTTCGGGCGATCCCAAGAAGATCAAGGAAGTCATCGACATCTGGACGTTCGCGCGCGAGATCAGCTCGCGCGATCCGAACTGGAAGCTCGTTGCCACGCAGGCGCCCAATTAGGAGTTGAGTTTGTCCCCGGATCTGGTGTTTGCGTCCGGGGGATCGTGTGGCTCAGTCTAGAGCAAAGCTGCGGAGCGTCCTGTATGCTTCGTGGGTCCTACTTGCTGTGACATTCATGCCTTTGGGTGCCCCCGTCAGTGAAGCTTCCGGAACCGCGGGGTCGATCCCGGCGGGAAGCGGCGCGTCCTACAAGCCGGTGACCTATGCGGCGCTTCCGGGCTGGGAACAGGACGATCATGCCCTGGCGTTCGAGGCATTCCTGAAATCATGCGCGCGCATCGCGGCCGCGGCCAAGGCCGGGAACAAAGCCGGTAAAATAGCTATTCCGCCGGAGCTTCTCGCCGTCTGTGCGCTTGCCGAGCGGCTCACGGGCAAGGTGGACGGCAAGCAGGCCAAGGCCTTCTTTGAAACCCATTTCGAACCGCACTCGGTTCTGCACAAGGGTTCGGCGGGACTGTTCACGGGATACTACGAGCCGGTTCTCGATGGCTCGCGCCAGCCCAGCGACAAGTTTCGCACCCCGATCTACAAACGGCCGCCGGACCTCGTGAACCTCGTCGAGGAAGCCCAGCGCGGCACCAAGGGCGTGACACTGACGCACGCGCGCAAGACGGCGACCGGCACCGTCCCCTATGCGACCCGCGCAGAGATCGAGGGCGGCCTGCTCAAGGACAAGGGTCTCGAGCTGCTCTACATGACCGACGCGGTCGACGTGTTCTTCATGCAGGTGCAGGGCTCGGGCCGCATCCGCCTGCCCGACGGCACGAAGATCCGCGTGCACTACGATGGCAAGAACGGCCACCCCTACACGTCGATCGGGCGCTATCTGATCGACAAGGGCTTGCTGGCCGCCGACAAGATTTCGTTGGCCGCGTTGCAGAAGTGGCTGCGCGCCGATCCGGAGCGTGCCAAGCACGTGATGCATCAGAATGCCTCCTACGTGTTCTTCCGCGAGCTCACCGGACCGCAGGCCAATCATGTGCTGGGCGTGCTCGAAGTCCCGCTGACGCCTGGACGCAGCTTGGCAGTCGATGCCGGCGTACATGCGCTGGGCTCGCCGATCTATGTCTCGGCGCCGACGCTGAAGCACGCGGTGAAGGGCAAGCCGTTCCACCGGCTCATGATCGCGCAGGACGTCGGCTCGGCGATCAAGGGTCCCGAGCGCGGCGACATCTACTTCGGCTCCGGCGATGCGGCCGGCGCGCTTGCCGGAATCACCAAGCATCCAGGGCATTTTCACGTGCTTCTGCCGCGCAAGATTGCAGCGGATGGCGACGGTGCGACGCCGGCCAAACGGTCCAAACAAGCCGGAAAATGAAGCCGAAGGGTGGGACAGGCGGCAAGCCACGCTCCGCCGGCACCACCGGCCTCAGCAAGGACGACGCGGACCTTTGGGAGCATACGGCTCGCTCTGTCGAGCCGTTGCGTCGCGGCAAGGCGCGCGTCACCGCTGGTGCGCCGGATGACGTTGTGGAAAGCCGCCCGCGCATCTCTCATTCGGGTGGCATGCCTCCACAAACCAAGTCGACGGCGCCTGAGCCCGCACCAGTTGCACCAAGAGCATCATCACATCGGCCACCACCTCCACTCGCCGATATCGACCGTCGCAAAGCGCGCAAGATCGCCAGCGGGCAGCATGATATCGAGGCGCGCATCGATCTCCACGGGTTGCGCCAGGTCGATGCGCATCGCCGGCTCCGTGCTTTTCTGCTTGGTGCCTATTCTGATGGACTTCGCACGGTCCTCATCATCACCGGCAAGGGACTGACGCGCGATGCAGACGATGATTCGGGAGCCGACGTCACGCGCGAGGAACGCGGTGTGATCCGGCGCATGGTTCCGATGTGGCTTGCGGATGCTGATCTACGCGCGATCGTCGTGAGTTTCACGACCGCCCATCGCCGTCACGGCGGCAGTGGCGCGCTGTATGTCCAGTTGCGCCGGCGCCGCGCGCGCTGACCTTTGTCACGAACTGACGCATCGCTGCCACGGCCACGATCGGATCGCCTTGGTGGCGCCGAATGGTCAACTTTGAGCCACAGCCGCGCCACGCAGCCCCAGCATGAAGCCCGCGTTCGACAACAGAAAAACAAGGAGAAGATTGATGCTTCGTGCTGCTGTCGCCGTTGCGGGTACGCTCATGGTCCTGGGCACGGGCGCGCATGCGCAGTCGACCGGCGTTGCCGCGTGTGACGATTTCCTTTCGAAGTACGAGACCTGCGTGTCCACGAAGGTTCCTGAGGCACAGCGGGCCACGTTCAAAGGCCAGCTCGATCAGACCCGCAAGATGTGGTCCGACATGGCCAAGGATGCCAGCACCAAGGCCGCTCTCGACAGCACGTGCAAACAGTCCGCCACGCAGATGTCGGCCGCGCTGCAGGGCTTCGGCTGCACGTTCTAATCCGCGGGCGGATTGCCCTTCAGCGTTGACGATGGGGCGGCGATGCTGCCCCATTTGCATGCCGGAAGCTGCCTGCTGCAGAATTTGCGCCTAGTCGCAGTCCCGCAGGAGGACGCCATGCCGGCTTACCTGATTTCCGATGTGACCGTGCGAGACCCGGGCGCCTTTCAGATCTACCGAACGCGTGCAGCAGCCTCGATCGCCAAGTACGGCGGGCGTTATCTCGTGCGTGGCGGGGAGGTTGCGCCTTTGGAAGGGAGCTGGAGCCCGCGGACGATCATCATCGTCGAATTCGACAGCGTGGAGCAGGCGCAGACTTGGTATCACTCGCCCGAATATGCCGTCGCGCTCGACATCCGGGAGGCCGCGTTAAACCGCAATCTCATCCTGGTCGATGGCACAAGTGGTGCTGGATAGCTCGCAATTTGCGGGGCATTGAATACAAGCAGTCCGCTGCAACCACGCCGAAATCCGGTTCCCAGTTCTTGGGAAGCGCTCTAGAACTTCCGCCATGAGCTGGACCGGTCATGGCGGCGGCCGCGGTCGCCGCGGCTATCATCACGGCAATCTGCGCGAAGCGCTCGTGCAGGCAGCCCTCGACCTCATCGGTCGCAAGGGCGCGGCGGGCTTCACGTTTGCCGAAGCTGCGCGAGCGGCTGGTGTCAGCGCCGCAGCTCCCTACAGGCACTATCGCGATCGCGACGCCCTGATGGCTGATGTGGCACGGCGCGGTTTCGAGCTTTTCGAGCAGCGATTGTCAGAGGCCTGGGATGACGGGCGGCCAAGCCCGCTCGCCGCTCTCGAGAAGATGGGGCGTGCGTATCTCGCCTTCGCGCGCGATGAGCCCGCTTACTTCTCTGCCATGTTCGAGGCAGCGCTGCCTCTCGACCAACACCGTGACTTGCGTGAGGCCGGCGACCGGGCGTTCGGTGTTCTGCGGCAAGCCTGCGAGACGATCGTTGCCACGCTTCCGGGCAAACGCCCTCCGGCCATGATGATGGCCCTGCACATCTGGTCGCTATCGCACGGCATCGCCAGCCTGTTCGCACGCGGCGACGCGGCGCGTCGTCCACTGCCCATGACGCCGGAGGAGCTGCTGGAGGCCGGCACGTTCGTCTATCTGGAAGGCCTCGGCGTGCGTCGTGGAACAACCGGCGGCCCTTGAACACCAGCCCCTGGCCCTTGTTGCCGCTGCAGCATTTCCCAAGTGACAGCAGAGTTGATGGCTCGGGCGCCCGTTGGGCAAAAAACCAAGCTCCATCCCTTGACGCGTCCGCAATTATCGCTCATCTATGTGAATGTAATAAACATTCACATAGAAAGGTGGCATGAGAGGAAGAGCGGCATGGCAGATGTAGTTGCGCGCATTGATGACTTCGGGAAGCCGGCATGGATCACCCTCATGGTGCTTGGCTTCATCCTGTTCTGGCCCATTGGGCTGGCGATTCTGGCCTACTTGCTATGGAGCGGACGCATGGGTTGTGGAGCATACCGTGGAGACGTCGATCAGTGGCGTGAGCACGCGGCGGCACGCTGGAACCGGCGCCGTGAGCGCTGGGAGCAACGCATGCACGCTTGGGGCGGCTCTCCAGGACACCGCGGCCTGCGTCCGACCGGCAACCGGGCGTTCGACGAATACCGCGACCAGGCGCTGAAACGCCTCGAAGAGGAAGCGGACGAGTTCCGCACGTTCCTCGAGCGTCTTCGGGCTGCCAAGGACCGCCAGGAGTTCGACGACTACATGCGGGAGCGTCGTGAGCGTCCGGTCGATGGTAGCAGCAACCCGGAGCCGGACGCACAGCCGCCGCGCTAGTCCGGTTTCACAATCCCTTCATGCGGGCCGGCCCCTGAAGCTGGCCCGCATTTCATTGCGTCGATCCACTATTGCGTGCTGCAAAATTGCGCATCATGCCGCGGCATTCGTCCGTTCTCCCGCTTTGCAATTTCCGACGGCTTGTAGTAAGTTAGCGCAATCCTGATTCGCCTTCCCGGCGCCCGCCGTGGACCAGGTCACCGCGGCAGCATGCTTGTGATGCTGCGGTCTCTCGCCCGCCCACGGGCACCTATCCCACCCCTTTTTACTCAGACCGGCGCAGAAGAGATCCTCAATCTCCAAGCCGGACCACCCCCCGAGAGTTTTCCATGCAAGACATGATCAAGGAAATGAAGCTCCAGGACCTCAAGGCGAAATCGCCGACGGAACTGTTGAGCTTTGCCGAAGAAGCCGGCGTCGAGAATGCCAGCACGATGCGCAAGCAGGAGCTGATGTTCGCGACGCTCAAGCAACTGGCGTCGAAAGACATCGACATCACCGGCACGGGCGTCGTCGAGGTGCTGCAGGACGGCTTCGGCTTCCTGCGTTCGCCCGACGCCAACTACCTGCCGGGACCCGACGACATTTATGTTTCCCCATCGCAGATCCGGCGCTTTGCCCTGCGCACCGGCGATACGGTCGAGGGTCAGATCCGCAGCCCCAAGGACGGCGAGCGCTACTTCGCGCTGCTCAAGGTGAACCTCATCAACTTCGAGGACCCTGAGACCGTCAAGCACAAGATCCACTTCGACAACCTGACGCCGCTGTACCCGACGAAGTGGTTGAAGATGGAGATCGAGGATCCGACCATCAAGGATCTCTCGGCCCGCGTCATCGACATCGTGGCGCCGCTCGGCAAAGGCCAGCGCGGCCTGATCGTGGCGCAGCCGCGCACCGGCAAGACGGTGCTGCTGCAGAACATCGCGCACGCGATTACGGCCAATCATCCCGAGTGCTACCTGATCGTGCTGCTCATCGACGAACGGCCGGAAGAAGTCACCGACATGCAGCGCTCGGTGAAGGGCGAGGTGATCTCCTCGACCTTCGACGAACCGCCGTCGCGCCACGTGCAGGTATCGGAAATGGTGATCGAGAAGGCCAAGCGCCTCGTCGAGCACAAGCGCGACGTGGTGATCCTGCTCGATAGCATCACGCGTCTCGGCCGCGCCTATAACACCGTGGTGCCGAGCTCCGGCAAGGTGCTGACCGGCGGTGTCGACTCCAACGCGTTGCAGCGGCCCAAGCGCTTCTTCGGCGCGGCGCGCAACATCGAGGAGGGCGGCTCGCTGACCATCATCGCCACGGCGCTGATCGACACCGGCTCGCGCATGGACGAGGTGATCTTCGAAGAGTTCAAGGGTACGGGTAACTCCGAAGTCGTGCTCGACCGCAAGGTCTCCGACAAGCGCGTGTTCCCGGCCATCGACATCGCCCGCTCCGGCACGCGCAAGGAAGAGCTGCTGGTGCCGAACGATCAGCTCAAGAAGATGTACGTGCTCCGGCGCATCCTCAACCCGATGGGCACCATGGATGCGATCGAGTTCCTGGTCGACAAGCTGCGCTCGACCAAGACCAACGGCGAGTTCTTCAACTCGATGAGCACGACGGGGAAGAACTGAGAGACCTGGAGGCCGTTGCGGGCGACACCATTCACCCGCGCGGCCTCACCAACTGGTCTGATCGTCTGCCCCGAAATTGGCACTTTCCGTCAGCCAGTGGCTGATGGCATCTTCCTGCTGCAGGCGAGCGAGCAGGGAGCATCATGACGGCCTCAAATCAACTCGACCAGTCCATCGGCGATGCGTTGCCGGACTGGACCGCGCGTCCGCGTCCGCCGCGGACGCCGATGGAAGGCCGCTTCTGCCGGCTCGAGGCGCTGGATGCCGGCAAGCATGCCGCCGATCTGTTCGCTGCCAATCAGCTCGACAAGGAGGGGCGCAACTGGACCTATCTCGCAGTCGGTCCGTTCGATCGCTTCGAGGACTATCGCGCCTGGGTCGAGAAGGTCGCCGCCGGCGATGACCCCGTGTTCTACGCCATCGTCGATCGCGCTTCGGCCAAGGCCGTTGGCGTGGCGACGCTGATGCGCATCGATCCGCCGGCCGGTGTGATCGAGGTCGGCAACATCAACTACTCGCCGCTCCTGCAGCGCAAGCCGGCCGCGACCGAGGCCATGTTCCTGATGATGCGCCGCGTCTTCGACGAACTGGGCTACCGGCGCTACGAGTGGAAGTGCGACTCGCTCAATGCGCCGTCGCGCGCCGCGGCCGCACGGCTCGGCTTCATTTACGAGGGGCTGTTCCGGCAGGCGACCATTTACAAGGGCCGCAACCGCGACACGACCTGGTTCTCGATCATCGACAGCGAATGGCCTGCGTTGAGAAGCGCCTATGAGGCGTGGCTCGCTCCGGCGAACTTCGATGCAGCCGGCAATCAGAAGCAGTCGCTTGCAGCGCTGATCAAGAAGGAGCGCGGCGCTTAAGGCTTCAGGCGACGAGCGAGCCCGTCAGCAGTGCTAGGCTCGCAAGCCCCAGCGCGGCGCGAATGACGTGCGAGTATTCCCATTGATCGCGCAGGTCCGTCCACTCGGCGGGCCTGTCGTCGTTTTTGGTGCGTAGCGGGTCGGAGCCGAAGAAGCCGGCACCGGCGCTGCCGAGCTTCGTGTCCTTGAGCCAGAATCTGTTCACCGGGTGCGTCATGGTCCAGTAGACGCCCTGCATGGCGATGAGGCCGGCGACGGCACCGAGCACCAGCCAGAAGTCGCGGCCCATCGGTGTCAGGGCGAGCAGCCCGAGCGTTACGAGAATGCCACCGAACTCGCCGACCGCGCCACCAATCGTAAAGCCGGGATAGTAGATCGGCTGTGTCGCGATGTAGGCCTCCTTAGAGAGCCGCAGCTTACCGGGATATTCGAGCGCGTGGGCGAGCGCCATTGCCATTGCGATGGCCACGAGCAGAACGCTGACGACCTGAACAAACGCGAGCATGGATGGAACTCCTTGCGCGTTGTGTGACGGGGCAACGTCGGGCGCACGAGGATGTTCCGCTGAGACGGAGCCACAATGCGGGCGACACTCCACACATCGGGCGAAGTGATCCTGCAGATCTGCACGCCTGCATCGCAACCAGTCCTGGGACGCAGGTGGCGCCAACAATGTTGTCATCCTCGCGCTCGCCTGCCCTCGGATTTGTTCCGAGGGTCGCGAAGATCCATCGCTCCGCAAGCTCGATCGGCTGAGGGGAGCGCTCCGCAAAACCAACATCTTTCCGGACACATTGCACTATGGATCCTCGGGACAAGCCCGAGGATGACGCTGTGAGGTGCCGCGAGGCGGTGCCACCTCTTGCTTTCTCTGCTTCCAAGCCGCGAGAGCGCGTTCCAGAGCTACGCCGCCGCAGCACGCTGCTCGCGCAGCAAGCGCGCGAATGCGTCCGCATCCGTCACCGGCAGCGAGCACTGCGGACCGATGCAGACATAGGCCGCCGCCTTGCCGTCGACTTCCGTCTTGCCCTTCAACACCGGCGACGCATCCAGATAAGTTGTATCGGGCACTGCCAGCTCGAGCGCGCCCGGCATCGACACGCCGTAGAGCGCGCCCAGCAGCGGCTTGGCATCGCCACCCACGATCGCCACCTGCTGCGGCGTGTTGAGATCGAAGATGCTGGCAACCAGTCCGCAATGGCTGATCATGTTGCGCGCGAGATCGGCGGAGAAGGCGGTGGTGATCGCCTCCGCGCGCGTCAGGTACTCGGCCTTGCCCGTCAGCAGATGCAGCGCCATCAGGTTGGAGACCATGATGCCGTTGGCATTGGGCGTTGCATCGTCGTGCGCGTTGCGCAGGCGCACGATCACGTCGGGCGTGTCATCGGCCGAGATGTGATAGCCGCCGTTGTCGGCGGACCAGTAGTGGCGATCGAGAACCTCGGCCCAGCGCTCGGCGGACGCCAGATACGCCGCCGTGTTCGTCGCCTCGTAGAGCCGGATCGCCGCCCAGATCATGTTGGCGTAGTCGCTCGCGGTGGCCGGTGCACGCAGCTGACCGGCTCGTGCCGAGTGCATGAGACGGCCATCGACCGTCATCTTCGTCTCGACGAACGCGAACGCGCGCTCGGCCGTCGCCAGCCAGTTCACATGACCGAACACGCGCGCCGCTCGCGCCAGCGCGGCGATCATCAGGCCGTTCCAGTCGGCAAGCACCTTGTCGTCCCAGCCGGGGCGGATGCGGGAGGCGCGATGCGCCAGCAGCTTGGCGCGCAGGCTCTCGAGCCTGGCCTCCTCCGCTTCCGATCCGAGGGCGAGATTGGAGAGGCGGTTGAGGATGGTGTGCTCTTCCCAGTTGCCCTCGGGCGTCACATCATAGACGTGCGCGAACAGGCGCGCATCCTCGGGACCGAGCACCTCGGCGATTTCAGCCGCACTCCAGACGTAGAACTTGCCTTCCTCGCCTTCGGAGTCGGCATCGAGCGAGGCCGCGAAGCCGCCGCCGTCCGCGATCATCTCGCGCATGAGCCAGGTGACCGTCTCCTCGACACGCGCCTTGTAGAGCGGGTTGCGCGTCTCGCGCCAAACCTCGGTCAGCAGGTCGACCAGCAGCGCGTTGTCGTAGAGCATCTTCTCGAAGTGCGGCGCGAGCCAGCGCGCGTCCACCGAGTAGCGCGCGAAGCCGCCGCCGAGGTGATCGTAGATGCCGCCCTGGCAGATGTTGGTCAGCGTGACCTCGACCGCCTGACGGCACATGTCGAGATCGAAGCGGATGCCGCCACGCCAGAGCAGCCAAAAGAAACTCCACTGCGGAAACTTGGGCGCGCCGCGCAGGCCGCCGTGCGTCATGTCCACCGCGCCGACCATGCGCGTCGTCAGATCCTTGAGCACGGCGTCGCTGAGGATCGGCCGCCCCTGCGGGCCCACGCGATCGGAGCCCAGCGCATCGACCAGCAGGTCGGCGTTGTTGCGGATCTTGTCCGGCTCGTCGCGATGGATGCGCGCCACCTCGCGCAGCACGGTCGTGAAGGCCGGCTTGCCGAAGCGCTGCTCCTTGGGGAAGTAGGTCCCGCCCCAGAACGGCTTGGCGTCGCTGTCGAGGAACATGGTCAGCGGCCAGCCGCCTTGCTCGCCCAGGTGATGCAGCGCACTCATGTAGATGGCGTCGATGTCGGGCCGCTCCTCGCGGTCGACCTTGATGTTCACGAACAGCTCGTTCATGACGCGGGCCGTCGGCTCGTCCTCGAAGCTCTCGTGCGCCATGACGTGGCACCAGTGGCAGGCTGCATAGCCGATGGAGAGCAGGATGGGCTTGCCGGTGCGCTGGGCCTCGGCCAGGGCCTCCGGCCCCCACGCCCACCAGTGGACAGGATTGTCCCGGTGCTGGAGAAGATAAGGGCTCGTCTCGCGGCCCAGCCGGTTCTCGCCTGTCACGGTTGTGTTCCTTCTGGCCAACGGCCGGTCCACAATACTATAGGCCAACATGGTGCGGACGTGAGGGTTCCCAAACCGCTCGCCCCCTTCATTTGACGTCATCCCGGCGAAGGCCGGGATCCAGATGCGGCTCAACAAGCGCGGAGAGGCGTCTGGACACCGGCCTTCATGCGGAGCATGTCGACGACAGATCGGCGGAGCATGGTGCAAACCGGGATGGAATTGATCGCAGGGATGAGGGAGCAAGCAACAATCTTCGCGCTCTCGACGGCGCCCGGGCGCGGGGCGCTGGCGGTGTTTCGCATCTCGGGACCGGCCGCCGGCGACGTGATCGATCGCATGGCGGGGCCGCGCCCGGCAGCGCGTATCGCCGCCCTGCGCGTCATCCATGATCCTGAGACAGGCGAAGCCCTGGACCAGGGGCTTGTGCTCTGGTTTCCAGCGCCGCGCAGCGAGACGGGCGAGGATCTGGCGGAGCTGCACGTGCATGGTGGCCGTGCCGTCGCGCGCGCCATGCTGCACGCCATCGGCCGCGTGCCGGGAACGCGCATGGCCGAGCCGGGCGAGTTCGCGCGCCGCGCCTTCGAGAACGGCAAGATCGATCTCACCCAGGCCGAGGCCATCGCCGATCTCGTCGATGCGGAGACTGAGGCGCAGGCGCGTCAGGCCCTGCGCCAGGCGGGCGGTGCGCTGGCCCGGCTTTATGAGGGGTGGCGCGCCGCGCTGATCGAGGCGCTCGCCCTGATGGAAGCGGCCATAGATTTCTCGGACGAGGGCGATGTCGGCGACCGCACGGCGAAGGAAGCGCGCGCGCGCGTCGAGGCGTTGGCGGGCGAGATCCAACGCCATCTCGATGACGGCCATCGCGGTGAAATCCTGCGCGACGGGTTTCAAGTCGTGATCGCCGGGCCGCCCAATGTCGGCAAGTCGAGCTTCCTGAATGCGATGGTGCAGCGGGAGGCGGCGATCGTGTCGGACGAGGCCGGCACGACGCGGGACGTCATCGAAGTGCGCATGGACCTTGGCGGATTGCCCATCGTGCTCACCGATACGGCCGGCATTCGCGAGACGGACGGCCAGGTCGAGCGCGAGGGCATTCGCCGCACGCTCGCCCGCGCTCGCGATGCCGATTTGGTGCTCTGGCTGATGGACGCGGCCGGTCCGCAGCCGGATCTGCCGTCTGACCTGGTCCAGGCGCGCCACGTCATTCGCGTGCTCAACAAGATCGACCTCGACGGGCGCAACGCCGATCACGAGCCAGCGTGGCTCAGGCTGTCCCTGCATACGGGCGAGGGGCTGCAGGACGTCACCACCGCCATCGAGACCGAGGCCCGCGCGCGCATTGGCGCTACGGAAGCGCCTGTGATCACCCAGGCCCGCCATCGCCAGCAGCTCGAGGCCTGCGCCGGGGCGCTGGGTGATTATCTCCAGGGCCCGCTCGCCGAAACCGAATTGCGGGCCGAGGATCTCCGCCGCGCTGCCGCTGCGCTGGGCCGCATCACGGGACGTGTCGATGTGGAGGACGTGCTCGATCAGATCTTCGGCCGCTTCTGCATCGGGAAATAGCCGCGCGCCACGAGCGGTCAACACCATCATTCTCGCTGCGGTTCTCCGTGCGAGGTGGCTCAAAGACAGATGGCCCGAGCATTCGTAAGCTCGCTGACCTATGCGCTTTTGCTGAGCTTGCGAATGCTCAGGCAACCGCGATCCGGGCCCCCTCTTGGCGCTGCGCTGGTCTGGCGCCCGGCGAAGTGAGGCGATCGGTTCGCGGCTCCCGGATGTTGCCGGACACACGCTGCAGCGCGCGTCCGATCCGAGACGCACCCAGCATCACACGGCGCCAGAGCGCGGGGATAACTTTTTTCGCGCCGCGCGGCTCCAGCGACCTGCGCTCCCGACGTGTCATGCCATTCGATTGGTGAGATCGCCGCCCCAGACGTCATCTTCGGGCTTGGCCCGAAGATCCGACGGGCTACAAATCGAACGGCAATGGAGCGCGGTCCAGCGAAAATGCGGCTCGGCCCCGCCCCTATGAGTCGGAGGCCACGCTCAAATCAATACGCCCGTCAACTCCTGTTTCACGTGAAACGGAAAGGGTTGCAGATTCATCTTAAGGTGTCGCGCGAGCTTTGCGGCCCTTGGGCTTTGAAGCGCGAGTCTTTTTCGGCTTCGCCGATTTGCTGCGCCGTGGCTTCGCCGGGACCTCTTGGACGTCGTCCGTTGCCGCGTCATCGGCAAGCCCGGCCAGGATGGCACGGGCCCGCGTCTCGATGGCATCGACGAACTTCGGCATCAGCGGATGATCGCCGGCTGGCAGGGCCGCGATCTCTTTCGCAACCGGTCCGGCATTGGCGAGCACCGCCTTCGCCAGCGTTTCGACCCGCGCGATCGTGCGCGACGGATTCAATCCGGCATCGGCGGCGAAACGCTGCCAATGCCGCCGTTTCAGGTGCTCGCCGCGATTCTTACCGGCGATCTTCTGCGCCAGATTGCGCGTGACGTTCTCCCACGCCGCCGCGCACATGATGTCGTAGATCGGCGCGAGCTGCACGCCGCGGCCCGAGATCATCATCGAGTAGTTCTTGGCGTGCGCATCGGTGTTGCAGGCCAGGATGTTGAAGATCACGTAATCCAGCAGCGCCAGCACATCCGGCGCCCGCATGATGCGGCGGGTGAGGGCGAACATCTGCGCCAGCGTCGGGCCGGGAATGCCGCTCTGGTTCGACTCGTACTTGGCCGCCGGCGGCTTGCCCAGCGCCTGGCAGAAATCCTCCTGATGCAGCCGCCGCCAGCGCTCGCCTTGCTGGACCCGGTCGTAGCGCGTCACCAGCAGGTAGCTGCGATTGCCGGCCTTGCCCGTGGTGATGTCAGGCGCATTGAGGCCGACTGTCTTGGCGAGGCGCAGGCACAAGGCCTCGTTCTGGACGCCGCCGAACAGTTTGTCGGAATCGGGCTTCAGAATGTACGTGGACGGCGCGCCTTCGACGGGCACGCACAGGCGGCCCTCGGCATCGATGGCGACACCGAGCTTGGTCTGCACGCCGGCCAGCGACATGGACACGCCGTCGTCGCCGACCAGGAAAGGTTTGTTCGGCAACTCGTCGAGGATGCGTTGTAGCGCCTTGCCGTCTGGGATCGGGTGCCAGCCGCCCGTGCCGGAATGGCCCGGCTTGGCGATTGACAGGGCGCCGGCGGTATCGCGGCCGATCTCGGCCAGGATGCCGATGACATCTTCTGGTGCCGCGCCGAGCCGCAAGCCAACCGTGCGCAGCTGCGAGGCCTCGGGCAGCAGGTTCGCGGCCCAGGGCAGAAACACTTCCGGCGCCACGCGCGGGCGCGTCAGCGGCATCAGCACGGAGATCGGGAAGGCCCCGCGCGTCGTCAGCCAGGCCGGATCATAGGCAAAGGCCGGCCCTTCTGGGCCGATCTCGATCTGCCCGACCGTGCGCGTTTCGTAAAAGATGGGGAGTTGGCTCACGGTGCGGGCTCATCGAGATCGGGCAGCAGCGGGCCGTCATCGCTCTGGCCTGCGGGTGCCAGCTCGAACGGATGCAGGCCGACGGCCACGGCCACCAGCAGCGCCTTGCCGAGCTGGCAGCTCGGCTTGCCGCCTTCGAGCTCAAGGATGAAGCGGCGGCCGACGCCGGTGGCCAGCGCCAGATCGTCCTGGCGCATCTTGAGTGCCTCGCGGCGCTGGCGGATCAGCGCGCCGAAGCGACGGGCATGCTCGCGCGCGGCGGATTGAGCGTCGCCTTCCGGCTCGTCGGCCATGTCGGTAATCCCAGTGGTGTTCCCGATCGGGAATATATGTACGCGCCAAGGCCGAACAAAGCCCTAATGTCCCCGATCGGGAACATCATGCCCGAAACCGGCTGATTCGGCCAGTCATGTGCGTGAACGGGAACATTCGGAGTGAAACCAGGCTATTTGCCCGCGAAAGTACCCGATCGGGAACTCCCCCGGCGTTTCACGTGAAGCATTCGAGGCAGAAGCGTGGACGCTCTGGCGAATCTCACAGTCATTCAGCCGCATCTGGATACCAGCCTTCGCCGGTATGACGTTGTTCTTGGGGCAAGGTCGATCCACCCTCACCGACGTCATCCCGACGCAGGTCGGGATCCAGGCGCCTGTCGGCTCTCGCTGGGCACCGCAAAGTCGGAAACGCCATTCCCCCGAAATCCCGCCGACGCTATAACCCGCGGCATGGCTGATTTGACGTTCGATGTGGTGGTGATTGGCGGCGGGCACGCCGGCTGCGAGGCTGCGGCTGCGGCGGCGCGCATGGGCGCGTGCACGGCACTGGTCACGCATGCCTTTGCCACCATCGGCGAGATGTCCTGCAATCCGGCCATCGGCGGGCTCGGCAAGGGCCATTTGGTGCGCGAGATCGATGCCCTGGACGGCCTCATGGGCCGTGTGGCCGACGCCGCGGGCATCCAGTTCCGGCTGCTGAATCGCTCCAAGGGTCCGGCCGTGCAAGGACCGCGGGCCCAGGCGGATCGGAAGCTCTACCGCCAGGCGATGCAGGCGGCGATCCGTGCGACGGCCAATCTGGAGGTCATCGAGGGCCAGGCCGAGGATCTGATTCTGACGGACGGCCGCGTGACGGGCGTCGTGGCAGCAGGCCGGGAAATCCGCGCCGGCGCCGTGGTCATCACCACGGGCACGTTCCTGCGCGGCCTGATCCATATGGGCGATATGAAGATCCCGGCGGGCCGCATGGGCGAGAAGCCGGCGGTCGCGCTGTCCGAGCGGCTGTACGGCCTTGGCTTGCAGATGGGCCGCCTCAAGACCGGCACGCCGGCCCGGCTCGATGGCCGGACCATCGCCTGGGACCGCCTCGAGATGCAGCCGGCCGACGAAAATCCCGTGCCGTTCTCGTTTCTGACCGAGGCCATCACCAATCCGCAGATTTCCTGCGGAATCACGCATACGAGCGAGGCGACGCACGCCATCATCCGCGCCAACCTCGGCCGCTCCGCCATGTATTCCGGCGAGATCACGAGTGTTGGGCCGCGCTACTGCCCCTCCATCGAAGACAAAGTGGTCCGCTTCAAGGATCGCAGCTCGCATCAGATCTTTCTCGAGCCGGAAGGGCTGGACGACGACACGGTCTATCCCAACGGGCTCTCGACCTCGCTGCCGGCCGAGGTGCAGGAGGCGTTCCTGCGCACGCTTCCGGGGCTGGAGACGGTCGCCATCAAGCGGCCGGGCTACGCCATCGAATACGATTACGTCGATCCCCGCGAGCTGAGCCCGACGCTGGAGACGAAGCGCGTCTCCGGGCTGTTTCTGGCCGGCCAGATCAATGGGACGACAGGGTATGAGGAAGCGGGCGCCCAGGGCCTGATGGCCGGGATCAATGCGGCGCTCAAGGCTTCGGGCCGGCCCGACGGCGTGGTGGTTTCGCGCGCGGATGCCTATCTGGGCGTCATGATCGACGATCTCGTCACGCGCGGCGTGACCGAGCCCTATCGCATGTTCACGTCACGGGCCGAGTATCGGCTGCGGCTGCGGGCGGACAATGCCGATCAGCGCCTGACGGCACTGGGCGAAGCAGTGGGATGCATCGGGCCCGAGCGCCGGAACGTCTATCAAACGAAGGCCGAAGCCCTGGCCACCGGGCGATCCATGCTGGAAAGCCTGACCCTAACGCCCACCGAGGCCGCCCGCGCCGGCATCGAGATCAATCGCGACGGCCGCCGCCGCTCCGCCTTCGAGCTTCTGTCCTATCCCGGCATCGATTTCGCCTGGCTGGCAGCCATCTGGCCGGAGCTCGCCCAGGTTGGTCCTGCAATTCAAGGCCAGCTCGAGGTCGATGCCCGTTACGCGGCCTATGTGGACCGCCAGGAGGTGGATATCGCCGCCCTGCGCCGCGACGAGGGAGTCCGCATCCCCGAGGGCTTCGATTTCGCGGCCATCGCCAGCCTCTCGACCGAGGTCCGGCACAAGCTGATGGCCCATCGGCCGGCCACCATCGCCTCGGCGGCACGCATCGACGGCATGACCCCGGCAGCCCTCATGTTGATTCTTGCCCACCTCAAGAAGGCGGCCCGGCGGGCCATCGCCTGATGGGCACGCCGGGCGGGACATCCGGTCTGCTGCCGGCAATCCACGGTCCGAGCGAATTCGCCGAAGCCTTTGGCGTTTCACGTGAAACGATCGGCCGGTTGGAACTCTACACCCGCCTGCTCGGGCAATGGCAGAAGGCCCACAACCTCGTCTCGGCGAAGACCCTGGACGCCGTCTGGCACCGGCATTTCGCCGACAGTGCCCAGCTCGTCCGCTATGCCCCCGAGGCGAAACGCTGGGTCGACCTGGGCAGCGGCGCGGGCTTTCCCGGCCTGGTCGTTGCCATCCTGCTGCAGGACACCGGCGGCCGCGTGCAACTGGTTGAAAGCGACCTTAAAAAGTGCGCTTTTCTGCGCGAGGTTGGGCGCCAGACCGGTATCGTTGTGGACATCGTCGATACGCGGATCGAAAGCTTCTCGACTCAAGCTAGAATCAGCGAAGCTGAGATTGACGTTATTTCGGCGCGTGCATTGGCGCCGCTGGACCGGCTCTTGGAGCTCTCGTCCGCCCTGTTCTCGCGTAACACGCTGGGTTTGTTCCTGAAGGGGCGCGATTTTCGCGCCGAGCTGGACGAAGCCGAGCGGCATTGGGCGTTTGAGAGTAGCGTTGCTCCAAGTCTGACCGACGCCAGCGGGCGGATCGTGCAGGTGCGCGCGCTGAGAGCCAGGACGGAGGATTGAAGCCGTGACCGGCAAGAGCACGAGCGCCCGGGGGCCCCGCACCCTGGCGATTGCGAATCAGAAGGGCGGCGTCGGCAAGACGACGACCGCTATCAACCTCGGCACCGCGCTCGCCGCCAATGGCGAACAGGTGCTGATCCTCGATCTCGACCCGCAGGGTAACGCGTCCACGGGACTGGGCGTAGCGCCTGAAGCGCGGTCTTTGACGACGTTCGATGTGCTGGCGGGAAAGGCCAGCCTGACGGCGGCTACGATCGCGACGGCCGTGCCAGGGGTCTCGATCGTGCCGGCCAACTCGGATCTCGTCGGCCTCGAAAGCGATCTGATGTCCGAGCAGAACCGGCCGTTCCGGCTGCGCGATGCCGTGATGAAGTTGTCGGCCGAGCAGAAGTCGCGCCCGCCCGAGAGCGCCATCAGCTACGTGCTGATCGACTGTCCGCCATCGCTCAATCTGTTGACGCTCAACTCGATGGTCGCGGCGGACGCGGTGCTCGTGCCGGTGCAGTGCGAGTTCTTCGCGCTGGAAGGAATTTCGCAGCTCAAGGAGAGCATCGACCAGATCAAGGCGACGCTCAATCCGGGGCTGGAGATCCAAGGTGTCGTGCTGACCATGCACGACGCGCGCACGGCGCTGTCGAAGGAAGTCGCGGACGAAGTGCGGCAGTTCTTCGGGCCCAAGGTCTATCGCACCATGATCCCGCGCAACGTCAAGATCGCGGAGGCACCGTCGCACGGCAAGCCGATCCTGCTCTACGACTACGAGTGCGCGGGCAGCAAAGCCTACATCGGCCTCGCGCGCGAGATCATCGATCGCGAAAAGCACTACAAGGCGGCGTAAGCAGCGTGTGGGGCGTCGGCGAGTGTCCCCGCGGTAGCCTGGGGCACGCTGCCGGCGACTGAGACTGTAACTGAAGGAGAACGTGTGGCCATGGTATCGCCTATGCAGAGGGGCGGCAGACTGGGGAGAGGTCTTGCCTCGCTGATCGGGGAGCCGAGCCCGATGCAGCCGCGCTTGCCGCCAGAGGGCGAGCAGCGCATGGTCAGCATCGACCAGATCCGTGCCGGCAAGCTCAATCCGCGCAAGGATTTCCGGCCGGAGGAGTTGGCGGAGCTTGCCGACTCGATCCAGCAGAAGGGGTTGGTACAACCCATTCTCGTGCGGCCCGAGCCCGGCGGCAGCGGCTACGAGATCGTCGCTGGCGAGCGCCGCTGGCGCGCGGCCCAGAAGGCTGGCTTGCACGCCATTCCGGTGATCATCCGTGAGCTCGGCGACCAGGAGGTCCTCGAGCTTGCCATCATCGAGAACGTTCAGCGCTCCGATCTCAATCCGATCGAGGAGGCGGCCGGCTATCAGGAGCTGATCGATCGCTACGGCTACACGCAGGAAGCGCTGGCCGAGGTGATCGGCAAGAGCCGCAGCCATCTTGCCAACACGCTGCGCCTGCTGAAGCTGCCCGACCAGGTCAAGTCGATGGTGCAGCAGGGCGAGCTGACGGCCGGGCACGCGCGCGCACTCATCGGCCGCGAGGACGCGGAATTCCTGGCCCGCCGCATCGTCAAGGATGACCTCAACGTGCGTGAGGTCGAGGCGATGGTGCAGGGCGGCCCGGTCCGCAGCGACGAGCCGCGCAAGCCCCGCGAGAAGGATCCCGATACCAAGGCCTTCGAGAAGGAGCTGGCCGACGTGCTGGGCCTGAAGGTCGAGATCAAGCGCGGCTCCGGCGAGAGCGGCGTGCTGATGATCAAGTACGGCAACTACGATCAGCTGGACTACATCCGCATGCGGATTGCAGGAACGCCCACGGGATAGCCGGCAATACGTCTACGCCGATCCGAACCCCGCCTCGGGAGCCCGTGGCGGGGTTTTTGCTGTCCGCAGCATCGGATAACGCTGTGTTTGCTTGACGCTGATAGGCTGGTGGGCTGGATACTGACGGACTGAAGGCAACCGCAGAAAGACGTGAGACCATGGCCGACACCGTGCTGGAGCGGCTGGCAGCTACCATCCGGGCGCGCAGGGCGGAAAGCTCGGCGAAATCCTATACGCGCCAACTCCTGGACGCTGGACCGGAGCGTTGCGCCAAAAAGCTTGGCGAGGAGGCCGTCGAAGCCGTCATAGCAGGGGTTCACCAGGGCGATGAGGCGTTGACGGCGGAAGCGGCCGACCTGATCTATCATCTCCTGGTTCTGCTCGAGAGCCGCAACATTGCTTTCGCCGATGTGGAGCGGGTTCTCGAAGGCCGGATGGGTGTGTCGGGGCTCGACGAGAAGGCCTCGCGAAGCGTCAAGAGAGAATAGCCATGCGCGATGTTCCCGAACCGCAGGGTGGCGCCGGCGCCAGCCGGACGGCTGTCCAATACTCTCCCTATCGCACCTTCACGCGGGCGGAGTGGTCGCGCCTGCGCGAAGACACGCCCATGACGCTGGTCCAGCGCGATCTGCAGTCCCTGTCAGGCCTGATCGAGGAGCTGTCCATGGAGGAGGTGGAGACCATCTACCTCCCGCTGTCGCGCCTGCTCAATCTCTACGTCTCCGCCGCGCAGGAGCTGCACGCGGTGACGTCGAAGTTTCTCGGCCGCAGGGACGGCAAGGTGCCCTTCATCATCGGCGTCGGCGGCTCGGTCGCTGTCGGCAAGAGTACCACGGCACGTGTTCTCAAGGCTCTGCTCGCGCGCTGGAACGACCATCCGCGCGTCGATCTCATCACCACGGACGGCTTCCTCTGGCCCAATCGCGAGCTCGAGCTGCGCGGCATCATGCATCGCAAGGGCTTTCCGGAGAGCTTCGACACGGCGCGTCTGCTGAACTTCCTTGGCGATGTGAAATCGGGCAAGGCGAATGTCTCGGCGCCGGTCTACTCGCACTTTCACTACGACATCATTCCCGGGCAGGAGACGATCGTCGATCGTCCCGACATTCTGATCGTCGAAGGCCTTAATGTTCTGCAGCCCGCGCGCATGCCGCGCGGCGGGGAGGCGATTCCGTTCGTCTCGGATTTCTTCGATTTCTCGATCTATCTCGATGCCGATCCCGCGCTGATCGAGCAGTGGTACGTTACGCGCTTCATGCGTTTGCGCCAGACGGCGTTCCGCGATCCGGCAGCCTTCTTCCACCGCTATGCGAAGCTGTCGCCGGAAGAGGCGCAAGCCAAGTCGCTCGAGATCTGGACCACCATCAACCGCGTCAATCTCGACGAGAACATCCTGCCGACGCGGCAGCGCGCGCGCCTCATCCTGCGCAAGGGCGCCGACCACCGCATCGAGAGCGTGGCGTTGCGCAAGCTGTAGTCGTTGTCACAGCCCGCGCGTCGCAGCCAGCTTGGCCAGCGGTGTTTCCGGCCGCGCGCCGATGTGGCTGATGACCTCGCCGGCCGCCAGAGCGCCGAGGCGGCCGCAAACCTCCATCGATTTGCCGTTGGCGTGGCCGTAAAGGAAACCGGCTGCGTACAGGTCGCCGGCGCCGGTCGTATCAGCGACCGACTTCACTTTGTCCGCGGCGATGGTCGTCGCCTTGCTTCCGCTGAAGATCACGGAGCCTTTGGCGCTCCGCGTCAGCGCCACGATCTTGGTGGCGGCGTGCGCGTAGCGGGCGGCTTCCTCGAACGAGGCGGTCTGGTAGAGCGATGTGATCTCGGCCTCGTTGGCGAACAGGATGTGCACGCGCGTGCGGATGAAATCGAGAAACTCCGCGCGGTGCCGGTCGACGCAGAACGGATCCGACAGCGTCAGCGCCACCTGGCGTCCCGCGCGCTGTGCGATATCGGCAGCCTGCCGGAATGCCGCTTTCGCCTCCGGCCGGTCGAAGAGGTAGCCTTCGAGATAGACGATGCGTGCGGAGCTGATGAGATCGGCATCGACGTCGGCACTCGCGAACTCCGGGCTGACGCCGAGATAGGTGTTCATCGTGCGCTCGCCGTCGGGCGTCACGAAAATGAGTGAGCGTGATGTCGGTGTCGGCCCCGTTGCCGGCCTGGTATCGAATGTGACGCCGGCGGCGCGGATGTCGTGCGCGAAGATGCGGCCGAACTCGTCATCGGCCACTTTGCCGATGAAGGCCGCCTTGCCGCCGAAGGAGGCGACGCCGACCATGGTGTTGGCCGCCGAGCCGCCGGAGATTTCCATGCCCGGACCCATGGCCTCGTAAAGCTCGGTCGCCGTACTGGCATCGACCAGGCGCATGTGCCCTTTGGGCGCGCCGTGTTTCACGAGAAAATCGTCCTTGCATCGCCCGATGATGTCGACGATCGCGTTTCCGATGCCGACCACATCGTGCATGATCTCGGCCATAGGCAATCCCCCGCCAGCTTCTGCAGTGCCCGCGACTTTACAGGCTTGCCCTGCTGCCGTCCAAGCGTCCCGCCGTTCCTAAGCCCGTTGCCTCTTGCCGTCTTTGCTGCCGAGTGTCGCAAGGTCGAGGAGCAGCCGCTCCGCCAGGACCGCGTCCATGGCCGAGTTCAGGCGCGCGGCTTTGGCGGCCGTCTGGATGCTGGACAGGGCCGCTTGAAGGCGCTGCGCCGTCCATTGCCGGCATTGCGTTTCAAAGGCTTGCCGCTGTTTGAAATGCAGGGGCGGGCGCATCTGCCGGATCACGTCGTCCAGCGTGCGGCCGTTGTCGACCGCCAGGCGTGAGCGGTGCAGCCGCAGGAAATGCCGCTGCGTCGCGGCAATGATGGATTGCGCGCTTTCACCGGCCGCTACGGCCCGGTCGCATTCGATGAGGGCCCGGTCCGCCATGCCGAGCGCCGCCGCGTTGATCAGGCGGTCCATGGCGAGCTCGGCCGCATCGCCCACGATTGCCTCGACATCCTCAACGTCGATGGTGCCCTTGGCCGAGGCGTAGAGCGCGAGCTTCTCCACTTCGCTGCGGGACAGGCCGCGATCGGCGCCAAGCCGGGCGAGAAGCTGCTGCTGCGCATCGGGGGAGATCGACAGCTTTTCCGCGGCGAGAACCTCGGCCAGCATGCCCGCCAGATCGCGCGTTTCATCGGCATAGCAGGGCACGGCAGCGGCCACGGGCGATTTCTCGAACAGCGCCCGCAGCGCTTCGTCGGGCCGCAGATTGCCGGCCTCGACGATGAGCCAGCCCGCCAGCGGCGTACCTTCGAGGATGGCCTTGAGCGCCGGGGTGTTGATGCGGCGTCCGACGGTCGCGCGCACGATCTTGCGCCCGCCGAACATCGGCACGGTCAGCAGCTCGACGGACAAGCGATCGGGATCATTGTCGAGGTCGCTGTCGTCGAGGCGTACGATTTCGCCGGACGGTTTTTCCCGCTCGGCCAGAAGCCGCGCCAGCTTCTGTGAGCGCTCGGAAACGAGCCCCGCATCCGGCCCATAGAACAACACGGCCGTCGCCTTCGGGTCGGGCGACGCCACGAAGGCGTTGGCATGCTGGGCTTTGATGGCAACCATCGGAACGCCGGACGGATCTATGGGTCGGATACACTCGCGCCAGGAGTGTAAGCGCTCAGGCGGCTGATCCGGCCAAAAATGCGCTGAGGCGGGCCTTCAAATCGTCGGAGATGGTCTTGGCAGCCCGGTTCTCCGCATCCTCGCGCGCGCGCACGTTCGAGTAGATCGACGTGAACCGCTCGAAGCCGGCGCGGCCGTAGCTGGTCCCCTGGATCAGAACCTTCTTGTCCTTCACGGACACCAGCTTGAAGCTCGCGTTCAGATTGTAGACCTGGCTCAGCGACTCGCCCGTGGTCAGCACCAGCGTCGAGCTGACGGCCTCCGTAATCGCGATCTCGAGATTGTAGAGCGGCGGTGCCGGCGTTCCACCGCCCGTATTCTGGAAGATCAGCTCGTTGCGGATGCGCTGCCCGACCCGGCTCGGGATCGGCGCCACGTGCACCTGGGCCATCTTCTGATCGAGAGCAATACCGCTCGCCGTCGTGCCATAGAGCGGACGGAAGCCGGCTTCGCTGCCGCAGCCGCCCAAGATCGCTCCGATAACGGCCATACAAACCGCAACACGCGACCCGCCCCGAAGGCCGGTGCGCATGGTGCCGGTTTGTGCCTCAGACGACGACATTCACAATCCTCTGCGGCACTACGATGACTTTCTTCACCGGGCGGCCTTCCAGCGCCCGGATCACCCCTTCCAGCTTCAAGGCCGCGCTTTCCAGCTCTCCTTGACCCGCGGACTTGGGCACAGTCATCTCGTCGCGGCGTTTGCCGTTCACCTGTACGGCAATGGTTACAGTATCGTCAACGAGCAACGCCGGTTCGGGCGTGGCCCACGGCTGTTCTGCGAGCAGGGTGTTGTATCCAAGCCGCGCCCAGCATTCTTCAGCCAAATGCGGCATCATCGGGCCGAACATCTGAACGAGCAGCTCGGCCGCCTCGCGCAGCGCCCACGGCATCCCGTCGCCGGATTTGCCGAGCGCCGTCTGCAGGGCCCCGGAGAACTCGTAGACCTGGGCCACTGCCACGTTGAAGCGCAGGTTCTCAATGTTGGTTCCGACCTTCTCCAGCGTGCGGTGCGCGGCTCGCCGCAGCGTCATGGCATCGGGGCCGAACGCGCCGGGCTCGGGCGTGCCCGGCGGAGGCGCCCGCTCCACGCATTCCTCGACCATGCGCCAGATGCGCTGCACGAAGCGCCGTGCGCCTTGCACGCCGACGTCCGTGTAGATGACATCGCGCTCGGGCGGGCTGTCGGACAGCACGAACCAGCGCGCGGTGTCGGCACCGAACTCGTTGATGAACTCGTCAAGATCGACGGTGTTCTTCTTCGACTTCGACATCTTCTCGATGGCACCGATTTCGATCGGCGCGCCCGTCGTGATCTCGAACGCCTTGCGGCCGTCGCCTTCGCCCTCGAGGCGCACCTCGCTCGGCAGCAGCCACTGGCCGTTGCGCGTGCGATAGGTCTCGTGCACGACCATGCCCTGCGTGAACAGGCCCGCGAACGGCTCCTTCAGGTTCAGATGCTTCGTCGCCGTCATGGCGCGGGTGAAGAAGCGCGAGTAGAGCAGATGCAGGATCGCGTGCTCGACGCCGCCGATGTACTGGTCGACGGGCAGCCAGTAGCTCGCATCTTTAGCATCGACCGGTACGTCCGCGTGCGGCGAGCAGTAGCGCGCGAAATACCACGAGCTGTCGACGAACGTGTCCATGGTGTCCGTTTCGCGCGTCGCGGCCTTGCCGCAACTCGGACACGCGACGTGCTTCCACGTCGGATGGCGGTCGAGCGGATTGCCCGGATGATCGAAGGTGACATCCTCAGGCAGTTTCACGGGCAGCTGGTCGTCCGGCACGGGAACGATGCCGCAGCTCTCGCAATGAATGACCGGGATCGGACAGCCCCAGTAGCGCTGCCGCGAGATGCCCCAGTCGCGCAGGCGATACATGACTTGCTGATCGCCCTTGCCGATCTCCTTCATGCGCCGCGCCACGTCCCGCTTGGCCTCGTCGATGGTGAGGCCGTCCAGGAACTGCGAGTTGGCAATACGGCCCGGGCCGTCATAGGCCTCGCCGCCGAGGGAGAACGTCGCGGGATCCTGACCCTCCGGGACAACGACGGGAACGATCGGCAGCGCGTATTTGGTCGCGAACTCGAAGTCGCGCTGGTCGTGCGCCGGGCAGCCGAAGATGGCGCCCGTGCCGTAGCCCATCAGCACGAAGTTGGCGACGAACACCTTCAGTTTCTTGTCCGGAATGAGCGGGTGCGTCGCCACGATGCCCGTGTCGAAGCCCATCTTCTCCGTCCTGGCCAGCTCTTCCTCGGACGTGCCGTGGCGATTGCACTCCTCGATGAACGCGGCCAATTCGGGGTTCTTCTTCGCCAGCTCCAGTGACAACGGATGATTGGGCGAGAGCGCACAGAAGCTGCCGCCGAAGATCGTGTCGGCGCGCGTCGTGAAGACCTCCAGCTCCTGGAATTTCTTCGCCTTCGGCAGCACGCTGCCGTCCAGCGCGTAACGCATCAGCAGGCCTTCCGACCGGCCGATCCATTTCGACTGCATCAGGCGTACTTTTTCCGGCCAGCGCTCCAGTCCTGCCAGCGCCTCCAGCAGATCGTCGGCATACTTCGTGATGCGGAAATACCAGACCGGCATCTCGCGCTGCTCGACCAGCGCGCCCGAGCGCCAGCCGCGCCCGTCGATTACCTGCTCGTTGGCGAGCACGGTCTTGTCCACCGGGTCCCAGTTGACCTTGCCGACGCCGCGATAGGCCAGGCTCTTCTTGAACATATCGAGGAAGAGCTTCTGCTGCTGGTGGTAGTAGTCGACATCGCAGGTCGCGAACTCGCGCGACCAGTCGAGCGCCAGCCCCATGCTCTTCAGCTGGCTGCGCATGGCGGCGATGTTGTCGTAGGTCCACGTCGCCGGGTGGATCTTGCGCTCCATGGCGGCGTTCTCGGCCGGCATGCCGAAGGCGTCCCAGCCCATGGGATGCAGCACGTTGAAGCCCTTGGCGCGCTTGTAGCGGGCGAGCACGTCACCCATGGTGTAGTTGCGCGAGTGCCCGACGTGGATGCGCCCTGACGGATAGGGGAACATTTCGAGCACGTAGCACTTGGGGCCCTTGCCGGCCGCCGAGGCTTTGAAGGTGGCGCGGTCGGCCCACACCTCCTGCCAGTGTTTCTCCCGCGCGGGCGCGTCGTAGCGTTCTGCAGTCATGATATCGGGTCTCGGAATCTTCGGATTTGGCGCGGTAATCAGCCTTAAAGGATGGGACGGGTCAAGCTTGGGAGCGATAACAACATGTCGACAAAATTTACTTTTGTCGACATGTCTGACTGGTGCATCGATAGCGTCGACACGTTCACTTGATCATGTCGATATTTTCGAGTTTTGCCGACGTATTCTGATAAACATGTCGATGGAATCGACGGATCTTCGCTATAATGTCTTTGAAGCACGCTTTTGTCGACATGTGAGCACGGTGTGCACGCCCCTCATTTGCCATACAACAATTTGCCATTTCTCCCGCCCCAGGGAGAGATGGAAACGCGTGCAATCCTGAAAAAATGCATCGGCGCTCGTACCGCTCTCGCAGAGCTTCGCCTTGCCGGGCAGCTCATTCCCGACCCGAACATTCTCCTCCATGCCATCCCGAATTTGGAAGCCAAGGACAGCTCGGCGATAGAGAACATCGTCACCACCAATGATGCCCTCTTTCGCGAGGCGAGCCTCGGGGATCAGGCGGCGCTACCGGCCACCAAAGAGGCTGCCCGCTACCGCAATGCGCTCTATTCGGGAGTGGATGCGTTGAGGAGCAGGCCTCTATCCACCAAGATTGCCGTAGACGTGTGCCGGATCGTTACTGGAGTTGATCTGGACATTCGTTCCACGACCGGCACGACACTGAAGAACAGCTATACAGGGGAGCTGATCTATACGCCTCCAGAAGGCGAGGCCAGATTGCGGGAGCTCTTGGCGAACTGGGAGATGTTCGCAAACGAGCACACGGAGCTGGATGCGTTGGTGCGGATGGCAATCCTGCACTACCAATTTGAAGCCATTCATCCATTCGCCGACGGCAACGGCCGGACGGGTCGCATTCTGAATATCCTGTGCCTAATCCAAGATGGACTGCTCGATCTACCGACGTTGTATCTCAGTCGATATGTACTGCGCACACGCGGCGACTACTACCGGATGCTAGGCCGAGTGACGTCCCATGGAGAATGGGAGGCGTGGATAATGTACATGCTTGCCGCCGTGGAGGAGACATCCCTGTGGACCACGCGCAAAGTCCACGCGATACGCGCGCTTATCAACGACACGACCGCCTATGTAAGGAGGGCGGCACCTAAGATGCCGCATGCAGTCATCGAGCAAATTTTTACTCAGCCCTATTGCCGGATTGGCAATCTTGTCGACCGAGGCATCGCTCAGCGTGAGACGGCTTCAGCCTACCTGAAACAGCTCGCGATGCTTGGCGTCCTGCAGGAAGAAAAAGCCGGCCGCGACAAGATCTTCTTGCATCGCAAGTACCTTAATGTGCTGTTTGATGAGGAGAACGTATACACGCCATATCCATTGGCACCTCCAGAGCAATCTGTGCGTTTCCGGTCCCGTCAAAAATGAGATGATGTCTTCTTCTTCGCCATGCCTAGAGCCGCCGAGGCCGTGTCTGCACGATGACTGAAATTGCACACGCTCAGATTGGCATTGCCCACGTCAAAAGCCGCATCGCTGCTGCTGCCAGAGGCGTGAAGCGCGATCCGGCCTCTGTACGGTTGATCGCCGTTTCCAAGACCTTTCAGGCGCCCGATATCATCCCTGTCATCGAGGCCGGGCAGCGTTGCTTCGGCGAGAACCGGGTGCAGGAGGCGAAGGGCAAGTGGCCGGAGCTTCGGGAACGCTTTCCCGATATCGAGCTGCATCTCATCGGTCCGTTGCAATCCAACAAGACCAAGGAGGCTGTCGAGCTGTTCGACGCCATCCACTCCATCGACCGGCCGAAGATCGCCAAGGCCATCGCAGACGAGATGCACAAGCAGAACCGTCGCCTGCAGCTGTTCGTCCAGGTCAACACCGGAGAGGAGGCGCAGAAGGCCGGTATCATGCCGCGCGACGCGGCCGCGTTCGTCGCCTCCTGCCGCGACGAGCTGAAGCTCGAGATTGCCGGCCTCATGTGCATTCCCCCGGTGGAGGAAGAAGCAGCCGTGCACTTCGCCTTCCTGGCCAAGCTCGCGGGCGAGCTCGGCCTGAAGGAGCTGAGCATGGGCATGAGCGCCGACTTTGAAACGGCGATCCAGTTCGGCGCCACCTGCGTGCGCGTCGGCAGCGCCATCTTCGGTCACCGCGGCTGAGCGAGCCGATTTCAGCGGCCGATGCGTTCGCGCAGGGTCCGGGCACAGATTTCGCGCCAGCGCGCTTTCGTCAGGTGCGTCTTCGCATCCCAAGCCCGCATGCACGAGTCCATGTCGTGACCCTTGGCGCCCTGCCGCGCCGTACCGCCGCCCGTCAGCTGCTCCTGCTTGGTCGTTGTTTGATTGGGCAGCGTATTGGGGCGTGCCGGCGTCGCCGTGCTGCCTGCCTTGTCGCCGGGCGGGGTGCCGGCGCCCGCCGGCGTGCCGGTCCCGCTGCTGTCGGTCGAGGGTTGCGAGCCGGACGTATCTCCTTGCGTGGTGCCTGTGCCCGATGTCGAGGGCGTCCGCGCCTCGGAGCGTGACGGTGCCGTTGGCGTGGTCGGGCGCGGCGCAATCTGTCGGTTTGGATTGATCATCGAGCCGCCCGGCGTGGTTGCACCGGGACTGCTCGATCCTCCGGAGGCGGCACCGGCGCCCGAGGTTCCGCCTGAACCCGAGGTGCCTCCGCTCGAGCCACCGCCGCCACTGGAACCTCCTGACTGGGCCAGGGCAACGCTGGTCGCCACCGCGAGGATTGCCGTGGCAACCATGGATTTCGTCAAACCGGACTGTATCGGCATGCGCAAAGTCTCCTACATCTCAACGTTGTCGCCGGAGCGCAGTTCCAACTGCCGCGGCGAGGTTTTCCCGTGCAAAGTTCTGGGCTTGGGCCCGTGACATCGGCCGTCCTGCTAGGCTGCAGCGAAGTGATTCGGGCACGCGATGGGCACCGGAGGCGCAGCACATGGCGGACGGAAGCAGGACATCTGTTGTCGAGGCAGAAGCTGACGCGGCAGCCGCCGAGGCTGCGAGCGTCGCCAAAGCGGAGGTGCTGGAGCGGGCCGAGGCCCAGGCGCCATCAGCCGCGCCGGCAAAAAAGAAAGGCCGGGTCGCCAAAGCTTTTTCCGGCAAGGACCAGTGGCACGACTTTATCGTCGATGTGTGGATCACGAATTTCAACGCGATCGAGTTCGGCATCTATAAGCACAGCCGCAACCGGGCCAAATCGCGGCAATTCACGTCCGACATGGACATTTATGCCGAGATTATCGAGAAGGGCGAGCGCACCGGCCTGCTCGGCTACCGCGAAGATCTATGGCGCAAGAACGTCGGTATGGACAAGCGCCTCGTGTTCAAGCTGTTCGGCGAGAAGCTGAACTGGCATGCGACCATGGACCTGATGATCGGGCGGTCGCTGCAACTCACGCTCGGCGCACGGGGACTGCCGGTGGTCGTATTCTCGATCAGCGGCTTTGGCCACGAGCAGATGGTCTATCTGGAGCGGTCGGCCAACAAATGGCCGCTGCTGCCGGAGAATTTCTCGTTTTTCCTGATGGATGACGGCAGGCCGCGGTTTTTCCGCCTGAAGCGGGCGCTCATCGACCTGGGCGGGGATTACACCCTCTTTAACGAGCACAACCAGGCCATCGGCAAGCTCGACGGTAAGGTTTTCTCAATCGGTGGGAAATGGAAAGGTAAGGTTCTTCGCGAACATGCCGATCCGCGCCTGCTCGCGGTGCTCAAACTCTTTTGCGGTATGCTGATTTTTAACCGGGAGTGCTGTCATCATATGCGTCAGCTTTCCAGCGATGTGATCCGCGGCAAATACACGCCGAAGCTCGATCGCCAGGAAGCCGATCTGTATATGAACCCACGTCGGGTAAGGTAGTGTCGCCGTGAGTACCAAAGTTGCAAAAGACATCGTCCTGATCGGACAGGTGGGACAGGCGTTGTACGGGCCGCACTGGCAGACCGAGCTGGCCCGCGATCTGGAGATCGCGGACCGGACCATGCGCCACTGGCTGGCCCGCGATGCGGACATTCCCTCGGATATCTGGAGCGGCCTGCTCCGGGTGCTGAACCATCGGGCCATCGCCCTGGAAGGCACCATCGAGCGCGTTCGCCAGCGGTCCGGTCAGGCGTAATCCGTCGCGTGCATGGGTGCGTCTCCTGCGCACCCGCAATTCCACTTCGTGTGAATTCGCTCTACCTTGGGAACAGCCGCCGCTGCGCGGGCCCGAGGGAGAGTTTCGCCATGACCGCCAAGCCGCATTCCGCCTCCACGTCGGCAACGCTCGTTCGTGCCGATGCAGCATCGCTCGGCTTTGACGCGGCCCGGCTCGGACGCATCCGCGAGGCTCTGGACCGTGAGGTCGCCGAGCAGCGCATTCCCGGCGCCGTCGTAGGCATCGCCAGGCGCGGTCACCTCGTCTACCTCGAAGGTGTCGGCTATCGCGACAAGGCCGCCAACACGCCGATGTGGGCCGACGCGATCTTCTCCATCGCCTCCATGACCAAGCCGATGACCTCGGTCGCCATCATGGTGTTGCATGAGGAAGGGCGCTTCCTCCTGGGCGATCCCGTTTCGAAATTCCTGCCGCAACTTGCCGGCATGAAGGTCGCCAAGTCTCCGACCGCCGAGGTGCTCGAAACTGTGCCCGCCGAGCGCGAGATGACGGTGCAGGATCTGCTCCGGCACACCTCGGGCCTGACCTACATGGAGCGCGGCCCGGGCGCTGCCTACAAGGCCTATCCCGGCTCATCCATCTCGGCCGCCATCGCCTACGAGCGCGATGCATTCCTGGCCGAGCTCGCCAAGGCACCGCTGCTCTATCAGCCCGGCACCGTCTGGGAGTACGGCTTCTCCACCGACATCCTCGGCTTCATCGTCGAGGTTGTGTCCGGCAAATCGCTGGGCGCCTTCCTGAAGGAGCGGTTGTGGGATCCGCTCGGCATGTCCGACACGGGCTTCAACGTGGGTGAGGCCGACATGGCGCGCTACGCCCGCGCGCTCCCCAACGATCCGCTCACCGGCCTGCCGCAATCCATCCATCACGCCACAGGCGTCGCCACCAAATGGGACTCAGGCGGCGGTGGCGCCGTCTCAACCGCTGCCGACTACCTGCGCTTCGCGCAGATGCTACTCAACGGCGGCACGCTGGGCGGCACGCGCATTCTCGGCCGCAAGACCGTCGATCTGATGCGTGCCGATCATCTCGGCACGAACATCGTCAATCGCATCACCACCATGGACCCTTCGTGCAGCGAGTATGGCTTCGGCCTGGGCTTCGGCGTGCGCAAGTTCGCCGGCGTCGCCTCCACGCTCGGCACGCCCGGCGACTACTACTGGGCCGGGGTCTACGGCACGTACTTCTGGATCGATCCTGCCGAGGAGCTGGCGACCGTCTTCATGGCCGCAGCCCCCGGACAAATGCGACTGCGCTATCGACAGCTCATGCGCGGTCTGGTTCTACAGGCGCTCGTCGATTGATCATCTTGCGCGAGCAAACAAACAATAATCACAAGAAAGGACGTCACCGGTCATGAACGCCATCACCGGCCTCGAGGACATGGTCCAGGGCAACATTATCTCCGCCTTCACGCGCGTGCATCGGCTGCTGGATGGCATACCGCCCGGTCACGCCAAGCCCATCGAGATGACGGCCGGCGATCCGCGCGAGGTCATGCCGGGCTTCGTGATCGATCGCATGACCGAGGCCAAGCAATTGCTCTCGACCTATCCGCGCATCCGCGGCTCCGAGGATCTGCGCAAGGCCATCGGCACCTGGATCGAGCGCCGCTACGGCATCGCCGGCAAGATCGATGCGCTGCGCGAGGTGCACCCGATCAACGGCTCGCGCGAAGGACTGTTCTTCGCCATCCTTCCCGCGGCAGGCCGCAAGCGCGTCGAAGGCCGCCCGGCGGTGCTCATTCCCAATCCCTTCTATCAGCCCTACCTTGGCGCCGCGTGCGTGGTAAATGCCGAGCCCGTGATGCTCAACACGACAGATGCGACCGGCCATCTGCCCGATCTCGACGCGCTGGAGAAGGACGAGGACACGCTCCGCCGCACCATCGCGTTCTACCTGTGCTCGCCCGCCAACCCGCAAGGTGCTGTCGCCAGCGCCGCCTACACCCGCCGTGCGCTGGAGCTGGCGCGCAAGTACGACTTCATGCTGTTCTTCGACGAATGCTACTCCGAGATCTACTCATCGGAAGCACCGGTGGGCGGCCTGCAGGTCGCGGCCGCGACGCCGGAGCGCTACAAGAACCTCGTCGTCTTCAACTCGCTGTCCAAGCGCTCGAACCTCCCGGGCCTGCGCTCGGGCTTTGCTGCGGGCGACCCGGATTTCCTCGAGACGTTCGCCGAGGTGCGCAACATGACCGCGCCGCAGATGCCGGGCGTCATCCAGCACGCCTCGACGGCGGTCTGGTCGGAGGAGCAGCACGTGGCGGTGATCCGCCAAGCCTACCGCGAGAAGTTCGACGTGTGTGACCAAATCCTTAAAGGCCGTTTCGGATACAAGCGGCCCCAGGGCGGCTTTTTTCTCTGGCTCGATATGAAGCATTTGGGCAATGGCGTCGACGCCACGGTAACCCTATGGAAACATTGCGGTGTCAAGGTCGTCCCAGGAGCCTACCTGGCCCGGCCCGACCGTGAGGGGATCAATCCCGGCGAGACCTACATCCGTGTAGCCCTCGTCCACGATACGGCAACCGTCAGGGAGGCTCTGGAGCGTGTTGTTTCAGTCAAGGCGTAACCGCCGTAGCGGACATGGCGTACCGGAGTACAAGGATAGAGCGCAGGCCCCTGCTTCCAGTCGCGCTGGAAGGGCGCGTCGTGGTATGGGCCGGGCGCATGGTTGGCATCGCGTTGGCCTGTCTGGCCGCCGTGGGCTGGCTGAGCTTGCTCTCCTGGTCGGCGCATGATCCGAGCCTGACGCACGCGACCAGCACCTCCGCCCGCAATTGGCTGGGCGCTCCGGGTGCGATCCTCGCCGATCTGCTGCTGCAGACCCTCGGCTTTGCCGCGATTTTTGCGTTCCTGGCCCTCGCGGGCTGGGGCGCGGAGCTGATCCTGCGCGAGCGCCTGAGCAGCGCCCGGCTGCGGGCCGGCTTCCTGCCGGTGGCCCTGCTGATCCTGGCCGGCGCCTTCTCCTCTCTGCCTGTTCCCACAGGTTGGCCTCTGCATCAGGGGCTCGGCGGCATCTTCGGTGACGCCGTCTTCGGGTTTGCCGGTGGATTGATGGGGTCGATTTTCGGATCGCGCGGCGGTGCCGTAGCCGGTCTGCTTCTGTTCGTCGGGGCCGCATGCGCGCAAGCGACGGTGCTGGGCCTCACCCAACGCGAACTGGCGCTGCTGTGGCAGCATGAGCGCCGCGTCCTGTCGGCTGCGGCCGACGCCGCTCCCAACTGGCTGGCCAGCATGGCCGGCAAGCTGTCCGAGGCAACGCCCGAGCGACGGCCGGCACCCCAATCCGCTACCCGCAGGGAGCCTCGCCTGGAATGGCCCGGCGCCGAGGCGCCCGCCCCTGCTGCACAATCCTTCTCCGCGCCCGAGCCCCGCGGACGCGAGGAGGATTTCGACGCTTCGACGGACCGGGAGAGCCGGGCCATCGCCGAGCGTTTCGCGCCGGTCGGTGTCGAGTCGCTGCCGCCGCAGAAGTCGGAAAGCTTCATCAGCAACCTGATGCCGCTCAGGTCCGAGCCGAGCTATCGCCGGCCGTCGTTGAATGTGCTGAAACGCCCTCCCGCCGGCCGTCCCGCGCATGAGTACGCGCAGGCCGGCATGCGCGATCAGGCCCGCCTGCTCGAGGATGTGCTGAGCGACTTCGGCGTCAAGGGCGAGATCAAGGCCATCAAGCCCGGCCCAGTCGTCACCTTGTTCGAGCTGGAGCCGGCACGCGGCACCAAATCCTCGCGTGTCGTGGCGCTGAGCGACGACATCGCGCGCTCCATGAGCGCCGTTTCCGCCCGCGTCGCCACCGTGCCCGGTCGCAACGTCATCGGCATCGAGCTGCCCAACATGCGGCGCGAAACCGTGCTGCTGCGCGAGCTGCTGGAGTCGGACGCCTGGCGCGGCATGAGTGCGCAATTGCCGGTCGTGCTCGGCAAATCGATTGCCGGCGATCCCATCATCGTTGATCTCGCGCGCATGCCGCATCTGCTCGTCGCTGGCACCACCGGCTCGGGCAAGTCCGTCGGCGTCAATGCCATGATCCTGTCGCTGCTCTTCCGGATGTCACCGGAGGAGTGCCGCTTCCTCATGATCGATCCGAAGATGCTGGAACTGTCGATGTACAACGGCATTCCGCACCTTCTGACGCCCGTCGTCACCGATCCGCATCAGGCCGCCGCAGCGCTGAACTGGGTCGTGGCCGAGATGGAAGAGCGCTACAAGCGCATGTCGCGCCTGGGTGTGCGCAATATCGAGATCTTCAACAACCGCGTGCGCAACGCCAAGAAGCGTGGCGAATCGCTCTCGCGCATGGTGCAGACCGGCTATGACGAGGAAACCGGCCAGGCCATCTTCGAGCGCGACCGGTTCGAGTTCGATCCCATGCCCTTCATCGTCGTCGTGGTCGACGAGTTCGCCGACCTGATGATGGTCGCCGGCAAGGACGTGGAGGCGGCCGTGCAGCGCCTTGCGCAGATGGCGCGCGCCGCCGGCATCCACTTGATCATGGCGACGCAGCGTCCGAGCGTCGACGTCATCACCGGCACCATCAAGGCCAACTTCCCGACGCGCATCAGCTTCAAGGTGGCGTCCAAGGTCGACAGCCGCACGATCCTCAACGAGCAGGGTGCCGAGCAGCTCCTGGGCCAGGGCGACATGCTTTATTCAAGCGGGTCGGGCCAGGCCATGCGCGTGCACGGCCCCTACGTCTCCGACGAGGAGGTGGAGCAGGTCGCTGCCCATCTGCGCAGCCAGGGCGAGCCCGAGTATGTGGCCGGCATCACCGATGGGCCTGCCTCGGGCGATGACGACGAGATCTCCGGCCCGTCCCGCAATGGCGGCGGCGATGACCTCTACGATCGCGCGGTTGCCATCGTGCAGCAGGACCAGAAGGCCTCGACCAGCTACATCCAGCGCCGCCTGTCGATCGGCTACAATCGCGCCGCCGACCTCATCGAGCGTATGGAGCGCGAGGGCGTCATCAGCCCGGCCAACAATGTCGGCAAGCGGCACGTCCTCGGCGGCAGCCAGCAGGCCATGCGGCTGGACCAGCCGGAGCCGCGCCGGGCCGGCCGCCGCGGTTAGGCCGCAGTTTAGCCAAAGCGCCCCGGGCTGCGGCCTCTTTGCCCCATCCCTGCAATCCCTTTACGATCGCCTCGGTCTCGTCTCAATGTTGAGAAATGAGGATGCGGGAGCTGTGATTCGGGGGACCGGAATGATGTCGCTTGGGCGATCGACAGGTATCAGGCGCTGGACGGCACTGGCTGCCGTGCTCGGCGTTGCCGCGTGGTCGCTGGCGAGCGATGTCGGCGCCCAGGACACCAAGAAGGATGCCAATCCCGTTGGCGCTCCCTGGAGCAACACCAAGGTCAATCCCGAAGCCGGAACCTCGGGCGTCACGCTCGATGCCAAGCAGACCGATCTCGTGAAGGCCGTCAGCGCCTATTTCAACGGGTTGCACAACCTGAAGGGCGCGTTCGTACAGACGAGCCCGGACAACAAGCGCATGCGCGGCAAGTTCTTCGTCAAGAAGCCCGGGCGCCTGCGCTTCGAGTACGCCCTGCCGAGCAAGCAGCTCATCATTTCAGACGGCGAGATGGTGGCGATCCAGGATCTCGACATCAACACGGACGATCGCATCGCCCTCGACCAGACACCGTTCCGCATCCTCCTGCGCAAGGACGTGGACCTGTTCCGTGATGCCCGGATCCTCGAGGTGCAGGAGGCCGACGACGTGGCCATCGTCACTCTGCAGGACAAGAGCCCGGACGCGCCCGGCAAGATCAAGCTTTTCCTCTCCAAATCGCCCCAGCTGGAGCTGAAGGAGTGGGTCACCACCGACTCCCAGGGGCAGGACACCCGCCTGGAGGTCTCAGGCCTGGTGAAGTCGGAGGAGATCGACGTGGCTCTCTTCAAGATCACCAGCCCGCATCTCTTGAATATTCAGAAAAATCAATAGATTCTCCTATGGCCGCGTGAACGGCTGAAACAATCGGTAAAATGAACGTGAGCATATACACTCCGGCCACTTGAAAAGGGTCCGGGGCGCCCCAGATTCTTGGGAGAGCGGGCGATGTCGCTCTTCATCGGTAGTGCCCCCCGTCTAGCCGAAGACATCGCTCGCAGTGCCGGCTTCCCTCCCGGCACTATGCGCGAAAGCGCTTCTGGCGCCCGACCTCCTCCCCCGGGGTCGGGCGCTTAATTTTTGCGAAACCCTGAATCGTCTGAGGCTGCGCAACCAGGTTCCCTGGCTCACATGCTGACGCGCGCTTCCGCAACCTGGGCCAGCCGTCCGTCGATAGCCCGCAACTCTGCAGCGAGCGCCGTCAGGCGGGCGGTGATCTTGTGGCTGATGTGCTCGGCTAGGCGAGGATCGTCCCGCATCTGGTCATGCATGGCGCTCCGCCCGATCTTCAGGGCGCGGACAGGCCCCTTGGCCACCACCGTCACGGAATAGTCGTGCTCCACCAGCATCGCCAGCTCGCCGAGAAGCGAGCCGGGCTCGATCGGCTCCGAGCCGCTTGGCTGTCCCGGCTGTCCCACGCAGACGGCTTCGCCAGAGACCAGCACATAGGCGCCGTCTCCCGGCGCGCCGGAGTTGATGATGGTCTGGCCTTCGCGGAAGACCACGCGCTCTGCGTTGCGGGCGATCTCAGTGATCTGCAGCGGCTTGAGGCCCTGGAAGATCTCCAGCCTCAGAAGCGGTTTGACGAGCGCATCAATAGCCATGAGCACGAACCCTCACTCGACGATGTGGCGGGCCTATGGCGGCGCGGATCACATTTCCGTTGCGCGCGGGGCCATCCCAATCGCAGGAAGCTCGGCTGATTCGCCCCCTCGCCACCACCCCGTGTGGACGGCATGGGGAAACGCTGTGCGCAAACGCGAAACGCGCTCAGATCGCGGCTTCTGTCGCTGCGTCGAAGAAATGCAGGCGGTGTGGATTGACCGCCAGGCGCAGCATGTCCTGCATCTTGGTGCGCGTGGTCGGATCGACAGCCGCCACCATGCTGTCCTGCCCCACGCGGACGTCGAGCAGGATCTCGGAGCCGAGCTGCTCGATCACCTCGACCTTGGAGTTGAAGGTCAGCCCCTTCGGATCCGAATCGCTGGCGACATGCAGGTTCTCGGGGCGCACGCCGAGCGTGAGCTTTTTGCCGACGTGCGGTTTCAGCCGCGACACGTACGGCTCCGGCACCTCGATCTCCAGGCCTGAGTTCTTGGCTGTCAGGCGCCCGTTGCTGTCCTCCAGCGTCACGCCGGTGAAGTTCATCGCCGGCGAGCCGATGAAGCCCGCCACGAAGCGATTGGCGGGGTTGTTGTAGAGCTCGAGCGGCTCGCCCACCTGCTGCACCCAGCCATCCTTCATCACCACGACGCGATCGCCCAGCGTCATGGCTTCCACCTGGTCGTGGGTCACGTACACGGCGGTCGTGCCGAGGCGTTGATGCAGCTTCTTAAGCTCCACCCGCATCTGCACGCGCAGCTTGGCGTCGAGATTCGACAGCGGCTCGTCGAACAGGAACACCTGCGGATGCCGCACGATGGCGCGGCCGAGCGCCACGCGCTGGCGCTGGCCGCCGGACAGCTGGCGCGGCTTGCGATGCAGAAGCTGCTCGATGCCGAGGATCTCGGCCGCATTCTTCACGCGATCCTTGATTTCGGACTTCTCGAACTTCCGCATCTTCAGGCCGAAGGCCATGTTGTCGAACACGCTCATGTGCGGATAGAGCGCGTAGTTCTGGAACACCATGGCGATGTCGCGGTCCATGGGCGGCAGCTCGTTGACGACGGTGTTGCCGATCAGGATTTGCCCCGACGTGATGCTCTCGAGGCCCGCCACCATGCGCAGCGTTGTGGTCTTGCCGCAGCCCGAGGGACCGACGAGGACGAGAAATTCCTTGTCCTTGATCTCGAGGTTGACGTCCTTCACGGCGTGAAAGTCGTCGTACATTTTGTTGATCTGCTTGATGCTGACGTTGGCCATGAAATCCTCGAGGTGGGTTTGCCGGTTCGGTCGCCGTATTGACTAGCCTTTGACCGAGCCGGTCAGGCCCGAGACGTAGTGCTCGACGAAGAAGGAGTAGGCGATGGCAACGGGAATGGAGCCGAGCAGGGCGCCGGCCATCAGCGGTCCCCAGAAGAAGACGTCGCCGCGGATCAGCTCCGAGACCACGCCGACGGGAACGGTCTTCTGGTCAGGGCTGGACAGGAAGACGAGGGCGTAGATGAACTCGTTCCAGGACAGCGTGAACGCGAAGATGCCGGCCGACAGGATGCCCGGCACCGCCACGGGAATGATGATGTAGAGCATCGCTTGCAATCGCGATGCGCCATCGATGCGCGCGCATTCCTCCAGCTCTTTCGGGATCGCCTTGAAGTACCCCATCATCAGCCATGTACAGAACGGGATGAGGAACGTCGGGTAGGTCAGGATCAGCGACCACGGCGTATCGCCAAGCTTGTAGTTGCGGATGATCTCCGACAGCGGGATGAACAGCAGCGTCTGCGGTACGAGGTAGGTGATGAAGATGCCGGTGCCGAGGCTGCCCGCGAACGGGAAGTTCAGTCGAGCCAACGCATAGCCGGCCAGTATCCCACAGAACAGCGAGATGAGAGTTGAGGCCAGCGCGATGAACATCGTGTTCCAGAGCCATGTCGTGAACAGGGTCTCCGTGAACAGGAACTTGATGTGGGCGAGCGTCGGCGCCCAGGTCCAGAACGGATTGTAGTTGCGCGCATTCCAAGGCCGGTACAGCTCGCCATCGGGCCGGAACGTCGTGATCACCATCCAGTAGAACGGGAACAGGAGGAAGATCAGGAACAGCGCGAGCGGGATATAGAAGAAGACCCAGCGTCTCCAGACGGCACCTTCGATCATCAGCGGGTCTCCACGCGGCGGATGTAAAGGAGCTGCACGATCACGATCAGGAACAGGATCGGGAACATCGCGAGCGAAATGGCAGCGCCCTGGCTGAGCAGTCCGGTGCCGACACCGAGCTGATAGGCGTAGGTGGCGAACAGGTGCGTGGCATTGGCGGGTCCGCCGCCGGTCATCACGTAGACGATCTGGAAGTCCGCGAACGTCTGGATGACCGAGAACAGCACCACCACCATGGTGACGGGCAGCAGCAGCGGCCAGGTGATGTACCAGAAGCGCTGCAAGGGTTTGGCGCCGTCGATGGCTGCGGCTTCGTTGAGGTCCGGACTGATCGTCTGCAGGCCCGCCAGCAGCGAGATGGCGAAGAACGGCACGCCGCGCCAGATGTTGACGATGATGATCGACAGCATGGCGAGGTCGGCATCGCCGAGCCAATTGATTGGCCGCACAATGAAGCCGAGATTGTACAGCAGCCAATTGAGGACGCTGAACGTCGGGTCGAACATCCATTTCCAAGCGAACGTCGACAGCACTGTCGGAATGATGAACGGCAGCAGGATGAAGGCGCGTGTGAAGGCTTTGAAGCGGAAGCTGCGATTGAGCAGCATCGCCAGCCATAGTCCGAGCGCCAGCTTGAAGATGGTCGTGACGAGCGTGTACCAGCAGGTATTCCAGACGACCTGATGGAAGATGGGATCGTGCGCGAGACGCACGAAATTGTCGAAGCCGACCCACTCGCCGGGCTGGCCGACACGGGCGCTCGATACCGACAGCAGGATGCCGCGGACGAAGGGGTAGGCGATGAAAAGGCCCAGCAGGGTCATGGTCGGCAGAAGCAGAACCATGGCCAACCAGCGTTCGTCCTCGAGCGGTCGCCGGCGTGGTTTGTGCTCGAAGGGGGCGGCTGTATCAGCCGTGCTTACTGCCATGATGTGGTTCCCAGCGTAGCCTGACGGTCGGCGCGGAGCCCGGCCAGCCTGCGCCGTCGCGGACGGTCAGGTGGCCGGGTGCCAAGAGCGGTCGCAGACGGAGCGAAGAACGCTCCGTCAACGGCGTCACACGTAGATCTTCCTGAGTTCGGTGTCGCACGCCTTGACGGCATCTTCCGCGCTCTGGCCCTTGATCGCCGATCCGTACATGTTGACGATCAGGTACTTCGAGAGCACTTCCGCCGCCTTGGCGTTGGGCTCGCCGGCATAGCCGGGGGTCTGGCCCATCTTTCCGGCCACCGCGTAAGGCGTCATGACCGGGTCCTCGCCCCACATCTTGTGAGTTTCCCAGCCCGTCGTTCCCGGCGTGTAGAAGCCCTTGGCCGTGGTGAACCACTGGTCGTAGTTCGCCTTCGTGTGCATGAATTTCAGCAGATCCTTGGCCGCTTTCTGGCTCTTGGAGTAGCTCGGCACCACGTGCGACGTGTAGGTGTGGAATCCGAACTGCCCTGCGGGCCCGGCCGGCAGCGGCGCGTGCAGGATGTCGTCCTTCAGCGGCTTGCCGTCGGCGGTCTTGTACTGATCCGGCTTGCGCAGCGACTCGATGTAGATCGAGGCGCCGTTGAGCGTGGAGCAGATGGTGCCGGCGAGGAAGGCGCGGTTGTTGGAGGCGTCGTCCCAGGCCAATCCGCCTTCATCGAAGGCATCCTTCCACATAGCCACCATCATCTTGACCGACTCGATGGCTTCCTTGGAATTCAGCACGACGGTCTTGCCGTCGGACTCGACTTCCTTGCCGCCATAGGACCACAGCAGCGGATAGGCGAACGTCGGCGGATCGCCGAATGACTGGCCGAGCGCCTGCCCGATCGGCATGCCCTTGGCCTTCAGCTTCTTGCCGGCATCGCGCAACTGGTCCCACGTCTTGGGATACTCGTTGTAGCCGACTTCCGCGAACGACGATTTGCGGTAGGCGTTCATGGCGCCGATGATGGCCATGGGCATGGCCATATACTTGCCGTCGGACGAGCAGTTGCCCTTCGAGATCGGATAGTATCCGCCCTGATCCTTGCCGACTTCGTCGGCGACATCCGACAGGTCGACGAGGCTCGTCTTGTACAGATGCGGGTGGTTGTTGAAGAGCATGATGATGTCGGGGCCTGCGCCCGACTGGATGCCCGATGTGATGCGCGGCTGCAGATCGTTGCCGTTCACCGTTTCGTAGGTGACCTTGATGCCGAGCGCCTTCTCAGCCTCGGGCAACAGCTTCTGGCGCAGGAGCTGGTCGCACGCCGGAACGAAATCGTTCCAGCGCAGCCAGTGCACGGTTGTGGTCTGTGCGTAAGCCGGCGCTCGCCCTGATGCCAGAATGCCGGCAATCCCGCCGGCTTTCGCGGCAAGTGCACCGCCACCGGTCACTTTCATGAATTTGCGACGTGAAATTCGAGCCATTCGGTTTCCTCCCTGGATGTGCTCGCATAGTTTGGATCGTTAGGACGCCCCTGGGTGGGGTTATTGGTTTTGTTGTCTCAACGAGGCGCCCTTTTCGGGTTCTGTTTCCAAACTGTAGCGGTACTGGCACAGGCCCACAAGCGTCAGAGCGAAGGCGCGCGCGATCCACGGTTACGCGCCGGATACGCCCGTGTGCAGGGCGCGCCACCGGCTTTCGCCGACCGGCAATGCGTGTATTCTGATCATGTCCTCGTGACGCTCGGCTGCGTAGCCCAATCAAGAAGGACCGACCTGCATGACGCCCGTATTCAACCCGTCGGATCCCCATATCAGGGCCAATCCTCACCCCATGCTGGCCCGCCTGCGCCGGGACGATCCCGCCCACTGGAGCCCGGAGCTCAAGTCTTGGGTGCTGACGCGCTACGACGATGTGCGGCGGGCGCTGGCTGCGCCCGAGATGTCGCCCGACCGGCTGACGCCTTTTTATGCAAGCCTGCCGGACGCGACCCAGTCCACGCTGGCCGACCTCATGCGCTATCTCAACTTGTGGATCGTGTTTCGCGATCCGCCGGAGCACACGCGCCTGCGCAGCCTCGTCAACAAGGCCTTCCTGCCGGGCACGATCAATGGCTTCCGCCCCGAGATCGAGCGCATTACGCAAAAGCTGCTCGACAAGCTGCCGGACAATGCCGAGATCGATCTCGTCAAGGAATTCACGATGCAGCTGCCCGCCCTTGTCATCATGGGGATGCTTGGGGTGCCCGATAAATGGCTGTACCCGATCAAGGCATGGTCGGACGACATCATGCTGTTCATCGGCTCCGCGCGCGAGGTGCCGGGCAAGTACGAGCTGGCCCGCCGCGGCTCGCACGAGATGGCGGCGTTCTTCCGCGCCGAGATCGCCAAGCGCCGCCAGGAGCCATCCAATGATCTGCTGAGCCTGCTCATCTCCGCGCGCGACGAGCGCGACAGCCTGTCGGAGGACGAGATGGTGGCGACGGCGATGCTGCTGCTGTTCGCCGGGCACGAGACGACAACCAACCTGCTCAGCAATGCCACGCTGGCGCTGATCAGGAATCCCGAGGCGCGCGACGCGTTCATCAGCCGGCAGGACCTCGTCGCAACGACCGCCGTGGAGGAGTTCCTGCGCTACGACGCGCCGGTCAACGCCATAGGGCGCGTCGTCAAGGTCGAGCATGAGATCGCGGGCAAGACGCTCAAGCCCGGAGACCGCGCATTCGTCATCATCAATGCCGCCAATCGCGACGAGGAGCATTTCCCCGACCCCGACAAGCTCGATGTCGGGCGCATGCCCAACCGGCATCTGACCTTCGGAAAGGGCATCCACTTTTGCCTCGGCGCGCAGCTTGCGCGGCTCGAGGGGCGCATCGCCCTGCCGCTGCTGTTCGACCGCTTCCCGAACATGTCGCAAGGGTCGGAGCAGCCCGTCTGGCTCGACGCGCTCGTCATGCGCGGCTTGAAGTCCCTGCCGGTCCGGACCGGCGCTTCTAGCCGGCGCGCCAGCGTGTCGCCTTGAGGCCTGCGGCCATCGCCAGGCCGTAGGCCAGCATCGTCAGCGCCACCAGGGCGAACAGGCTTTCGGCCGGGGCGTTCTGGGAAACGAGCCAGTAACCCCCGAGCGCGATCCCCAGCAGGCGCACCGTTCCTGCGAGCACTGGGCCGAGCATGCGCCCTGAACCCTGCGAGGCGAAGTAGATCGCCAGCCCGAAGCCCATGGGCGCGAAGCCCCAGCCGGCCGTGCGCAGATAGAGGTGGGTCGCTGCCTTCACGCCCTCATTGTCCGTGAACAGACCCGCCCACAGCTCCGGGTGTACGATCGCCACGGCGCCGACGAGGCCGACGACGACAGCCGAGACGGCCCCGGCGGTCCAGGCAATGCGCCGGGCTCTTGCCACGTTGGCTGCGCCGATGGCCATGCCCACCATCGGCACCGAGGCGACGCCGATGGCGAAGGCGATCGGCACGAGCAGGAATTCGAGCCGCACGCCGATGCCGTATCCGGCCAGCGTTTCCGTGCCGAGGCGGGCGACGAAGCCCGAGAGAATGAGGACCGTGAGCACCGATTGCAGCGGCGAGAGGCAGGAGATGGCGCCCACCTTGAGGATGTCGAGGAACATGCCCCGCTCCAGCGACAGGCCGCGCAGGTGCAGACGCAGCCTTGTCAGGTTGGTCCTGAGCAGCAGGAGAAGGAACAGCGAGCCCAACGCGAAGGCGGCAACCTGCCCGATGGCGACTCCGGCGATGCCGAGCCGCGGGAATGGGCCCAACCCGAGAGAAAGGCAGCCGCCGATGGCAATCTGCAAAGTCGCGACGATGATGACGGTCGAGGACGGCAGGCGCATGTTGCCCGTCCCGCGCAGCACCGACGCCAGGGTGTTGAAGAGCCAGATGGCGATGACGCCGGAGAACAGCGTGTTGGAGTAGATCATCGCCTGCTCCAGAACGCCGTCTTTACCGCCGAGCAGGCCGTAGATGGCCCGCCCCGCCGTCAGGAAGAGCAGGGTGAAACCCAGTCCGACGATGATGCTGATGACGATCGCGTGCATGGCCAGCGTGCGGGCGCGCTCCTCGTTGCCGGCGCCGAGCGCACGCGAAATTGCCGACGACACGCCGCCGCCCATGGCGCCCGACGACATCATCTGCGTCAGCATGATCATCGGGAACACGAGAGCCATCGCCGCCAGCGGCTCGATGCCGAGCAGGCCGATGTAGGTGGTCTCGGCAACGACGACGAGCGATTGGGTCGTCAGTGCAATGATATTGGGCACCGCCAGGCGCGTAAGCGTCGGGAGGATGGGCGCGGCGAGCAGCGGGTCGACCTGCGCGGGCTCTTCCACCGGCCCGCTTTGAGGTGTCGTCATGCGCACAATCGCCCGGTCGACAGTTGACGGAATGGTGGGGGCCATCAGTTCTCTGAGCTTCGGATCGAAGCCCAGGGCGATATACTATTTGCGCTGCGAGTTACACCATATTCGCGAGGCACATGCTGGCAGTGCGAATGATCTGTTGACGCACCGTCAACAACGGAGCGTCCGTGCAACGGGCGATTGCACCTGAGTGGCCACGCGCCACATGATTGCACGCGGAAAATGGCTCATCCGGCCAGCGATTTCACATCCTGATAGATAGAGTCATCAATCTTGAAGCCCTCCCGGCGGGCGCGTTCGCGCTCGGCGAAGCGCCGGGTACCCGGGATGCGAGCGCTATCATCCTGCCCGATGGTCGCCGCGAGCAGCGCCACGCGATCGACGAAGTGCGCGCCTGTCGAAAATGCCGCAGGGTCGATCGCAATGAGAAACTGGCCCACCGATGGCGGCGAACCTTCGGAGTCGAAGAACGAGGACGCTTCAAATGCGAAATTGGCGCCGGTTAGGGCTGCGGCAAGCACCTCCACCATCAGGGCGAGTGCCGCGCCCTTGGCGCCGCCTGTAGGCAGCAGCGTGCCCTTGAGGGCCTCCTTCGCGTCCGTGGTGGGCTGGCCTTGCGCGTCCACGGCCCAGCCGAGCGGGATGGGCCTGCCGGCCTGCGCGGCAGCGACGATCTTGCCGCGGGCGACTTCCGACAGCGCCAGATCCACGACGATGGGCGGCCGGTCACGGCAGGGTGCGGCGAAGGCGATGGGGTTGGTGCCGAAGACGGCACGGCGGCCGCCCCAGGCGGACATCGCCGAGGGCGTGTTGCCGAAAACCAGGGCGACCAGGCCTTCGCCGGCAAGATGCTCGCAAGGATGCGCCGCGACGCCGAAGTGGTGCGATCGCGTGATCGCGGCGGCTGCAATGCCGTTGCTGCGAGCCATGCCCGGCAACCGGGCCAGCGCCAGATCCAGCGCCGGATAGGCGAACCCGTGCCTGGCATCGATAACGAGGCTCCCGGCCCGCGATGCGTGCACCATGGGAACCGCATGCCCGTCGACCTTCCCGGTCCGGGCTTGCGCGGCATAGCTTGGCACGCGCGACAGGCCATGCCCCTTCTGGCCGTCGGCTTCCGCCGCTGTGAGGGCCCGGGCGACGCAGGCGGCGTTGTCAGCGCTGACGTTGGAGGCCTGCAGGGCCCTGGAGATCAGGTCTTCGAGCGCCGCCCAGCTCAGCGTTTGTAGCGAAGTCATCGGGTCCCGACCTGGCGCGTCCGCGAACGGAATTCCTCGAGCATTCGCCACGAGGCATTGTCCCACTCGGCGACGAGCATCTTCTGCGGCTCAGCGATCATGAAGACGAAGCGGTGCGAGAGGGCGCCGCAAGTGACGATCATGATATCGACGAACCGGGCCCGTGCCGCCGACTGGACCCAGGCCTCGAACCGTGGATCGGTGAACGTGGTCGCGACCTCGGCGGCTGGCAGGAGCGCGTGCGTCTGCTCGTAGATCACGCCGCAGTTGCGGCTGCCCAGCATGAGATGGACACCCGGTGCCGTGCCGCCGAGCGGCGCCAGCATGATGTGCTCGCTGTCGATCTCCAGCGCCCAGTCGTCATGCGCCCAGGCACCCTGGAATTTCGTGATGTCGCTGGCGGGCTGCTGCTCGCTGATGGCGGCCGTGCTGATGCGTGTGGTGTCGGGCTTCAGGAAGCGTTGGTTGACCCAGCCGATGGTTGATCCATAGCGGATTTGCAACCAGGTTCCGCCGCCGGATTTTCCACGCGGGCCGAGCGCAACCAGCCCGCGCGCGTTAGGCGGGACCGAGCCGATGATCTGGTTGCCGCCCGGTGCGTCGCGCACGTTGAGCACGTCGTCCGCGGCCACGCCCGTTACGGCATAGGCCGATTGCGGCCGGGAGCCTTGCGCGTGGGCGAAGGGCGGTTGCGCCGCTGCCAGGTGGAGAAGCGCGATCAGGAACGCCAGACATGCGGAATTCACGAAGCCCTGCCTGAAGCGATAGTCGCGCACCAGGTCACCCCCGTCCGTTTCCAGGTATGTGCCCGCTACCTGAGTTTGACGACGGGCGTGCGGCAACACAAGGGCGTCCATGGCAGCGGAATCAGTGAATTTCGGCCATGCTCATGATAGACGGTCGAAACTTAAGATCATACTGCCGGTTTCCGCGCGTTGGTGGGACGCATGGCGCTTTACGACAGTATAGGACGCACCTATGCGGCGTTGCGCCGGCCGGACCGGCGGATCGCATCCGCCATCGAGGCGGCGCTCGGAGACGCCGCAAGCGTGGTGAATGTCGGCGCCGGAACCGGATCGTATGAGCCGCCCGGGCGGGCCGTCACCGCGGTCGAACCATCTGAAGTGATGATACGGCAGCGTCCTGCGGGAGCAGCACCCTGCCTCCAGGGAACGGCGGAGGCCCTGCCACTGGAAACTGCGTCTGTCGATGCGGCGATGGCGGTCCTCTCAGCCCACCACTGGTTGGATCTCGAGCGTGGCTTCAGCGAGATGGCGCGGGTGGCGCGCAAGCGTGCGCTTCTGCTGACCTGGGTTCCCGATGTCGCGCCGTTCTGGCTGACGGACGATTATTTTCCCGAGATCGCGGCCCACGACCGCAAGATCTTTCCCAGCATTGCCGACCTCGCTGCCATGCTGGAGCGCACGATCGGGCCGGCGCACATGATCCCGGTTCCCATTCCCCATGACTGCACGGACGGCCTGCTTGGCGCTTACTGGCGCCGGCCGGAGTCCTACCTCGATGCGGAAGTACGCAGCGCCATGTCCAGCTTCGCGCGTATCGATGCCGAGGCGGGCCTGGCAAGGCTTCGCGCCGACCTTGCGAGCGGACTATGGGCCACCCGCAATCATCACCTTCTGAGCCTGGACGCGCTGGATCTGGGCTACCGCATCCTCCGTTGCGAAATTGCGGGCAAGGACACCTAACCCCAACAACTGCTCCAGCGGCGCCTAGGAGCCCAGCTGCTTGTGGATCTCGTCCATCATCTTCGGCTTGAGCTCGAGGCCGATGCCCGGGTCCTCGGGCAGCGTCGTGTAGCCGCCTGAGATCGGGATGTGGTCGGCGAACCCGCCGTACGGCTGGAACACGCCGGGATAGCTCTCCGAGCCGCCGAGCTGCAGGCCCGCCGCCATGTTCAGCGCCAGCTGCGTGCCGCCATGCGGGATGAGCCGGCGGCGCGACCACCCGAGTTCGTCCACCACATCCAGGAACTTGAGATACTCCGTCAGCCCGTAGGACAGGCCGGGATCGAGCTGGATCCAGTCGCGATCCCGGCGCATGCCGCCGTAGCGCATGAGGTTCTTGCCGTCGATGGCGGAGAACAGGTTCTCGCCGGTCGCTATGGCATGCGGATATTCGGCCGCGAGGCGCGCGTTGAGATCGAAGTCGAGCGGATCGCCCGCCTCCTCGTACCAGAACAATTTGTAGGGCGCGACGGCGCGGCCGAACTCCACGGCGGTCTTGAGATCGAAACGCCCGTTGGCGTCGACCGCGAGATTCTCGCCTGAGCCCACCACATCCAGAACGGCCTCGATGCGTTTGCAGTCGGTCGGGATGTCGGCACCGCCGACCTTCATCTTGACGACCTTGTAGCCCTGCTCCTGATAGCCGCGCATCTCGGCCTGCAGGCCTTCCAGCTCCTTGCCGGGGTAGTAGTAGCCGCCGCCCGGATAGACGAGGATCTTGGTGTCGAACTTGCCGCCGTTGTAGCGCTCGCTCAGCAGCCGCCACAGGGGCTTGCCGGCGATCTTGGACACCGCATCCCAGACGGCCATGTCGAGTGCGCCGGCCGCATGCGCGCGGTCGCCGTGTCCGCCCGGCTTCTCGTTGGTCATGAAGGCGCGGAAGATCGCCAGCGGGTCGAGGTTGTCGTTCTTGTCGTCACGCAGCGTCTTGGGATCGGCCGCCATGATGCGCGGGATGAACCTTTCGCGCAGGATGCCGCCTTGCGCGTAGCGTCCGTTGGACGAGAAGCCGTAGCCGATCACCGGTTTGCCGTCCCGCACGACGTCCGTCTCGACGGCGAGCACGCTGACCGTCATGGTCGAGAAGTTGATGAAGGCGTTGCGGATGTCGGAAGCGATCGGCGCCGACGCCTCGCGGATGCGGGTGATCTTCATGCGGTCTCAAGTCCTCTGCGTGGAGCCGATCCGGCGGTCGCCGAGTTCGATAACGAAGCGAAGGTGCACGCCCGGACCATAGCGCTCATTGACGAACTGATCCACGAGCCGTCCGCCGTTGCTTTCGATGACGCGGCGCGAGGCGACGTTGTCGGGGTCGCAGGTGATTTCGACCCGTGAGAGTCCGACCTCGCGCGCATCGATCAAAATCTGCCGCAACGCCAACGTGGCATAGCCGCGGCGGCGCTTCGCCGGCACCACGGCATAGCCGATGTGACCCAGCACATGACCGGGCAACGCATCCGTGCCCGCCTGCCAGCGCAACCCGATGTGGCCGCAGAATTCGCCGTCCCACATCCAGTAGGTGCGGAACGGCAGCTTCGGCACGACGGCGCCATCGGGCAGGGTGATGGTGCCGCCCTGCTGTATCAGGCTGGCGATGAACGCGGCCGGATCCTCGCGGATGGCCGTGAGTTGCTCGGCGCTGACGTCACGGACGTTGTTGGGCGACCAGCCGGTTTCGAGCGCTGCCGCATAGGCCGGCAGCCGCTCCAGAGATGGCGGCACGAGTGTGAAGGGCGGCTTGTCGTCCGCCCCTGATGATCGATCGTGCGTCACGCGCTCCGGTACAGCTTAGTCATGACGAACTCGCGATGCCCCAGGGCTTCCGCAGCCGTGAGGCGGCCGTTCGCCGTGCGCACGATCATGTCGATCAAGGCATCACCGGCCGTGTCGAGTGTCATCTCCCGCCGCAGGATGCCCGTGACGTCGACGTCGATGTGCTCGCCCATCGTCCTGAGCGTCTTGGGGTTGGCCGAGATCTTGATGACCGGAACGATCGGGTTGCCGATGATGTTGCCCTGCCCCGTCGGGAACGTGTGCACGACGTAGCCGCCCGCGGCCATCAGGGTGACGCATTCGGCCGCTGCGGACGACGTGTCCATGTAGTACAGGCCTGGACCGGCCGCCGGTGTTTCGGCAGGCTCCAGCACGTCGATGTAGCGGCAGGAACGTCCGATCTTCTCCAGATTTCCGAGCGCCTTCTCCTCGATCGAGGACAGGCCGCCGGCGATGTTGCCTTTGGTCGGCTGGCTCTCGGAGAGGTCATCGACCTTGAACGGCTCGATCACCTCGTCCTGATACGCCTTCCACACCTTGTACCACTTCTCGCCGATGGCCTTCGTGGCCGCCCGCTCCTGGCAGATATGCTCGGCGCCGGTGATCTCGGTGGTCTCGCCGAACACGCCGTAGATGCCTTTCGGAATGAGCTTGTCGTACATGTTGCCGACGGTCGGGCAGGAGCCGAGGCCCGTCGTGGTGTCGCTTTCGCCGCACTTGGTGGAGACCCACAGCTCCTCGATGCCGCATTCCTCGCGCGGCAGCTCGGAGGCCCACTGCACGAACTCCTTGGCCTTGTAGGAGGCCTTGGCGATGGTGGCGATGTCGCCGTGCCCCTCGATGCCGAAGCCGACGACGGGCTTGCCGGTCTTGGCGATGCCGTCGACGACGCGCTTGGTCCAACCGTCTTCGATGCCGATGACGACGACCGCCGCCACGTTCGGGTTGGAGCCCGTGCCGATCAGCGTGCGGAAGTGCAGGTCGAGGTCGGCGCCGAACTGCAACCGCCCATAGTGGTGGGGCAGCGCCATCGTGCCTTTGATATTGTTGGCGACGGCTTCGCAGGCCGCGTTCGACAGGTCGTCGAGCGGCAGGATGATCACATGATTGCGCACGCCGACGCGCTTGTTCTCGCGCCTCCAGCCCGAGAAGGACAGGTTGGCGCCGTTCTTTGCCGATTTCTTCGTTGCCATGGGGCCCGCCTACCAGCGCTTGGTTTTGTGGTTGTGAACGTGGACGTGCTCGCCGGTCGCGGCGCCGCCGATCATCTTGCCGATGTCTTCGCCGTACTTGACGACGGTGTCGCCGGTCTTGAGGTCCTTCAGCGCCACCTTGTGGCCGATGGGGATGTCGTGCTTGGCGGTGACGCGGATGGTCTTGTCCGTCTCGGTGATGACGCCGAGCATATCGGTGCCGGCCTTCAGGCCTTCGACGACCACGACGCCGACATTGTCTTTCGGGCTGTGGACCAGGAATTGCGGTATTGCCACGCGGCTTTCCCCCTTCACACTGCTTTTTGGGTGTCTGAATGAAAGCGAAGTCTTGAGACCTGGAGTTATAGAAGACCGGGCCGGGGACCACAACAAAGGCGCGTGGCGGCCGTCCTGCAAAAAAAGCCGCACGTACCCGTCTCCTGCGCTACATCTACCGGGCAACGGCGGCCGGCCGCCGGCAAACAAACCTTCTGGAGGAAACAAATGAAGTTAAGGACAGCGCTGGTCGTGCTCGGCCTGAGCGCGACGGCTGTTATGGCGGCTGATGTGAAGGAGATCGGCAGCTTTCACGTCGGCGGCCGGCCTGTCAGCCTGACGGGGCTGCCGACCAAGGAGGTTGTCTTCACCGCCGGTGCCGCGCCGATGAAGGTGGACCCCAATGGGGACTTTCACACCGAGCAGATGTACGTCCAGTACGTCAAGCTTGCCGCACCCAAGGCCCGTTATCCCCTCCTCATGTGGCACGGCGGCGGACTGACCGGCGTCACCTGGGAGACGAAGCCCGACGGACAGCCCGGCTGGCAGATGTTCTTCATCAACGCCGGCCACGACGTCTATGTCTCCGACGCCGTCGAGCGCGGACGCGCGTCGTGGTCGCGCTTCCCCGAGATCTATAAGGGCGAGCCGATCTTCCGCACCAAGAAGGAGGCATGGGAGCTGTTCCGCATTGGCCCCACGGGTTCCTTCGACATCGACCCCGCGAAGCGCAAGGCCAATCCGGGCCAACTCTTCCCGCTCGCGGCCTTCGACCAGTTCGGCCTGCAGAGCGTGCCGCGCTGGACCACCAACGACGCGCCGACCCAGGCCGCCTACAACGCCCTCGTTGCCAAGGTCTGCCCCTGCGTGGTGATGGTGCACAGCCAGGGCGGCAACTTCGGCTTCAACGCGGCGCTGGCGGCGCCCGACAAGATCAAGGGTGTCATCGCCATCGAGCCGTCGGGCGCGCCCAATCCGGAGACCGCGAATCTCGCCTCGGTGAAGGATGTGCCGCACCTCATCGTGTGGGGCGACTATCTCGACCAGTACGACGTATGGTCGAAGAATCTGCTGCAGGGCTCCACCCGCTATCACAAGGCGCTCGCGGCGCTGGGCGGCAAGTCAGAGTGGCTGCTGCTGCCTGAGAAAGGCGTCAAGGGCAACACGCACATGCTGATGATGGATACCAACTCTGATCAGGTCGCAGAGCTGATCCAGAAATGGATGACGGACAACGGCCTCATGAAGTAATGGTCGCGGGAAGGGGCGTTGCGCCCCTTCCCGCCCGCCGCGCCTGTGCGCTCAAGGAGTTTGCAGAATGTCGCTCTCGATGCACCAGATCTCCCTGCCGGTCTTCCAACGCATGCTAAAAAACCTCTCGGCGATTCTCGACAAGGCCGAGGCGTTCGCTGCCGCCAAGAAGATCGAGCCGGACGTGCTGCTGAATGCGCGCCTCGCGCCTGACATGTTCGCCCTGAAGCGCCAGGTGCAGCTCGCCTCCGACTTCGCCAAGGGCGCCGCGGCCCGGCTCTCCGGGCAGGAGATCCCGAAGTGGGAGGACACGGAGGCCACCTTCGCCGACCTCAAGGCCCGTCTGGCCAAGACAGCCGACTACCTCGCCTCCTTCACGCCGGCGCAGATCGACGGCTCGGAAGGCCGCGACATCGCGCTCACCATCGCCAAGCAGCCCGTGACCCTGAAGGGGCAGGCGTTCCTTCTCAACTATGCTTTCCCGCATTTCTTCTTTCACGTCACCACCGCCTACGACATCCTGCGCCACAACGGCGTCGAGGTCGGCAAGCGGGACTTCATGGGCGTGATGTAGGCGCAGGGAGCGCAGGGCACGATGGTGCAGGACTTGTTTTCGCTCAAAGGCCGTGCGGCGCTCGTTACGGGCGCCTCGTCCGGTCTCGGGCATCACTTCGCGAAAGTGCTGGCCGGTGCCGGCGCTAAAGTGGCCATCGCGGCCCGGCGCACCGATCGCCTCGATGCCTTGAAGAAGGAGATCGAGGCCGCGGGCGGAACGGCCGTCGCCGTGCCGCTCGACGTGACCGATCCGGCGTCGGTGAAGGCGGCGTTTGCTGCAGCCGAAACTGCGCTTGGTCCCATCACCGTCGTCGTCAACAACGCCGGCGTCGCCGAGCCGTCCTACTTCCTCAAGATGTCGGAGGAGGAGTGGCGCAGCGTGCTGAGCGTCAATCTCGACGGCGTCTTCCGCGTCGCGCAGGAAGGCGCGCGGCGCATGAAGGCCAACGGTACAGGCGGCTCCATCGTCAACATCGCTTCGGTGCTGGGACTCGGCGTCATCAAGACACTGGCGCATTACTCGGCGTCGAAGGCCGGCGTCATCCACATGACCAAGGCCATCGCCTACGAGCTGGCGCGCGACAGGATCCGCGTCAATGCCATCGCGCCGGGCTACTGCGAGACCGAGATGAACTCGGACTTCTTCAAGACGGAGCCTGGACGCAAGCTCATCGCCCGCGTGCCGCAGGAGCGGCTCGGGCGCGTCGACGAGCTGGATGGCGCGCTGCTGCTGCTCGCGTCGGAAGCCGGCTCGTTCATGACCGGCACCGTGATTTCCGTCGACGGCGGCCTGCTCCTGTCGATGGTTTGATAGAATCAAGTCAGACGGCAGATGAGCATGTATCGATTTGATATGAGAGTGGTGCAGCACGCTACTTGCTTCCCCCTCCCCAGCGGGGAGGGGTTAAGGGTGGGGAGAAGAAATAAACGTTGCGCTTGTGTCTTCACCCCGCCCCGCCCTCAACATCGGCACCTCACATCATCTGATTTCACTGCGTTGAGGGCGACCCTCCCCGTCAAGGGGAGGGTGCATCAGTCCTTGCAACAGATCAAAATGGCCGATCATCGGAGCCCGCATGCTTGAAGATCGCCCCGAGCTGAAAAAGTGCGCGGCCAACTACGTGCCGCTGACGCCGGTGAGCTTCCTGGTCCGTGCAGCGAAGTTCTTCGGCAATCGCACGGCGGTGATCCACGGCGACCGCCGCTTCACCTATGTGGAGCTGCTGGCGCGTTCGAGGCGTCTTGCGCACGCGCTGACCAAGGCCGGCATCAAACGCGGCGATACTGTTGCCATCCTGGCCCCGAATGTGCCGGCGATGCTGGAAGCCCACTACGCCGCGCCCATGATCGGCGCGGTCCTCAATCCCATCAATATCCGCCTCGACGCGGCGACCATTGCCTTCTGCCTGGAGCACGGCGAGGCCAAGCTGTTCCTCGCCGATCGCGAATTTCACGCCACCATCGCGCCGGCGCTGGAGAAGCTCGGCAAGGCCCGTCCCATCGTCATCGACATCGCCGACCCCGAGACACAGGATGCACCGAGCTTCGGCGGCGTGGAGTACGAAGGCTTCATTGCCTCGGGTGATCCGGAGTTCGCCACATCGGGCCCGCAGGACGAATGGGACTCGATCTGCCTGCTCTATACGTCGGGCACGACCGGCAATCCCAAGGGCGCCGTCTACAGCCATCGCGGCGCCTATCTCGGCGCCATCGCCAACGCGCTGACGTTCAAGCTCGACCACGAGAGCCGGTACCTGTGGACGCTGCCCATGTTCCACTGCTCGGGCTGGACCTACACCTGGGCGGTGACGGCGGCCGGCGGCACGCACGTCTGTCTGCGCCGCGTCGAACCGGCTCGCATCTTCAGCCTCATCGCCGAGCATGCCGTGACGCACATGTGCGGCGCCCCCATCGTGCTCAACATGCTGGTGCATGCGCCCGCCGAGGCCAAGAAGCCGCTGCCGGTTCGCACCAAGGTCGCCACGGGCGGCGCAGCCCCGCCTGCCGTCGTCATCGAACGCATGGAGGGCATGGGCTTCGAGGTGCTGCACCTCTATGGCACCACGGAGAGCTACGGTCCCTCGACCTACTGCGCCCACCAGTCCGAATGGGACGCCATGGAGCCGCTGCAGCGCTTCGCCAAGATGGCGCGCCAGGGCATCCCCAACGTCATGATCGAGGACATGATGGTGGCGGACACGGAGACGCTTGCGCCTGTGCCGCAAACCGGCGATGCCATCGGCGAGATCATGCTGCGTGGTAATACGCTGATGAAGGGCTACCTCAAGAACCCAAAGGCCACGGACGAGGCCTTTGCCGGCGGCTACTACCGCTCCGGCGATCTCGCGACGTGGCACGGCGATGCTTACATCGACGTCAAGGATCGCTCCAAGGACATCATCATCTCAGGCGGCGAGAATATCTCCTCGCTCGAGGTGGAGGAGGTGCTGTTCCGCCATCCGCAGGTGATGGAGGCCGCCGTCGTCGCACGCGCCGATCTGAAGTGGGGCGAGAGCCCCTGCGCCTTCGTCACCTTGAAGCCCGATGCGGAAGCGACGACGGCCGAGGACATCATCGCCTACTGCCGCCAGAACATGGCGGCCTTCAAGATCCCGCGCACGGTGGTGTTCGGCCCGCTGCCCAAGACCTCGACCGGCAAGATCCAGAAATTCGTTCTGCGCGAGCGCGCGAAGGAGCTGGGATAGGCGGCAGTAAACGCGGCCTTAAAATACGGGCCGCGATTTGCGCAAAAAGCGCACGTCATTTAGCGAAAACTTCAGCATTCGTTCGGCCCGCCCTTAACTCGTCCGTGGCATGATCATTTTCCAACAGCCAGATAATTGGCGAGTTGGGCGTCATGTCACGGATCATCATTTGCACGGCACTGATGTGCACGATGGCGGTTTGCGTCACTTCCGTTCCGAACCGGAAGCACGGGACCGGCGGCCTGCGGCTCTACGCGTATCCCCGGATGCGCCTGGTGCGGCGGGTTTAGCGCAGCCGCGAGGCGGACAGGGGTATTCGTTCAGAACGGGGCCTTCCCCGGCTTGAACTTCGGCGTGACATTGCCTGACAGAGCGAAGTTGTGCGGATCGAGCACCATGGGCTGCGCGCCTGGTGCCAGCTTGAACTTCGTCAAATCCGCCCAGATCACACTTGGGCTCGTCGTCAGCTCGAAGAAATAGCGCTTGTTGGTGAGGTCCATCGCCGTGCGATACTCGGTGTTATAGATGCCGAAGCCCTTGTATGGCGCGCCGAACGGCACCGACACGTTGCGCGCGATGGCCAGGATGCTGGCGATGGCCTCCGGCTCGCTCTTGGGCTCAGGCAACATCGCCGAGAAATAAGCCGCGCGCTGGAAACGATCGCTCGGCTTGACGTTGCCGGGCAACGGCGTGTCGCTGCTGGGCTTGGAGAAGTCGTGCTGCTTCAACAATGCGAGCTGCTGATCGTAGGTCGGATCGTTGGTCATGACCCGGTATTCGCGGCCGTGATGCACGACCGGCTTGCCGTTGATGTGCTCGATGATGGCGGAGTCGCCACTGGCATCCTCCAGCGCAAGGTGGACCGTCGCCTTGTGCCCGCGTGCTTCGGCCATCACCACTTGCACGCCTTCGAGCGCGGCGAGCGCCTCTTTCACCGTCCCTGCGTTGTCCAGCACGTACTGCAGCCACAGGCCCGCGTGCACGGCAGGCTTGGCCGCATCGCGCGTCCCGAAGTCCGTGGCGTTCAGGTACAGCAGGTGCCCGCCCAAGCCGCGCTCGTTGAACCCATCGACCGCGCCAATGCCGTACACCGTCGTGATCATACTGCCGTGCTTGGATGTCCACTTGGCAGGATTGTCCTTCACCAGCGTCTCCGGCCCGAGGCGGCCGCCGTCGCGCTTCATGCCGCGCGGCATTACCATCAGGGTCGGCTCGGTGGACTCGGGCCAATCCATCGTGCGGCTGACGACGACAGCGAGCTTGTTGTCGTTCCAGAGCACGCGCGTGCACGCGGAAGCCGGCTGCCAGGCGGCGGCAACGGCCAGCGTCGCGAAAAGTGATCCGGTGATGTACCGGCGCGTTTTTTTGTTGTGCATAGAGCGGTCTCTCTGAGCCAAGGGAAGGGCGATGGTCGGCGCGCCCTCGATCAGATAAGCCCTATCCCGCCAGCTGACAGGCCTAGCGCATCACGTGGTTTATGAGCGGTGTCCCGGCGGAGATGAGGCGAATGCGCGCTTGTTTATGCGAAAATTGAAGGCGTGCCGGGCGTGACGTCTTTCTCGAAATAATCGCATTGCTGCGGGATAGAGAGGGAGGCCGGGGCGGTTTCAGCGCTTCAGCGTCGTTCTGGACTGCGTTCTCATCCCGGAGCCCATAGGCATGCCACGTGATTTCGCATCCAAGCGGGCCTCGCGCTGCTTTCTGTCTCGCCGCATCGTGCTGTCGAGCCTCGGGGCTGGTGTGATCCTGGCGTTCGCGCTGCTCCTCATGCCGCTGCCGCTTCAAGCCAGCGACTGCTGCGATCCGGAGAGCCCGTTCCGTGAGGGGGAGGGATACGCGGACCAGCCGGCGACCTGCGAGAACATCGCCTACTGGGCGGACAAGGCACCGGACACCAACGACCGCATCAGCCTCGCCATCAAGGGCAAGCTGTCGTCGGTGGCATCAACCGGCGCGCTGGCCTATCTCGTCATGTGCGATGCGCCGGGATTGCAGGTGCTCTGCGTCACCTACGAGACCAACGGCATGCGGGCCGGCGAGGAGGTCACGTTTGCGGGCGGCTACGAACGCCGCGGCGAAAAGCGCGTCGTCATGGACCCGTGTCTGGCATCGCGGGAGTGAGGTGCGGCTGCAAGGTCATTCCGCCTCAAGGGATCCCTGCAAGAACAGGGTATCGTGGTCACCATACAGGCTCACGGTGGAGCCGTTTATCGCTACGGGCCAGCAATCAAACCGTGGGTGAAATTGGCTCCAGCCACGGCAGAATTTGGCACCGTCGATCCACCATTTGCCTGAATAGGCTTGCTTGCGCGCGGGACTCCGTTGCAGCGACGCCGTGCCGTCCGAGTTGAGACGCATGAAATATGGTCCATCCGGGGCCGCATCAGCGTAACGCAGCGTCTTCCCTGACAGGGATGTTTTCACCGCCTCGCCGGTCAGGAGGTCGGCTGCGGCGAGCGAGGTATCGGGACCGATATCGCCAACCCCGGCTGCCGACAGTATCAACCACATGAGACGTCCGATCTGGGCGTCGCTCACCCACGGCCAACGCTCACGTTCCATGTCAACCGTATGCACGACGATGAGGTCGTGAGCCGGAAGCACGAAGAGAAACTGCGACCCGTAGCCCAGGGCAAAGTAGGTGCCTTGGGGCAAAGTCACGGTCGGAGCCCAGACGCTGCCGAAGTTGGACCACCACATGTATCCGTACGTGCGGCCCGGAAAGAGCGTGTTGCGCGTTTCGACCAACGGCTTGACGCTCTCGCCTGCCCAGCTCGCAGGTACGACCTGCCGACCGTTCCATCGTCCATTGGCAAGGTAGAGCAGCCCGAAACGCGCAAGATCGCGCGCGCTCAGGCGAAAACCGTAGTGCCGATGTGTAGAGACTTTGGTCTCGCCGTAGTAGCAGGCTTCCAAGCTGAAATCCTGCATGCCGATGCGATCGGCAATACGTTGCTTGAATGCGCTGAAAATGTCTGTGTCGGTAATCTTCTCGTAAATGGAGCCGGCGGCGTTGAAGTCCCAGTTGTTGTAAAACCAGAACTCACCTGGAGCATGGCTGCCGCGTGGCGGACGCTGCGCCGCTGCGGCCGCAGGTTCCAGGTCGATAGGATGATAAATCCCCGATCGCGACGTGAGGAGATGGGCAAGCGTGGCCTGCAATTCGTTCGATGTTAAGGGCGGCGGCTTGTCATCAACCCCGAGCTTGGCGAGGGTGTCTTCGAGTTCGATCCTTCCCTCTTCGATGGCGATCCCGAACAATGCGCTGAGCAGGCTCTTGCGTACGGACGCGACATCCGTCCTGCGCGTTGTGTCACCCCATTCGGCGATCACGCGTCCATGCTGCACGATCATGACGGCGCTCGAACCGCTGGCCGTCGCATAAGCCTGCGCCTTGTCGAGCAAGTCCGCGGACCAACCCGCTGCGCCCGGCTCCAGGCGTTCCCAGTGGTTGGTGGGGTACACGAAGCCGGAGGACGTCGCTTTCTGAGCTGTGGAAGCGCCAGTGCCCGCCAAGGCCGCAACTGCGATGGCGCAGATGAAACCAATCCGGGATTGCGGCCAATGGCGTCCGCGGAGACAGCTCATCGAGAGTGCACGCTTTTGCTGATACCCCGCCTGTGTAGCGCGGCAGTCTGCAATTGAGTAGTGCGTTATGCTGTCTACCGAACGCGCGACGGCGCCCCCTCAATTCCCCCGCTTCGCCGCCTTCACGGGCTTCTTCGGCACCGGCACCGGGGCGTCGTCGCCGAGCATGCCGGAGAACAGCGACGACAGCGGCGCTGACGTGCTGACGCCGCCGGAATAATTGGCCACCACGCGCACCGTCGTGCCGACGCGCGCCATCGTAGCCAAGTGCGTCACGTGCTGGTTCAGCATGCGGAAGCAGCCGGACGACGAGGCGCGGCCGATCGAGCGCTCGTTGCTCGTGCCGTGGATGCGGTAGATCGTGTTGCCGAGATAGAGCGCCTTGGCGCCGAGCGGATTGATGACGCCGCCGGAGACGGTGATGGGCAGGCCCGGCTGGCGCTGGCGCATCTCGGGCGGCGGCGTCCATGACGGCCAATCCGCGACGCGGCTGATCTTCTCGGTGCCGGTCCAGGTGAAGCCGTCGCGGCCGACGGAGATCGGGTAGGCGTAGGCCTGCTTGCCGCCGGCCAGCACGTAGTAGAGCTTGCGGCCGCCGGTATCGACGATGATCGTGCCGGCCGGCTCGACCTTGTCCAGGTACACGACCGGCGGCTTCTCCGGCGCGATGGCCGGTTTGCCGCCGCCATCCATGAATTTGGGATAGGAGGTGGTGGGATAGGACTTGCGGATTTCGGCGCGTTGCGCCTCCTGCTCGCGCTGGCGCTTGTCGACCTCGCTCTGGAAGACTGGGGCGCCGCCGCGCCATCCATCCTGGGCGTGGGCCTGAGCGCCCGTCCACGTCACGCCGGCTCCGGCCATCAGAATGCCGAGCAATGCTGTCCGAGCAAGGTGCATTGGTCCCCCGAAGTGTCCCCTGTCGCGATGCGGCGTTACGCTCTCGGGCCTCGACCCGCACTGCTGCAGGCACCGAAGCGGATCAACCCGTTCGTTTTATTGGCCCCGGTCGCTCGCAAAAACAAGCCGGGACGCGCCAATTTTGCACCGCCGCTGAGGCGCTGAGGCAACGCCCCGGGCTGTCGCCTAGTTCGAATCCATTTTCAGCGCCGCTATGAACGCCTCCTGCGGGATCTCGACACGGCCGAACTCGCGCATCTTCTTCTTGCCGGCCTTCTGCTTGTCGAGCAGCTTGCGCTTGCGGCTGATGTCGCCGCCGTAGCACTTGGCCAGCACATCCTTGCGCAGCGCCCGGATGGTCTCGCGGGCGATGATCTTGGCGCCGATGGCGGCCTGGATCGGGATCTGGAACAGGTGCGGCGGGATCAGCTCCTTCAGCTTCTCGCACATGGTGCGCCCGCGCGCTTCCGCCCGCGTGCGATGTACGATGATGGAGAGCGCATCCACCGGCTCGGCGTTGACCAGGATCGAGAGTTTGACGAGGTCGCCTTCCTCGTAATCCTTGATGTGGTAATCGAACGAGGCATAGCCGCGCGAGACGGACTTCAGCCGGTCGTAGAAGTCGAACACCACCTCGTTCAGCGGCAATTCGTACACGAGCATGGCGCGCGTGCCGACGTAGGTCAGGTTCTTCTGCCGTCCGCGCCGGTCCTGGCAGAGCTTCAGCACCGCGCCCAGGTACTCGTCGGGAACCAGGATGGTCGCCTCGATCCATGGCTCCTTCATGTGATCGATCTTGACGACATCGGGCATGTCGGCCGGGTTGTGCAGCTCGATCATGGAGCCGTCGTTCATGTAGATCTGGTAGATGACGCTCGGCGCCGTGGTGATGAGGTCGAGGTTGAACTCGCGCTCCAGCCGCTCCGTGATGATCTCCAGGTGCAGCAGGCCGAGGAAGCCGCAGCGGAACCCGAAACCGAGCGCCGCCGAGCTTTCCGTCTCATAGGAGAAGCTGGCGTCGTTCAGACGCAGACGCGCCATGGCCTCGCGCAGGTCTTCGAAGTCGGCGGCGTCGATCGGGAATAGACCGCAAAATACGACTGGCTGCACGGGCTTGAAGCCGGGCAGCGCTTCTGCCGTGGGTACCTTCTCGTCCGTGACGGTGTCGCCGACGCGCGTGTCGGCCACCTGCTTGATGGCTGCGGTGAAGAAGCCGACCTCGCCGGGACCGAGCTCCGGCAGCATCTCCTGCTTGGGCCGGAAGATGCCGACGCGCTCGGTCTGATGCGTCGTGTCGGTCGACATCATCTTGATCTTCTGGCCCTTCTTCAGGACGCCCTCGACCACGCGCACCAGCACCACGACGCCGAGGTAGGCATCATACCAGCTGTCGATCAGCAGGGCCTTGAGGGGCGCGTTGCGCGTGCCCTTGGGCGGCGGCAGGCGCGTGACGATCGCCTCCAGCACGTCCGGCACGCCCATGCCGGTCTTGGCAGAGATGGGCACGGCGTTGGAGGCATCCAGCCCGATGACGTCCTCGATCTGTTGCTTCACGCGATCGGAGTCGGCGGCTGGCAGGTCGATCTTGTTGAGGACCGGGATGATCTCGAGGTTGTTGTCCAGCGCCTGGTAGACGTTGGCGAGCGTCTGGGCTTCCACCCCCTGGCTGGCGTCGACGACCAGCAGCGCGCCCTCGCAGGCCGCCAGCGACCGTGACACCTCGTAGGCGAAGTCCACGTGGCCGGGCGTGTCCATCAGGTTGAGCTGATAGGTTTTTCCGTCCTTGGCCTTGTAGTCGAGGCGGACCGTCTGAGCCTTGATCGTGATGCCGCGCTCGCGCTCGATGTCCATCGAGTCGAGGATCTGGTCCTTCATCTCGCGGTCGCTGACGTTGCCGCAAAACTGGATCAGGCGATCGGCAAGCGTCGACTTGCCATGATCGATGTGGGCAATGATGGAAAAGTTGCGAATTAGGGAGGTGTCGGTCATGCGCGGCTAGATAGCATCAGCGCCCCCCGGACAAAAGGGTTCTGGAGCGCGATCGTTTCGCTTGGAAGCATTTGAGCTTCCATGCGAAACGTGAAACGCCCTCCAAACTTATTAAGCTAGAGCAGGATTCACGTTTCGGCCGAGGCGCTTCCGTATGACGCGCGTGACTTCATCCGAAACGATCCTGCTCTGGCCGCCGCTCCCCCGCCCGAATGGCCGGCATCCGGGCGTCCGCCCTCAGCGGGCCGACCGCAGGCGCTCGATCAGCTCCATCGTGGGGTAGGAATCGGCCGGCATGCCGTACTTGAGCTGGGCGGCTTTGACGGACGCCCGGGTCTGGGCCCCGAGCTTGCCGTCCACCTCGCCCTCCTTGAGCCCCCGGCGGATCAGCAGCGTCTGCAGCTCCTTGAGCTGGTCGCCGTTCAAGGCGGAGACGGGCCCGTTGCCCTGGCGCATGGCCGGCGCCCCGTCGATGCGGGTGGCGAGGTAGGCGGCCGTCGTCGCGTAGTTGAGGGACTGGTTCCACTTCAGGTAGGCCTGGAAATTCGGATAGGCGAGGAACGCCGGGCCGTTACGTCCCATCAGCAACACCAGTGAGGCGGGCAGATCGTCGCTGGCGAGCGGGCGGCCATCCGCGCGCGTCACGCCCGCCTTGCTCCAGTACGAGCGGGGATGCTGGATGGCGAGGTCGGCCTGGTCCCAGGCGAGATTGCCCGGCACCTGGACCTCCTCCAGCCAGGGTTGGCCGCGCTGCCACCCGAGGCTGACGAGAAAGGCCGCCGAGGAGCCGATGATGTCCGGCGCACTCTTCATGAGATTGCGGTGGCCGTCGCCGTCATAGTCGACGGCATGCTTGAGGTAATGGGTCGGCAGGAACTGGGTCTGTCCGAGCTCGCCTGCCCAGGAGCCGATCATCTCGGCCGGGACCAAGTCGCCGCGATCGATGATCTGCAACGCCGCCAGCAGCTCCCCGCGGAACATCTCGCCGCGGCGGCAGTCGTAGGCCAGTGTGGCGAGCGAGCGCAGCACGGGCAGGTTGCCCATGCCGACCCCGAAGTCGCTCTCCAGTGCCCAGAACGCCGTGATGACGGCGGGCGGCACGCCATACTCTTTCTCGGCCCGGTCGAAGACGGCGCGGTATTTGGTGATCTGCTTCTGGCCGTTCTGGACGCGGTTCAGCGTTGCCAGCTTGCGCGAGAAGTCCAGGAAGCTCTGGGCGAAGAAGGACTGGCGCCGGTCGCGCGAGATGATGCCCGGGTCCATGGTCATGCCGCCGAGTGCGGAGCGGATGGTCGCCTGACTGACGCCCTGGGCAGCAGCCTCGCGCTCGAAGCCGTCGAGCCAGCGCTCGAAACTGCCCGTGTTCTGGCACGGCGCGGCGGCGAGGGCGGGGGATGCGGTGAAAACCAGGGCTGCAAACGCTGCGGCACTACCAAGACGTCGATGCATTACTTTCTCAATCCTTGAGCCCGGCTCATCGTTGGTCGTCCAAGCTTCCATCCTACCCGAGCAAAATCGAGGCGGCGCGCGGCTTTTTGCGGCCGAGGCGCCTCACTCTTCGACTGCGACAATAACAGGTAATTGTTTGTTAATAGGTTCGACCTGCACGCCAGCAGTTCGAAAGCAATATATTAATAATCGAAGTGTGAAAATACTCGTATGTACTACGCGACACCCCCAAATAACGGTTAGCGGAACATTAGAAAATTTCCCGCAATACTTATGTGAGGTGGGAGAACTCCTTTCCGAGTCTCGATCAGGTTAGCGCGATGTTGGATGCGTTCGTAGCGTTTTGGCGGAGGATTGCCGGCCGGCTCTATTGCGTCGGTGGTCTGGCTGTGCTCGCCGTCGTCGCGCTCGCAGCATCGGCGATCTATTTCGCAAACCTCACCTCGCAAGCAACGAACAAGCTTTTTGACGAAGGCCTGGTCGGCATCGTCGACGCGACGGAGATCGAAATCCTGCTCGAAAAGCACCGGCGCATGATCGAGACGGTGCCGACGCAGACGACGAACATCCAAGTCACGAAGCACCGGCGCCTGGCCGAGGCCTTCTACGACCGCATCGCGGATCTCGCGCAGAGCTCCGACAACACGCTTGCCCAAAGCATCGTGAGCGGACTGCCGGAGTTGAATAGCAAGGCCCGCCTTGTCCTGCTCTACGCGGAGAACGGTGCCTCCAATACAGACGGTGCGCTGACGGCTGTGGTCGACTACGCCAAAGCCGCCGATGAGATGCAGGAGCGCATCCGGACCTACCGCACCGAACGCATCAAGGCGGCCGGAGAGAAGGTGTCCGAGCTTCTCTATGTCGGACGCCTGCTCAATACCGGTGTGATCGCTGCCGCGCTCGCCATCCTCGTGCTGATCGGACCGCTCAGCCTGTTCCTGATTCGTAATATCGTGGTCCGCCTCAAGGGCGTGACTGGCGCCATGCATCAGCTGGCGGCCAATGATACGTCTGTACGCATCGACGCGGTGAATGCGGCGGACGAGATCGGCGACATGGCCCGTGCCGTCGACGTGTTCAAGACCAACGCCATCACGCTGCTGGAGCACAAATCGAAGCTCGAGCAGATGAACTTCTGGCTCGACGTGGCCCTGAACAACATGACGCGCGGCTTGTCTCTGTTCGACGCTGATCAGCGCCTCGTCGTCTGCAACCAGATCTATCAGAAACTCTACGATCTGCCGGATGAGCTGGTGCGCCCGGGAACGCCCTTCCAGCGCATCATCGATCACCGCATTCCGCTGATCGGCGCCATCGAGGGCGAGAAGACCACGAGCGGCGCCATCGCTGACAGCATCAACGCCATCGTCGCCAGCCCGAGCGTCGAGAGCTTCAGTCAGGAGATGATGGACGGCCGCATGATCCAGGTGTCCGTGCAACCGCTGCCGGCCGGTGGCTGGGTCGCACTGCACGAGGACATCACGGAAACGCGCCGCGCCCAGGCGACCGCTGCCAAGCTGGCGCGTCAGGACACGCTCACGGGCCTCGCCAACCGCCTGCGGTTCCGCGAGGAGCTGGAGGACGGCTGCAGCCGCCTCGACGAGGGCTACAACTTCTGGCTCCTGTGCATCGACCTCGATCACTTCAAGGATGTGAACGACACGCTCGGCCACCCGACGGGAGATGCATTGTTGCAGGCCGTTGCCGCGCGCCTGATGGACACCGCGCGCGGCCGTGACCTCGTCGTGCGCATGGGCGGAGACGAGTTTGCCATCATTCAGTCCGGCGCCGACTCGCGCCAGCAGGCCGAGACGCTGACGCAGCGCGTCATCAAGGCGGTCAGCCAGCCTTACCAGATCCATGGGCACAAGATCGTCATCGGCGCGACCGTGGGCATCGCCGGCGCGCCGATGGATGCCACCGATCCCGATCAGCTCCTGAAGTACGCCGACATGGCCCTCTACCGCGCCAAGTCCATGGGCCGAGGCACGCACGCCTTCTTCGAGCCGGAGATGGCTGGGCGCCTCAAGATTCGCCGCTCCTTGGAGCTCGACCTGCGCCGGGCGCTCGCCGAGAACCAGCTCGAGCTGCATTACCAGCCGATCATCGACCTTTCGACCGAACGCATCGTCAGCTGCGAGGCGCTCATGCGCTGGCGCCATCCCGATCGCGGCATGGTCTCGCCGGTCGATTTCATCGCGCTGGCCGAGGAAATGGGCCTCATCATGCCCATGGGCGAATGGGCGTTGCGCACGGCCTGTGCGGCCGCGACGTCCTGGCCGTCCGACGTGAAAGTGGCCGTGAACCTGTCAGCGGTGCAGTTCAAGGGTGCCGATCTCGTGGCCGTCGTCATCGAGGCGCTGGAGCGTTCCGGCCTGCCGGCCGAGCGCCTGGAGCTGGAGGTGACCGAATCCCTCCTGCTGGATCAGGATCCCAAGACCTTGCAGCTTCTGCACCTGCTCCAGCATCTCGGCGTGCGCATCGCGCTCGACGATTTCGGCACCGGCTATTCGAGCCTGAGCTATCTGCGCAGCTTCCCGTTCGACAAGATCAAGATCGACCAGACCTTCGTTCGCGACCTGACGCAGCGGCAGGATTGCGCAGCCATCGTCACGGCCGTTGCCCACCTTGCGCAGAGCCTCAACATGAAGACCGTGGCCGAGGGCGTGGAGACGTCAGAGCATCTGACCAAGGTACGTGCTGCCGGATGCACACAGGCGCAAGGCTATCTCTTCAGCCGGCCCGTGCCAGCGACCGACATCGTCGACGTCATCACCGAGTGCAACCGCCGCCTGAAAGACGCGGCCTAGCTTTGGGCAGGCCCTGGAGTGCTTCCGGAAAAGTGGGAACCGGTTTTCCGATAAGAAGCACGACAAAACAAAGATCTGGGGTGTTCGAGCGATTCAACGAAAGTCGAGAACACCCTAAGCCTGCGACTGGGCCGGGATCGCGACCTGCTGGTTGGCTTCGCCGAGCCTGGCCAGGATTTCCCCGGCCAAGCCGCGCACGGCCGCGCCGATCTCGCCCGGATACTTGGCCTGGAACGAGCGATCGGTCTCCTGATAGCGCCCGGCGTGCTGCAGCACGTTGAGCAACGGCAGCACCTGCTCGAAGCAGCGGTTGTCCGGGTTCTCCGAAAGCCAGCGGTGATAGTCCTCGTCCGCGGGCGAATACTTGTCCTTCATGTTCACCAGCACGCCGAGATTGTCGGCAAAGCCCATCTCGGGGTTCAGCTGGCGGAAGCGGCGGAACACGTCGAGGCCGCAGACGGACACATAGTCGGGCTTGGTGGGCGTGATGTGGAAATCGGCTTCGCGCAGCCAGCTCTCCGTCAGCACCGACAGGCCTGGCGGACAGTCGATCAGCACGATGTCGAAGACGATGCGGGCGCGGCTCAGCAGCCCGCCGATAGCGGAGCGCAGGCGGCCGTGCACACTTTCCTTCGACACCTCACGCTCCAGCAGGGTGAGCTGCATGTCGCTCGGCATCAGGTAGACCGAGCGCGCGTCGTCCACGTCCGAGACACCGCCGACGACGAACTCCGTCCATTCCGAGCTTTCATTCTTCAGGACAGTCGCCACCAGATAGTCGACGATGGTGCGGCCTTCAGCCTGCAGCTTGCGCAGGCTGGTCGTCGACATCAGCATGGAGCTGACGCTGGCTTGCGCATCCGAGTCGATGACGAGAACATTCTTGCCGTGGAATATGGAGAGCGTTTCGGCAACGGTCAGCACGATGGTGGACTTGCCGACACCGCCCTTCGTATTCATCACAGCGATCGTGTTGCGCATCTGGCTCTAGAACCTGTTCCCCTCCATAGGCAGTGCCCCGGACCGCCACGGCGGCCTTGATGCGGCATCTCTGCGTCCGCACTGTGGCAAGGCCCGGCGGTATCCCGTCCGCCGTGCCTCGCAGTATCCGGTTTATCGGCCTTTGAAAACCGGCTTGCGCTTCTCCATGAAGGCGCGGCGGCCCTCGATGTAGTCCTCGGACTCGAAGCAGGCCTGAACCATCCGGTCTACACGCTTCAGATCACGGGCGGATTCGGGTTTGCCGATCTCGCGGGCGATGGCCTTGATCGCGGCGATGGTCAGCGGCGCGTTCTCCGCGATCGTCGCCGTCATGGCATCGACGGTCTGGTCCAGCTGGTCCTCGGGCGTGACCTGGTTGATGAGGCCGATGTCGAGGGCCTCGCGCGCGCTGAGCTGCTTGGCCGTATAGAACAGCTCCATGGCTCGCGAGACGCCGACGATCTCCGACAGCCGGTGCACGCCGGGATAGCCGTAGCCGAGGCCCAGCCTGGCGGCCGGGATGCCGAACTTCGAGCCTTCCGTGGCGACGCGGATATCACAGCAGACCGCCAGATTGCAGCCGCCGCCGATGCAGTAGCCCTGGATCTTGGCGATGGTCGGCTTTGGGAAATTGTAGACCGACTCATACGCCTTGGTGCCGACGGCGTTGTAATGCTCGACCGCTTCCTTGGTGGAACGCTGGCTTTCGAACTTGGAGATATCCGCGCCTGATACGAACGCCTTGCCGCCCGCCCCGCTGATCACGAGCGCGCGGAGGTCGCGATCCCCGGCGAACTCGGCCAGCAGCTTCGTCATGCGCTCCCACATGTCGAGCGACACGGCGTTGCGCTTCGCCGGATTGTTGAAAATGATATGCGCGACACCGTTCTCGCGCTTGGCCAGGAGCCGCTCCTCGACGGGACGTTCGGCAACATCAGCAGTCATCACGTAATCCTTCTGAGGTTCTGTGCGCAGGCCGAGGGCGTCAGATGACGCCGTCCTTCGCGAGCTGGCGGATATCCTGCTCGCCATAGCCGATTTCGGCGAGGATTTCTCCTGTGTGTTGTCCGAGCAGCGGCGGGGGACGGCGCACGGACGCCTTCGACCGGGTCATCAGGATGGGCTGGCCGACCACCTCGGTCGCCCCGCGCTCCTGGCTCTGCATGGGTTGCGCGAGGCCCAGGTGGCGCACCTGCTCCAGGCCGAACACCTGGTCGATGCTGTTGATCTCGCCGCTCGGAACGCCGGCCTTGTTGAAGGTGCCGATCCAATGGGCGGAAGTCTCCTTTACAGTATAGGCCTCGATCAGCGCGTTCAGCTTGTGCCGGTTCTTGGAGCGCGCCTTGCCGTCGGCGAAATCGGGATCGTCGAAGGCCGGGTCCTTCAGCAGCTCCTTGAACTTGAGCCACATGGCCTGTCCCGCGACGGCGATGTTGATGTGTCCGTCCGAGGTCTTGAACACGCCGGTCGGGATCGATGTCGGGTGATCGTTGCCGGCCTGCTTGGGCACATCCTGATCCATCAGCCAGCGCGAGGCCTGGAAGTCCAGCATGAAGACCTGGGCTTGCAGCAGGGAGGTCTGCACCCACTGCCCCTTGCCCGAGCGTTCCCGCTCCATGAGCGCCAGCAGGATGCCCTGGGAGCAGAAGATGCCGGCGCACAGGTCGGCGATGGGGATGCCGACACGCATGGGTCCCTTGCCGGGCTCGCCGGTGATGGACATGAGGCCCCCCATGCCCTGCGCGATCTGGTCGAAGCCCGGGCGCTGGCTCAGCGGGCCATCCTGACCGAAGCCTGAGATCGAGGCGTAGACGATGCGCGGGTTGCTCTTGGCGATCGTCTCGTAGTCGATGCCGAGTCGCTTCTTCACGTCGGGCCGGTAGTTCTCGACAATCACGTCGGCTTTGTTGGCGAGTTTGCGAAAGATTTCCGCGCCCTGCTTCGACTTGAGATTGAGCGTGATGGAGCGCTTGTTGCGATGCAGGTTCTGGAAATCCGATCCCGAGCGCGGGCCACCCAGGCCGACTTTGTCGGACTCGGGGTCCTCGATCTTGATGACGTTGGCACCCCAGTCCGCGAGCTGGCGCACGCAGGTCGGGCCGGACCGCACGCGTGTCAGATCGAGCACGGTGTAAGGTGAGAGCACATCGCTGGCGGGTTCGAAGGGCATGGCGTGGGTCGATCCATTGCTTGGCGTTGCCCGCAGTGTGCATGGCGCCGGGCTGCAGTTCAATCTCCACGCGAGTGAAACTCCGCCTCTGCGCGTGCAGGGCGCGCCGGGCTGGCATGCAGCGGTGGAAATTCGCCTGGAGACTTAGCGCGGCCGGGAGGCGCGATGCGCGTCCAGGGACCAAAGCCCGGCGCCTGCGACGGCGAGCACCAGCAGGCCGCCGGCAATGGCGAGGTCCTTCTCGAAGTGCAGCAGCTGATTGCGGTCCGCGAAGTTCGTGTGAAACAGGATGGCGGCCAGAAAGCAGAAGACCGCCAGTCCCGCAGAGGCGATCCGGGTCTGCCATCCGGCCGCCAGCATCAGGCCACCGCCGACCTCGAGGGCGATGACGGCCGGAAGCAAACTGCCCGGTACGCCGAAGCGGGTCATGTAGCCGACGGCCGCGTCGTAGCCGCGCAGTTTGCTCCATCCCTCCAAGAGGAAGAGCGACGCGAGCAGGAGACGCCCGAAAAGCAAAGTGGCGGCCGAGAGTGTTCCGGGCATCGTCATGTGGAGCGTCAGTTCGTTTTCGGTTGTGCGGCCGCGATGGCTTTCTCGAGGTCCTCGCGTTCCTCACATCCCCCGGGACAGAGCCTCGTTAGGATGGCGAGGTGCTCCTGAGCCTTGGGAAGCTGGTTGGTCTCGACGTACAGCTCGCCCAGGTATTCGTGAGCCCCCTTGTGATCGGCATCGAAATCCAGGGCTTTCTTGTAGAAGGTCAGGGCCTTCGCATAGTCGCCGGTCTTCCTGAGGCTGAAGCCGTAGAGGTTATAGACGTCGGCATGCTGCACGCCGCCGTCGATCATGCCGGTCAGGTCCACGAGTGCGCTCTTGAAGTCCTTGGCTTTGATCTTGGCGCGCACGGCTGTGAGGTCGGGCGCGTCGCGCGACACGGTGGTGTCGACCGCCAAGGCCGTGGACGAAGCCAGCAGGATGGCGATGCAGGCGGCTGAGAGTGTTCTGGTGATGCTCATGATCGATCTCCGGTTCGGTCTCATGCAGACAGCAGCGTCATCGCGTAGCCGGTGCCGTCCTTGGCCAGCGTGCCGGCCCCGGGCCAGGGGAAATGATATCCCGAGACGATCACCTTGTCGGCGACGATGCGGTCCGCGATCTTGCGCCGCGATGTTTCCGCAAGAGCGCCGTCCTGGTCGAAGGCGCCCTGCCACTCCGGTGTCTTGAGCGAGAACGCCGGCTGATAGAACGTATCGCCCGAGTAGATCATTTGCGCGTTGCCGGAGGCGATGTGGAACGCGATATGCCCCGGCGTATGACCAGGTGCCGCCACTGTGCGCACCCCGGGTGCCACCTCGATCTCGCCGTCGACCTGCCGGATGTTCTTCCACGTGGGAAACGTCGCCTGGATGCGGCTGGCCAGCGGCCGGCGCGCTTCCGGAAGCTTCTCGATGACGGCCGGATCGGTCCAGAACTTGTACTCGGCCGTCGACATCACGATCTCGGCGTTGGGGAAGACCTGCGCGTTGGTGCCCTTCTCCATCAGGCCGAAGATATGGTCGGGGTGATAGTGGGAGATCATCACCTTGGTGATGCGGGCCGGATCGATGCCCGCGGCCTTCATGTTCTCGATGAGCTTGCCGGCCGTCGGTTGCACTTGACCGCCGGTGCCGGCGTCGAACAGCACCACGTCCCGGCCCGTGTCGACGACCAGCGGCGTGAACGGGATCGGCACGAACTCGTCCGTCAGGTGCGCGGCGCGCAGCGCACCCTTCACATCTTCGATACTGGCGTTCTTGAAGAAGGCCGGGTCGTGCGCCTTCTCCCAGATGCCGTCATATACGGCCGTGCAGTCGAAAGTACCGATCTTGTATTTGTGGAAGGGCTTGGCTGGCCCCGGCGTTTTCTGGGCGCGCGCTGGAGCAATGAGCGTGAGGCGAGACGCAAGGCCGAATGCGGCGGCGAGACCGGCCGATACGACGATGTCGCGGCGTGAAGGCGTGAGCATACCTGCATCCTTTGATGACTGAGACCCGGGCGCGGCGAGGTCCGGCGCGCCTTACCGGGGGCAGACTCCAGGGGGTAACCATTTATTCCTGCGCGGCCTCACAGGGCCGTTCACGAAGCCGTGGGAATAAAACACCCATGTGCGGGATATAGATTGTGACGTTAGCGTCACTAAGCGGTCGGGCTATGGCGGAACGTGCGAGGTTCGAGCGGGAGGTGCTGCCGCACATGCGCGCAGCCTACAATCTCGCGTTCTGGCTCCTGCGCAGCCGGGCCGATGCGGAGGACGCGGTACAGGATGCCTGCCTGCGCGCCTATCGCGCATTTCAAGGCTTCGAAGGAGACAACATCCGGCCGTGGCTGCTGAAGATCGTGCGCAACGTCGCCTTTCGCAAACTCGACATCCGGAAGCGCGCGAGCAACGTGATCTCGTTCGATGCCGCCGTGTCGGAGCGTTCGCCCGACGCGGCCGTGCTGCAGATCGCCAGCGAGGACCCGTCGGCGGAGGATGTGCTCGTCGGCGCTGGTGAGCAGGCCATGATCCGGCAGGCGCTGGCAGCGCTGACGCCGATCTTCCGCGAGGTGCTCGTGCTGCGTGAGATCGAGGCGATGTCCTACCGGGAGATTGCTGAGCTGACCGGCGTGCCCATCGGCACGGTGATGTCGCGGCTGGCCCGGGCTCGCGAGGAGATGCGCAAGACGCTGCAACGCATGATGGCTGAGGATGAAAGCGATGCGATGTGAGCAGGCGAGCGAGCTGGTCGGGGCCTATCTCGATCAAGAGCTGGAGGCCGATGCCCGTCGCGAACTGGCAGCGCACCTCGCCGGCTGCGCGCACTGCACGGCGCTTGCGGACGACTACCGGCGCATGAGCCTGCAGTTTGCGGCCATGGGGCGGCAGCCTCTCCCGGAGCATCTGCCTTCCGGCGTTCGTGCGCGGCTTGCCCAGGAGACGGACGCGGACGCAGTCCCTCGGCGCGCCTTGTCTGCGTGGCGTCCGCCGGAACGAAACTGGCTCTGGCAAGCGGCCGCGGTCCTTCTGCTGTGCGGTGCCACCGCGGCGGGCACGGGCGTCATGGTCGCGCGCATCGACACGAACACCCGCATGGAGCGTGAAGTCGCGGCAGCGCACGTGCGCTCGCTGCTGCAGGACAGCCCGATGCAAGTCGCCTCCTCAGAGCAGCATGTCGTCAAGCCGTGGTTCACAGGTCGGCTGGATTTTTCGCCCGCGGTCAAGGATCTGGCCGCGGAGGGCTTCCCCCTGGCCGGGGCCCGCCTCGACTACATCGGTGAGCGGCGTGTTGCGGCCCTCGTCTACAAGCGCCGGCTCCACGTTGTGAACGTGTTCCTATGGCCATCGCCTGACGGCATCGACCGGGCCCCGCACGAGATCGCACACCGGGGTTTCAATATGCTGACCTGGAGCAAGGGCGGGCTCACTTACTGGGCCATCTCGGACCTCAACGTGGGCGAGCTGCGGCAGCTGCAGAGTCAGCTCTAGCTGCCGGCGACGCGCTCCCGCACCATGTAGTGGTACTCCCGATTGGGCCGCATGTCGGTCGCCGCCGCGATCCGGTTGGACATATTGTAGAAGCCGGCGACGGTCGCGATGTCCCAAATGTCTCGGTCTGTCCATCCGGCAGCGCGCAGGGCCTGCCTGTCCTCTTCGTCCATGTCAGCGGGGCTGCGCGTCAGCTTGACCGCAAAGTCCAGCATCGCCCGCTGCTTCTTGGAGAGATCCGCGGCGCGATAGTTTTGCGCCATCAGCTCGCCCATCTCGGGGTCTTTGGCGCGCTGGCGCACGGCAGCGCCGTGAGCGGTCAGGCAGTAGTGACAATGATTGACGGCGCTGACGGCGACGGCAATCATTTCGCGCTCGAGTTTGGACAGACCGCTGTCCGCGAGCATCAGGTCATCGACCATGTCGATGAAGGCCTTCAACTTTGCCGTGTCGAAGGCATAAGCGCGCAGCACGTTCGGTACAAACCCAAGTTTTTCCTCGCATTTGTCAAAATAGGCTTGCAGCTCGGGTGTAAGCTTCGCCTGCTTGCCGAGATCCAGGGCCGTTGCTTTTTCCGGCTTGGATTTTTTCATGTCTTCTACTCCAGGCATGGTCGTGGGCGGATGTCAGTGCTAGGACAACAGTAGTCGTTCGAGCGCGGTCACAGTCTGAGATTAAGGGCGCTTCCGGGCGTCCGCAAACAGCAGGGCGGAGACCAACCATGGCATATGGTGTGGAGACGAGGACTGAGACCGGCAACATCGAGGGGCGGGACCTCTTCACACGGCTGTTGCTCACCTCGTCTGACGGCACCGATCTGGCGGAATTCTCCACCGAAGACCTCGCGGATCACGCCGATGCGGCCCTCGCGTTCATGGCGCACAGATCGCCCAAGACACACAAGATCGGATTCCGCCATGCGGCGCTCGCGCAGCGTGCCACTCGAAAACCTGCCACCGTCATCGAGGTTCTGAATGATGACATGCCGTTCCTGGTGGACAGCATCATGGGCGAGATCCAGGCGCGCGGATATGCGGCGCGGCTCGTCCTGCATCCGCTCTTCAAGGTGCGTCGTACACCCGCCGGAAACCTGACGGCGATCGTCGGCACCGGCGATCGGGGCTGGAGCGATGGCACGCAGGAAAGCTACATCTCGATCCACGTCAACGCGCTGTCCGATGCCGAGGCCAAGGATCTCGTGGCATCGCTTTCCCAGATTCTCGACGGCGTGCGCGTGGCCGTTGCCGACTGGCAGCCGATGCTGCAGCGCCTGCGCCAGGCGATCCGCGACCTGGAGACCGCGCGCATTGATGCGCCGCAGGATCTCGTCTCGGAATCGATCGCATTCCTGAAATGGTTGGAAAGCGGGCACTTCACATTCCTCGGCACCCGCGACTATCGCCTGCAAGGCAGCGTCGAGACCGGCGAGCTGATCCCGATCCAAGGCGCAGGCCTGGGCCTTCTGCGCGATCCTTCGACACAGGTTCTGCGGCGCGGCAGCGAGCTGGTTGCCATGACGCCGGAGGTGCGGCGTTTCTTCTTCGAGCCGACGCCCCTCATCATCACCAAGTCGAACGTGCCGAGCCGCATCCATCGGCGCGCGCATATGGACTACATCGGCGTCAAAACCTATTCGGCGGATGGCAAGCCGTCGGGCGAGCTACGCATCGTCGGCCTCTTCACATCCAGCGCCTATACGCAGTCCCCGCGCCAGATCCCGATTCTGCGGCACAAGGTCGAGCGCGTGCTGGCCGCCTCCGGCCATCCGCCCGAGAGCCACGCCGGCAAGGGTCTCCTGAACATCATTGAGACGTTCCCGCGCGACGAGCTGTTCCAGATTTCCCCGGAAGATCTGAGCCGCTGGACCGCTGGCATTCTCGACTTGGAGCTACGGCCGCGCGTCCGGGCATTCGCCCGCGTCGACCCCTTCGACCGGTTCGTGTCGGTGCTCCTGTACCTGCCGCGTGACCGCTACACCACCTCGGTGCGCGAGCGCATAGGGGAGTGCCTGTCCGAGGCCTACAAGGGCCATGTCAGCACGTTCTTCCCGCACTTCACGGACGGGCCTTTGGTGCGCGTGCAGTTCATCATCGGCCGCCGCGAAGGCACGACACCCGCGGTTGATGTCGCCCAGCTCGAGGATCGGCTGACGGCGATTGTACGCACGTGGTCCGATCAGCTTGGCGAGATGTTGGCCGGCGCCTACGAGGACGCCCAACCGCTCATCGCCAAATACGGCGAGGCCTTTTCCGCAGGCTACGAGGAAACCTTCCCGCCGACACGCGCGCTGGAGGACATCAGCCGTATCGAGCGTCTCGGGACCGACCGGCCGCTGGCCATCGATTTCTATCACGAGGCCGATGCGCCGCCCTCGCAGGTGCGCCTGGCGATCTATCGCTTCGACGCGCCCATGCGCCTGTCCGAGCGCGTTCCCGTTCTCGAAAATCTCGGCTTCTCCGTCATCGACGAGCGGTCCTACCGGGTGTCCCCGCACTTCGCCACCGGGCCGCGCGAGGTTGTCCTGCACGACATGGTGCTGGAGAGCCAGGATGGCCCGTTGAGCTCCAACGCCCACGAGCGGATCGAGGACTGCTTCCTCGCCATCTTCAACGGCCAGGCCGACAACGACACGTTCAATCGCCTGGTGACAGCTGCAGGCGCGACGTGGCGCGAAGTGGTGGTGCTGCGCGCGTATGCAGCATTCCTGCGCCAGCTCGGCTCGCCGTTCGGGCTGCGCTATCTCGCCGATACGCTGCACCGGCATGCGGGTGTGGCGCGTGACCTGCTCGAGTTGTTTCACATCCGGTTCGATCCGGATCGCGGACTCGACGATGCCGGCCGAAAAGCTGCTGAAGAGCCTGTGCGCGAGCGCATCGAAGGCGCGCTCGCGTCCGTGCCGAGCCTCGACGAGGATCGCATCCTGCGCCAGCTTCTCGCGCTCGTCGGCGCAACCGTGCGCACCAACTTCTACCAGCGTGACGCCGGCGGCGCGTCGCCCGAGACCGTCTCGTTCAAGGTGTCGAGCAAGGAGCTCGACATGGCGCCGCAGCCGCGGCCGTTCCGCGAGATCTGGGTCTACAGCCCGCGTGTGGAGGGCGTGCATCTGCGCTTCGCGCCGATCGCCCGCGGCGGCATCCGCTGGTCGGACCGGGTGCAGGACTTCCGCACCGAGGTGCTGGGCCTCGCCAAGGCACAGCAGGTGAAGAACTCCGTGATCGTCCCGGCCGGCGCCAAGGGCGGCTTCCTGCCCAAGCAGATGCCGCGCAACCCAACACGCGAGGCCATGCAGAAGGAAGGCGTCACCGCCTACAGCATCTTCATCTCGGCGCTGCTCGACATCACCGACAACATCATCGACGGCAAGATCGTACCGCCGGCGCGCGTCATACGGCATGACGGGGACGATCCGTATCTCGTCGTCGCCGCCGACAAAGGCACGGCCACGTTCTCCGACACCGCCAACGGCATTGCCGCCACGCACAACTTCTGGCTCGGCGATGCCTTCGCGTCCGGCGGCTCGGAAGGCTACGATCACAAGGGCATGGGCATCACCGCGCGCGGCGCGTGGGAATGCGTCAAGCGCCACTTCCGCGAGATGGATCGGGATATCCAGACGCAGCCGTTTACAGCCATCGGCGTCGGCGATATGTCGGGCGACGTGTTTGGCAACGGCATGCTGCTGTCGCCGGTCATGCGCCTGACCGCGGCCTTCGATCACCGCGACATCTTCATCGATCCCAATCCCGATCCCGCCGTCGGGCTTGGGGAGCGCACGCGCTTGTTCGCCCTGCCGCGGTCGAGCTGGCAGGACTACGACAAGGCGAAGATCTCCAAGGGTGGCGGCGTCTTCTCGCGATCGGCCAAGTCGATCCCGCTGTCGGAGGAAATCCGGGCGCTGCTGAACGTCAAGGCGGCGGCTCTGACGCCCGTGGAGCTCATGCGCGTCATCCTGCAGGCCGAAGTCGACCTGCTCTGGTTCGGCGGCATCGGCACCTACGTGCGCGCCTCGACGGAAACGGATGCGGATGTCGGTGATCGCGGCAACGACCCGCTGCGCGTGACGGCGCGCGATTTGAAGATCAAGGTCATCGGCGAGGGCGCCAATCTCGGCATGACGCAGCGCGGCCGTGTCGAGTTCGCCAATGCCGGCGGACGCATCAACACCGACTTCATCGACAATTCGGCCGGCGTGAACACCTCCGATCAGGAGGTCAACATCAAGATCGCCATCCGCCCCGCCGCGACGGACGGCCGCCTCGACGGCCCTGCGCGCAAGGCGTTGCTGGTGGAGATGACGCCGGACGTGGCGACCGCGGTCCTGCGCAACAATTACCAGCAGTCCCTGGCGATGAGCATCGCGGAGCGCCGCAGCCATGCCGATCTGGGCTTCCATGGCCGCCTGATGCGCCACCTGGAGGAGCGCGGCTTGCTCGACCGCTCGCTCGACGCCTTGCCCAGTGACGCCGATCTCATCCAGCGCATGAAAGCCGGTGCCGGTCTCGTCCGGCCCGAGCTGGCCCTTCTGCTCAGCTACTCCAAGATCGCGCTCCTGCACGATCTGCTGTCGAGCAAGGTGCCCGACGAGCCGTTCATGGAGGAGCTGCTCTTCGACTACTTCTCACCCGCATTGCGCGAGCGGTTCGCCGGTGACATCGCCAAGCACCGCCTGCGTCGCGAGATCATCGCCACCACGCTTGCGAACGGCATCATCAACCGCTGCGGCCCGCCGACTCCGCTGCGCCTCTCCGAGGAGGCGGCGCGTCCCATCAGTGATGTGGCCCACGCCTTCATGGCGACACGGGCCGTGTTCTCGCTTGCGGACCTGTGGCGCTCCATCGACGCCCTGGACGGCAGGATCTCGGGCGACGCCCAGCTCGATCTCTATGAGCGGGTCCAGAGAACATTGAACCGTAACGTGGCCTGGTTCCTGCGCAATGGCGCGACGGCCGGATTGACCGATCTGATCCAGCGCAATGCCGCCGGCTTCCAGGAGCTGAAAGGCAATCTGCAGGCGACGGCGCCGTCCGGCACGGTGCGCCGGATGCAGACGATCAGCGATGCCCTGGCCTCCAAGGCCGTGCCGGGCGATGTCGCCTCCGCCATTGCCAGCCTCGCGGTGTTGGAGGATACGCCGGCCATCGTCGACATCGCCGGGGCTTCCGGGCAGTCGATCGCATCGGCGGCGCACGCGTTCCTTGCCATCGGCGACCGCTTCGGGCTCGACGACCTGTTGGCGCGATCCTCGCAGATCAAAGTCGGCGACGACTACGATCGCTTGGCCATCGCCAGCGCCGAGGGCGTGTTCGCGGACGCGCGGCGCAGCATGACGATGGCCGTTCTCCAGGCAGGAGGTGATAAGCCCGATCTCGAAGCCTGGGTGGCACGGCAGCCCGATCGCATCCTGGCCGCCGAGCAGCATCTGAAGGAGATCATGGCCGCCCCGGACCTCACGGTATCGCGCCTGACGGTCGCCGCCACGCGACTGGCAGATATCGCACGTACGCAAGGCTGATCCACCAATCGGGCACAATTGCCCGGCATGTGAGGATCAGGCTTTTGCGCGGGACGGGGGACGAGAGGAACATGGCGGCAGCAACGACGGCGGAGGCTGAACAGCCCTCCGCTTCAACAGCGGCGCTCACCGGTTGGGTCTTGTTCGACTGGGCCGCCCAGCCGTACTACACGCTGATCCTCACGTTCCTCTTTGCGCCCTACTTTGCCAACGCGGTGATCGGCGATGCCACCCGCGGGCAGGCGATCTGGGGGTATGCCGCCGCGGTATCCGGCATCCTGATCGCCATCGGCAGCCCGTTGCTCGGCGCGCTGGCCGATGGCCGCGGACGTCGTAAACCCTGGATCGCGCTGTTCTCGCTCGTACTCGCGGGCGGCATGGCCACGCTCTGGCTGGCCGCACCCGGCACGACCGGGCCGACGCTGTGGCTCATCATCCTGGCCTTCGTCGTGGCGACAATGGCCGCCGAGTTCACCACCGTTTTCACCAACTCCATCATGCCGACGCTGGTGCCGCCGAGCCGCATCGGGCGGCTGTCGGGCATCGGCTGGGGCGTCGGCTACGCCGGCGGACTGCTGAGCCTCATCATCATGGCCGGGCTCATCGTCACGAACCCTGGCACAGGCAAGACGCTGCTCGGCCTTGATCCCGTGTTGAAGCTGGACACGGTTGCCCGCGAGGGTGACCGTCTGGTCGGGCCGTTCGCGGCCGCCTGGTATCTCCTGTTCATGATCCCCTTCTTCCTGTTCGTGCCCGACAAGCGCGTCGCTCCCGCCGCGCATCATCAGCAGTCGGCGTTCGCGGAGTTGTGGTCGACCCTGCGCGAGCTGCCGAGCCATCGCGACATGCTGATCTTCCTCATCGCGCGTGCGATCTACGTCGACGGCCTGTCGGCGATCTTCGTGTTCGGCGGCATCTACGGCGCCAGTGTGTTCGGCTGGGAGGCCTTCGAGCTCGGGCTGTTCGGCATCATCCTGACGCTCACCGGTGCCATCGGCGCGGTGATCGGCGGTTTCCTGGATGATCGATGGGGCGCCAAGCGTGTGATCATCCTGTCGCTGGCGATCCTATTGATTGCGGCACTCGGTGTGCTGTCGGTCACCAAGAGCCAGGTGCTGTTCACGATCGACGTGCCGGAGAAGCTGCAGGGCTCACGCCCGTTCTCCTCCACCGGCGAGCTGGTCTATCTCGCGTTCGCCGTTCTCATCGGCGTGGTGGCGGCACCTGTGCAGGCGGCAAGCCGCTCGCTGCTCGCGCGTCTTGCCCCGCCCGACAAGATGACCCAGTTCTTCGGTCTGTTCGCCTTCTCCGGCAAGGTCACGGCGTTCGCGGCACCGTTCCTGATCGCCACGGTCACGACGGCGACGGGCAGCCAGCGCGCCGGCATGGCCGTCATCGCCGCGTTTCTGCTCACAGGCATCGTCATGATGTTCGCGGTCCGCGCTCGCTGAGCTACCGCCGCGGGCGGTCGAGAAGCAGCACCCAGCACGGGCCGAGGCTCGGGTCGGTCCAGACGCGCAGCCAGCGGAAGCCGGCCTGCTCGTAGGTGCGCACGACTGCCTCGTTGGTGATCGAGACCAGGATGCAGCAGGCCATCGCCAGCGTGGTTTCGAAGACTTCGCGCACGATCAAGTGAAGGACCTCGCCCGGCGCAACCTGCGGTAACGCCGCGGCGCTGACCAGCAGATCGATGTCCCAGCACCCCGGCGGAATTTCCGGCGGCAGCGCTTCGCCCCAAAGACCCGCATCGACGGCATGCACATAGCCCACCGGCGTGCCGCCACGCTCGACGATGCGGCACAGCGCCGACGGACTCTCCATGGCCAGCGTAATCTCGGCTTCGGCGCTGGCGCGGCTGCCCCACTGCTCTTCGGCGCCGGGCTCGGCAAGCCAGCGGCGGACCATGAAGCGGTCGCCCGGCGTCGCGGGGCGCAGGCTCAGGGTGCTCAGTGGTTCAGTCATCGGAACGCCCGACGTGATGCTCCTAGAGCGCGATCGTTTTGCATGGAAGCGTTTCCGGCTTCCATGCGTCCGTGCGTAGCGCGGCTTCGCAGCGACACGTGAATCGCCCTCTAAGCTGATAAATAGAGCAGGATTCACGTTTCGGCCGAGGCGCCCCGTGTGAGATTAGGTGCTTCAATCCGAAACGATCCTGCTCTGCTCAATGCCGGAAATGCCGCATGCCCGTCATCACCATGGCGAGCCCCTTCTCGTCGGCGGCCTTGATGACCTCGTCATCGCGCATGGAGCCGCCGGGCTGGATCACGGCCGTGGCGCCGGCATCGGCCGCCGCCAGCAGGCCATCGGCAAACGGGAAGAAGGCATCGGAGGCGACGACGCTGCCCTTGGCGAGGGGTTCTGACACGCCGGCCGCTTTCGCGGCCTCGGTCGATTTCCAGGCGGCGATGCGCGCAGAATCGACACGGCTCATCTGACCGGCGCCGATGCCGACCGTCGCGCCGCCTTTCGCATAGACGATGGCGTTCGACTTCACGTGCTTGGCAACCCGGAATGCGAACTTGAGATCGGCCAGCTCCTGCGCCGTCGGCTGCCGCTTGGTGACCACCTTGAGGTCGAGGTCGTCGATGACGCCGTTGTCGCGCGATTGCACGAGCAGGCCGCCCGCGACGGACCGCACGGTGAGTCCCGGCGCGCGCGCTTCGGCGAGCCCGCCGGTCGTGAGCAGGCGCAGGTTCTTCTTCCTGGCGAAGATCGCCTTGGCCTCGTCCGTCGCGTCGGGCGCGATCACCACCTCGGTGAAGATCTTTGTAATCTCCTCGGCGGCGGCAGCATCGATCGGCCCGTTCAGGGCGATGATGCCGCCGAAGGCGCTGACAGGATCGCACTTCAGCGCCTTGAGATAGGCATCGACGAGCGACGTGCCGGTGGCAACACCGCACGGGTTGGCATGCTTGATGATGGCGACAGCGGCACCGGCTTGGCGGTTGAATTCCGACACCAGCTCGAAGGCAGCGTCGGTGTCGTTGAGGTTGTTATAGGACAGCTCCTTGCCCTGGTGCTGCTGTGCGGTTGCAACACCCGGGCGATTGTCGCCGTTCACATAGAAGGCCGCCTTCTGATGCGGGTTCTCGCCGTAGCGCAGCTCCTGTGCAAGGCGCCCGCCGAACGCCCGGAACGTCGGCGTCTCGTCGTTGGCCTGTGCGGCAAGCCAGGTGCTGATCGCCGCATCGTAGGTCGCCGTGCGCGCGTAGGCCTTGGCCGCGAGACGCCGGCGCAGCGCTGCCGATGTCGCGCCACCGTTCGCCTGCATGTCGGCGAGCACGGCGGCATAGTCCTCGGCCTCGACCACGACCGTTACGGCGGCGTGATTCTTGGCGGCGCCGCGGATCATGGCCGGGCCGCCGATGTCGATGTTCTCGATGCAGGTGTCGAAATCGGCGCCTTTGGCGACCGTTGCTTCGAACGGGTAGAGATTGACGACCAGCAGGTCGATCGGCGCGATGCCGTGCGCCTGCGCGGCGCGATCATGCTCGGCATTGCCTCGGATCGCGAGCAGGCCCCCGTGCACCTTCGGATGCAGCGTCTTGAGCCGCCCGTCCATCATCTCGGGAAAGCCCGTGTGCGCGGCCACGTCTTTCACGGGCAGGCCGGCCTGCTGCAGCGCCTTTGCCGTGCCGCCCGTGGACAGCAGCTCCACGCCGGCTGCAGACAGCGCCCGGGCGAAGTCGAGGAGGCCCGTTTTGTCGGACACGGAGATCAGGGCGCGCCGGATCTTGGAAGCGGGGGCAGTCATGCGCTGTGTCTCCTGAACTCGGGGTATGGGCGCCGGGTAGCACAGTTCCGGGCGTAGTGAAATTAGCCTCGGCGCCGCTTCAGGCGATCGCAGCGGCTGCGGACGCCGCTTCCGCGGCCGGAGCCGCCTCTTCCAGCGACCAGACCACCGTCGTCTCGCCGGGGCAGGCCCCCCTCAGCACGATCTGCATGGCGCGATGCGGGCCGGAAAAATGCGCGTAGTCGGTGCTTTCCTCGACGGAGATGCGGGCGCCCGAGGCCGTGAAATGCCACACCGTGTTCTGCGCCGCGCGGATCTCCACCACGTCCGTGCTGTCCGCGAAGCTGCAGATGGCATCGGAAGGCACGTGGAAATGAATGGCGAACGGGATGTCGTGGTGGGTGCGCAGAATGCCGTGCGGGGGACCGAGCTGATCGATGCCATCCAGGCGCAGGCCGTCGGCGCTGAGCGTCAGGCACCGGCTGTGCAGCAGCCCGAACTGCTCCAGATACCCATCGTGCGAGGCCTCGATCACGACAGCCTCTGCATCCTCGTGCAGGTCGAGCGTGACATGGGCCGGCAGCCTTAGGGGGCCGAGGCCCGCGGGGCGTCCCCGGCTGCGCGCGAGCCGGGATGAGGACGTTGTCTGCAGGCAGAGCGTATTGTGGCTGGCGGTCGCGCGCGCCGCGGCGGTCTGCCGGTCGTAGCCCGGACCTGGTGCGCCGCCGTTGAGCAGCAGCGCTTGCTTGCCCACGGTCATCTCGAAGGACAGGCACCCGGCGTGCGCACGCTCGGAGAGCGGCAGCGCCGGCGGTCCGCCGATGTCGGCGATGAGCACGGTCTTGCCGCGCTGCAGGCGCTGGTAGCGCGAGTGGGGCGCGGCCGTGATGTGCGCGCTTTCCGGTTCCTCGTAGCCGAGCACCGTGGCAAGGGCGTCGGATTTGGTACAGCCCATGCCATTGAAGCGCGCCAGCGCCCCGTCGCCGCGCCGCACATACTTGAGAAACGTGATCATGCGCCGGATGGCGGCGGGCAGCGCCGCCGGCGGCTCCATGTGGCGCGCGGCGTAGCACTGCCGCAGCGGCAGTATGTCGAGCAGCAGCTCGAGCACGTCGTCGGGATTGCGGCTCGCGTGCCCGCCGTCGGGCAGGATCTGGCGGTTCAGTTCGGCAATGAAGAGCTTCTGCGCGCGTTCGAGCCGGCGATCATGCCCTTCGACGCACAGGGCCGCAAACAGCAGCGCCGTCAGGCACAGCAGGTGCGGATGGCCCGGCGGCGCGGCGCGTCGTGTCGCCGACAAGAACTGGATCTGCGCGCCGAGGCTGTCGGCGATGGCCTCGTACGTGCGTGTGCCACAGTCTTCGAGCAGCAGATCGGCGTGGCTGATCCAGGAAATGATGCGGCGGGCGATCACCGCCGGTTCATAGGCGATATCCCCCGGCTGGCGGTTGAGCTCGATCCAGCTCAATGCAAAGGCCTGCGCAGCCTGCTGCGCATCCTCGTCGCTGGCCGAGACGCGCAGGTGACGCAGCCAGCCGAAGCCGTGCAGCTCGCGTGACCAGGCCTCGCTCGGCGGCGGCAGCACGAACGGCGAGAGCCCGCCGAGGTTGGCGACGGAGCCGGCCAGGCCGAACTGGTGCGCGGCGATCTCGACGAGGAAGCTCGGATCGGCCGTGCGCAGGTCCGGCGGGAGGATCAGCAGCTCGTTGGCCGCCGACGGCGAAAGCCAGGGCCTGAGCGCGGTCGAGCGCAGGAAGCGGGCCGCCGCGATCCTCCCGGTGCGCCGGGCCGCAAGCTTCGCCAGCTCGAGCCGTTCACCGCTGGCGATGGCATCCATCGAGCCACGTAGTGCGGACCGGTGGCCCGCACGTTCGGACGTCAGCGCCTGCGAAAGCCGATGCAGAACCCGTTGCATGGCGATTCGATACTCTGCCAATGCAGCAGGCTCAAGCCAGCGGACGAACAGGGCTGGGGGCAATCAGGTCAGGCGCGATTTCCTGCTCGCGGCGTGCCGAATCAGCCCCACGGTCCCCGCGCCTGTGTTGGCGTGCCGCCGGTCATCGGACGGCGCGCGCCGAGGAAGCTGCCGGACGAGCGTCCCGTCCCCATCTCGGCTGCCAGCTTTTCCAGCTCGGCAATGCGGTTTTCCGTATTCGGATGCGTGGAGAACAGGTTGTCCATGCCCTGCCCGGTCAGCGGGTTGATGATGAACATGTGTGCCGTCGCAGGGGCGGCCTCCGCCTCCTCATTGGGGATCTGGCGCGCGTAGCCCTGGATCTTGGCCAGTGCCGAAGCGAGCCACAGCGGGTTGCCGCAGATCATGGCCCCGAGACGGTCGGCCTGGTACTCGCGCGAGCGGCTGATCGCCATCTGCACGATCATGGCGGCGAAGGGGGCCAGCAGCATGGCGACGAACGCGCCGATCCGGCTGCCGCCGCCGTTGTCGCGGTTGCCGCCGAATAGCACGCCGAACTGCAGCCACTGCGCCAGCATCGAGATGGCGCCGCCGATGGTCGCGGCGACCGTCATGGTCAGCGTGTCGCGGTTCTTGATGTGCGCCAGCTCGTGCGCCATGACCCCGGCCACCTCCTCGCGGCTGAGCGTCTCGAGCAGGCCTGTGGAGGCGCAGACGGCCGAGTTCTCAGGGTTGCGGCCGGTCGCAAAGGCATTCGGTTGCGGATTGTGCATCACGTAGACGCGCGGCATCGGCAGTCCGGCCTGCTGGGCCAGATCGCGGACGAGACCGTAGTACTCGGGTGCCGAGCGCTCATCGACTTCCTCGGCGCCGTACATGCGCAACACCATGGTGTCCGACTTCCAGAAGCTGAACACGTTCATGGCGAGCGCGACGACGAAGGCAATGACCATGCCGGACTGGCCGCCGACCACGGCACCCATGGCGACGAAAATCGCCGTCAGGAACGCCAGCAGCATGGCAGTCTTGGCGTAGTTCATAGGCATCGAAACAAGCTCCTCCGGGCCTCACGTCATTTAGGGCCCAATTTGCACCGCCGGCGGCCCAGGAGTACCCTGAACCCAGGCGGCTTTTCGATGCCCTATATGGTATCTATGGCCGGTCTCCGCCAGCTGGAGGTTGTACGGGTGAGCGATAATTCCGAGGACGGGCAAGCGCACAGTGTGCCGGAACCGCGCCGGCTCAGTCCGGAGGCGCAACGTGCGCTGAAGGAAGCCGAGGAGCGCCGCCGCCAGCGTGACGCCGAGGCAAAGCCGCGCCCCAAGGAGGAAGGCGGCCCCAAGGGCCCGGAGCCAACGCGTTACGGCGACTGGGAAAAAGGCGGCATTGTTTCGGATTTTTAAGTGCACGTACTGCGACTTGCTTGAAGACTACCGTAATTGCGCGATTGGCAATGCTGCCCAAATTCCGGCGCTACGAGCGCGCTAGGCTTCCGCTGAAATCACTGCGGGACGGCAAGCGGGTATGCACGGACACTTGGACCGGACACACGGGCGCCGCCGCGACCGCTGGCTCAGCTGGCTAAAGGCGGTCTCGAAGCGTTGGCTGTTGCCGCTGCCGCTCGGGCGCGTATGGCACGAGCTTCTGATCTTCGGCGTGCTGCAGGCATGGGCCTGCCTGTTCGCCGGCGTGCTGCTGGCGTTCATCCTGGCGACCAAGCTCGCCTACCCGGTGTGGATGCCGCTGGCGCGCTACGATTTCCTCCTGCTGGTCGCCGTCGCGACGCAGGTCGCCTTGCTCGCCCTCAAGATGGAACGGTTCGAGGAAGCCAAGGTCATCTTCATCTTCCACGTCGTCGCAACCATCATGGAATTGTTCAAGACCAGGATGGGATCGTGGGTCTATCCCGAAGCGAACGTCATCCGCATCGCCGGCGTGCCGTTGTTCTCGGGCTTCCTATACTCGGCGGTCGGCAGCTACATCGCGCGCTGCTGGCGGCTGTTCGACTTCCGCTTCTCGAACTATCCGGATGTACGCTGGACCTGGGTGCTGGCCGCCCTGATCTACGTGAATTTCTTCACGCATCACTATGTCGTCGACCTGCGCTACGGGCTGTTCGCGCTGGCGGCTCTCGTCTATGGCCGCACCGTGATCCATTTCACCGTCGACCGCGTGCCGCGCCAAATGCCGCTGCTGGTCGGCTTCATGCTGGTGTCACTGTTCATCTGGATCGCGGAGAATGTGGGATCATTTTCCGCCGTTTGGCTCTATCCGCACCAGTTGAAGGCCTGGTCGCCGGTGACCTTCGGGAAGTTCGGGTCCTGGTTCCTGCTGATGATCATCAGCTTCGTCCTGGTGTCCCTGGTCAATCCGCCGCGAGGCCTAGACAAGCGCTGGCTGCGAAAGGAGCCGTAGTCCGCTGTGCGTGGCAGCGAGCTTGCCGTCGCGATGGCCAAGTCATGACTGCTCAGGCCGTCATGCCAAACAGATAAGATGCTGGCGGAAATGTAGGTTTTGGCCTGGGCGCACGCCGGAGCGGAGTGGTAGGCCCCTTCCGAACCGGGCCACAGCCGCGCAATCGGACCGAGATTTCCGCCCCGACATGGGGTATGTGGTCTGCAAACCCGGACCGGGCACCTTAAATAGACACCCGACAGGCGGTTGGGACGTGCCGAGGGGCAATGGAGACAAGGGAATGGATCTCGGAACAAAAAATTCTGCGGCAACGCCGGGCGATGTCATCAAGGACTCCACCACCGCCGCCTTCGGCAAGGACGTGATCGAGGCTTCGCGGCAGGCCCCCGTTCTGGTTGATTTCTGGGCGCCCTGGTGCGGCCCGTGCAAGCAGCTCACGCCGATCCTGGAAAAGGTCGTGCGCTCGCACAACGGCAAGGTGCGGCTGGTGAAGATCAACATCGACGAGCACCCGGCCATCGCCGGCCAACTGCGCGTGCAATCGATCCCGACCGTCTATGCCTTCAAGGACGGCCGTCCTCTCGACGGTTTCATGGGCGCGCAATCGGAATCGCAGGTGCGCGCTTTCATCGATCGCATCCTGGGCGATGAGGCGGCTGCCGATCTGTCGGCCGCGCTGCAGGAAGCGGGTGAGGTTCTCGAGGCGGGTGATGTGCAGGCGGCCGCCGAGATCTACGCCGCGATCCTCCAGGAGGACCGCGAGAACGTCACGGCACTCGCAGGCCTGGCGAAATGCTACCTGCAGACCGGCGACATCGTCCGCGCCGAGCAGACCCTGGCGCTGGCCTCGCCCGACAAGCGCGCAGCCCAGCCCATTGCCGGCGTCCTGGCCGCGCTGGATCTCGCCAAGCGCGGCCAGAGCGCTGGAAACACGGATGAGCTGAAGGGCAAGGTGGCTGCGAACCCGGCGGATCATCAGGCGCGCATCGACCTCGCCATGGCCCTGGCGGCGACCGGCGACAAGGACGGCGCCGTCACGGAGTTGTTGGAGAGCTTCCGTCGCGATCGCAACTGGAACGATCAGGCCGCGCGCAAGCAGCTGGTGCAGCTCTTCGACGCCTGGGGACCCAAGGACGCCGCGACGCTCGACGGGCGCCGGCGCCTGTCGTCTTTGCTCTTCTCGTAGAGGTATTGGGGGCGAGAACGGTGCCGTCCGTGCAGCGCTACCGCAGGATCGACGAACTGCCGTCGTGCATTCCGATGTTTCCTCTCGACCGCTGCATTCTGTTGCCGCGGGCGTCGCTTCCGCTGCAGATCTTCGAGCCGCGCTATCTGGCGATGGTCGATGACGTTCTGCGCACCGACCGGGTCATCGGCATCGTCCAGCCCGCCTGTGAAGGTGGTGAGACCGGTTCGCCGCAGGACAATGCGGCGCCGTTGCGCACGATTGGCTGCGTCGGCCGCCTGACGGCTTTCCAGGAGCTGGCCAACGGCAGGCTTCTGGTCTCCCTCACCGGCATCGCCCGCTTCCAGCTCGGGCGCGAGGAGCCCGGGCCGGAAGGCTACCGCCGTTTCAACGTGGACTATCGGCTTTTTGCCAACGACTTCCAGGCTGGCCTCGGCGAGGAGACCGTCGACCGGGACGTGCTCATAGATGCGCTGCGGCGCTACCTGTCGGCACGCGAGCTGGAAGGCGACTGGGACGCGATAGCGCGCTCCTCCACCGAGCAGCTCGTGAACTCGCTTTCGGTGGCCAGCCCCTTCGGCAGTGAGGAAAAGCAGGCGCTGCTGGAAGCCATTGATCTCAAATCGCGCGCGCAGACGCTCGTCGCGCTGGCGGAGATGGACCTGGCTGGTGGAAGCACCGCCGGGGGCACGCTGCTGCAATAGCGGGAGCAACGAAGATGGCGACGGAAGAGACCAAGCCGGGACCGGAGCGGCTCGACCCGCGTCTGCTGGAGGTCCTCGTCTGTCCTCTCACCAAGACCACGCTTGAGTATGATGAGAAGGCTCAGGAGCTGATCAGCCGGGCCGCTCGCCTCGCCTACCCGATCCGCAGCGGCGTGCCGCACATGCTGCCTTCCGAGGCCCGGTCGCTCGACGACGACAGGAGGTAATAGCCATGCCGACCGTCTTCGATCCCGTGCCCGCGGCGGAGCTGGTGCTCTATCACGCCTGGATGTCGAGCGCGTCGCGCCGGGTGCGCTTCTGCCTCGAGGAGAAGGAGCTGCCGTTTGTCGGCATCTTCGTGCGCCTCCTGAAGAACGAGCAGAACACGCCGCAGTATCTCGCCATCAATCCGAATGGCGTGGTGCCGGCACTCGTCCACCGCGGTCGTGCCCTGATCGAAAGCACGGTCATCAACGAATATCTGGACGACGCCTTTCCCGAGCGGCCGTTGCGCCCCGCCGATCCTGCCGAGCGTGCAGCGATGCGCGTGTGGACCTATAACGCCGACATGGTCGTCATCAAGGCGTTCCAGGAGCTGAACTGGAATCGCATGATGGGGCCGACGGCCAGCAAATGGACTGACGAGGAGCTGGCGCAGAAGATGGCGACGACGCCGATGCCGGAGCGGCGGGAGCAATGGCGCCGTGTCGCGCGCGAGCCTTACACACGCGAGGAGATCGACCGCGCCGCCGGCAGCCTGCGCCACATGCTGGAGCGCATGGAGGCCAGCCTGAAATCCGGCCCATGGCTGGCCGGCTCATCGTTCTCGCTTGCCGACATCAACATGTCGCCTTACGCGGTGCGCTTCGGCGAGTTGGAGGAACACGGCATCGCCCTCAGCGATTATCCGCGCACGCAGGAATGGTGGGCCCGCGTCCAATCCCGCCCGGCCTTCGTGCGCGCCAAGATCGAGCCCGTGAAATTCTCCTGACAAGACCTGCGCGTCAGCGCGTGATGAGGCCCTGGCTCACATCGATCTTGGACGTGCTCATGGTGTAGTCCTGCACGACCTTGGCGCGGTCGAAGAATATCACCAGGGATTTCTTATCGCCCTCCGCACCACTGTGAACCAGGTTCACGTAGGGGATGAAGTTCGTGACCTTGGATTGCATCCGGGAGAATTCGTATTCCCAGGATTCGTTCGCGTTGCTGGAGAACGATGTTTTTATCGGGTCGCCGAACACCTTGCGGACATCCGCCTGAGTGGTTTTGCCTTTGATCAGATGTTTTGAAACGGATTCGCTCGTTGCGTCGGCGATGCTTTCGTTGCCCACGCTCGCACATCCCGCAAGGATTGCGGACGCAAGGACGAGAACGGAAACCGTGCTGACTGGCCGCCGCATGACTCCCCCAAAACGCAGGCCCGCACGGCCATCGATTTCGAATGGCCGCATGTCAGAGTCAACGCAATTGTAGGCAGAGCTGGTTCGTGCTCGGGCCAGCGCGGCATTTCGGTCACGTGCCGCGCTGCTGACGTGGAATGCTGCTACCAGCCGACCGCGTAAGAGGCCCGGCGCGGATCGCCGGCCGCAGTCAGCACGCCATGCTTCACGTCATGAATGACGGCGCACACGGCGCCGGCCTGCCGCGTCCACTCGGGCCAGGCCAGGATGTCGTGGCCGCGTTCGCGCAGACCGTCGGCGGTCGCGCTCTCGATGCGGCCTTCGAGCGCCAGGCGGTTGGGATAGGACTCATGCGGCTCGAAGCTTGAGGGGAACGAATAGGTGGCGAACCGGGGCGCCTCGATGGCGCTGCGCACGTCCATCCCGAACGTCGAGACGTTGAGCAGCACCTGCAGCATCGACTGCGTCTGCACATCCCCACCCGGCGTTCCGAACGGCATGACGGCCTGACCATTGCCGAGGATGGCGATGGCGGGATTGGGCGTGAGGCGCGGCCGCTTGAACGGCGCAACCTCGGAAGGATGACCCGGGATGGTCCAGGATTGGCTGCCGCGGCCTGAGGGGCACAGGCCAGTGCCCGGAATGATCGCGGCATCGTAGGAGGAGTCGCTGGGCGTGGCCGAGAAGGCGTTGCCGTGCCGGTCCACAGCCGCGACATAGGACGTGTCGGGTGACAGCGGCGGCACATCCCCGCGCGGCGCATCGCTGCGCATGCGCGGATAGCCGGGAATCTCGCCGTGACCGGGCATTTGCGGATGCGAGCGGGACGCATCGATCCGGCGGCGGCGCTCGCTCGCGAAAGCGTCCGACAACAGCGTCTTGACCGGCACGTCGATGAAGCGCGGATCGCCGAAATAAGCCTCGCGATCGGAGAAGGTGAGCTTGATGGCTTCCGTCAGCAGGTGGATATAGGCGGGCGAGTTGTGTCCGAGCGCGCGGATATCGTCACGCGCCAGCATGCCCAGGATCATGTTGAGCGCCGGGCCCTGGCACCAGGGGCCGCACGTGAACACCTCGACAGCGCCATGGCGGGTCCGGACCGGAGCTTCCAGCCGCGCTTTGAACGGACGCATGTCATCCATGCTGAGCCAGCCGCCGTTCTTGGCGTGATAGTCCGTGATCGTGCGAGCAATGTCGCCCTGATAGAACGCAGCGTGAGCCGCCGCGAGACCGGCCGCGCGACCCTTGCCTGCCGCCTTCTTCTCCTCGTCCACCATGTATTGCAGCGAGCGCGCGAGATCGGTCTGGCGGAAGATGTCGCCAGGCCGGGGTGGCTTTCCACCCGGCAGCATGATGCGGGCGTTCTCGGCCCAGCGGTGATACTGGCTCTCGTTGGTGGCGATGGTCTCGCAGAAGCGCGGATCGGCGGCGAAGCCGTCGCGGGCGAGTGCGATGGCCGCGGCGGCAACGTCGCCGAAACTCATGGTGCCGTAGCGTTCGAGGGCGGTGATCCAGCCCGACGGTGCCCCGGGCACGACTGCGCGCATGAGACCCGACGGGATCGCACCCTTGTGATGCTCGCGGAAATAGGCGGATGAGGCTTTCGCCGGCCACACGCCGAGGCCGTCGATGGTGATGACCTCACCGGTGGCGGCGAGGCGGATCATGATCGGCGCCACGCCGGCGACGTTGACGAGATCGCAGTTCGTCACGCCGAGGGCGATGCCAGCGGCGACGCCAGCATCCACCGCGTTGCCGCCGGCCTCGAGAACGAGAAATCCCGCATGCGCCGCCGCGTAGTGGCCGGCTGCGACCATGTGGCGTGTGCCGGTCAGGACGTTGCCGTGTCCCGATACGCCCTTGAGGCCGATGACATCTCCGCCCGTGGCCATGAGCACCTCTTCTGAGACAAGGTTGATCTGCGTCAGCTTGCTGCCAAATGCGCGGGGCGGCAAGTGACATGCGCGGCAGAGGCGCTTATGACTGCCCTGGTATCCCCAGACCTGCCGCAGCACGAGGAACCTGCCGATGATGCGAAGCAAGCTGTTCGTGCCAGGCAGCAGGCCGGCGCTGTTCGAGAAGGCGATGGCCTCGGCCGCCGATGCCCTGTCCTTCGATCTGGAGGACGCCGTCACCCAGGACAAGAAGGATGAGGCGCGGCGCCAGACGAGCGAGTTCCTGACCAGCCTCGGACGGGACAATGCCAAGCTCCGCATCGTGCGCGTCAATCCGGTCGGCACGCCGCAGTTCGCCGAGGACGTCGATGCGGTCGTGACCGTCGGTACGGACCTCATCAACCTGCCCAAGCTCGAAAGCGCGGACGAGGTGCGGCGCGGCGTGGAAGCGGTGATTGCTGCCGAGAAGCGCAAAGGGCTCAAGCACGAGATCGGCATCCTGATCAATCTGGAGAGCCCCAAGGGCCTTCGTTACGCCAACGAGATCGCTTGCGCGCACAAGCGCATCGCCGGCGTGCAGTTCGGTGTCGGCGATCTGTTCGCGCCCTATCGCATCGAGCGCCACGATGCGGCGCTGGGTCCGGTCCGGCTGCTCGCCAAGATGGCGGCGGCGGAGGCGGGCGTCCCGGCTTTCGACACCGTGTTCGTCAACGTCGCAGATACGCTTGGCCTGGAGCGCGATACGGTTGCGGGCCGGCGTATGGGCTACTCCGGCAAGAGCTGCATCCATCCCTCGCAGGTGGCCATCGTCAACGCCGTCTACACGCCGAAGGACGCCGAGATCGCCTGGGCACAGAAGGTGCTTGCGGCAGCCGCCGATCCGGCCAACAAGAGCCTCGGCGCCTTCGTGATCGACGGCAGGATGGTGGATGAGCCGTTTTTCCTCGAAGCGCGTGCCACGGTCGAGCTGGCGCGCCGGCTGAAGCTGATCAACTAGGTTGGAAACGACAAGAATGAAACGCAACACCGAGAAGGAGGGGCCGCTCGCCGGCCTCAAGGTGGTGGACTGCGCCACCATGTTCGCGGGCCCGCTGTCGGCCATGGTGCTGGGCGACTTCGGCGCCGATGTCATCAAAGTCGAGCATCCGGACGGCGATGCGCTGCGCAAGATGGGCCGCGCCAAGAACGGACACGGGCTGTGGTGGAAGGTTGCCGGACGCAACAAGCGGTCGATCATGCTCGACCTGCACGACGAGGACGGCAAGGAGGTGTTCAAGGCGCTGGTGAAGGACGCCGACGTGCTGGTCGAGAACTTCCGCACCGGCACGCTGGAGCGCTGGGGATTGGGCTGGGACGTGCTGGCGGAGCTCAATCCGCGCCTCGTCATGCTGCGCGTGACGGGCTTCGGGCAGACGGGGCCCTACAAGAACCGCGCCGGGTACGGCACCATTGCCGAGGCCTTTTCGGGCTTCGCGCATGTGACCGGCGAGGCGGACGGACCGCCGACGCTGCCGCCGTTCGGGCTGGCGGATGGCGTCGCCGCCTATCACGGCGTATTCGCCATCATGTTCGCGATCTACGAGCGCGATGTGCAGGGCAGCGGCAAGGGGCAGTACATCGATCTGTCGCTGTACGAGCCGCTGTTCTCGCTGCTCGGGGCGCAAACGTCCACCTTCGACCAGCTCGGCGTCATCCAGAATCGCACCGGCAACCGGTCGGTGAACAACGCCCCGCGCAATGCCTACAAGACCAAGGATGATCGCTGGGTCGCGCTGTCAGCCGCGTCGCCGAGCATCACGCGGCGCGTGCTGGAGCTGACGGGCGGTAAGGCGGCCGTCGAGAACCCGCGCTTTGCAACCAACATGGAGCGCGTGAAGCACGTCGAGGAGGTCGATGCCATCGTCGGCGGCTGGATCGGGCGGCACACGCTGACGGAGGTGCTGGACGCGTTCGAGAAGGCGGAGGCCGCCATCGGCCCGGTGTACGACGTCGCGCAAATCCAGGACGATCCGCAGGTGAAGGCGCGCGAGAGCGTCACGACAATCCAGGACAAGGATCTGGGGCCGCTGCGCATGCAGAACGTGTTTCCGAAGATGTCGCGCACGCCGGGGCGCATCAAGCACGGGGGACCGAGGCTTGGCGAGCATTCGCAGGAGCTGCTCGACCAGCTGGTGCGCGACGGCAAGGTCGGCACTGAGCTGGCGCATCGCATCAAGGACTGGGCGAAGCGCGCCGCGAAAGGCTGAAGGCTCATGCGCACGTTGGCCGACAAGCTGCTCCGCCCCGAACGGGTCGCCATCGTCGGTGCATCGGCGGACATCAAGAAGAACAACGCGCGGCCGCAGCGCTTTCTGCAGCGGCACGGATACAAGGGCGAGGTCTATCCGATCAATCCGGGCTATGCGGAGCTGTTCGGCCAGCCGTGCTATCCGAGCCTGAAGGCGACGCCGCAGCCGGCCGACCATGCCTACGTCATGGTGCCCACGGGAGCCGTGGAAGGTGTGATCCGGGAGTGCGGCGAGGCCGGCGTGCCGGTCGCGACGATCTTCGCAGGCGGATTTGCCGAGGCCGGCGCCGAAGGCCGGGTGCGGCAGGAGCGGCTGGTGGCGGTGGCGCGTGAGGCCGGCGTGCGCCTGATCGGGCCCAACAGCCTCGGCCTTATCAACACCAACCGGATGCTGACGCTGTCGGCGGCGGCGTTGATCGACAGGAGCGGGTTGCCGCCCGGACGTACGGGCGTCGTCTCGCAATCGGGCAGCGTCACCGGAGCGCTGCTCTCGCGCGGCGAGACGCGCGGTGTCGGCTTCTCCACGCTCGTGTCGATCGGCAACGAGTGCGACCTGTCGGTCGGCGAGATCGCCGGCATGATGGTCGATGATCCGGACACCGACGTCATCCTGCTGTTCCTGGAGACGTTGCGCGATCCCGACGTGGTGCGCGACATGGCACGCAAAGCCCGGGCCGCGGGCAAACCGGTCATGGCCTACACGCTGGGGCGGTCCGAGGTCGGGCAGGCGCTGGCGCAGTCGCACACGGGTGCCATGGCGGGGCAGGCGAAGGCGCTGCAGGCTTTTCTCGCCGCCAACGGCATCCTGCGGCTCAACATGTTCGAGAGCCTGATCGAAGCGCCATTGCTGGTGCGCGGGCGCGGTCCAGCGAAAGGGCGGCGCGTCGCCATCACCACGACGACGGGAGGTGCCGCCGCACTGGTCGCCGATCACCTCGGCGACAACGGCATCGCGGTGATGCCGGCGCGCGATGATCTGCGGGCCGCATTGGCCGCGCACAGGATCGACGTGCAGCCCGATGCGCCGATCCTCGATCTCACCATGGCCGGGACCAAGCCCGAGATCGTCGATACGGTGATGGCAAGCTTCATGAATGATGATCGCATCGATGCCATGGTCGTCGGCGTGGGATCGACGTCGGTCTCCAATCCGGAGCTGGTGGTGGCACCGCTGGAGAAGTGGGCCAAGCACGGCAAGCCCATGGTGGCGTTCCTGCTGCCGGACGCGCCGAGGTCGCTGGAGCTGCTGGCCAAAGCCGGTATTCCAGCGTTCCGCACGCCGGAGGCCTGCGCCGATGCGCTGCAGGCCTATCTGAACTGGCGGCTGCCGGAGGAGCGGGAAGTTCAACCGCTGCCGCCTTCGATCGGCCAGCGTCTGGCGACGGCGCGCGGCAATCTGAACGAGCAGGATGCGCTCGCGCTGTTCGCCGAGCTTGGTGTGCCGGTGCCGCGCATGACCGTGTTGAAGTGTCGGGAAGACGCGGCCGCTGCAGCCGGGTCGTATCCGGTCGTCGCCAAGGTTCTCTCGGCCGAGATCACGCACAAGAGCGATGTCGGCGGCGTGATCGTCGGCATTCGCGACGCGGAGGCGCTGGCGGAGGCCGTGAGCACCTTGCTGCGCGATGTTCCGCTGCGAGCCGGCGGCGCGCGCATCGACGGCATCCTGGTGCAGGAGCAGGCCAAGGGCGTCGGCGAGGCGATCGTCGGGTTCCGGCATGATCCGCAAGTCGGGCCGATCGTTGCCGTCGGCGTCGGCGGCGTGCTGGCCGAAATCTACGCGGACGTGGCGATTCGCCCCGCGCCGGTGAATGTGGACACTGCGCGCGCCATGATCGCCGAGGTCAAGGGTTTCGCGCCGATGCGGGGGTTCCGGGGTATGCCCGAGGGCGATCTGGAGTCGCTCGCGCATCTCGTGGCCGCGATGTCGCGTCTCGCTCTCGCGGAACCGCGCGTTGGCGAGGCGGAGATCAATCCCGTCATCGTGCGCGCCAAGGGCGAAGGGGCCGTGGCCGTGGACGGTGTCGTCATTCTCGATCAGAATTGAGCTGAGAGCAGAGAGCGGGAAACGCCATGACGGAACGCGGCATCCACGACATGGGCGGTGATCGGACCGGGCCTATCGACCGCCACGAGCATGAGCCGAGCCTGGTGGAGCGGCGCATCGACGCGATGATGCAGCTCATGCGCGATCAGAAGCGCCAGCTTTGGCTCACGGACGAGAACCGGCGCACCATCGAGAGCATGGCGCCGGGGCATTACGAGGCGAGCAGCTACTATCAGCGCTGGCTGCACGCGCTGCGCGGCCTCCTCATCGAGAAGGGCGTGCTGACCGAGGCGGAAATCGCGCAACGACTGGATGAGGTGAGGCGCCGGCATGCGGGCGGCAAGCCATGAGCGAGCGGTTCGACATCGGCGACCGGGTGCATGTGCGCGCGGATGCTCACCTGGGGCATCACCGCACGCCCGCCTATCTCAAAGGTAAGACGGGCGTCGTGATCGCCAAGTTCGGAGCCTGGCGCAATCCGGAGGAGCTGGCGTACGGCAAGCCCGGCCTGCCGAAGCAGCCGCTGTATATGGTGCAGTTCGCCATGGACGAGGTGTGGCACGGCGACGGCGACTATGCCGGGCCAGACACGGTGACGGCCGACCTCTACGAGCATTGGCTGGAACCGCACGACGACAAGACAACCGGGAGCGGCACATGACGCACGACGATCATGGCGACGACCATCATGACCACGACCATGGCCACGGTCATGATCACGCGCACGGACATGGTCCCTTCCAGCCCGACCTCAAGGAGCCGAGCGAGGAATGGGAGTTCATGGAGATCGCGCTGCGCGAGCTGCTGATCGAGAAGGGCGTGATCACGGCCCGCGAGATCCAGGACAAGATCGAGGAATGGGACGGCAAAGTGCCGGAGAACGGCGCCAAGGTCGTGGCGCGGGCGTGGGTCGATCCGGCGTTCAAGGCGCGGCTGCTGGCGGACGGCAATGCCGGCGTGGCCGAGCTGGGCTTCGCGCTTCCGGGATTGAAGCTGGTCGTGCTGGAGAATACGCCGCAGGTGCACCACACGGTCGTTTGCACGCTGTGCTCCTGCTATCCGCGTGCGCTGCTGGGCCTTCCGCCGCTCTGGTACAAATCGCGAGAGTATCGCTCGCGCACGGTGCGCGAGCCGCGTGCGGTGCTGCGCGAGTTCGGCACGGACCTGGCGGACAACGTCGAGGTGCGCGTCGTGGATTCGACGGCCGACTGCCGCTTCCTGGTGCTGCCGCAGCGCCCGGCCGGCACGGACGGTTGGAGCGAGGCGCGGCTCGCCGACCTCGTCACGCGGGACGCGATGATCGGGACGGCGCTGGCACTCAACCCCGCAGGGGCGCGTGGCGCTTGAGCCCGCGTTTGTTGGACAGGAGAGGCGAATGAAGATCCGGGACGCGGCGCGCGTCATCCGTTCCAAGAATGCCGGCCCGACACAGGTGTCGCTCGACCTGATGTTCGACGATCCCAAGCTTTATGAGCGGGCGCTGAAGGCGCCGAGTCTGCGGCCGGACGTGCTGGCGCAGCGCTTCGGCGTGCCCGAGGCCGAGGTGATCCCTTATCCCGCCGCCATTGCCATCAAGATCGTGCTGCCGCGCCGCGTCATCGCCGGCACGCCGGGCGACACCGATGTGTACGGCGCCCAGCAACACCGGCCGCTTCTGGATATCGAGATATGAGCAATTTCGCGCGTGTGATCGCCGCCTATGAGCGGGAGCCGGGGCCGTTGCGCATCCTGTCCGCCTCGGGGCAGCTCGGATACGGTGTGCTGGAGAAGGCGTTCAAGGCCGGCCTCGAGCGGCGTCCGCACCTGATCGGCGCGGATATGGGCTCGGTCGATCCGGGGCCCTACTATCTCGGCGCGGGCCGCATGGCCACGTCGCGGCGCGTCACGAAAAGCGACCTCAAGCAGCTTTTGGTCGGTGCCGTCGGCAACGGCATCCCGCTCGTCATCGGCACCGCCGGCACGGGCGGCGGCGATCCGCATCTGGCTGCCGTCGTGGAGATCGTGCGCGAGATCGCGCGCGAGGAGAAGCTGTCGTTCCGGCTGGCGACGATCGGCGCTGAGATTCCGAAGGACATGGTGAAGCGCGCGGCCCGCGCGGGGAAGGTCCGGTCCATCGGTCCGATCGGTGCATTGACCGACGATGAAATCGACGGCGCCGCGCGCATCGTCGGGCAGATGGGTACGGAGGCATTCATCCGCGCCATCGACCAGGGTGCCGACGTCATCATCGCCGGCCGCGCGTGCGATACGGCGATCTACACGTGCCTGCCCGCTCGACTCGGCATGCCCATCGCACCGGCCATGCAGATGGCCAAGATCATCGAGTGCGCGTCGCTCTGCTGCGAGCCGGGCGGACGCGATTCCATGCTCGGCACGCTGGATCGCGACAGTTTCGTTCTGGAAAGCATGAATCCCAACCGCCGCGCCACGCCGCTGTCGGTGGCCGCGCATGGGCTCTACGAGCAGGCCGATCCGCTGAGCGTCATCGAGCCTGAAGGTGTGTTGCATCTGGAAGACTCGAAGTTCGAGGCGGTGGACGAGCGGCGCTGTCGCGTGTCGGGGCCCCGCTGGGTACCGGCGACACAGTTCACGGTGAAGATCGAGGGTGCGACGCGCGTCGGTGCGCGAGCCATCTGCGTGGCGGGCTCCGTCGATCCGGTGTTCATCGCCAAGGCCAACGAGATCATTCCTGCAGTGGAAGCCATCGTGCGGGAGCTGGTCCCGCCCGATCCGGCCAAACCCTACCAGCTCTTCTTCCGGTTCTATGGCCTGGGCGTCATCAGCGGGCAGCCGGTGACGACACTGCCCGAGGAGATCGGCATCATCGTCGAGTGCATCGGCAGCGACGAGGAGGAGGCGCGTGCGGTGGTCGCTTCGTGCAAGCAGTATCTGCTGCATCACGGCTTCCCGGGCCGCATCTCGACCGCCGGCAACACCGCATTCCCCTTCACGCCACCGGAGCTGACGGCCGGCGATGCCTACCGCTTCAGCGTCTACCACATCATGGACGTCGATGCGCTGGAGCCGCTCTTCCCCGTGAGCGTGGAGACGATGGGTGTGTGACGTGACGGGTCACCACCTTCTCTGAGCCATCCCGGCATTTATTGCCGGGACCCATTGATCCACGCATGCGATCGGTTGTGGGCGCGCGGCGCCTCTCCGCAGGTACCGGCTTTCCGGACCTGCTGCGCGATGGGTCCCGGTGACGGGCACCGGGATGACACGGGAGATGTCATGCAGCCGCTTGGCCTCTCCGGCGGGGTCTCCTATGCTGTGGCGAAGTCACAAGAAGCCACGACGAGGAACGCCTGATGAATCTTTCGTTCAAGCTCCAGGAACGCGCTGCGGCCAACAAGCCGGTCCGCATCGGCCAGGTGGGCGCCGGCAAGTTCGGGACCATGTTCCTCTCGCAATGCCGGCTGACGACGGGCATGCATCTCGTGGGACTGGCGGACCTGATCCCGGCACGGGCCAAGGAGCGGTTGCTCGGCGTGCAATGGTCGCCGGAGCAGATCGATGCCAAATCTTTGGGCGATGCCCTGAAAACCGGCAAGACGCATATCACCGACAACGCCATGAGCCTGATCGAGAACCCCGAGATCGAGGTGATCATCGAGGCGACGGGCGATCCGGCCACCGGCATCAAGCTGTGCCAGGCGGCGATCAATCACGGCAAGCACGTGGTGATGGTCAATGTCGAGGCGGATGCGCTGGCGGGACCGTTGCTGGCGCGGCAGGCGCGGGAGAAGGGTGTCGTCTACAGCCTCGCGTGGGGCGATCAGCCGGCGCTGGTGTGCGAGCACGTCGATTGGGCGCGCACGTGCGGGTTCAAGGTGGTCGCGGCGGGCAAGGGCACGCGCTATCACCCGACCTACCATCAGTCCACGCCGGAGACGGTATGGGACATCTTGAACACGTACCTGAAGATCCAGGACAAGAGCCACATCAACCCGAAGATGTTCAACTCGTTCGTGGACGGCACCAAGTCCGGCATCGAGATGACGGCCATCTGCAACGCGACGGGGCTGCATTCGCAGACGGAAGGCCTGAGCTTCCCGGCGGCGACGCGCTTCGAGCATGCCGATATCTGCAAGCCCAAGGCCGACGGCGGCGTGTTGGAGAAGGCGGGCGTCACGGAGGTGACCTCGTCGCTGTATCGCGACGGCAAGGATGTGCCGCACAACCTCGTCATGGGCACGTACATCGTGTTCGAGAGCGACAGCGATTACGCTCTGAAGTGCTGCGTGGAGTACAACCTGCTTCCCGACAAGACAGGAAAGTACGCGGCACTCTACCGGCCGACGCACATGATCGGCCTGGAGCTCGGCGTATCGGTCGCCTCGGCGGTGCTGCGTAATGAGCCGACGGGCTCGCCGTTCTGCTTCAACTCGGACGTGGTGGCGACGGCCAAGCGCGCTCTCAAGGCGGGCGAGATGCTGGACGGCGAAGGCGGTTTCTGCGTCTGGGGCAAGCAGACCCCGGCCAGCATGTCTCTGAAGGAAGGGTATTTGCCGCTCGGGCTGGCGCACAACGTCAAGCTCAAGACGGACATCAAGGAAGGACAGCGCATCAAGTGGTCGGATGTCGCCTACGACACGGCCGACGATGCGGTGCGCGTCCGGAAAGAGATGGAGGCCGTGTTCGGCCGGCCGAATACCTGACGGGAGGCTCGTGTGATGGTCGAGAAATTCGCCAGATCCTGCCTCGCTTGCGAGAGCGAATTTCTCGATCTGAATCACACGAGCAAATTTATGGTTCTAGTGCCCCTTTTGATTCCGAAGTTCGCTCCGGGGCCTGGCATCGAGCTTGGGCGAACTTCGGAATCGGGGCACTAGGTCATGTCCAAGACCAACGCAGCCAAGGATCGCGTCGCATTGGTGACAGGCGGCGCCTCGGGGATCGGCCTGGCGACGTGCGAGTTGCTTCTCTCCAAAGGCTGGAAAGTGGCGCTGCTCGATCGTGACGAAACGGCGCTGAAGGCGGCGCGCGCCAAGCATGAGAAGAGCAAGGCCGTGCGCATCGCCGCGCTCGACGTGACGGACGAGAAGGCGGTGGACCGGGCGGTGGCCGAGACCGTGGAGGCATTTGGCGGCATCAATGGGGTCGTCAACTCCGCGGGCATTGCCGCCGACAAGCATGTGTTCGATACGCCGCCGGACCTGTTCCGCAAGATCCTCGATGTCAACGTCGTCGGCACGTTCCTGGTCGGGCGGGCTGCGGCGCGCATCATGATGGATGCCGGAGGCGGGGCGATCGTCAATATCGCGTCGATCTCGGGCTTGCGCGGCTCCAAGGGCCGCTCGGCGTACGGCGCGTCGAAAGGCGCGGTCGTGACGCTGACGCAGGTGATGGCCAACGACCTGGCGCCGTTCGGCATCCGCGTGAATGCGGTGGCGCCGGGGCCGGTCGAGACGCCCATGGTGCAGGCGATCCATACGGACGCGGACCGCGAGCTGTATCACCGCTACATTCCGATGAAGCGCTACGGCACGCCGCCGGAGCTGGCGAGCGTCATCCATTTCCTGTTGGACGAGACGCAGTCGAGCTACGTGACGGGAGAGATCGTGGCGGCCGATGGCGGCTATCGCGGCGCCGGCATCATTGTCAGGGATTGAGGTGATGATGTTCGAGTCGATGGAGCTGGGGAGCTTTCTGCTGTTCCTGTCCCTGGCGTCCCTGATCGCCATTTCTCCCGGCCCCGGGATTCTCTACGTCATGGCGCGCACGCTCGCGGGCGGGCGTGGCGAAGGCATTGCTTCGAGCGTTGGCACGGGTGTGGGCGGCATGGCACACGTCGTTGCCGGTGCATTCGGCGTTTCCGCCCTCGTGATGGCGAGCGCGCAAGCTTTCACGCTGCTCAAGATGACCGGTGCGGTCTATTTGATCTGGCTCGGCATCAGGACGGTGCGGCAGGCACGTGTGGCCGTTGCCCTTGGCGACGTCACGCCTGCCGGCAGCCGCAAGGCCTTCCGCGACGGCGTCGTCGTCGAGGTGTTCAATCCCAAGACGGCGGCGTTCTTCCTGGCGTTCATTCCTCAGTTCGTCGATCCGGATCGTGGCGCCGTGGCGCTGCAGTTCATCGTGCTCGGGTGCATTTCGGTCGTGCTGAATACGCTCGCCGATGTCGTGGTCGCCTATGGCGCCGCGGCGGTCCGCAACGGCATCGTGAGCCGGCCGCACCTGTTGCGGCGCCTGCGCGAGGGCTCGGGCGTGCTCCTTTGCGGGCTCGGATTTTCGCTGGCGTGGGCCAGGCGGCCGGCCTGAGGCAAATCGGGTCTGGAGATCGAGGGAGGTTCAGGCATGTCGCGCGTCACGAAGATCGAGCCGATCGCGCTGCGCATCCCGTTTTCGGACAGCAGCGCGGGAACCGGTATCATGCCGCAGCGCTGGACCCACTTCGACATGCTGCTCGTGCGCGTCGAGACGGATGATGGCCTGATCGGTTGGGGCGATTGCTTCTCCTATTTCTGCGCAACGGCGGTGCGGGCCGCGCTCAACGACATGGTGGCGCCGCTCGTCATCGGGCGGGAGATCGCCGACATCCCGGCGTTGAACCGCGAGATCCAGCACAAGCTGCACCTGCCGGGGCGCTATGGCATCACCATCTTCGCGCTGTCCGGCGTGGATATCGCGCTGTGGGACATCGCGGCCAAGCGCAAGGGCGTATCGCTGGCGGAGTTGCTGGGCGGTCGCCATCGCGAGACTGTGCCGGCCTATGCGAGCCTCGTGCGCTACGGCGTGCCGAGCCTGGTCGAGAAATTCGCCGCGCAGGCGGTTGGCGAAGGCTTCGAGGACGTGAAGCTGCATGAGATCGCGCTCGACTGCATCGAGGCCGGGCGCAAGGGCGTCGGTCCCAAGGTGCGCATGACGACGGACGTGAATTGCAACTGGTCGCTGGACGAGGCGGAGCGGATGCTGCCCGAGATGAAGCGGCTGAATCTGTTCTGGGTCGAGGAGCCGGTGTTTCCGCCCGACCACGCCAAGACCTTGAAGGCGCTCGGGCGCTTCGGCGTGTCGCTCTCGACGGGCGAGAACGCATGCACATCCGTGCCGTTCGAGGACACCGTGCCTGCCGTCACATATGCACAGCCGAGCGTGACGAAGGTGGGCGGTGTCACGGAGTTCCTGAAGGTGTGCGATCTCGCCAAGGCGGCCGGCAAGACGCCGATGCCGCACTCGCCCTACTTCGGGCCGGGATATTGGGCGACCTTGCAGCTTGCGGCCAACCGGCCGGAGGTGGGACTGTTCGAGTATTATTATGTGAAGCCGGACGCCTACGTCTCGCAATCGATCCCGTTGCCGAAGAACGGGAAGATTGCCATTCCAAAAGCACCGGGCATCGGGTTCGAGCCGGATATGTCCGTGCTCGACAAATACAGAGTCGCATGAAGCGGCCATCGCAAGTCCACCGGGAGGAATCGAGCCGTGCCAGTTGCCAAAATCGTTCTCGATAGTGTGACCCATCTGCTGCCGGAGCATCGTGGCGCGGCGGCGCTATGTGCGTCGCATGGCGGGCGTTATGCTGGCTACTTCGCCGCGGCCAAGGGCGTGAGCGCGGTGATACTCAACGATGCCGGCATCGGCCGCGAGCAGGCGGGCCTCGGCGGTATCCGCATGCTGGAAGACCTTGGCGTTCCGGCTGCAGCAGTGTCGGGCAAGACGGCGCGCATCGGCGATGGCAAGGACAATCTCGCCCGCGGCCTCCTGTCGTTCGTCAACGCGCCCGCGAGCAAACTTGGGCTGTCTGTCGGGATGAAATGCGCAGACGCGCTGGACAAGCTGGCGGCAGCGTCGCTCGAGCCCGCACCGGCGCCGCCCAAGGAGGACGAGCACCGGTTCGAGGTGGCGGATGCGGGCCGCGCGGGCGTCAAAGTCATTGTCATGGATTCGATCTCGCTGGTGCAGCCGGAAGATGCCGGACACGTCATCGTCGCGGCCTCGCACGGCGCCTGTCCGGGCGGTAAGCCGGAGATGGCGGTGAAGTATCCGGTGTTTGCGGCCGTCACCAACGACGCTGATCGCGGCATCGACGATGCGGGAGTGTCCAGGCTGCCGGCCATGAACCAGCGTGGCATCGCGGGTGCCTGCCTCTCGGCGTTTTCGGCGCGCATCGGCGACGGCCGGTCGATGTACGAGGACGGATACGTGTCCGCATTGAACGAGGTTGCGGAAAAATACGGCGGCAGGATCGGTCAGAGCTGCCGCCAATTCGTTGAAGCCATGGTCGCTGCGCGCGCAAAGGAACCTGCACGATGAACCAACCTGTTTCCAATTCCACGCGGCGCATGACCGGCGGGCAGGCCTTGGCCGAGATGCTGAAGCTGTCGAACGTCGGGCCGATGTTCGGCATGGGCGGCTTTCAGTTGCTGCCGTTCTACGAGGCGTGCCGCGCGCTGAACCTCAAGCATTACCTGATCAACGACGAGCGTTGCGGCGCGTTCGCAGCCGACGCCTATGCCAAGGTGACGAACAGGCCGGGCGTGGCTGATGGCACGCTGGGGCCGGGCGCCACCAATCTCGTGACGGGCCTCGTCGAGAGCCTGAACGCCGGCATCCCGATGATCGTGGTGACGGGCGATGCCAACCGCGAGCACGCCTGGAAGAACATGACGCAGGAGGCCAAGCAGCTCGAGGTGCTGCGGCCGGTGGTCAAGGAGGTGATCCGCGTCGAGGTGATCAAGCGCTTGCCGGAGCATGTGCGGCGCGCCTTTGCCGTGGCGACGAGCGGCCGGCCGGGCCCGGTGCTGATCGACGTGCCGGAGGATGTGGCGCACGGCGAGCATGATTTCGACGCCAGCGATTTCTGGGTCGATCCCGGCACGCTGAAAGCGCAGGCGCGGCGGACGCGCCCCGATGCGGCAGATGTAACGAGCGCGGCGGCGCTGATTGCCAAGGCCGAGCGGCCGCTGATCCTGGCCGGTGGCGGCATTCACATCTCGGAGGCCTATGGCGCGCTGCTGGCCATGGCCGAGGCCTACAACATCCCGGTCGCGCACACGATGTCGGGCAAGGGCGCGATCGCCTGCACGCATCCGCTGTCGGCGGGACTGTTCGGCCGCTATGACCGGATCGCCAACGCACTGATCGCGGCGTCCGACTGCCTGATCGTGGTCGGGTGCAAGCTGGGCGAGATCGCCACCAAGCGGTTCGCCCTGATCCCGCCCGGCAAGCCCATCATCCATATCGAGATCGAGCCGACCGAGATCGGCCGCACCACGCGCACCGACGTCGCGCTGGCCGGTGATGCGAGGCTGACGCTGGAGGCGCTCGCGGCGGAGATCGGCGACGGCAAGGCGGCGGCGCGCCGCCGCGCCGAGTATGTGGCCGAGATTCCCAAGCGCATGGCCGAGTGGCGTGCAGGTGCCGCCGACAGACTGGAGTCGCGCGAGACGCCGATCAACGTCGGCCGCCTCATGGGCGAGTTGAACAAAATCATGCCGGCGGACGGCATCGTCGTTGCGGACGGCGGTTTCGCGGCCCATTGGGGCGGGCTGATGTTCGACACCAAGCTCGCCGGCCGGCATTTCCTGCCTGACCGGGGCTTTGCCTCCATCGGCTACGGCGTGCCGGGCGGCATCGGCGCGCAGATCGGTGCCGGGCCGAAGCGGCGGGTGGTCAGCCTGACCGGTGACGGCGGGTTCAACATGAGCCTCGGCGAATTGGAGACGGCGCGCCGCGTCGGCGCCAACTTCGTCGCGGTTGTCTTCAACAACGCCGCGTCGGGCTACGTGAAGGCGTTGCAGCATGCCGTATACGGCAAGGGCAACTATCAGTCCTCTGACCTGGTCGAGATGGATTATTCGGCCATTGCCAAGGGCTTCGGTTGCCATGGTATCCGCGTGTCGGACCCGGAAAAGCTTGCCGGTGCCCTGCGCGAGGGGCTGGAGAACACCTCGACGCCTACCGTCATTGACGCCGTCGTCACCCGTGATCCGGCCAAAATGCTGCCTGCTGCCGACAATCGGACACTGAAAGTTCAAAAAGGCGATCGTCCAGTGTAACGTGTGAAACGTTACAACAGCGGAGGCGGCCGCGAGGTCGTCCCTGCCCGGAGGAAATGCGCGGGAATCCGCGTCTCGAGGAGGACGATGAGATAATGAGGCTTTTCAAGCTCGTGCCGGCAATGGCGCTGGCATTCTGCGTGGCCGCTGCCCCGGCAGCCCGGGCCGAGGTCAGCGAGGTGCTGCTCGGGGCACAGATCGGGGCGGTCTATCTGCCGGCCATGGTCATGGAGAGCCAGAAGCTGGTGGAGAAGCACCTGGAGGCTGCGGGAATGGGCAGCGTCAAGGTGACGTGGAGCCGGCTCGGGACGGCTGCGGCCGTCAACGACGCGACGTTGTCGGGCTCGCTACATTTCTCCTGCCAGGGCGTGCCGTCGACGGCGATCATCTGGGATAGAACGAAATCCACCATCGGCGTGAAAGGCGTCTATGCGGTCGCCAGCAACAACATCTGGCTCAACACGCGCAACCCCAACATCAAGTCGATCAAGGACTATACGGACAAGGATCGCATCGCCATCCCGGGCCTGAAAGTCTCCGCGCAGGCGCTGTCTTTGCACCGGCTCGTCGCCACGACGTGGGGTCCGGAGAACTATACCAAGCTCGATCATATCATCGTGTCGCTGCCGCATCCCGATGCGTTGGCGGCGGTTCTGAACCCGGTGTCGGAGATTCAAACGCACTTCGCCACATCACCGTTCAGCGAGATCGAGCTCAAGGCCGGCCTGAGGACGATCGCCACGACGTTCGACATCTGGGGCGGGCCGACGACCGGCGTGAACATCGTGTCGAGCGAGAAATTCCGCAACGAGAATCCGAAGGTTTATGGCGCCGTCGTGAAGGCCTTTGCCGAGGCGCAGGAGTGGATCAACGGCGACAAACCCCGCGCTGCAGGTCACTACCTCGACCTTTCTAAAGAGAAAAGGCTGACCGTCGACGAGCTCGTTGCCGGCATGAACAGCAAGGACATGGACTATACGCTGGTGCCGGCCAACGTCGGCAAGATGCTGGAGTTCATGCATCACGTCGGGCTGATCAAGACCAAGGCCGCGTCCTGGAAGGATCTCTACCTGCCCGAGGCGCACGGACTGCCGGGAAGCTGAGCAAGACCATCCGTCAAAAACGTCGAACACCAAAAAATGGGAGGAACGAAAATGAGAAGCACACGATTTTTCGCCGCTGCGGCAGTCATGGTGTCCGTGGCTGCCGCGCCATCAGCCCGGGCTGAGGTTAGCGAAGTCGTGCTCGGCCAGCAGTTCGGCGCCGTCTACCTGACTATGATGGCGATGCAGAACGAGAAGATGGTCGAGAAGCAGCTCGCGGCGGCCGGCATGGGTGATGTCGCCGTCAAATGGGCGCGGCTCGGCGGTCCGGCGGCGCTCAATGACGCCTTCATCTCGGGCAGCCTGCACTTCGCGACGCAAGGTGCTCCGTCGATGACCGTCCTTTGGGACCGGACCAAGGGGACCATCGGCTTCAAGGCGGTCGCTTCCGCCGCTAACAACAACATCTGGCTGCACACCAAGGATCCGAGCATCAAGACGCTCAAGGACTTCACGGAGAAGCATCGCATTGCCATTCCGTCGCTGAAGGTGTCGACGCAGGCTTTCATGCTTCACGTCGCGGCCGATAAGGAATTCGGCAAGTACACCGCACTTGATCACGTCACGGTGGCGCTGCCGCATCCAGAGGCCCTCGCTGCCGTGCTCAATCAGCAAGGCGAGATCACCGCACACTTCGCAACTTCGCCGTTTCATGAGAAGGAAGCGAAGGCCGGGTTGCCCGTCGTGACGACGGCCTACGACATCATGGGTGGTGTCACGACCGGCCTGACATTCACGTCCACCGAGAAGTTCCGGAGCGAGAATCCGAAAGTATTTGCGGCTGTGCTCAAGGCCTACGATGACGCCATCGCTTGGGTCAACGCCGACAAGCTGCGTGCCGCGCGTCTCTACATCGAGATGACGAAGGACAAGAATCTCGATGAGGCGGAGCTTGCCGCGCTGATGGAAACGAAGGACCTGGAGTTCACCAAGGTCCCAAGCAACGTCGGCAAGATGGTCGAATTCATGCATCGCGTCGGGTTGATCAAGAACAAGGCCGAGTCGTGGAAGGACTTGTTCTTCCCCGAGGCGCACGGCCTTCCGGGAAGCTGATACGCCTGCGTGATGGAATGAACCCTATGAGACTCGTGAAACACTGTCTCGCCGCGCTGGCGCTGGCGGCGGGACTGATTGTGCCGGCACGTGCCGAGATCGCCCAGGTCAATATCGGCCAGCAGTTCGGCGCATTCTATGTGCCTCTCATGGCCATGGAGCATCTGAAGCTGATCGAGAAGCATCTGGCGGCGCAGGAGCTGCCGGATACGAAAGTGCAATGGACCAAGGTGGCAGGACCGGCGGCGCTGACCGACGCTCTTCTTGCCGGAAACACGCACTTTGCCGCGCAGGGCATTCCCTCGCTGGCCCTGCTCTGGGACCGGACGCAGGGCGGCATCGGCGTGAAGGGCGTCGGCGCCATCTGTGACGGCAACTTGTGGCTCAACACGCGCCGCAAGGAGATCAAATCGATCAGTGATTTCACGGACAAGGATCGCATCGCCGTTCCATCCTTGAAGATTTCGGGGGCTGCGATCTATCTGCAAATGCAGGCCGAGAAGGTGTGGGGCGTCGGGCAGCATGCCAGGCTCGATCATCTGGTCGTGGCGATGTCGCATCCAGACGCCGTCGCGGCCCTGCTCAATCCCGTGCATGAGGTCAACGCCCATTTCGCCACCGTTCCGTTCCACGACGTGGAGGTGAAGGCCGGCATGACCACGGTGCTGACGGCCTACGATGTCGTTGGCGGGCAGGCGACCACGCTCGCATTCACGGCAGCCGAGAAGTTTCGCACCGAAAATCCCAAGACGTTTGCCGCTGTCGCTGCAGCCTACGAGGAGGCAGTGGCGTGGGTGAACGCCGACAAGCGGCGCGCCGTGCAGATGTACATGGGCATGGCCAACGAAAGGAAGCTGACCGAGGATGATGTCTACGCCTTGGTGACGGCGCCCGATTTCGAGTGGAGCCGGACGCCGAGGAAATCCGGAGATACGGCTGCATTCATGCATCGCATCGGCTTGCTGAAGAGCAAGCCGTCATCCTGGAAGGACCTGTTCTTCCCGGAGGTTCATGGACTGCCGGGGAGCTGAATGTGGAAGTCGCTGCGACCGGTTCGCAGCACGCGATACTGGAGTGATGGGAGGAATTGAATGAAAGCCCTGCGAACCCTGTCGGCACTGGTTGCCAGCGCGGCGATGAGTGCCGCGATGGCCGTGCCTGCCGCACGTGCCGAGGTGACCGAGATCAATCTCGCGCAGCAGTTCGGCGCGATCTTCATCCCGCTGATGGCGATGGAGAACGCAAAGCTCATCGAGAAGGAGGCAGCCGCACGCGGCATGCCGAACTTCAAGGTCAACTGGACGAAGATGGCCGGGCCGTCGGTGATGGTCGACGCCATCATCTCGGGCAACCTGCACTTCTCGGCCCAGGGCGTGCCGTCCATGACCCTGCTCTGGGATCGCACCAAGGGCAGCGTTGCGCTCAAGGGCGTGTCGGCGATCACCAACACCGACATCTTCCTCAACACGCGCAACGAGAACATCAAGTCGATCCGCGACTTCACGGAGAAGGATCGCATCGCGCTGCCGTCAGTGAAAGTGTCGACGCAGGCGCTGTTCCTGCAGATCGCCGCAGAGAAGGAGTGGGGCCCCGGCCAGCACACCAAGCTCGATCATTTGACGGTGGGCCTGGCGCATCCCGATGCGCTGGTGGCCGTGCTCAATCCGTCGGGTGAGATCACGGCGCACTTCGCCACCTCGCCGTTCCATGAGGCGGAGATGAAGGCCGGCCTCAAGACAGTGACGACCGGCTACAAGATCATGGGTGGGGAGGTCTCCAACCTCGTGTTCGTGACGACGGAGAAGTTCCGTGGCGAGAACCCGAAGGTCTATGAGGCGGTGGTTGCGGCTCTCAACAGCGCCATCGACTGGACCAACGCCGACAAACGGCGTGCGGCCAAGCTTTACATGGAGATGACCAAGGAGAGGAAGCTCACCGAGGACGACATCGTCGAGATCATCTCGGTTCCGGGCTTCGATTTCACCAGGGTGCCCAAGAAGACGTTCGATTTTGCCACGTTCATGCATCGCATCGGCTCCTTGAAGAACAAGCCGGAGACGTGGAAGGATCTGTACTTCCCCGAGGCCCACGGGCTTCCCGGTAGCTGAAGGCAGGAGGCACAAATGCTGAGGCTCGGGTGCGGCTCTGGCTTCTCCTCCGACCGGCTTGAGCCGGCCATCGATCTGGCGAGCAAGGGCAGGCTCGACTACCTCGTGTTCGAGACCATCGGCGAGCGCACGCTTGCCTTTGGCCATCGCGACCGCAAGCTCGATCCGAGGAAGGGCTATAATCCGCAGCTCGCCGCACGGCTGCGGGGCGTGCTCGCCCAGTGCAAGGCCAACGGCACGCGCATCGTCACGAACATGGGCGTGGCCAACGTGGCGGCAGCAGCCGAGGTTGTTGTCGAGGTGGCGCGCGAGCTCGGTCTCAAGGGGCTGAAGGTCGCGGCCATCGAGGGCGACGATGTCGGCCACCTCATGGGGCCGGACACGACCCTGTTCGACAATCATGACCGCAAGATCTCCGAGGTCGGCCTGCCGGTGGTGGGCGCCAACGTATATCTCGGTATCGATGCCATCCTGCCGGGGCTGGAGGCCGAGGCCGACGTGGTGATCACCGGCCGCGTCGCCGACCCGTCGCTGTTCCTGACGCCGCTCGTGCATCACTACGGCTGGGCGCAGGATGACTGGACTTTGATGGGCCAGGGCACCGTTGTCGGCCACCTGATGGAATGCGGCATGCAGATCACGGGCGGCTACTTTGCCGATCCAGGCAAGAAGGACGTGCCGCGCCTGGCCGACTGCGGCTACCCGATCGCCGAGGTCGATGCGGACGGCCGTTGCGTCATCACCAAGCTCGAGGATGCGGGCGGCATGGTGACGGCTCGCACGGTCAAGGAGCAGTTGATGTATGAGGTGCACGACCCCGCGTCTTATCTGACGCCGGACGTGACGGCCGATTTCTCGCGCGTACGTGTTGCGGAAGCGGGGCGTGATCGTGTGGAGGTGCGCAATGCCGGCGGGAGCGCGCGGCCCGAGCGGTTGAAAGTCACGGTCGGGTTCGATGGCGGCTACTTCGCGGAGGGTGGCGTGAGCTACGCCGGCCCCAATGCGACGGCGCGCGGCAAGCTCGCCGCCGACGTGCTGGCCGAGCGACTCGGGCGGCATCCGGCCATCGCCAAGTCCATGCGCATCGACCTGATCGGCATCAACTCGCTGCACGCGACGGCGCGGGCGCCGGATGCCGAGAGCGAGGACGTGCGGGTGCGCGTCGCCATGCGCTCAGCCGACAGGTCCGCCTGCGAGACGATGCTGTGGGAGGTGGAGTCGCTGTTGTGCTGCGGTCCGGCGGCCGGTGGCGGTTATCGCGGACAGATCACGCCGAGCGTCGTGACGCACTCTGCATTGATCGATCGCGGTGCCGTCAGTCCGACGGTATGGGTGCTGACCGCATGACCCGCAAGATCAAGCTGCACGAGATTGCGCACGCGCGCGCCGGCGATAAAGGCAATACGTCCAACATATCGGTCTGGGTCTATGATCCCGGCGACTACGGGCTCGTTAAGGAACAGCTCACGGCAGAGCGAATCAAAGCCGAGTTCCCGAAACTCGTGACCGGCCCTGTCAAACGCTACGAGCTCGACGAGCTGCACGGGCTGAACTTCGTCATGGCGGACGCGCTTGAAGGCGGCGTCAATACGTCTCTGGGGCTGGACAGCCATGGAAAATCATGGAGTTTTCTCATCCTCGGGCTCAGTATCGAAGTGCCCGAGAACAGGCGTGCCTGACGTGCAATAGGCCTGGGTCATATTCGCGGCGTATTGCCGGGGCAAAAAGACTGCGGCATCCGTGTGATTCCGAGAGGTGGTGTCTTGGCTCGACCATCGGGCAATCGAGCGTTTCGGGGCGCATTGGCGGGCATCTGCCTGGCGCTTGCGTTCGCAGTGCCCGCACGCGCGGAGACGGCGCTCGACTGCTTCAGCGAGAACCGTGACCTGTGGATTCCGGGATGCACGGCGCTGATCGAGCGCCAGGGCCTGGAGCCGGAGCAACTGGCGCAGGCCTACTCGATGCGCGCGCTGGGGTTCTCGCTCAAGGGGCAGTACGACCGCGCCATCGCCGATTACGACCAGGCTATCATCATCAATCCGGACTTTGCGGTGGCGCTCAACAACCGCGCCTGGGCCTACTTCCGGTCGGGACGCGGGCCGAACGGTCTCGCCGACGTCGAGAAGTCCCTGCGCCTCAATCCGCTGAGCGAGCACACGTGGGATACGCGTGCGCACATCCGTCAGGTAATGGGCAATTTTTCCGGCGCCTTCGAAGACTACGAGAAAGCCGTGCAGATCGGCGGCGAGCGCATGATCAAGCTGTATCAATGCGGTCTGACCGAGCAGGGCCTGTACAAGGGCCCGACCAACGGCATCTACACGCGCGAGACGCGCGCTGCACTGCAGACGTGCGCGAAGAAGAAGACCTGTGATCCGCTGCCGTCCGACGAGCAGTGCCACGCCGCAACATCGTAATCGGACTTTGGCCTAGCCGCCGCTGCCGGCCTGTGGTGTCATGCTGCTATCTCCAACGAGAGAGCGCACCATGGCCGCCACGACCGAGACCATCAAGCAGACCCTCGATACGATCGAACGCAAGAACGGCACGCTGAATGCCTTTGTGAAGGTGTCGCGCGCGAGTGCGCTCGCTGAAGCGGAACGGTCCAGCGGCGACGGCCTGCTGCAGGGTGTGCCCATCGCCGTCAAGGACATCATCGATGTCGCCGGCGAGGTCACGGGCTGCGGGTCGCTGACCCGCAAGGGCGCCGCACCGGCAACACGCGACGCGCCAGTCGTCGCCAAGCTGCGCAAGGCCGGCGCGATCATCGTCGGCAAGACGCATACTGTGGAATATGCGCTTGGCGGCTACGGCACCAACGTCACGGTCGGCACGCCGCGAAATCCCTGGGATGCCGCGGTCCATCGTGTGCCCGGCGGCTCCTCGAGCGGATCGGGTGTCGCCGTTGGCGCCGGACTGGTGCCGGGCGCATTGGGCACGGATACGGGAGGCTCGGTGCGCATTCCGGCGGCCCTGTGCGGATGCGTCGGCCTCAAGACGTCCATTGGCCTCGTCAGCCGCGCTGGCGTCGCACCGCTGTCGACGAGGCTCGATACGGTCGGGCCGTTGGCCAAGGATGTGCGCACGGCTGCCTTGATGCTTGCCGCCATCATGGGACGCGATCCCGACGATCCCTCGACCGATCACGACCGTCACCTGCAGCCTGCCGCTGTTCTCGATCGGCTGGATAGCGGCATCCGCGGCCTGCGCATCGGCAGGTTAGGCGCCGCCGATTTGCCTTTGGCGTCGGAGGAGGTCAGCCTCGACTACGAAGCCGCGCTGAAGCATTTGCTCGACGCGGGCGCCAGCATCGATGCAGCCAAGCTCCCCGAGCGGCTCGATGACTACCTCGGGCGGGTCGGCATGATCTCGTCGACGGAAGGCTACGGCTTCTACAAGCACTTCGTGGAGGACTCGAACTCCGGCTTGGCCGAGCCCATTCGCCGGCGCATGCTCGCCGGCAAGGGCGTGACGCCGGGACAAATGGAAGAACTGGATGCCCGGCGGCAGAAGGACATGGACGTCGCACAGTCCATTTTCGACGGCTTCGATGCCATCGCGCTGCCGACCATGCCGATCCCGGCCATGCCTCTCTCCGAGGTGGACGAGGACAAGACGCCCTATCCGGCGCACACGCGCTGGGTGAACTACCTCGGGCTGGCCGCCCTTGCCGTGCCGACGTCGCTGACCAAAGGCGGTCTGCCGTTGAGCCTGCAGATCGTCGTGCGCCGGTTCGACGATCCGCTGGCCTTGCGCATCGGGCAGACCTTCGAGGCGGCACGCGGACCGTTCCCAAAGCCGCCTGCCTGAGCGGTTTCGGCGCGTAACCTTGTTCTGTGGCAACTTGTCGTTTCGGGTTGCCACGCGCGAACCCCGAGGCTACGTGACCTGCAGTCATCGGCGGCTGAGGCGTGATGTCATGATCGCAAAGAGCTTGGGTGCGGCGGTAGCGGTGCTCCTAATGGGTACCTCCGTCCTGGCGCAGGAGACCAGGTCCGGCGACGTCACCGTGGTGACGCCGTGGGCGCGGGCCACGCCGGGCGGCGCCAAAGTCGGCGGCGCCTATCTCGAATTGAAAGCGGCTGCCGGTGCCGGCGACAAGCTTGTGTCCGCCAGCAGCCCCGCGGCAGGCAGCGTGGAAATTCACGAGCATGCGCACGAGGGTGGCGTCATGAAGATGCGGCGCATCGATGGCCTCGCGGTGCCGGGCGGTGGGACAGTGACGCTGAAGCCGGGCGGTTATCACCTGATGCTCATGGACCTGAAGCAGCCGCTGAAGCAGGGCGATACGGTGAAGCTGGACCTCGTCTTCGAGAAGGCGGGCAAGGTGGCGGTCGAGGCCAAGATCGCGCCCATCGGCGCCGCGTCTCCGGATGGCGCCAAGAGCCAGGCCCCCAAGGGCGGCGGCGGCCACAAGCACCACTGAGAGCCTGCTGCGCTTGGGCTGTTGCCTCGCCGATCTTGAATTATAGTCTCCCCCAAACATGCGGCGCCTGAGGCGCGCACATTGGGAGGAGCGGAATGCCCTATCCGCGCATTTACAATGCCGCAACCGACATGGTGGACCGGCACGGGCCCGAGGGACGGGCCGCCAAGCCGGCCTTCATCGATGCATCGGGCGCGCTGACCTACGGCGATCTCGCGGCACGCTGCAACCAGATGGGCAACATGCTCACGGCCTTCGGCATCGCCCGCGAGGCACGGGTCGCGGTGCTGATGCTGGATACCACAGACTATCCCGTCGTGTTCTGGGGGGCGATCAAGGCTGGCGTGGTGCCGGTGCTGCTCAACACGCTGCTCAACAGCGACCAGTATGCTCACATGCTGGCCGATTGCCGGGCCAAGGCCCTGTTCGTCTCGGCGCCGCTGTTGCCCGTCGTACAACCGATCCTCGGCAAGCTGCCGTCCCTTACGCATGTGTTCGTGTCGGGCGGCCCGGCGCCCGCGTTCGCGCTGGATCTGGCGGGTGAGCTGGCCGCGCAGCCCGCAACGTTCACCGCCGCCGAGACGTCGTGCGACGAGACGGCCTTCTGGCTCTATTCGTCGGGCTCGACGGGGTCGCCGAAAGGCACGCGACACGTGCACACGAGTTTGATGGAAACGGCACGGCTCTATGGCCAGGGCGTGCTCGGCATTCGCGAGGATGACGTGTGCTACTCGGCGGCCAAGCTGTTCTTTGCCTACGGGCTCGGCAACGCCATGAGCTTTCCAATGTCGGTCGGCGCCACGACCGTGTTGCTGAGCGAGCGGCCGACCCCCGAGAGCGTCTTGCGCACGTTGAAAGCGCACCAGGCGACACTGTTCTTCGGTGTGCCGACACTCTATGCAGCGATGCTCGCTTCGGCGGAGTCAAAGCCGGAGAACGGTTCGGCACGGTTGCGCATGTGCGTGTCGGCGGGCGAGGCTTTGCCCGCGGAAGTCGGCAACGCCTGGAAGGCTCGGTTCGGCGTCGACATCCTCGATGGCGTGGGCTCGACCGAGATGCTGCACATCTACGTCTCGAACCGTCCCGGCGACATCCGCTACGGCGCCACCGGCAAACCCGTGGGTGGCTATGAGATCCGCCTCCTCGATGAGACGGGCGCGGCAGTCGCCGATGGTGAGGTAGGCGAGATGGTCGTGCGCGGTCCTTCGGCATCGGAGGGCTACTGGAACCAGCGCGAGAAAAGCCGGCGCACGTTTGAAGGCGAGTGGACGCGATCGGGCGACAAGTATGTGCGCGACGCAGACGGGTACTACACCTACCAGGGCCGCACGGACGACATGTTCAAGGTTTCCGGCATCTGGGTGTCGCCGTTTGAGGTCGAGAGCGCGCTCGTAACGCACGAGTCGGTGCTCGAGGCCGCGGTGGTGCCGCACGAGGATGCCGACGGCCTGCTCAAGCCAAAGGCATTCGTGGTGCTGAAGCCGGGAAAATCGGTGGGAACGGATTTGGGGCCGGCGCTGCAGGAGCATGTGAAGGCGAAGGCGGGGCCGTGGAAATATCCGCGCTGGATCGAATTTGCGGAGACCCTGCCCAAGACGGCCACTGGCAAGATCCAGCGCTTCAAGCTGCGCGGGTAGCAGACGCACATGTAGCTGAATGCCGTCGGATTGCGCGCGCTTCCCTTTGATGGAACGCGTGCGCCGCACCCACGGATGTCATGCTTGGATCCGAGGATGACCCGGAGCGATCGTATGAGCTGTGCACTACGGCTGAATCAAGCCGCGCCATCTCCACCGATGTCATCCCGGGGCTTGCTTGCCCTCGGACTTGTTCCGAGGGTCCCCGGGACCCATCGATCCGCGAGTCCGGACGCTGAATTGTGCTGGACTGCTCACACACTCCCGCGCCTTCGCGGCTCGCTGCGCGATGGGTCCCGGCAATAAATGCCGGGATGACACTGAGTGTGTGGATGCCTCGGCGTCCCCCTCCCCTATGTCGGCTTGCCCACCATGGTCACCGCGCCGCCGACAGCAGTACGGCCGCCGTCGATGACGTACTGTGCCCCCGTGATGCTGCTGGCGTAGTCGGACGACAGGAACAGCACGGTGTTGGCGATTTCCTCCGGCGACGCATAGCGGCCGAGCGGGATGGCCGTGCTGTAGCGCTTGCCGACGCCGGCAGGATCGGACGGGCTGATCTGGGATTCGATCGAGTGAATCATGCGCGTGTCCACGGGCCCGGGGCAGATCGCGTTGACGCGGATGCCGTAAGGACCGTTCTCGCCGGCCGCCGCCTTGGTGATGCCGACCACGGCGTGCTTGGAGGCCACGTACGCAGGCATGTTGGGAGAGGCGACGAGGCCCGCGATCGAGGCCGTGTTGACGACGCTGCCGGACTTCTGAGCGATCATCACAGGCAGGACGTGGCGCAGGCCCAGGAACACGCCTTTGACGTTGACGCTGATGATCTGGTCGAACATGTCCTCGTCGTATTCAGCCGTCGGCGCGACCTTGCCCTCGATGCCGGCGTTGTTGAAGAAGCAGTTGATTGAGCCGTACTTGTCCAGGGCCGCTTTGACGTAAGCCTGGACCTCGGCGGATTTGGTGACATCGGCGGTCACGGCGAACGCATCGCCGCCCTGCTGCTTGATGGTGCCGGCCGTGCGCTCTGCGCCGTCGGCATCGCGATCGACGATGACGACCCGGGCATTGTGGGTCGCGAACGCGAGCGCCGTAGCGCGGCCGATGCCGTTGGCCGCTCCCGTGATCAGAGCCACCTTGCCTTTGAAGTCCATGCGTTTTCTCCGTTCGTTTTTCGTTCGTTGGGGCTGCGGTGCGGCCTAGCTGCAACGGTGGACGCAGACTCAGGTCCCGGTCAACCCCGCCGGGCTCGAAAGAGCGTCTTGATTTGGCTACGGTCTTTCGCCAAAGGAAGGCGACGTGTGGAGGGGAGTACGAGCGTATGCCGCGCCTAGGCCGTCCGGCCGCTGAGTTACGGCCGGAATATGACGCGGTGGTCGTCGGTTCGGGCTATGGCGGTGGCACCGCAGCCTCGCGGCTCGCGCGCATGGGCCTCAAAGTGGCGGTGCTGGAGCGCGGGCGCGAGCATCTGCCCGGCGAATTTCCGACCAATCCCCTGGCCGCACAGCGCGAGACGCAGGTCACCGCCGCCGGCAAGCGCGTCGGCTCGGCAACGGCGTTGTTCGACTTGCGGTTGGGATCGGACGTGCACGTCATGCTGGGCTGCGGGCTCGGCGGCACGTCTCTCATCAACGCCAACGTTTGCCTGACGCCCGATTTGCTGGCGTTCGAGGATGACGCCTGGCCGGTGGCGATCCGCTCCGATCACTGGCTCAACGTCGGGTTCCACCGTGCACGCGAAATGCTGGCGCCGCTGACGCTGCCGGCGGAGTTCAATCCGCTGAAGCTGCAGGCCTTGGAGAAGGCGGCGAAGGCGTTCGGCAAGGATGCCGAGCGCGTGCCGCTGCACATCACGTTCAAGGACGGCGTGAACGCAGCCGGCGTGCAGCAGCCGGCCTGTACGCACTGCGGCGATTGCATGGGCGGCTGCAACGTCGGCGCCAAGACGACAGTGCATTCGACCTACCTGGCTGACGCCGCGAACCATGGTGCCGAGCTGTTCACCGAAGTGCGCGTACGCTCCGTCGAGCCGATGGGAGACGGGCGCTGGCGCGTGGTCTACGTGCGCGAGGACGATGAGACACGTACGGTGCCCGTGCGCCTGACGACGGCGCGGCTCGTGGTGCTGGCAGCGGGAACGCTGGGCTCGAGCGAGATCCTCATGCGGTCGCGCGATCGCGGGCTCAAGGTTTCCGACCGCATCGGCAAAAATTTCTCGACCAACGCCGACGCCATTGCCTTCGGCTACAACAACAGTATCCCGGTCAATGCCATCGGCTTTGGGCACCCGCCGCGGGCGAAGGTGCCTGCGCCCGGCCCCGCCGTGACCGGGCTCATCGATCTGAGACGGCGCAAGGACCCGGACGACCGGTTGGCCGTGGTCGAAGCTTCGGTGCAGAGCGCCATGGCGGCGTTGCTGCCGTTCGTGCTGCCGGTCGGCGCCATCGCGGGAACCGCGACGCAAAAGGGATTGAGCAGCTTCATTGCCGAATCCCAACGCACGCTGCAAAGCCTGGTGAAAGGCGCTTACAGCGGCGCGGTGCACAACACTCAGGTGTTCCTGGCAGTCGGACATGATGGTGCGGCGGGCGAGCTGATCTTGAAAGACGACCGGCTCGTCATTTCATGGCCGGACGCGCTCAAGACGCCGGTCTTCGAGCATATCGATGCCACACTGCGGAAGGCCGTCGAGACGACGGAGGGCACCTATGTGCCCAATCCCGTGAGCAACCAGCTGCTCGGCGGCAATCTGCTGACGGTGCATCCGCTGGGCGGCTGTGCCATGGGCGATGATCGGTCGAACGGCGTCGTCGATCACAAGGGCCGCGTGTTCGATGCCGATGCGGCGAAGCCGGCCGACGCCGTGCATGAAGGCCTCTACGTCCTTGACGGTTCGATCGTACCGCGATCGCTGGGCGTGCATCCGCTTATGACCATCACGGCGCTCGCCGAGCGTGCCATGCTGTTGTTGGCGCGCGATCTGGACCGGGAGCTGTCCGTCGCGCCGGTCGCCAATGCGCCGCAACGTGATTTCAGATCTGGCCTGGCAACGCTGCCGGTCAAGCAGCCGGGCGTTCTGGCGCGGATTTTTGGCCGCGCGGCGAGCTGAGGCGAGAGACGTGCAGGAGGGACAGCATGCGCCTCGCGCGCAACCTTGACGAGCTGCAGCCGCGTTACGATGCGGTGGTCGTCGGTTCGGGCTATGGCGCCGGCGTTGCTGCCTCGCGCCTGGCGCGGATGGGCTACAGCGTGGCCGTGCTGGAGCGCGGCCGTGAGTTCGCCATCGGCGAGTTTCCCGACACGCTGCCGGAAGCGACGCAGGAGTTCCAGTACGTGCTCGGCGGCGAGCATATCGGCAAGCTCACGGGGCTGTACGAGCTGCATTTCGGCCGCGACATGCACGTGCTCGTCGGCTGCGGGCTGGGCGGCACGTCGCTCATCAACGCCAACGTATCGCTGCCGCCGGACCAGCGCGTGTGGGAGGACGCCCGCTGGCCCGTCGAGCTGTTTCGTGATGACACGCTGGAGGAAGGATTTGCACGCGCGCGGCGCATGCTGCGGCCGGTACCCTATCCCAACGACGTGAAGCTCGAGAAGCTGGCGCGCATGGGGGAGGCGGCAACCGCGCTCGGCACCGAGCTGTCCTACCCGCCGATCAACGTCACGTTCCGGGAGGAGCCCAATGCGGCCGGCGTCGTTCAACCGGCCTGCGCGCTGTGCGGCGACTGCTGCTCGGGTTGCAACACGGGCGCCAAAACGACCGTGCAGATGACCTACCTCCCGGATGCCGTCAATCACGGAGCGCAGATTTTCACCGGCGCCACCGTACGCTCCCTGCGCAAAGAGGCGGACGGCTGGCGCGTTCTCTATACGCCGACGGCGAGCCGCCGCGATGGCTTCAAGTCGCCGGAGCGCTCGGTCTCTGCCGTCATCGTTGTGCTGGGCGCGGGAAGCCTCGGCTCGACGGAGATCCTGCTGCGCTCGAAGGCCGAGGGTCTTCCCGTCTCCGACCGGCTGGGCCATGGCTTCACCGGCAACGGCGACGTTTTGGCGTTCGCCTACAACGGCGACAAGCCGGTCAATGGTGTCGGTGTCGGCGTGCCGTCGCGCGTGGATACGTCGCCGCCCGGGCCGTGCATTGCCGGCGCCATCGATTTGCGAGCCTCCTCGGCCTTCGAGGAAGGCATGATCATCGAGGAGGGCGTGCTGCCGTCCGGCCTCGCAGAAATTTTGCCGGCCACCTTTAGCGTCGGCGGCAAGCTCTTCGGCAAGGACGCCGATCACGGTGTCCTGGACGAGGTGCAGGAGACCGTGCGGCGTGCCAAGAGCTATGTCATGGGCGCCTGGAGCGGCGCGCTTTACAACACGTCCACGTTCCTGGTCATGGCGCACGACGATGGCGCCGGACGCCTGGAGCTCAATGACGATCGCGTTGAGGTCAACTGGCCGGGCGTGAGCGGACAGGCCGTGTTCAAGCGCGTCGGCGACAAGCTGCGGGAGGCCGCCGCCGCGAACGGCGCCACGTACATCCGCAATCCGATCCAGAACACATTCCTCGGCAAGAACGTCATCAGCGTGCACCCGCTCGGCGGCTGTGGCATGGGACAGGACAGCACCCGCGGCGTGGTGGATCACGCGTGCCGGGTCTACGACGCCAGTCCGGGAGCAGCGCCCGACGCCATCCACGACGGCCTGTACGTTTGCGACGGTGCGGCCGTGCCACGGCCCGTCGGCGTCAATCCTCTGCTGACCATCTCCGCGCTTGCCGAACGCGCCATGATGCACATCGCCGCGGCGGCGGAACGCAAGTTGACGGACGCGCGGAAAGCCGACGCTCCCGTGCGCACGTTGCCGAAGGCGCCAACGGCGGACGAGCGATCGCGCTTTCCGCGCCTGCGCTTGCCGATCTCGGTTCATGATCTGACGCAGACAGCCGGCGATGTGATCTCGACATTGAAAGTCGGCGTCTCGGGAGAGGACAAGGTCAAAGCTGCTGAGGGTGGGGACGCGGTACCCGCCACCGGCGTCGAGTTCACCGAGCGCATGGTCGGCCATCTGTCGGACAAGGCGGGAGCCGACTACGCGGATGCGGAAAAGGCCGGCAAGGCTGCCGGCGCCGAGTTCAGCTTCACGGTGACGGTGCGGATTGACGATATCGACGCGTTCATTCGCGATCCGGCGCACGCGGGGACCCTGGCCGGAACGGCGATGTGCCCTCCGCTGTCCCCGGAGCCGCTGGACATCAGCAACGGTGTGTTCCGGCTGATGCGTCAATCCGATGATGCCGTCGAGACGCGATTGTTCGAGTATCTGATGACGCTGACTGCGCGCAACGGCAAGAGTTACGCGTTCCAGGGCGTCAAGTATGTGCACAATGACCGCGCCATCGATCTGGTCGAGGATACGACCACATTGTTCATCGATCTCAAGGAGATCGACGGCCCGGGAACGGCCCGGGGCATTTTGCGGATCAAGCCTCTCGATTTCGCCAAGCAGGTGCGCACGCTCAAGGGCGTCGGCGGCAGGTCGCTCGGCGATCGCACCAACGCAGTGGCCAAGTTCGGCGCGCTGTTCGCGGGACAACTGTACGATGTCTACGGCGGCATTTTCGCTCCGGTGCGCCGCTTCGACCCAAACCGCACACGCAGGAAGCGTGATCTCGCGGCGCCGGCACCGACGGTGCACACCGTCGCGACTGCGGACGGCAAGCTGCTGCGCCTGACGCGCTATAAGGGCGGCGACAAGGGCCCGCTGCTGTTCTCGCATGGCCTCGGCGTATCCAGCCTCATCTTCCGCATCGACACCATCGACTGCAACCTGCTCGAGTTCATGGTGACGCAGGGCTACGACTGCTGGCTGCTGGATTTCCGCGCCAGCATCGACCTGCCCTACGCCAAGGATCTGTGGACAGCCGACGACTGCGCCAGATTCGACTACCAGCCTGCGGTGGATGTGATCCGCAAGGAAACTGGCGCAGAAAGCGTTCAGGTAATTGCCCATTGCTTCGGTGCCACCACGTTCACGATGGCGATGCTGGGCGGGCATCTGACGGGCGTGCGCTCGGCCGTCATCTCCCAGATCTCGGCCGATGTGATCGTGCCGTGGTTTCCGCAGCGCCTGCTCGCCTACTTGCGGACACCGTCATTGTTCGGCGCGCTCGGTATCGACGCGGTCAACGCGCGGGCCACGACGCAGGATGGATTTGCCAATCGCATCGCCGATGGCCTGATCCGCATTGCCGTGCCGTTCCAGCGCGAGGAGAGGTCGCGCAATGCCACCTCGAACCGGATCACGGCACTCTACGGTCAGCTCTACGAGACAGATAAGCTCAACACCCTGACGTTCGAGGCCGGGCTTCCCGAGATGTTCGGCGAGGCCAACATCGCCGCCTTCAAGCAGCTGGCATTGATTGCCCGCAAGACGACGATCGTGGGGGCGGACGGCAGCGACGCCTACATGCCGCATCTGGAGCGGCTGGCGCTGCCGGTCTGCTTCATCCATGGCGCGGAGAATGCCTGCTTCCTGCCCGAGAGCACGGCGCGCACGATGGCCAAACTGTCGGCGCATAATGGTCCGCAGCTCTACGATCGCCACGTGATCCCGGGCTACGGCCACATCGACTGCATCTTCGGCAAGAGCGCGGCGGCGGACGTGTATCCGAAGATGCTCGCGCACTTCGAAGAGACGGCGCACAACCCACACTAAAAAGCCCCGCAGCCGAAGCCGCGGGGCATCAGGTCCAGGGAGGAAACCAGGATTACTGTGTGATGTCGTTGTCCTTGGTTTCATGCAGGAACAACGACCCGATCACGAGCGTCATGAGTGCCACGCCGATCGGATAGTAGAGGCCCGCATAGATGTTGCCGGTCCAGGCCACGACGGCGGTGGCCAGCAGCGGCAGCATGCCGCCGAACCAGCCGTTGCCGATGTGATAGGGCAGCGACATCGAGGTGTAGCGGATGTTGGTCGGGAACAGCTCCACCAGGTAGGCTGCGATCGGGCCGTAGACCATGGTCACATAGATCAGGAAGATCGTCAGGATCACCATGGTCTTGAACCAGTCGATCTTCGCCGGGTCGGCCTTCGTCGGGTACTTCAATGCGGCCAGCGCATCATTCCACTGCTTGGCATCGAAGCTGTCGAGCTTCGTCGGACCGATCTGCAGCTCGTTGTTCGCTCCCGCCTTGTGCACGGTCTCGAACGAGAGGCCGGCCTTGGTCAGGAAATCCTTGGCGCGGTCGCAGGCCGTGAACTTCGACCAGGGTCCAACGAAGATGTGGAAGTTGCACTCCTTCGTGTCGGTCGTCAGCGTCACCTTGTGCTGCGCCTGGAAGGCCTGCAGGTCGGGGTTGACCGCGCCGAGCAGCATGTGGAACAGCGGGATGTAGGTGATCGCGGCGATCAGGCACCCGGCCAGGATGATCTTCAGACGGCCGATGCGGTCGCTGAGCCAGCCGAAGAACACGAAGAACGGTGTGCCGATGACGAGCGACAGGCCCACCATAATGTAGGCGGTGAGGATGTCGACCTTCGCCGTGATGGTGAGGAAGAACAGAGCGTAGAACTGCCCCGTGTACCACACCACGCCTTGACCAGCCGTTGCACCAAGGAGCGCCAGAAGCACGTACTTGTTGTTGGGATAGCGGAAGAAGCTGTCCGTGATCGGCGACTTCGAGCCGCGCCCTTCTTCCTTCATCCGCGTGAAGACCGGCGACTCATTGAGCTTCATCCGGATGTAGACGGAGAAGATCAGGAGCAGCAGCGATACGTAGAACGGCCAGCGCCAGCCGGCCCAGAGATCGGGAGCCGCAAAGGTCTTGGCATCGAAGAAGTAGAATCGGCAGGCCGCGATGACGGCCAGCGACAGGAAGAAGCCCAGTGTCGCCGTGGTCTGGATCCAGCTCGTCGCATAGCCGCGTTCGCCGGGACGGGCATGCTCGGCGACGTAGGTTGCCGCGCCGCCGTACTCGCCGCCAAGCGCCAGGCCCTGCAGCAGCCGCAACGAGACGAGCAGGATAGGCGCCAGCCAGCCGATGTCCTTGAACGTGGGCAGGAGGCCGACGCCGAAGGTCGAGATGCCCATGATGACGATGGTCATCAGGAATGTGTACTTGCGGCCGACGAGGTCGCCGATACGGCCGAAGATGACAGCGCCGAACGGGCGGATCAGGAAGCCGGCGGCATAGGTCGCGAACGCCGACAGCAGGGCCGCCGTATCATTGCCCGGCGGGAAGAAAAGCGCCGCGAAGAAGGGCGCCAGCGTGGCGTAGAGATAGAAGTCGTACCATTCGAACACGGTGCCGAGGGATGAAGCGAAGATAACCCGCCTTTCCTCCGCCGACATTCCCCCCTGCCGTCTCGACAGAGTTGCATCATGGGTCGTTGCCATGGCGCGTCCTCCTGTGTTTGTTGCTGTTCGCGAGACCGCAGAATCGGCCGCGGCTCGCTTAAGCAATGACAGACGATGGGACGACGCGCGCTCGGAGCTTCGTATATTAGACAAACGTTCGGCGGCGCAAAATTAACATGCTGAAATTATTGGAACTTCCGGACAAAGTGGCGGTTTTCTTCCAGCCAATCCAGTGTTAGCATTTAGACTAAGTTGCGGAGCGCCCGCCGCGAAACGGGTTAAAGCCGGGAGTGATTGGACGAATGCAAAAGGGCCGCAAGAAATCGCGTGCGATCGCACCGGAGATTCGCGCATCGGACCTGCAGCCGGAGAAGCTTGAAGCAGAGCGCGACGCGCTGCTGCAGAGGCTTGCGCATCTGGGCGACGGGGCGAAGCGGCAGCGTGGCTATGAGACTGTACGCCGGCTCCTCAATCAGAAATTCCGCAAGGCCACGCTCGTTGCCCGTTTGGGCATTCTGCAGGCCGCAAGCTTCATGATCGACGTGCTGGAGCGGACGATTCCGTTCGTCTGAGCCGTCGACTTTCGTAGGGACTCTTTGATGGATCGTGTTCGGCGCGGCCTGCCATTCGCAGGCGGCGCCATTTTGGGTTCTGGGTTGAAAGGACAGGTATTTCCGGGGTTGCTGGCGACGGTAGTATGGTGGGGTTGTTGGAAAAATGACTGCTAATTCAGAGGGGTTCTGGAAAAGCCTTAGTCTAAAGTTTTATTTTCGCACCTGAGCCGAAACCATACCGTCGCCGCACGGGTGAATCGGCGTGAGCGCGAATCGTCGCCGTGCTCGATCTCCCGAAAAGACAATGCACTCGAAGTGCTGCTCGGGAGAGACGACAATGGATCAAGGCGCCGACCGGTACTGGCAGCGAACCAGTGCCCTCATGTGGACCATGTTTACCCTCTGGGTCTTCTTCAGTTTCGTCATCCACTTCTTCGTAAATTCCCTCAATCAGATCAAATTCCTGGGCTTTCCGCTCGGCTTCTACATGGCCGCGCAGGGCTCGCTGATCGCCTTCGTGGTGATGCTCTTCGTCTTCGCCAAGCGGCAGGACACCATCGATCGCCAAGAAGGCGTGGCTGAGGACATGTAGGGGACCAAACATGGCACAACAGACACAGGCCAAGGGCGACGACTTCACGTCGAATCTTGGCAAAATCTACGGATTTTATACGGGCGGATTTTTTGCCTTCGTCCTCTTGCTGGCCCTGCTTGAGAGAATGGGCGTTCCCAACAAGTGGATCGGCTACGGCTTCGTCTTCCTGACGATCGCGGTGTATGCCGTCATCGGCATCATCTCGCGCACGATGGAAGCGGGCGAGTACTACGTGGCCGGCCGTCGCGTGCCCGCACTCTACAACGGCATGGCGACGGGCGCCGACTGGATGTCGGCGGCCTCCTTTGTCGGCATGGCCGGCTCGCTGTTCCTGCTCGGTTACGATGGCCTCGCCTTCGTGCTGGGATGGACAGGCGGTTATGTGCTGGTGGCGATCCTCATCGCGCCGTTCCTGCGTAAGTTCGGTGCCTACACGGTGCCCGATTTCTTCGCTGAACGCTTTGAAGGCTCGTTCCCGCGCTTTCTTGCCGTCGTCGTGCTGGTTTGCTGCTCGTTCACCTATGTGACCGCGCAAATCTACGGTACGGGCCTGATCGCCTCGCGCTTCCTTGGCATGGACTTCACCATCGCCGTCTACGTCGGCCTCATCGGCATTTTGCTGTGCTCGATGCTGGGCGGCATGAAGGCGGTGACGTGGACACAGGTGGCGCAATACATCGTGCTGATCATCGCTTACCTCACGCCGATCATCATCCTGTCGTCTAAGAAGTACGGCCTGCCCATTCCGGAGCTGACCTACGGACAGGCGATCTCCGACATCACCGCGCTCGAGCAGAGCATGGTGAGCAAAGGATTGGCGAATGCGGCGACACTGAAGCCGCATACGACGCCCTTCCTCACGTACGATCCGCTCAACTTCTTTGCGCTGATCTTGTGCCTGATGGTGGGCACGGCCTCGCTACCGCACATCCTGATGCGCTACTTCACGACCCCGTCGGTGCGTGAAGCGCGCGTCTCCGTGGCCTGGTCGCTGTTCTTCATCTTCCTGCTGTACTTCTCGGCACCGGCCTACGCCGCGTTCTCCAAGCTCGAGGTGTACTCACTGATCGACAAGGGCACGCAGCTCACGGCGTTGCCGCAGTGGATCTACACCTACGGCCAGCTCGGTCTGGTGAAGATCTGCGGTGCCAATGCGGTCGATCCGGCAGCGGTTGCGGCGGCTTGCGGCAAGATCGCGGGGCATCCCGGCTTGTTGCGTCATCAGGATCTTGGCATCGACACGGACGTGATCGTGCTCTCGACACCTGAGATCGCGGGCATGCCCTACGTGATCGCCGGCCTTGTCGCAGCAGGCGGCCTCGCCGCGGCGCTGTCCACGGCCGACGGCCTGTTGCTGGCCATCGCCAACGCCTTGAGCCACGACGTCTACTACAAGATGATCGCGCCGAACTCGTCGGTGGCGTCACGTCTTGTCGTGTCGCGCATCCTGCTGTTCGGCGTGGCCGTCGCGGCTGCCTACACGGCTTCGACACGACCGTCGGACATCCTGGCGATGGTGTCGTGGGCCTTCTCGCTGGCGGCGGCGGGCATCTTCCCGGCGCTCGTCATGGGCATCTGGTGGAAACGGGCGAACAAGGCTGGCTGCATCGCCGGCATGATCCTCGGTTTCGGCTTGTGCCTGACGTACCTGGTCGTGACTCGCTACTTCCCAGGCTTTGGGGTGGCCTATCTCGGCATGACGTCGAACATCAACCAGCTCACGGGGCAGCCGCTCGTTAATCTGACGACGGCGATGGCGGCCCCGAACGCCTTCGAGCACTGGGTGACGCTCGCGCATCCGATGGCCTCGAAGGTCGGCTGGTTCAACGTCAACAACATCTCATCGGGGCTGTTCAGCATCCCGGTCGGGTTCCTGACGATCTGGATCGTGTCGCTCATGACGCCTGCGCCGTCCCGGGAAATCCAGGATATGGTGGACCGGACACGCCGTCCGGCGGGTGACACCATCATCCGCGATAAGGACGCCGCGCTCCCGGCGCACTGAAGCCGGTTGCGATTGTAGATTGTGGAAGGGCGGGGCCTTGCGCCCCGCCCTTTCTCTCTGCAAAGTCCCCACCGATCGGGCAACAGCACGGCTGACGCGGATGACGCCGACACAAAGCTTCTTTGCGCACTGGTACTTTCACATACCCAACCTGATCCTGGCGGCACTGATCTACACGCTGATCGGGCGCTACATCCTGTCGCTGTTCCTCTCTAACGACAAAGTCATCATGCGGGTATTCAGCAGTGTCACCGACCCGGTGGTGCGCGCCGTCGGGGCCATTACGCCACGCATCGTCCCCCATGGCGTGCTGCTTCTTTTCGCGATCGTCTGGCTGTTTGCCGCGCGGATTGCATTGTTCTTGGGCCTAGCCCTCATGGGCTTCCGGCCGAGATTGGGTTGATGGCCATGTCGGAAAGCGGCGACGAGCGCGAAACCCTGCTGAAGCGCGACGTGTTGCTGGTGGCGACGGCCGGCCTGTCGCTGTTGAATGGCATGCATTTTTCCCCGCTGTTCGATCCCATCTTCTTCCTGGTGCGGCCGTTCGCACCCGGCTTCTTCTCGTCGATGCCGATGCTGCTCTTTTATTTCACGTCGCTGCTGATTTCGCTGACGACGCTGCTGCTCGCCGGCGTGCCGGCGGCGCTCTATGAGCGCATCAGGGGACTGAAGGACAGCACGCCCGTGTCGCTCGGCATATGGTTCGCGACCACGCTCATCCTCACGCTTCCCGGTCTGATGGGCGCGATGTCGCGCGGATGACGTCCGCGATCCGCCTCCGTTCACAACCTTGGGAACCGGGTTAGTCCTGACTTGTTGGGCTCAGGCACCGGCCCGATATTGGGCGGGTCTGAGGCGTATTCGAGAGGGTGCAGCATGCTCCAGCGGATCGAGCATGTGGCTCACACGTCGGTGGCGCGGGCCTGCGGGTTCGCCGCCTTGGCGATCGTGACGTTCATGGTCGGGATGTCGAGCGACATCGTCAACATGTTCAAGGCTGGCGGCTTCCTCTCCCTCGTGGTCAGCCTGATCCTGGTTTATAAAGGATTCCGCGCCTCACAACGCCCCTATAAGCATACCGAGGTGTGGCTGATGCTGGCGCCCCAGGATCGTCCGCATATGGCCATTGCCCAGCAGATTATCGGGACTGTGCTGCGGGAGACCTTCTTCTACTTCGCCTTGCATGCGGCCTTTGCCTCGGCTCTGTTGCTCAGCGGTGCGATTATCTACAGCCAGTTTTTCCGTTCAGTTTGAGCGCGGATATCTGTATCAATCCGCCTCGGATCGAACCTGCACACCCGCGTCTTGAGCACGGACGTTCCCGATAGGGTGTGCCAACTGGCAGTCCAGGATGAGCACATCGGCCTACGATCTCGTCATCATCGGCGGCGGTATCAACGGATGCGGCATCGCAGCCGACGCCGCCGGCCGTGGATTGAAGGTGCTGCTCGCGGAGAAGGGCGATCTCGGCGGGGCGACCTCGTCGGCGAGCTCCAAGCTCATCCACGGCGGACTCAGGTATTTGGAGCACTATGAATTCCGGCTGGTGCGTGAGGCCCTCGCGGAGCGCGAGGTGCTGTTGCGCAAGGCGCCGCATATCGTCTGGCCGCTCCGGTTCGTTCTTCCGCATGTCGATGGACTGCGGCCGCCTTGGATGATCCGTGCGGGGTTGTTTCTCTACGATCACCTCTACCGCCGCCGCGCGATTCCAGCTTCGCAGGCCATCGATCTGGCCCTTGATGCGGGCGGCAGGCCGCTGCGGTCCGATCTGAAATCCGGGTTCGCCTATTGGGACTGCTGGGTGGACGACGCGCGGCTCGTGGCACTCAACGCCCGGATGGCGGCGGACAAGGGAGCAGAGATTCTGACCCGCTGCCGTGTGACGGACGCCCAAGCCGAAGCGGGCGGATGGCAGGTGACGCTTCAGTCTGAGGGAGTTCAACCGCGGCAGGTTCATGCGCGTGCGCTCGTCAATGCCGCCGGACCCTGGGTCGATACCGTAGGGGCCACTCTGCGGCGAGGCGGGCGTGAGGTGCCGCACGGAAACATTAGGCTCGTGAAGGGCAGCCACATCGTGGTGCCGCGCATTGCCGGTGCCAATGATGCCTACCTGATGCAGAGCCCCGACAAACGCGTCGTGTTCGCGCTGCCGTTCGAGGACCGCTTCACCATCATCGGAACGACCGATGTCCCCTACACGGGCGATCCGGCGCGTGTCGCCATTGACGCCGAAGAGACGCGCTACCTCCTGGAGCTTGCAGGGCATTTCTTCAAAGCGCCGCTCGCGCGCGAGGATGTGGTGTGGACGTATGCCGGGGTGCGGCCGCTCTATGACGACCAGAGTGCCAATCCCTCGGCGGTGACGCGCGACTATCATCTGGAGCTTGCCGGCGACGACGGCCCTTCGCCGCTGCTCACGGTCATGGGCGGCAAGGTGACGACCTATCGGCGCCTCTCGGAAGAGGCGCTCGAGCGCCTGAAGCCGGCCTTCCCCGGAATGCGCGGGGCTTGGACGAGGGATGCGGCACTGCCTGGCGGCGGCATGCCGGCGGCGGACTTCGACGCGTGGCTCGCCGAGCAGAAGCGGCGCCTGCCCGGCTTTGACGGCGAGTTCCTGCACCGCCTGGCGCGCCGTCATGGCACGCGCATCACAATCATCATTGGCGATGCCAAGGATGTGGCCGGGCTTGGCCGCAGTTTCGGTGCCGGACTGACGGAGCGGGAAGTTCTCTATTTGAAGGAGCAGGAGTGGGCCCGTTCGCCGGATGATGTCTTGTGGCGTCGCACCAAGATCGGCCTGCACCTGTCCCCTGCCGATCGCGAGGCCGCGACGCGCGAGATCGAGCGTCTCCTGTGATTGGCGCTCGCTCCCCGGCGCGTTATGACATCAGGAACTCGATCGGGGAATGAGCATGAGCGGACCGCGCGTCGCCATCGTCGGTATCTGGCTTGAGAGTAACCGGCAGGCGCCGGTCGCCTACGAGGCCGACTTCCGCAGTTTCTATTGGCTGGAAGGCCCCGAGCTCCTGGAGGCGGCGCGCGCGAAGCAGCCCTATATCCTCGGCGAGGGTGCAGCATTCGTGAAAACCATGGATGCGACAGGGCCTTGGGAGCCGGTGCCGGTCTTGCTCGCGGCGTGTCATCCGCATGGGCCCATCGACGGCGCGCTGATGGACCGGATGCTTGCCGACATGCGCAAGGGGCTGGAGGAAGCGGGGCCGCTCGACGCCGTCTACGTCGCCAACCACGGCGGCATGATCGCGACGGATCGCGACGACACGGACGGTGAGATCATCGCCTTGGCGCGCGAGTTCGCAGGCTCGAAGGGCAAGGTCATCGTCACGCTGGATCTGCATGCCAATATCTCGGAGCGCATGGTCGAGAATGCCGACCTGATTGTCGGCTACAGGACCAATCCGCACGTCGACATGACGGAGCGCGGGGAGGAGGCAGCCCTGGCCCTGCGCATGATCTTTGCCGGATTGGCCGATCCCAAATCCGCTTTCATCCGCCTGCCCCTCACACCTGCGTCCGTGAACCTGCTGACGGCGAGCGGCCCCTACGGCGACATGATCGACTATGGGACACGGCGGCGGGCGGAGCTGGCCGGCGACATCCTCAACGTCTCTATTTTCGGCGGCTTCGTGTTCTCCGACAGCGACAAGAACGGCGTCGCCATCGTGGTGACGGCGCGCAGCGATGTGAAGCGGGCGCAGATGCTGGCCTTGGAGATTGCCGAGCGCGGCTGGGGGCAGCGCGAAAGGTTCAGGAAGGTGCTGACGCCATTGCGCGACGCCGTCGATCTGGCACTCCATCGCAACCGGCCGGCGGTCATCCTGGCAGACACCGGCGACAATCCGGGCGGCGGCGGCACCGGCCGGACGACGGAGTTGCTGCAGGCACTCCACAAGGCTGGTGCACAGAACGTCTTGTACGGCAGCTTCTTCGATCCGCCGCTCGCGCAGGCCGCACATGCCGCTGGCGTTGGCGCCAGGATCCGCGCCTCATTCAACAGTCATCGCGGTTTGCCATGTGATGCGCCGTTCGAGGCCGATGCGGAAGTCGTGGGTCTACACGATGGCACGATCGTCGGCCGTCTGGGCTGGGCGCAGGGGCGAACGCTGCGGTTGGGTCCGTCGGCAGCGCTGCGCATCGGCTGCCTGACGGTCATCGTCATCTCCGACCGGATGCAAACGCTCGACCCGATGTTCTTCGAGATGTTCGGTCTCGAGATCGGCAAGGCGGACACCGTCGTCGTCAAATCGCGCGGACATTTCCGCGCCGGATTCATTCCGTGGTTTCCGCCCGAGCGCGTTTATGAGGTCGATACGGAAGGTCTCACATCACCGGTGCTCGAGCGGCGGCAATGGCATCGTCTTCCGCGTCCGTCTTATCCGCTCGATGAGCATGCGACGTGGACTCCGCCGCGCTGGTGAGCGGCCTTTGGTTGCAATTCGCACAGCAACCTCTGCGCGAAACTGCTGCGCCATGTGGTCGCTTGAGCGGTTCGCATCTCACCCATTCGGCGTTTCTGAGGTGCTCGTGAGTGCGCGGATAAGCATCTCACATACAACGTATTTTCGTGCGATCCGCATACGGATTTAAAGGCGAATCCGGGCACCGCATAAGTTAACCACAAATGAAATCCTGCGTGCCAATTCGCAGACAATCTCCTTAGGGGTCGATTCCGGAGGGTTCGTAACCAGTCACGGAATCTGTGTGTCGCGCACCCCGCGCGGTCTGCGGGTTTCGACCTTACGAGGGGAGTTGACTACATGTGTGTGAGTCTTGTGGCGTTGCGCCAGTGCATGGCGCGCGCGGTTGCTGCAGCTTTGACTCTGATGTTTGCCGCCGTCATGCCGGCATCCGCAGATGATAACGCTGCCTGGTTCGGGAAGACGTTCAAGGGAACGACGCTCGGCCAGAGCGCTGGCATCATGAACCTTGGTGCCGGCAGTGGAGTGAGGGAGGCGGGCCGGACACGGTCGCGCGGCACGCGCGTCGCCAGTCTGCGCCAGGACTACTCGATCGAGTCCGAGGAGGGCGAAGCTCGCCGCTCCACGAAATCGCGCAGCTCGAGAAGTGCGCGGCGCACCCGCACCGCCAGTCTCGGCAACAGTTATGACGTGACGCCTCGGTCTGCGACCAGCGAGCGTCGCAGCGCCCGGCGCGGTACGACGCGCAGGACGCGTCTTGCGAGCCTCGGTGGATCGTTCGACGCGCGTCCGGTACCCGGCCCGAGCGTTGCGGGCGGCGGTATCCGCTGGGCGGCAAGTTCGGGATGCCTCGTGTCCAGCTTGCGCTCGGTCGTGGCCGGGGTGGCGTCCATGTTCGGCGGCGTCACGGTCAACTCGACATGCCGGAGCCGGGGGCACAATGCCCGCGTCGGCGGCGCCCGTCATTCGCACCACCTGACGGGCAATGCCGTCGATTTCCGCGTGCGCGGAAACTGGCGCGGCGTCTGGGCCTATCTGCGCAGCTCCGGCGGCGTGGGCGGCATCAAGCACTACGGCGGCGGCCTGTTCCACATCGACACGGGCGCACGCCGCACCTGGTAGTCTTTAGGGCCGCCCTTCAATCCGGAATGCCGCGACATAGCCGTCGCGGCATTCCCCAATCCTTTGATCTTAAGTCTGGTCGCCGGGCGGCTTGGTTTCGCCTGCGCTTATGCTAGGCTCCCCTCCACACCGTCATGGCCGGCCAACGACGCCTGCCGGAAGCTCTTGGAGGGGAACACAAATGTTCGTTTCGAAAGGCACGCTTGCTGCGCTCATCCTGGCGGCGGGAGCCCTTGTCAGTCCGGTCCTGGCCCAGGATCTGAAGGTCGGCCTGTCAGCCGAGCCCTCGGCGATGGACCCGCACTACCACAATCTGACGCCGAACAATTCGCTGCTGAGCCACGTCTACGAGCGTCTGATCGAGAACGACGAGAAGCAGAACCTCATTCCGGGCCTCGCCGAAAGCTGGAAGGCCATCAACGACACCACCTGGGAATTCAAGCTGCGCAAGGGCGTGAAGTGGCACGACGGCTCGCCATTCACGGCCGACGACGTGGTGTTCACGTTCAGCCGCGCCGGCAATGTGCCGAACAGCCCGTCTCCTTTCATCGTGGCCAAGGGCAAGACGGCAACGAAGGTCGACGACCACACGGTGCACATCAGCACTGCCGGCATCTATCCGTTGATGCCGAACGATGTGGCGACCATCATGATCGTCTCCAAGAAGGCTGCGGATGGCGCGACCACGCCGGATTTCAATTCCGGCAAGGCGGCGATCGGCACAGGCGCCTACAAACTCGAGAAATTCACCCCTGGCGATCGCATCGAGCTGGTGCGCAACGAGGAGTACTGGGGGCCGAAACCGAAATGGAAGAAGGCGACCTTCCGTCCGATCAAGGCAGGCCCTGCGCGCGTCGCAGCGCTCCTTGCCGGTGACGTGGACATGATCGAGGACACGCCGACCGCCGATATCGAGCGCTTGAAAAAGGACCCCAAGGTCCAGCTCAGCCAGGAAGTCTCCAACCGCATCATCTACTTCTTCGTCGACCACGGCCGCGATGTGACACCTTTCGCCAAGGCCAAGGACGGCTCCGAGATCAAGAATCCGCTGAAAGATAAGCGCGTGCGCCTCGCCATGTCCAAGGCGCTCAACCGTGATGTCATCGTTTCCCGGGTCATGGAAGGCGTGGCCATTCCGGCGAGCCAGTTCCTGCCCGATCACTACTTCGGCGTCTCCAAGACCCTCAAGGTCGAGAAGTACGATCCGGAGGGTGCCAAGAAGCTGCTGGCGGAAGCGGGCTTCCCCAATGGCTTCAAGCTCACGCTGCACGGTCCGAACGGCCGCTACATCAACGACGTGAAAATCGCTGAGGCCACAGCACAGATGCTAACGCGCGTTGGCATCGAGACGACCATCGAGATGCTGCCGCCGGCCAACTTCTTCACGCGCGCGTCGCAGGGCGGTCCCGGTGGTATTCCCGAGTTCAGCTTCATCCTGGTCGGATGGGGCTCGGGCACCGGCGAGAACTCCGGCGCATTGCGCCCGCTGGTCGCGACCTTCGACAAGGACAAGGGGCAGGGCGCCTCCAATCGCGGCCGCTATTCCAATCCTGAAGTCGACAAGCTGATCGATCAGGCCATGCAGACAGTGGACGATCCCAAGCGCGCCGAGCTGCTAGGCAAAGCCACCGATGTCGCGATTGGCGACTTGGCGATCATTCCCTCGCACTACCAGGTCAACACCTGGGCCGCCCGCAAAGGCCTCAAATACAAAGCCAGGTCCGACGAAAACACGCTGGCGATGGGCGTAACGGAAGAATAGTCAGCGGCCGCCGAGACTCCCGCTAGAGCAGTATCGGCGGTCATTCTCTTTCCGGACCGGAGCGCGATCACATGACCGCCTTCATCATCCGCCGCCTCATGCAGAGTGTCGCGGTGGTGTTCGTCATGTCGCTTATCGTGTTTTGCGGCGTGCACCTGATCGGCGACCCTGTCCATCTGCTCATCAATCCGCAGGCCGATCAGAAGGACATCGAGGCGGCGATCCGGGCTTTGGGCCTCGACCGTCCCATCTGGGAGCAATACCTGCATTTTGTCGGCGGCGCTTTGCAGGGCGACCTTGGCAAGTCCTTCATCTTCGGCGAATCGGCCATGAAGGTCATTCTGCAGCGCATGCCGGCGACGCTCGAGCTGGCGTTCGCGGCCTTGGCGATGTCCGTCGTCTTCGGCATCCCGCTAGGTCTCTACGCCGGACTCCACCCCGACTCACCCGCATCCAAGACGATCATGGCGAGCTCCATCCTCGGCTTCTCGCTGCCCACGTTCTGGGTCGGCCTCATGCTGATCATGGTCTTCGCCGTCATGTTGGGGTGGCTGCCCTCGACGGGGCGAGGACAAACGGCGACGTACCTCGGCATCACCTCGAGTCTGTTCACGCTGGATGGGCTGAAACACATGCTGCTGCCGGCGCTCAACCTGGCGCTGCTGAAGATCTCGCTGGTCATTCGTTTGACGAGGGCCGGCACGCGTGAGGCGATCCACCTCGATTACATCAAGTTCGCACGCGCCAAGGGGCTATCGAACCGCCGCGTCGTGGGCGTCCATCTGCTGAAGAACATCCTGATTCCCGTCGTCACCGTGCTCGGGCTCGAGTTCGGCAGCCTCGTCGCCTTCTCGGTCGTCACCGAGACGATCTTTGCCTGGCCGGGCATGGGACGCCTGCTGATCGGCTCGATCCAGACGCTCGATCGGCCTGTCATCGTGGCCTACCTCATCATCATCGTGCTGATGTTCGTGGTCATCAATCTGGTGGTCGATATCCTGTATTCCATTCTGGATCCGCGTGTGCGCCTCGGGGAGAACAGGGCATGAGCGTCGCCAGCGAGTCTCCCGTTGCCGAAGCACCGGTCGCCAAGACGGTCGCCGTCGAGACGCCGCTGCGCCGTTTCCTGTCCGACTATTTCGAAAGCGGGCTTGCGACGTTTGCCCTGGTACTGCTCGCCATCATTATTCTTCTTGCGATCATCGCGCCGTGGATCGTGCCGCAGAATCCCTATGATCTGGCGCAGGTGGACGTGCTCGACAGCCGCCTGCCACCGGGCTCGAAGAATGCGGTCAGCGGCTACACCTACTGGCTCGGGACGGATGGCGCGGGGCGCGACCTGCTGTCCGCCATGCTCTACGGCGTGCGCATCTCGCTGGTGGTCGGCGTCATGTCGGGCCTCATCGCCATGGCCATCGGCGCTGCGGTGGGCTTGGTTGCTGCCTATGCCGGCGGGCGCACGGAAAGCCTCATCATGCGGGTGGTGGACCTGCAGCTCTCGTTCCCGGCGATCCTGCTGGCGTTGATGCTGATTGCCGTGCTCGGCAAGGGCATCGACAAGATCATCATCGCCTTGGTGACGGTGCAGTGGGCCTACTACGCGCGCACGGTGCGCGGAACCGCGCTGGTCGAGAGCCGCAAGGAGTACGTCGAGGCAGCGCGCTGCCTGGGTCTCAGCCACAGCCGCATCCTGATGCGGCATATCCTGCCCAACTGCCTGCCGCCGCTCATCGTCGTCGCCACCGTGCAGACGGCCCACGCCATCGCCCTGGAGGCGACGCTGTCGTTCCTCGGAGTCGGGTTGCCGCAGACCGAGCCCTCGCTCGGGCTTCTGATCTCCAACGGCTTTGAGTACATGCTGTCCGGCAAGTACTGGATCAGCTTCTTTCCCGGCATCGTGCTGCTGTTCACGATCATGACCATCAATCTCGTGGGCGATCAGCTGCGCGACGTGCTCAATCCGAGGCTGCGCCGATGATGGCGGTGTCGCAACCGACGCTCGCGGTTGAAGGTCTGAGAACGCACTTCTTCACCAAGGCGGGCGTAGTGAAGGCCGTGGACGATGTCTCCTTCAGCGTGGCGCCCGGCGAGATCCTCGGCCTTGTGGGCGAGTCGGGCAGCGGCAAGTCGATCACCGGATTTTCGATCATGGGGCTGGTCGATCCGCCCGGCCGCATCGTGTCGGGTAGCATCCGCTTCAAGGGTGAGGAGCTGACGACGGCAGGCGAGGAGCGGCTGAGATCGCTCCGCGGCAATCGCATTGCCATGATCTTCCAGGACCCGATGATGACGCTCAATCCCGTGTTGCGCGTCGACACACAGATGATCGAGGCGGTTCTGGCCCATCGCAAGATGAGCCGCTCGGCGGCGCGCGACCTGGCGCGCAACGCTCTGGCCGATGTCGGCATTCCGTCGCCGGAAAGCCGCCTCAATGCCTATCCGCACGAGCTGTCGGGCGGCATGCGCCAGCGTGTGGCCATCGCGACGGCCTTCATCAACAAGCCGGATCTCATCATCGCCGACGAGCCGACGACGGCGCTTGACGTGACCATCCAGGGCCAGATCCTGGCGGAAGCGCAAGCCATGTGCGCACGCACGGGCACGGCCATGATCTGGGTGACGCACGATCTGGCCGTGGTGTCGTCGCTCGCCGACCGCATTGCCGTCATGTACGCCGGGCGCGTTGTCGAAGCGGGGCAGACGTCCGAGATCGTCTCGGCGCCGCTGCATCCCTATACGATGGGCCTGCTCGGCTCGGTGCCGACCAACAATCAGCGGGGCGAGCGTCTGAGGCAGATTCCCGGCATGACGCCGTCGCTGCTCAACCTGCCGCCCGGATGCGCGTTCCGCAATCGCTGCACGGAGGCCACGCAGACCTGCCTCGCCGAACCGGAGGTGACGGAAGCCGTCGCGGAGCGGTCGATCCGGTGCTTCCATCCGCTGGCTGCGGAGGCACGGGCATGAGCACCGCGCCGATCATCGAGGCGAAAGGTATCTCCAAGCGCTTCGTGCGTACGCCGGACTTCGCCGGCAGGCTTGCGGGCAAGCTCGGAGCGACCGTACGTGAAGAAACTGTGCACGCGGTCGACCGCGTGGACCTGTCGATAGCCAAGGGCGAGGTCGTCGGACTCGTTGGCGAGTCGGGCTGCGGCAAGTCCACGCTCGGGCGCATGATCGCTGGCATCATGGAGCCGACGGAAGGCACCATCAGCTTCAAGGGACGCGACCGGTCGAAGCTCGATGGCCGGGATGAGAAAGCCGCGCGCCTCGCGGTGCAGATGATCTTCCAGGATCCCTATGCCTCCCTCAATCCGCGGGCGCGCGTGGAAAGCATCGTCGGCGAGGCGCCGCTGTTTCATGGCCTCGTCGGGCGCGGCGACATCGGCGGCTATGTCGACGAGATGCTGAGGCGCGTCGGCCTCGATGCCGATCTCAAGCGCCGTTATCCGCATCAGTTCTCGGGCGGCCAGCGGAGCCGCATCGGCATCGCGCGGGCGCTGGCGGTCAAGCCCGAGTTTCTGGTTTGTGACGAAGCCATCGCCGCCCTCGACGTTTCGATCCAGGCGCAGGTCATCAACCTGTTCATGGACCTGCGGCAGGCCCTCGACCTGACCTATCTCTTCATCAGTCACGATCTCGGCGTGGTGCAACACATCACTGACCGGGTCGTCATCATGTACCTGGGGCGCGTCGTGGAAACGGCGCCGACCGTCGCGTTGTTCGACAAGCCGGTGCATCCCTACGCACGCGCCTTGCTCGCCGAAGTGCCGCGTGTGAGCACCACCAAGAGAACATTCCACCCGATCAAAGGTGAAATTCCGTCACCCTTGGCGCCGCCGCCCGGATGTCACTTTCATCCGCGCTGCCCGCACGCCGTCGATCGCTGCCGCCAAGAGGTGCCGGAGCTGAAACCCGTCGCGGGCGGACGGCAGGCGGCCTGCCACTTCAGTGATGTGTTTGTGAATCAATAGATTAGATGCATCGCCTCCGGCATGGCGCGGTCTTGTCATGCTGCGAACGATATCTGCCGGCATGATCCGCGGCACGGGCGGGTGGGCGAGTTTTCTTTGCTGACATTGCGCTCGGTATGACGGGCGGCGGCCTATCGCAACGGGTCGCTGCGACGGCGCGCGCGGGTTCCAATCCGATGCGTAGGCAACTATCGTGGCGGTGGGTGGATAGTACGGGACAGTCATGGACAAGACGCCGATTGAGCAGCTTCACGGGGGTGAGCTGCCGACGATGGTGAACTGGTACGACCCGCGGCTGCTGACGCGGATCGGTGTTCGCACCATCATCTCCTCGGTCTTCGGGCAATATGCCGACCAGCGCCTGATTCAGGCGGCGACAGATCAGGCCTCTGTCGCGGAGCTGGTCTCGCGCTACGACTTCAGCAATCCCTATGCCGATGATCTGCAGCGGCGGCTGCGCATGGACGACAACGGGGCGTTCTGGGTCGACTACATGGCCGACACCGGCGACGGCTTCGAGTCCACCTACGCCATGGCCTACCTGCTGGCGAAGAGCAGCCTTACGGTACCGCGAGCCGGCGAGCTCTGGGCCGGAGATATCCTGGTCATGGGTGGCGACCAGTGCTACCCGCAGGCCACGCGCGAGGATTACAAGAAGCGCCTGCAGACGCCGTTCAACTGGGCCTACAACGTGCCCAAGCCGGAGCGGAAGCTGTTCGCCATCCCGGGCAATCATGACTGGTACGATGGCCTGTCCGCGTTCGACAGCTTGTTCTGCGGCGCCCGGGACAAGCTGTCTGTTACGCAAGGCAACCGTATCGGCGGCTGGCAGCCCCAGCAGCATCGCAGCTACTGGGCGATCAAGCTGCCCTACAACTGGTGGATCTGGGGCGCCGACATCCAGTTCTCGAAGTATCTCGATGCCTCGCAGGTCAACTATTTCACGACCATCGCCAATCAGATGGGCAAGGACGACAAGCTCATCCTGTGCCTCGCCGAGCCGGCATGGATGATTGCCGAGGCCCAGGGCCAGGATGAGGAAGAGAACTTCTTCAAGATCACGGCCATTGCGCGGGCCCGGGGCATCCGGATCTGCGCCATCGTCGCAGGCGACTGGCATCACTATGCACGCTACTACCAGCCGGACCTCGACGTGCACTTCTTCACCGCCGGTGGCGGTGGCGCCTTCCTGCATCCAACACACGGCCTGAAGAACGAGATCACCGTGCGCTGGCCCGAGCACAGCGAGGGCGGGGCCAGCACGCGTGCGGCCATGGACCCGCAGACGTCGGGATGGACGGCAGAGCAATACGACATCGGGCTGCGCGGCCAGGGCAAATCCTCCGACCCGCCGGCAACCGTGGGATCCGTCCTGCGTGATGCCGTTGGCCCGCGCCAGGCGCTGCGTCAGCAGGATGCCAAGGTCTACCCGAGCAAGGGCACGAGCCTGCTGCTCAGCCTCAAGAACCTTGTCTTCCCGTTCATGAACCCCTCGTTCGGGATCGGATTGGGCCTGATCTATTGGATCATCACCTGGCAGTACTATTCCGTCGTCAGCCAGCACGATGTCTCGGCCGGCAAGATCGACTACGTCAGCTCGGCAACCTACCTCAGCGTGCTCGCGCGCATGCCGCTGTATTTGATGCAGGGCATGCTGGTCTCGATACCGTTTGTGCTGATGCTGGTGGGCATGTACGTCGTGCTGGTGTCTTACGTCGAGGCCGTCGAGCGGCCCAAGTGGCGGCGCTGGCTCGTCAAGTTCACCGTCGGCACGGCGCACTTCCTGGCTCATGTGGTGGCCATGTTCAGCATCGGCCTGGCGCTGGTCATGTTCCACAACATGATCGCGCCTTCCATCGAGAAGCAGGTTGAGGATCTATGGCGCACGCGCGGCGACCGGAACGTCATTGTGCGCGAGGTGCTGCAAGAGACGCTCGAACCCTTGTCGCAGGAGCGCGCCGAGCAGCGTGATGCTCATCAGCGTCGGCGCGGCGCTGATGAGCGGGACCTCGGACGCAGGCAGCTGCCGCCGCCGCAAGCGTTGCCCGGAGGTGTCCAACAGGCTCCGCCGAGCCCCAGCCGCTCGGCGCCAGCCGCGGACCAGAGAGTGGCGTATTCCGAGGTACGCCAGCTCATTGGCCTGGTTCTGTATCCGCTCGAAATGATCCTGATCGGCGGCTTCGTGGGTGGGTTCATATGGGGGCTCTATTGGGTCCTGTCCGGGCTGGCCTTCCGCATGCATGCGGAAGACGCGTTCGCAGCCCTCAGGATCAGGGATTACAAGAATTTCCTGCGGTTCAAGTTTGAGCCCAATCAGGTTACAATCTACCCGCTGGGCATCGACAAGATCCCGCGTGCGGCACATTGGATGGCACCGCCTGACGGCCAGCCGGCCCAACCGCACAATCCGCAACTCGTCCCGACCGCACCGATCGACGTGCAGCTGATCGAGAGGCCAATCGTCATCGCGGCGAGCCGGGAGCAGAAAAAGGGACGTTAGCCTTGACCTGGTTGGAAAGCACCGGAGCCAGCCACGAGCCGGCGGGCCAGCGACTGCGCGCGCTCCTTGCCCGTAACGAGATCCTGAGAGCGCCTGGCGCACACAACGCCATGGCCGGACTTTTGGCCAAGGATGCGGGGTTCAAGGCCCTCTACGTATCAGGGGCCGCGGTTACGGCGAGCCTGGGCCTGCCCGATCTTGGCATCCTGACCATGGAAGAGCTGTGCCTCATGGTGCGCTCCATTGCCCGCACGTCGGGGCTGCCCCTGATCGTCGACGGCGATACCGGATATGGTGAAGCCCTGAATGCCATGCGGCTGGTGCGCGAGCTCGAGGATGCGGGCGCGGCAGCGGTCCATATCGAGGATCAGGTGCTCCCCAAGAAGTGCGGACACCTGAACGACAAGGTTCTTGTGCCGGCCGACCAGATGGCTGCGAAGATTGCGGCAGCGCGCAAGGCCGCGCGTCATCTGGTGATCATCGCCCGCACGGATTCCGCCGCCTCGGAAGGTTTGGAAGGCGCCATTGCGCGCATGAAGCTCTATGTGCAGGCCGGAGCAGAGGTCGCGTTTGCGGACGCGCTGCGTTCTGCGGAGGAATTCCGGGCCTTCGCCGAGGCCGTAAAGGTTCCGGTTCTGGCCAACCTGACAGAGTTCGGGCGGACCCCAGCGATCACGGCGGGCGAGCTGGAAAAGCTCGGATGCCGGATCGTCATCTGGCCCGTGTCGTCACTCCGCATCGCCGCGCGCGCCATGGAGGATTTTTACCAGCAGCTCGCCAAGGACGGTACGACCGGGCCCCAGCTCGACCGCATGCAGACGCGCCAGCGGCTGTACGAGGTCATCGGCTACCATGACTACGAAGCGCTCGACGCGTCGATCGTCAAAAGCCTGATCCCCAAATTGGATGGTGCGTGATCGAGGCTTCGGCGAGCCGTCCCCGGTTCATTCGAGCGGATCGAGTTCGGCTTGTGCTTTCTTGCTCAAGCCAGCGCGTACAAGCTTATAGGATGCCGTGAGCCGGTGGCGAAGCTCGTCCTCGGTCGTGCCCCAGGGCAGGTTGATCCACGAGCGGTGGAAGTAGGGCGCTTTCACGCCCACACCGGCATCGATCAGCATCTGCGCCGTTTCGATGCTGTCGGTCTTGACCGAGACGCCCGGCGTGACGGCGCCAATGCAGGCGAACATCTTGCCGCCGACCTTCCAGGCGTCGTGCCCTCCACCCCAGGGATCGGACACCTCGGCACCCGGGAACCTCCGGCAGATGGCATTCACCTTTGCGCGGCTCATCCCAGCCTCTGCGGTTAGGGCCGTCTCTAGCGCGGCGCCTGGGCGCGCTGCTGCCGCTCGACGCGGATTTGCGGCTCCGCCCAGCCTCCCCGCAGCAGGAGCGCTTCGTCGGCCAGCGCCGCGCGCTCACCGCTCGTGGCATTCGAGAACTTGAGCTTCATATCGAGGAGCTGGCGCACGATGTTGATATGCCCGCTGCCCGAGATGGCCAAGCCGGCAGATTTGGCGTTCAGCGCCTCGGTCGTGATGATGCCGTTACGGACGCTGAGCTGCGCTTCGAGCTGCTCCAGCGCCGTCTGGCCCTTGCCGGCCGCAGCCCACCCTTTGACCTCTGAGCGCTGGGCGGCGTACATCAGCGCGCGCAGGTCGAGGCCGAGGCGGCCTGCATCGCTCAATGTAAAGTCGGCTTTGCCGGACAAACTACCCAGCAACTCGCGAACTTCGTTCCCACGTCCAGTCAGCTCGACGTTGATGTTGGAGCGTCCCTGTAGGGGATTGCGATGCAGCAGGCCTGAAAGGCTGCGGCCCACGTCCACGTTCTCGACCTTGCCGCGAAGCTCGTAGCGCGGCCCGTCGCTGGCAACCTCCGCCGTGAGCTGGCCACCGAAGGTGCCGCTCTCCAGCTCCAATTCGGCGATATCCGCGAGCATGCGCCCGTTTTTCAGGGAAATCGTTGCGGCGCCCCGTCCGGTCTGCAGGTACGGCACTGTGATCTTGCCCGCGGACATGCGCAGGTCCGCATCGATACGGGTGAGGAAGGACGGCGTGAGATCCTCCTCGAAGGCCCCTAAGCCCAGGGGCCAGATCGAGGCGATCGAGGGGGCGATCCCGACGTAAGGCGTCAGATCGAAGACCTCGAAGGCAAGTGTGCCGTCGAGCGATGGAACCGCCTTCGTCGTGTCGAGGGCCAACGCGCCCGTGCCCTCATTGCCGTCGGTGGAGAATGTCGCGCGCGAGAACGTGAGGGTACCAGCCCCCCAGTCCAAGGTGCCCTTGATGCGGGCGCCGCCTTTGGGCTCTCCGCTTCCCGGGAGCGCAATTCCGAAGCTCCGGGCGAGCTGCTTCACTTTGAGCAGGTGAACGTCCGCGGCGGCTTGAAGGCGCAGGCCCTCATTTGTCGTGAGCCGGCCTTCGATCGCGGCGCTCAGCGTATCGGACTTGAGGTTGAGCTTGATGGGGAGGCGCTGGGCGGCTTTCTTGTCGGCGGGCACCGACCATTGTGTATCGAAGGCAACTGTATTCCCGCGATAGGTCGCGGTGCCTTTGGCGGTAAAGTTGCCCTTGCGATTGGACGTGATCAGCGCCCCGACATCCGACAGCGCCTCCGTCCCGCCCCCTTGCGAGGTAATTTCAATCCGCCCACGGCGGATCTGCAGGCTGTCAAAGCTCAAGGTCGACAGTTGCGCAAGGATGATGGGCAGGGTCTCCTCGAGCCCTTCCGTTGGAGAAGCGGACGGCGATGCAGATATCGTGACTATTGGGGCTTCGAAGACGAGCCGGGCTGTCGCATCGCTGATCGTGCCGTCGGTATCGTAGACCCAGCCGCCCCGGAGCACGACGCCCGGGGCGTTCGACAGCCGCACCGGCGTGCTTACGACGAAGGCATCGCGAGGCGCGCCCTGCACGGAGGCACCACTGAATATGCTCGGCGCGAACCACAGGATAACGGCGACCGGCAGCAGGACGATCAGGGCAACAGTCACGACTGCGGCAGTGGCAGTCGCGAAATGCCTGACCGGTGTATCTCGGAACATCTGGCCCCTTCACCGTTTTGATCCGCGATGTCTGCTGCGAGCCATAACGGCGCAGCTCCCCTGCGGTAACGGCTCCATCGTTCTACGATCAAAGAAGAGACTTTACCTCTTACCGGAGGCTTTCTCGCATCGCAAGATCCCCTGCTATGATGGCGGTGGAACGACACCTGTGCGCGGCACGCCTCCATAGCTGGTTTCGCGACCGCACGCAGGGCATTGATCAACCGTCGGAGCTATTCTCTATGGACCAACCGCTGTGGCAACCCGCCCAAGGCTCACTCGCCGCGACCAATTTGGCGAAGTTCATGGCCGATGCCGGACAGCGGCTCGGGCGTTCGTTTGCCGGGTATTGGGACCTGCACAAGTTCTCCGTCGAGCAGCCCGACGTATTCTGGAAGCTGCTGTGGGACATCGCAGGCGTCAAGGGAGAGGCCGGAGCGGCGCCATATCTTGCCAATGCCGATCGCATGCCCGGGGCGCAATTTTTCCCGGGTGCGCGGCTCAATTTCGCCGAGAACCTCCTGTCCCGCGAGGGGGACGGCGACGCGCTCGTGTTTTGGGGCGAGGACAAGGTCAAGCGGCGGTTGAGCTGGTCCGACTTGAGACGCCAGGTTGCGCAACTGCAGACCGCCCTGAAGGATGCCGGTGTGAAGGCCGAGCACCGCGTCGCGGCCATTATGCCGAACATGCCGGAAGGCATCATCGGCATGTTGGGAACCGCGTCCATCGGCGCGGCATGGTCGTCGTGCTCGCCCGACTTCGGCGTGCAGGGCGTGCTGGACCGCTTCGGGCAGATCGAGCCCAAGGTCCTCATTGCCTGTGATGGCTATTGGTACCACGGCAAGAAAATCGACCTTACCGACAAGCTCGCGCAGATCCTGCAAAAGCTGCCATCGGTGGAGCGCGTCATCATCGTCCCCTATCTCGATATTGCCCGCGATGTGGCTCAGGCACTGAGCGCACGCCTGGGGGAAGGCCGCCGCGCAGAGACGTGGAACGACGCCGTGCTCGCGCGCGGGCCACAACCTATGACGTTCGAGCGCTTTCCCTTCTCGCAGCCGCTGTACATTCTGTTCTCGTCGGGCACGACAGGCATCCCCAAGTGCATCGTGCACTCTGCCGGCGGCATGCTGATGAAACACCTGTGCGAGCACATCTTGCACACGGATGTGAAGCCCGGCGATCGCGTGTTCTACTTCACCACGCTCGGCTGGATGATGTGGAACTGGCTCGTGTCTGGGTTGGCGGTCGGCGCCACGCTGCTGCTCTACGACGGCTCGCCGTTCTATCCGTCAGGCAACATTCTCTGGGACTACGCGCAATCTGAAAAGTGCACGCACTTCGGCACGTCGGCCAAATACATCGACACGATGAAAAAGGAAGGCTTGAGCCCCGTGGCCAGCCACGATCTGTCGTCGGTTCGCGCCATCATGTCGACAGGGTCGCCGCTGGTGCCGGAGAGCTTCGACTATGTGTACAGCTCCATAAAGAAGGATGTGCACTTGGCATCGATCTCCGGCGGTACGGACATCGCCGGATGCTTCGTGCTTGGCATTCCCATTTTGCCGGTATGGCGGGGGGAGATCCAAGGTCCGGGTCTTGGCATGGCCATGGACGTCTACGACGATCACGGCCGGACAGCCAGTCACGGCAAGGGGGAGCTGGTGTGCACCCGGCCATTCCCGTCGATGCCGGTCGGCTTCTGGAACGACCCTGACGGCAAGAGGTATCGCGCGGCCTATTTCGAGCGCTTTCCCAATGTCTGGCATCACGGCGATTTCGCCGAATGGACCGAGCATCACGGCATCATCATTCATGGACGCTCGGACGCCACACTCAATCCGGGCGGCGTGCGCATCGGCACGGCCGAGATCTACCGGCAGGTCGAGCAGCTCCAGGAGATCCGGGAATCGATCGTCATCGGTCAGGACTGGGACAACGATGTTCGTGTCGTGCTGTTCGTGGTCCTCAATTCCGGTGCCACGCTCGATGACACCTTGCGTGATCGCATCAAGAAGCAGATCCGCCAGGGGGCATCGCCGCGGCATGTGCCCGCGCGCATCGTCGCCGTGAAGGATATTCCGCGCACCAAGTCGGGCAAGATCACGGAGCTGGCCGTACGCGATGTCGTGCATGGCCGCGAGGTGAAGAACAAGGAGGCGCTGGCCAATCCGGAAGCGCTCGACTTGTTCAAGAACATCCCAGATCTAAAAGGCTGAGGCTCGTGCGCGCAGCATTCGAGATTGGCGGTGAGAGCATCCCGGCGGGCACGCGGAAACTGGTCGACCTTCCCGTGTCCAAGCTCTCCAACCACACGCCGGTAACGCTGCCGGTGCACGTGTTGCACGGACCGCAACCCGGTCCGACGATGTTCGTCTCTGCGGCAATCCACGGCGACGAGCTCAACGGCGTCGAGATCATCCGCCGCGTCTTGCGTACGCTGCAGCCGGGCAACATCAGCGGCACGCTGCTGTGCGTGCCGGTGGTCAACGCCTACGGCTTTATCGGCCGCTCGCGCTACCTTCCCGATCGGCGCGACCTCAACCGCTCGTTCCCAGGGTCGCCGAACGGCTCGCTGGCGGCGCGTCTTGCCAATCTGTTTCTCAACGAGGTGGTCAAGCGCTGCCAGTTCGGCGTCGATCTGCACACCGCTGCCGTGCATCGCGTGAACCTGCCTCAGATCCGCGCAGACTACGTCACGCGCCCGCGATGCCGGGAGTTGTCGGAAGCATTCGGGGCGGATGTGGTTCTGGAAGCACCCGAGCGAACTGGATCCTTGCGACGGGCGGCGCGCGAAGCCGGCATCGATGTTCTCGTTTATGAAGGTGGCGAGGGTCTGCGCTTCGACGAGTTCGCCATCAAGGCGGGCGTCGATGGCATTGCCAACGTGATGCTCAAGAGCGGGATGCTGGAGTTGCACGATGGCGCGGACGCCGTCGTCCCCGCCAAGCGTCCGCCGGTCATGGCCAACGCATCGACGTGGGTGCGCGCGCCCGATGGGGGTATTTTCCGCACCTTGCGCAAGATCGGCCACGCCGTGAGCGAGGGCGAGGCGATCGGCTGGGTCTCCAATCCCTACGACGACACGCAGACCGAGATCCGCTCTCCGCGTCGCGGCATCATCGTCGGCTCGACGACGCTGCCCATCGTCAACATGGGCGATGCCCTGTTCCACATCGCCTGGTCGAGCGAGCACGCGCGCGTGCGGCCGGCGCGGGATGTGGCGCCTGAGCCGAGCGGCGATCCGCTCATGGACGAGGACGAGATTATCTGACCGGTTGTTGCGCGTCTGCCGAAGCGCGGCGCGCTCCGGCACGTCCCCCCGCGACGGCATTGTGCAGCAGCAGCACGGGGATGAGGCCGGTTGCCACGATGGCGAGGGCGCCGACGGAGGCGCCCTCGAACTGCTCCAGCAGGGCGAAGCTGTAGACGTGCGTCGCCAGCGTCTCGAAGTTGAAGGGGCGTAGCAGCAGCGTTGCCGGCAGCTCTTTCATGGCATCGACGAACACGAGCAGGCCTGCGGTGCCGAGGGACGGCAGCAGAAGCGGCAAGTGGACGGTGCGCAGCGTGGATAGCGGAGAGTGCCCGAGCGTACGCGCGGCAGCGTCCAGATTGGGGGAGATGAGGTCCAGGCCGGCCTCGACTGCGCCCAAGGATACCGCCAGGAAGCGCACGGCATAGGCGAGCACGAGCGCGAACAAGGAACCGGTCAGGATGAGGCCGGTTGCAATACCGAAGCTCGAGCGGAAGAACGCATCCACGCCATTGTCGATGGCCGCAAGCGGTATCAGCAGTCCGAGAGCAAGCACGGTGCCTGGTAGCGCATAGCCGAGCCCGGCAAGCCGTACAGCGGGCCGTGTGAACCCGTTGGGGGCGACGCGGCGCGCGTAGCCGAGGACGACTGCGAGCGCCACCGCTGCCACTGCGGACATGGCCGCCAGCAGGATGCTGTTGCCTGCCGCGATCCAGAAGCCAGCCTCGGTCGTCTCGGAGAGGTGCTTCAGCGCGCCTGATACGAGCACGAGGAAGGGGAACAAGAATCCCAGGGCGAACGGCAGGAAGCAGACGATCGCCGCGGCCAGACCGCGCCAGCCGTCGAGGTCGGCAAAGGGGATGGCGCGGTGACGGCGGCTCATGTTGTGGAACTGGCTCTCGCCGCGCGCCACCCGCTCCAGGACGAAGAGCACCAGAACGACCGCCAGGAGGACGGTAGCGATTTGTGCCGCGCCGCCGAGGTTGGAGCGCTGCAGCCACGTGGCGTAGATGCTCGCCGTCAATGTGCGTACACCGAGATACTGGACGGCGCCGAGGTCGCCGAGGCATTCCATCAGCGCCAGTACCAATCCGGCTACGAGCGCCGGACGCGCCATCGGCAGCCCGACGGACGTGAAGGCACCGAATGGTGTGCGCCCGAGCGTGCGGGCCACTTCGAGCGCGCAGACCGATTGCTGCACGAAGCTCGCGCGCGCCGTGAGATAGACGTAAGGGTAGAGAACGCACGACATGACGAAGATGGCTCCGCCCATGCTGCGGATCTCAGGGAACCAGTAGTCGTGCGCCGATTTCCATCCGAAGAGCCAGCGCAGGTGGCTCTGCAGGGGCCCTGTGAAATCGAACAACTCGACGTAGCAATAGGCGATGATGTAGGTCGGGACCGCCAGCGGAATGACCAGTAGCCGGTCGAGCAGATTGCGCCCCGGAAAGCGATGCATGGTGACGATCCAGGCCGTCCCCGCACCCGTGACAAGGGTGAGGATGCCGACGCCCAGCAGCAGCAGCATGGTGTCGATCAAGGAATCAGGCAGGACCGTGTGGAGGAGATGCGGCCACACGTTGCTGTCTGCACTGAATGCGAGCGCAACGATGGCCGCCATCGGCAGGACGATGACGGCAAGAATCAGCGCGACCGCGACGCTCCACGCCGGCGAGGCGCGCCGCTTTGCCCGCCATCGGGCGAGACGGCGCAGCGGCACGAGAAGCGCATTCCGGACAGGATCGAGGGGATGTTGCGGGGCGAGATCCATCAGGGAGCTCGCGTGGGACTGTAGCGCACGGTGAGGTTCTTTTTGCCCGGGCCCGGCAAAGTATGAGGCAGCGCAGGTGTCTGCACCAGGCGCTGCCTCATCATGAGTGTCACGTTACGAGCTGGGGCCGGCGTCGAAGTTCACCTTGTCGACGAGCTCCGAGGCTTCCTTACGGTGCTTGGAGATGTCACCGAGCGGCAGCGTGTCGGCCTTGAGCGCGCCCCAGCTCTTCACCGTGGCGGACGGCTGGATGTGCGGGTTCACGGGATACTCGTGGTTGATGTCGGCATAGAGGTTCTGGCCTTCATCGGACACCAGGAATTCGATCAGTTTGATCGCCTCGGCCTTGTTGGGCGCATTCTTGGTAACAGCCGCGCCCGAGACGTTGACATGGGTGCCGCGGTCCGCCGCGTTGGGGAACAGAACCTTGACGGCGCTGGCCCATTCCTTCTGCTCGGGATTCTTATCGTTCGTCTGCATCAGGCCCATGTAGTAGGTGTTGCCGAGGGCCAGGTCGCACTTGCCGGCAAAGACGTCGCGCACCTGCTCGCGATCACCGCCGGATGGCTTTTGCGCGAGATTTGCCTTCACACCTTTGAGCCACGTCTCGGTCGCCGCCGTGCCCTTGTGGGCGATCATCGCGGCGATGGCCGCGGTGTTGTAGGGATGCTGGCCGGAGCGGCTGCAGATCTTGCCTTTCCATTTCGGGTCGGCAAGTTCCTCGTACGTGATCGCATCCTGCTTCACGCGATCTTTCGAGGCATAGACGACGCGCGCGCGCAGCGTGAGCGCGAGCCACTGTCCGTCCGGATCGCGCAGGTTGGCGGGGACGAGGGCGGTGATGGCCGGCGATGTAGAGTTTTGCGTGAGATCCTGTGCCTTCGCCTCGGTCAGCCGTGCGATGTCGACCGTCAGCATGAGGTCGGCCGGGCTGTTGCGGCCCTCGGCGGCGAGGCGCTCGTTGAGGCCGTCGCGAACGAACACGACGTTGGTCTTGATGCCGGTCTTCGCAGTGAAGGCCTTCAGCATCGGATCGATCAGCTGCGGCTCACGCGACGAGTAGATATTGACCTCGGCCGCCATTGCACCGAGCGGCATCGACAGCAGAGCGGCAGCACAGGTGAGAAGGGTACGAGTACGCAAAAGCGAGCGCAGCATCTTGGCCATATCGTGCTCCAATAATCGAGGTTCAAAGCCTCGGTATCAGGATTCCACCGGCTGGTGGGCTCGGCGCGGATCGCGAGCCGATGCGCTGCCTAACAACAAGAGCAGCGTGTCCAAGTCAACGATGAAGGGACAATGTTCGCAAAGCATTCGTCAGCTTAGAAACTGTCTAATTCTAAACTGATGAAATGCTGCGATAGAGCGAGTGTGGTTGCCGCAGTCTTCCGCGCGATGCACCCTAGACCGGGATGGCTCGATCCTTCGCGAATACGAGGCGGACACAAGCACCGGCCTCGAGTCCGTTCGTGATCTCGAGGCGTGCGCCGTTCGCTTCGGCGAGCTGCTGGGAAAGGGGTAGGCCAAGCCCCGGCGTTTGCTGTGCTGCGCGTCCAACGCGGGACGCGGGCTGGAACACGCGCGCGACAATGTCTGATGCGATGCCTGGCCCGGTATCGAGCACCTCCACCCAGGCGCGGCCAGCCGCCTCGTAGCCTGTGCGCACGGTGATCCTGGCGCCGGTACCGGCGTACTTCACGCTGTTGGACAACAAATTGAGCAGGATCTGCTTCAGACAGCGAACATCGGCGACGACATGGGGCATGCCCTCGGTGAGCTGGGCGGTGACAGTCGCTCCGGCCTTGTCGGCCAGAGGCTGCATGGCCGACACGCAGGAGTTGGCTGCGTCGTTGAGGTCGATCTGGGAGAATGAAAGCTCGATTTTCTCTGCGCTGTCTCGCGCCAGCAAGCCGTCGACGACGGACAGGGCATGGCGGGCACTGTCGCGAATGTCGCGCAGGTAGCCGCGGTAGCGCTCATTCGGCAGCGGACCGAGATGCTGCTCTGTCATGATCTCGGCAAGCGCGATAACGGCAGCCAGCGGCGTCCTCAGCTCGTGGGCGAGCCGCGCACGCGTTTCCGCCTCTCGTGAGGGCTGCTCGGCAGCCATCGGTTTTGCCTCAGGCGCGAGATCTGGCACGTGGCTGGCCGCGGTGGCGGACGGCTCCGCTTTCTCCTGTTGAATGCGGCGGGCGATGTTGCGTACGGCCAGTGTGCTGGACGCCGGCCGCGTGCTGGTGAGCATCGGCTGCGCCTGGGGCTGTGCGGACACGGCAGTGTTTGTGTCGAGCCATGTAACCAGGAAGGTGCCGGCGCCGAAATGCTCGGGGAGCGCGCGCACCGTGCAAGGGGCGCTTAGGACACCGCGTGCGGTCCAGAAGACCAGCTGGCGGCTCGGGCTGCTGGCGACCTCGGCTTCAAGCGGAAGCTTGCGCAACTCGATGAGGCCCGGCATGCCGGTATCGAGCTGCAGGTTGGGCCGCTCCGACCCATTGCCCCACAGGCGCCGGCCTGCGTCGTTCGTCACCAGGAGGACGGCCTTGTGGGCATCGAAAATCGCAGCCGGCTCAGCGAGGCCGGAAACGACCTCGTCCATGCTTCGCCCCGACGGGATTTTCGGAATGAAATTCAACAGCAAACAGGCCCCCGATAACACGAAAATCTGTAGCCCGAAGCTGGGGCAGCGTCCACCGGCCCCTTGGGCTTGTCCAGAGACTTTCTCCAGACCCATTGTGAGCAACCCAGGTGCACTCCAGGCGTTAGACTATGTTAGGATGCTCCATCGCGACAGGGAGGAGAAGAAATGGCAGACGCGCCGCAATTTGAAATCCCCGACGGGATGCGGGAGCTGGCAGAGCGCAATGTCGACCAGGCACGCTCCGCCTATAACCAGTTTCTGGATATGGCGCGTCAGGCCCAGGACATGGTCGCAAAGTCTTCCGACGCCATGGCCCAGAGCGCGCGAGAGATCCAGTCTAAGGCCCTCCGCTACGCCGAGCAGAACATGGATGCGAACTTCAGCTTCGCCTCGGACTTGGCGCGGGCGCGTGATCTGCGTGAGTATATGGAAGTTCAAACCCGTTATGCTCAAAAGCAAATGCAGACCTATTCGGAGCAGGCCCAGGAATTGGGACGTCTGATGGCGGACGCGGCGCAACGGGTCCAGCGGCGCCCCTGAGATCCCCACTGATATCGCTAGCACGCGGATGGCGGAGGGTTGATTTCGCGCAGCCTTTCCGTGTCTTCTGTCGTTTCGATGATGTCGGTTGGCGTGCCGGGCGACGGTCACCACCTGCAATGCGTGCAGCCGGGACAAGAGCTGCCTAGAGTGCGATCGTTTTGCATGGAAGCACTTCCGGCTTCCATGCAAAACGTGAATCGCCCTCTAACTTTAGAAGTAGAGCAGGATTCACGTTTCGGCCGTGGCGTCCCCTCTAAGGCGAGACAGTTAAATCCGAAACGATCCTGCTCTAGGGGGATGTTGTGCCGCTCAAGGCCAAGAAACAATCGCTGGACGCCATCCTCAGTTTACGCCTGCGCGATTTGTCTGCCGCTCAATTCCGCGAGCTGGCTTTCATCATCGCTCCCATTGTTCTCCTGATCCTGGGCAGTCTCTGGGTCGCCTCGCGCTTCGTGGAGCCGGCGCCGCCACGGCAGATCGCCATCTCGACCGCCGGTGAGTCGGGCACCTATCATCAGGTCGGGCGGAGGTACGCCGAGATCTTGAAGACCTCGGGCATCGATCTGGATGTCCGCACCTCCGCCGGCTCGGCCGAGAATGTCCGGCGCCTGTTGGATCCCAATTCAGGCGTGCAGGTGGCGCTGCTGCAGGGCGGCACGACCAATTCCGCCGAGAACCCCAGCCTCGTATCGCTCGGGCGGCTGTACCTCGAGCCGATGTGGGTTTTCTACCGCGGCGAGACGCCGATCGACCGCCTCGTTGATTTGAAGGGCAAGCGGTTGATCGTTGGCGCCGACGGCAGCGGGACGCGGACATTGGCCCTCACGCTGTTGCAGGCCAGTGGCATCAACGGCGGCAATACGACCCTGATCCCTCTGCAAGGGCCAGCCGTTGCCAAGGCCCTGTCCTTCGGTAATGCCGACGCAGCCTTCGTCGTGTCGGCTGCCTCCGCGCCGCTCATACAGGAGCTATTGCGCCAGCAGGATTTGAGGATCATGAGCTTGGCCCATGCCGAGGCCTATGCACGTAACTACCCCTATCTCTCGCGCATCGTGCTGCCGATGGGGGCGGTCGACATCGCCGACAACATCCCGCCCGCGGATATTGAAATGGTAGCGCCTGTGGCCGTGCTCGTCGCGCGCGAGGACCTGCATCCCGCGCTCGTCTCGCTCCTGGCCGAGGCCGCCAAGACCGTGCATGCATCAGCGGGACTGTTTCACCGAGCCGGTGAATTTCCGAAGGCGGAGGACCCGGAGTTCGACATGTCGGCGGATGCCCAGCGGGCCTACAGGGCGGGCCCGAACTGGCTGAACAGGACGCTACCCTTTTGGCTCGCGACATTCATCGAGCGGGTGATCGTGCTGGCCGTGCCGCTGGCCGGCGTCTTGCTGCCCATGATCAAGATCGCACCTGCCGTCTACAAGTGGCGCGTGCGGCGGCGTCTTCTCTACTGGTACGGTCGCCTCAAGGCGCTCGAAAGCGTGATCTCTGACGGTTCGAGCCCACAGGATCTCGCCGACTACCGGAAGGAATTCTCCCTCATCGACGAGGCGGTTTGCTCGATTCCAATTCCGCTTGGGTTCTCGGATCAATACTACAGCCTGCGATCCGCCCTCGATATTGTGCGCCAGCGCCTTGCCGGCATGGCGCCGGCGGCCCAACCTGAGCGGCGCGCCATGGTGGCCGGGGCCGTCTAGGCGGCTTGCATCCGCGTTATCTATTTGGTAGCGAAACGCCCACACGTCCTGCCCGGTGGCCAACGGCTGGTGCAAACGTGGAAGTGTTAGTATAAGCCTAAGAAATATCGAGATAATATTCTGTCTCGCTGGTAGGCCGCCTTAGCTCAGTTGGTTAGAGCACCAGATTGTGGATCTGGGGGTCCGTGGTTCGAGCCCACGAGGCGGTACCATACAACCGGGCAATTTTTTTCTGCTCCCAAAGCACCCACCGGCATTCAGGGTCGGCGGGCGTTGCCTCAATTGCGGTTGGCAGCCTCTAGAGCGGCAACATTCGGTTTGAGCTGCTTGAGCAAGTCGGTGACGACCTGCCCGCCCGTGTAGGGTGCAAAGAGATAAGCGTAGACGAGCTTGTTCTTGACGATGGTTGTCGCGAAGACAATGGCCTGCACGATGTCCGTACCGTCTTGGAGTCGCAACCGCTGCAGCAGGGCTGCATAGCAGGCGTTGGGATCCTCGGCCAAAACGCCAAGAAACTTCATTTCATTGACCTTGACGGTCTTCATCACTTCGTCGAAACGCTTTTGAACGTCCGGGGTCATCTTGGTCACCATGCTGTCGCCCTGCGCGCGCAGCTCGACGCATGTCGTCTTGATGATTTGCTGTGGAGTGGCCGGCAGGCTGATGTCCTCCCACGCCTTGAGCGTCTGATATTGAGCATAATTTGCAAGCCGGGGCCGTCGCGCGGAGCGCCAGTCTTCCAGCTGCCGGCATTCCGCGCTCATAGCCAGCAGGCGATTGCCGCTCTTGTCCAGCATCGTCCCGACGGTTGTCAGCATCGCGGTATCTTTTGCCTGCGCCTCATTGAGCTCGCAGTACCCGGCCGGGGGCGGCAAATTGAGGGGCACATTGCCGAGCTTTGCCTGTTTGGCAGCCGCCGCCCCGCAAAGCAGGCAAAGCGTCATCAGCGCATAAGCAACACGGATCATCTGGGTCCCCCGGTTCTAGCCAATGCACCCATAGCTATAGCTTCTCCGGAGTGCATCCGCCCCACACGGGTTAAAGAATCCTCAACGCGTGGCCATTCCGCAGCGGCGTCACTCGGGTATCTGCGCCCCACATTCCCCGGGAAAGTCCCAATTGGCCGGTCAGGTGTTCTGCCGAGAATAGAGCGCATCGTTCAGCTCAAGTGTTACGGGGACGGCAGATGTTTAGGAATGCATGGCTTGGCGTCGCTATGGCGTTGGTAGTGACGCCGACGGCAGCATGGGCGCAATGTGGCGCAGACTGCAGCCGGCCGGTCTCGAGCACGCAGGTGCACACGAGGTACGCGAACAAGAGCGTCGTTCGTGCACACACCGTCACGCGATTTCGCGACGTCGACAACACGAGGCATGTGACCCACACGAAGCGCATTGTAACGATCACGCGCGTGCAGCCGATCACACGCATCAATCTCGTGACGCGGGTCCACACGCGGACCAAGATCCTGCGCGTGAATCAGAAGATCGCCGTGAAGCGGTTCAGCCGGAGCGCGGAACGCGCGGGCGAGACCAGCAGGGTGGCATTCGCTAGCAACGGCGACCGGGTGACCACGACCTATCGCCATCGGACGATGCGCCCCGTTCGCTTTGTCACCCGGTACAGGGACGTCTACCGCACACGCTACGTGACACGCGTCACATATCGCTGGGCCGGCGGAAAGACGCGCAAGACAGTAAGCATCAAGGTCGCCACGCGTGTTCAGAATCGCACTGCGACTAGGGGCGGAAGGGCAACCGTTGCGGCGGCCGGGCCGACCATGGCGGCGAAGGTGGCGCCACGCGTGCAACTCGCGGCTCTCGACGCGATGCTTCCGTAAACCCGGGAACACTTTCTAATTATCGCACGCTATTCAGGATGAGCGCGTCGCGGATCGAGCGGAGCTGGCGGGCCACGGTGTCAGCATCGCCGGGCGAGGCCGCTGGTGCCTGCTCCCTTGCCTCGAGGCTGCGCATCTTTCTGTCGAGTTCCTTCTGGCTCCGCTGCAGTTCGCGTTGCATGTCTCTGAGCTTGAGACATTGCTTGTAAGCGTCCGATTCCGGATCTCCCGTGCATTCGAGCGGCTTTATCTTCGGCGCGTCGAACCTGTCGTAATAGTAGTAGTCGCGCTTCCTGTCGGACGGCGCATACACCAAAGGCGTCTTCTTGCGATCGAGCGCGTTGTTACCCGCGAAGATGATCTGGATCTGATGATAGTAGTCCGCGTTGAGCTGCAGCGTCGGTGTCGCCACAACGGGGATCAGCTTGGCGAAATCGAGCATGCCGCCTGACACATCGCCGACAAGCTGGAATTTTGTCGTCAACGTCGCGTTGTCCAACCCGACGGAGCACGTTTCCTGGCCGGCACTGAGCCCACCTTTCCCGGCCTTTACGTTGCAATACGCGCCTGTGTGCACGATGCGGGTGCTGTTCTCGAAATTGCGCTTCAGCCAGGACGCAATCCTGAGATTGTTGATCAACACGCGATCGGCGTGCGGGCTGTCGCTGAGAATTGCGCCATAGCCATACTCGTAGCCGCGCTCGCACTTGTCCCGCAGGTGCTCCGGGTTCTGGGAAATGTTGACGGTAACTTTGGTGATCACCTGATGCGTGTTCTTGAGTCCGGCGCTTGGAAACGGCTCTGCGCTGCTGCCAATCGCGAGAAATCCGCGCGCTCCGAGCCTGACGGTGTCGATCTTGGAGAACTTGACGTCACCGAACGCGGTGGTGCTGAGAGACAGCTCGACCGTGGCGTAGTTGTCGGTATCCAGCGAGAACGTCGCGTGTCCCGGTGGATGGTCCTTGAGGAACTCGTACATGTCGCATCGGATTTGGTTCACGACCTCGGCAACCGGGAGGCGTGCTGATGGCGTATGCTCGAAATCCGGGAAATAGACGCAACCACCAACCAACGCTGTAATGAACAGGCACGCGGACGCGCGCGACATCGTACGCATACAAAATCCCCCCACTCATTATTCCCCGATGTTAACTCAGGGTTGAGCACAAGGAATGTAGCGGGGTGGCAACAGGACGGAGGGTTCAGCAGGGAGGTGAAATAAGGCTGAGCCCGCGAGCCGGCGCCGCTTACGGCGCCTCGCGGAGGCGCCGAATAAGCCACATTTTGGGCGCATAGTTCGATTCGTGTGAGCGTCGCGTACGCTTGCAGCGTCTTCGCTCACTCTGCCCGCGTCGTTTGATCAGTGTTTACTGGCTTCCCCACCGTTGGGCTGGGGGAGGCAGCCGCCCGTCCCCGCAAACGGCGGCTGTTGTGAAAGCAGGACTCAGGTTGCCCGCACTCCTGAGTCCTGCTCCTCACGGATTGTCGTTACGCGGCCTGCTGAATTGCCGAGAGCTGCCAGCCTTCGCCACGCGCACGGTCGTCACGGCGGAAGGTCCAGAATTCGGTCGCTTCCGTGGGATGGTTCTCGTTTCCAGCCACGAGACGTCCCGTTGCACGGTCGCGCTCGACATCGACCAGCGAGTAGCGCATGGCCACCGTGGCGAAGTCTGAGCCGTTCTCGCGCCAGGCTTCCGAGATGTCGCCTTGCAGCAGCTTGACGTCGGTGACCTCGTTGCGCAGGCCGCGCTTGGCGTTGTCGGAGATCTGCTCGGCGAAATAGGACAGCATCTCGGGTGTCGTGATCGCGCCAAGCTTGCTCGTGTCCTCACGGCTATAGGCCGTCTGGACTTCGCCCAGCAGGCGCTCGAACGAGTCGAGATCGGTCTGACCAATCGTCAGTGCAGGGGAAGCAGCACCATCACCGCCGGATGCGGCCGCGGCGCGGCTGTTCATCACATCATGCAAGGGCGACCGGTTCTGAGAAGCGCCGGCCGGCCCGCGTGCGACAGCGGGCTGGCTGCGGCTTCTGAAGAACGCGAAGGCGAGATAGATCAAGCCCGCGATCAATGCGAACTGCAGCAGGAAGCCCAGGATGCTTGCAAGGGCGCCGAAACCGAAGATGCCGGCGAAAGCGGCTGCAAGCAGGCCGCCCATCAGGATGCCGCGCCAGCCGCCGAAACGCGAAGCTTGTGTCGCCGTATTCGCTCCTGACTGAGCGCCTTGCGTCGCCGTAGGCGAGCCCTTCTGCGTCATCGAGCGCTCGACAGGTGCCGCCTTGGGCGCCGTGTTGGTTGCCGGCGGCGTAGAGAACGTACGGCTACCGCGGCTGCCGACGCTTCGGCCGCCGCCCGCACGCGCATCTGCCCAGTCGATGGCAACCATCGACAAGCCAGCACCCAAGGTTAATGCCAAAGCCAAAGAGCGAACGAGAGACATTGTCGTAATCCTCACCTCCCAGTGATCCTGTCCCTATATGGTGCGAGTGAGCCTAAAAGTCACGACCCTCGAGGGAGGAGGTATCTTTACGGGTCCAGGTTCCAGGCACTTGGTGCAAGTCCGCTTTCCACGGTTCCAGAGTACGCCCGCGCCCGCATGGTGAGCCCGTGCCTTGCGTTGGCCACGAATCATTGGCAGCAGGGATTCGGCGATGAAGAGAAGAAGGGAACTGCATGTCGGGCAGATTTCATCCCGCTCCGCTCAAGGAAATGGCGAGACTCCAGTTCCGCGAGATGGAGGGCTACGATCGGGAAGCTTACCCCGAAATTACCGATGAGCATGCTCTGATCGCTTACACGGACGATGAAACCTGGATCATCGAGGGCGATACGCTCCGCGTTATCCAGATCGACCAGAAGACGATGGCATCGAGTCAGCAGTTCTATTTCCTCGATGCCTGGGGGCAGCCCGTCGACGCTCTGTAGTCACTGTCTATCGGCGCACGCCAGGTGTTTCGATAGGGACGCCGCTTGCGCGCCACGCAAGATAAAGCTCCAGGTTGAGATATTCGGGAGCGCCGTAGTCGAGCACTTCGGCGCGGACGCCCAGGTTGCAGGCCCGCAGCCGCCGCTGCAGCGAGCCGGCAGATTGCCACTCGAGACGATAGATCGGAAAGCCCGTCGGGTTCGCCTGGCTGATGGTATCGCCGCGCAGCCTGCGCCCCCAGTTGTCGTCGTGGCATTGACTGCACGACAGATTGAGCTGGCCTTGCCGGGTCATGTACAGCGACTGCCCCGAGTCGAAATGAGTGCGGGCGGCATCGCTGTCGATCGAGACGTTCATGGCCATGCCGCGCGATTGATAGGCAACGTAGGCCGTAAGTCCCAACAGCTCCCGAGACTCCCATGCAAAGACAGGAGCGCCCGCGCGCTCCCTGCGGCATTGATTGATCTTCAGCTCCAGGTTCAACAGCGCACCTGACGACGCATCGACGCGCGGATAGCGCGTGGCGACGCCCTTCATGCTGATGCCGGCTTGTCCGTGGCACGTCGCACAGCTCTGGTTGCGAGGACCGGCCGGCGCCTGCCACAGCTTCTCGCCCTCGGCGACCCAGAGCATGCCCGGATTGGAGCCTTCATCGTCCTGCTGCGCCTTGAGCTCCGGTGACAGGAAGGCGCTGCCCGGCTTCTTATCCTCAGGTTTCAAGGGCGTTGCCTGACCAAAGGCTTGTACGCAAAGCCCGGCGAAAATCGCGCCCGTGAGGATTGCAGGGACTATGCGAGGCCAGCGCATCAGACGACTTTGATTGGCGCCTTTTCGGTGTGCGTCGTGCCGTCGTCGCCGGCCCAACTGAAGGAGATTTCACCCGACGCCGTCGCGACCGTGGAAAATGCGAGGTAGGGGTTGGCGGCAACGCCGGGAAACAAGTCGGCGCTGAAGATCTCCTCGCCGTCGTAGGTGGCGACGAAGCGATTGATGATGTTGCGCGGGATGGGATTGCCGGCGCTGTCGCGGCGATGTCCGGTTTCCATCTCGTGCGTGATGAGCGTCTTGATCTCGAAGGTCGAGCCCTTCTTGACCTCACGCGGAACGACGATGCGAGCGGTTGGCATGGCGCTGATCTCCCTTAGCCGCCGTCCAGGCACGCAGCGAGCGTGACGACGATATCCGCCTCGCCCGACCAGTGCGTGCCGTCGCTCATGGTGGCGATTGCGGTCACGGTCTGCGTGGCGGCCAGCCGGATGCTGGTGGCGACCTTGGCAGTGCCGGAGCGGGGCCCCAGGTGAAAACGCACGACCGTCGCGATGGGGTTCTTCTCGGAGAAGACCGTGATCGTCTTGACGTGGTCCTCGGCCGTCATCGGGCTTTCGGCGGCGATGATGATCTGGATGGAGTTGCCGTTTTCGGCGAGGCGCGGGGCCTGAAGGGCGACGCGCCCGCGCTTGATCTCGGCTGTGCCGACCGTTTCGCGAATTGCGGCGGCCATGGTCTCGGGCGTTGCGCGAGCCGATGTCAATGGAATCGTCATCAAGGTAAGACTGGCGCCGGCAGTGAGGATGTGCCTGCGATCGATCTCGGTGTGCTTGTTCGCTTGCGTCATTGCGTCTGCGCTCCGAGGTAGGCAACGACATCCTCGATGTCCTGGGCCGACAGCACCGGCTTTCCGCGATACCTCACAGCAACCCGGTTGAGGCCGTCGACACGGTAGTACGGTGGCATGAGCGTTGCCGGATTGAGCCGGCTTTGATCGACGAGCCGGAGCCGGAGCTGGCCCGCCGATAGCCTGGAGCCGATGCCCGTGAGGTCCGGGCCCAGGTCACCCTGAAATAGCTCGCCCTGCTCGGGCAGCTTGTGGCAGATGAGGCAGTTGCCCACCTCGCGATCCAGTACGATGCGCCGTCCGCGCGCGGCGTCGCCCGCAGTGGCCGTGAGCGGCTGGGGGATGGCGTCCCCCGTCACGGCATAGTCGGACACGGATTTTTGCGGCGTATCGCTCAAAGCCAATGTCGCGCTCAGGACGGCGACGGCTGCCACCGTCAGAACGGCAGCCGTCGGCCCGTTTGTGTTCAAGCGAACTTCTCGTTCTTCAGCGGCAGCGAGCGGACGCGTTTGCCGGTCGCCGCGAAAATCGCGTTGAGCACCGCCGGTGCAGCCACCGCGATCGTTGGCTCGCCGACACCGCCCCAGAAGCCGCCGGACGGCACTAGAACGGTTTCGACCTTCGGCGTATCGGCCACCATCAAGGTTTCGAAGCTGTCGAAATTCTCCTCGACGATGCGCCCGTTTTTGACGGTGTTCTCCTGGTAGAAGGCGGCACCCAGGCCGTAGACCACCGAGCCTTCCACTTGCGCCGCGATCTGGTCGGGGTTGACGGCAATGCCGCAATCGACCGCGATGACCAGGCGATGCACCTTCACCTTGTTGCGTTCCATCGACACTTCGGCGACCGCAGCGCAATGGCTGCCGAAGCCCGTGTTCTGGCAAATGCCGCGGAAGATCCCCGCGGGCAGCGGTGTCGTCCATCCCGCCTTGTCGGCCGCTGCATTGAGTACGCCGAGATGCTTTGGATGGCTTTTCATCATGGCGCGGCGGAAGTCCAAGGGGTCTTTGCCGGCGGCGTGAGCTACTTCATCGATGAAGGACTCGATGAAGATGGCATTCTGGTTGTGATTGACGCCACGCCAGAAGCCGATCGGCACATGCGTCGACCGCTGCGCATGATCGATGAGCAGGTTGGGGATCGAGTAGCCGAATTCGTCGGCAAGCAATCCCTGGAAGTGCAGCTTGTCGACTCCGCCCTCGAGGCGAGCAGGGAACAATTGATGCAGGATGGACGGGCCTGACAGGCGCATGTGCAGACCCACCAGATTGCCCTTGTCATCCAAACCGGCCGACAGCTTGCATTGCGACACGGGCCGGTAGAACCCGTGCATCATGTCCTCCTCGCGCGACCAGATCATTTTGACCGGCACGTCCGGGATCTGCTTGGCGATCAGCACCGCCTGCTTGACGTAGTCGTGGAAGGCGCCACGCCGTCCGAAGCCGCCACCCAGATTGAACTTGTAGACCTCGCATTTGTTGAGCGGCAGGCCGGACGCTTCGGCCGCGGCTGCAAGGGCAGCCTCGCCGTTCTGCGTCGGGACCCAGACCTCGCAGCGGTCGGCCGTGACCTTGGCCGTCGTGGTCATAGGCTCGAGCGTTGCGTGATTGATGTAGGGTGAGTTGTAGACTGCCTCGACTTTCTTCGCCGCGCCGCTGATTGCAGCCTGTACATCGCCGATCTTCTGCCCGATGGCCGCTTCCTGAGCGTCGAGCCCTTCCTTCAGGCGTTCGGCGATCGTCGCGCTCGAAACGTTGGCGTTCTCGCCTTCGTCCCAGGTGATGGGCAGGGCATCGAGTGCCTTCTTCGCCTGCCACCACGTGTCGGCGACGACGGCGACGCCGCTTTCACCCACCTTCACGACATGGCGCACGCCCGGCATGCCCTTTACGGCCGCCTCGTCGTAGCTTTTCACCTTGCCGCCGAAAACCGGGCAATCCTTGATCGCGGCGTTGAGCATGCCCGGCAGCTTCAGATCGATGGCATAGACCTGCTTGCCGTTGAGCTTATCGGCCGTGTCCAGACGTTTCAGCGGTTGACCGGCGATGGTCCAATCCTTCGGATCCTTGAGCTTGATTTCCTTGGGATCGGGCGGCGGCAGTTTCGCCGCTGCGGTCGCGACCTTGCCGTAGGTCGTCGTGCGCTTGCTCGTCGCGTGCGTGATCACGCCCTTGGCGACGGTCAGATCCTCGACGGGGACCTTCCATTGGTTGGCAGCGGCCTGCAGCAGCATGGTGCGTGCGGCCGCACCGCCTTTGCGGACGTATTCGTGCGACGACCGGATGCCCCGGCTGCCGCCGGTCGACATGTCACCCCAGACGCGATTGCGCGCGAGGTTCTGGCCGGGTGTCGGATACTCGGTGGTGACCTTGTTCCAATCGCACTCGAGCTCCTCGGCGACGAGCTGCGCGAGGCCGGTGAGGGTCCCTTGGCCCATTTCGGACCGGGCAATGCGCACTACGACGGTGCTGTTCGGTTTGATGAAGACCCAGGCGTTGACTTCGGAACCTGCATTGGCTGCCGCTTTTTGCGCGTTTGCCTCTGTGAGGCCGAACGGAACGTGGAAGCCGAGCGACAGGCCGCCGGCGGCGGCTGCACTGCTGACCAGGAAACTGCGACGGTTGATGGAGATGGGTTTCGACATGATCGGCCCCCTCAGATCTTCTTGCTGTCGACGGCGGCGCTGCTGTTGCCGGCAGCCAGATGGATCGCCGCGCGAATGCGCTGATTGGTGCCGCAACGACAGATATTGACCATCGCGTCGTTGATGTCGGCATCTGTCGGCTTGGGCTTCTTGGCGAGAAGCGCTACGGCCGTCAGGATCTGCCCGGACTGGCAGTAACCGCACTGCGGGACTTCCAGTGCTGCCCACGCGCGTTGCACCGGATGGGAGCTGTTGGCTGACAGGCCCTCGATGGTGAGGATCTTGTCGGTGGGTTTCAGGCTGGAGACCGGCATGACGCAGGATCTCTGCACCTCGCCGTTGACGTGCACGGAGCATGCGCCGCATTGGCCAACGCCGCACCCGTATTTGGTGCCGGTCAATCCAGCCTGCTCGCGCAGGGCCCAGAGCAGCGGCGTATCATCGTCGACTTTGACGTCGATGGTTTTGCCGTTGATGTTGAGCTTGGGCATGTAGCTTTGTCCTCCCACAATAGGGCCGCGCCTTGGAGAGCGGCGCAGGGCCGCTCCACATGATCCTGGGTTACGGACTACCCGGACAATGCGTCCAGCCTACGACACACGACTCTCACGTGTCTTTCACTTTTGCTTTAGATCCCGCCTCGGACTAGGACGCGATGTCCGGCCCGTTCACGGCTCTTGACCCGGCGAGGCGGCGCAGGTCCGCATCGGTGTAGCCGAGTTCCTTCAACAAGCCGGCGGTATCGGCACCGAGCAGCGGGGCGAAGCGATCCTTCTCGCATTGCACCCCGCGATACAGCACGGGCTGGCGCAACGTGCGCTGCACAGGCGCGGATTCCGCAAAGTTGGGTTCGAAGAATCCGACCGACGCCAGATGCGGATCGTGCAGCAACTCATCCGTAGTTTTTACAGGCCCGCACGGCACGTCCTCACGCTCGAAAATCTCCAGCCATTCCTTGGACGTGCGTCCGCCGAGTGATGCGGCCAGGATGGCGTAGAGTTCATCGGAGCGAAGGCTGCGCTCGGCGTTGTTGTTGAACCACGGCGCGGCGACGATGTCCTCGCGGCCGATGGTCTTGAGGACACGGCTCCATTGCACCGCAGTATAAGGCAGCACCGCGATCCAGCCGTCGGATGTCTTGTAGGGTTTGCGATTGCGTGACAGCGCCCGGTGATAGCCGGTCTTGGCATCGGCCGCGAAAGAGGCGCCCATCAGGTGCTCGTTGAGCGAGAAAGCGGCCATGGCCTCGAACATCGGCATTTCCACGAGCTGGCCCTGGCCGCCCGTCCGCTCGCGATAGAGCAAAGCAGATAGCACCGCATACACGGTGCAGAGGGCGGCGACTTTGTCGGCCGTGACGGTGGTGTGATAGGCCGGTTCCCCGTCGCGCATTTGCGTGAGGCCGGCAAGTCCGCTGGACGCCTGGATGATGTCGTCGTAGGCGGGCTTGCCGGCGTAAGGACCATCGCTGCCGTAGCCGAGCGCAGCACAGTAAACGAGCCGTGGGTTCAGGGCATGCACCGCGTCCCATCCGAACCCGAGCTTGTCCAGCGCCGACTGCCGCATGTTGTGCACCAGGGCATCGGATGTCTTGATCAGGCGGCGCAGTATTTCCTTGCCGTCCTCCTGCTTGAGATCGACGGACAGCGATCGCTTGTTGCGGTTGTTGTTGACGAACGTGCCGCCGATGCCGGGCGCCACGTGGGGCGGGACGGCACGGTTCATATCGCCGTCGATGGTTTCGATCTTGATCACCTCCGCGCCGAGGTCGCCGAGAATCTGAGTAGCAAAGGGACCGAGCACGATCGTCGTGATGTCAACGATGCGCAGGCCGGCGAGCAGCGGGTACATGGTCTTTGAGTTCTCCAGGTTCAGCTAGAGCGCGATCGTTTCACATGGAAGCACTTTCAGCTTCCATGTGAAACGTGAATCGCCCTCTAAACTCGTGAGATAGAGCAGGATTCACGTTTCGGCCGAGGCGCCTCGTATAAGGCAAGTGAGTCCATCCAAAACGATCCTGCTCTAGCCGCGGACCTTCGCGCGAACGAAGTAGCGCCATGGATCGGGGAAGGTCCCGACGGGGATCTCGATCAGGGACGGCTCGTTGCTTTTGATGGCCGCGGCCATCTCCTTGCGGAGGGATTGGGGATCCCTGGCGTGCGCCGTGCGCAGACCGAAGCTGTCACCGAGCTTGACGAAATCCGGGTTGGCGAGGTCGCTCGCGACAACGCGCCCCTCGAAATTGTCCTGCTGCATGCGCCGCACGTTGCCATAGGCATCGTCGGTGAACACCAGGGCGACGACGCCGATGTTGTGTTTCACGGCGGTGGCCAGCTCCTGCACGCCGAACATGAAGCCGCCATCGCCCGAAACGGAGACGACGGCGCGATCCGGCATGGCCACTTTCGCGCCGAGCGCCGTCGGCAGGCCCCAGCCCAGAGTGCCCTGGTAGCCGGTCGTGAGGTAGGTCCGCGGCTTGTAGGTGGGGTAGAGGAGCCGGCTGGCGTAGCTGATCTGGGTCAGCTCCTCGACGAGGATGCCGTCCTCGGGCAATCCCGCGCGAATGGCGTCGATCCAGGTCTTCTGTGGCGCGAGAGGTTTGAGCTCTTCCGCGAGATCAGCCTTGAGGCCAAGCATCTCATCGGTGCGATCGGCCCTCTTGCCGTTGTGCTTGGGGAGGCGCGCCAGCAGCGCCATCAGGCCCTCCCGGGCATCGGCGACGATGCCGACGTCCGCTTTCCTGATCCGGCCAATGCGGGTGGGATCGATGTCGAGATGTACGATCTTGAGGTCGTCATCGACGCCCCAATCGAGCTGCTGTTGCAGCCGCGTGCCGATGCCGAGAACGACATCGACGGACTTCCATAGCTTGTAGCCTGTCGGGATGCGGTGGCTCAGCACATGTCGGTCGTCGAGAACGCCCATCCCCGTGCGATAGGACACCACGGGAGCTTGCAGTATCTCGGCCAGCGCGCGCACTTCCGCGCTCGCGTCCTGGGCGCCGCCGCCGACCATGATGAGCGGGTTCTTGGCCTTGCCGAGGAGCTTGGCCGCAGCTTCGATCGCATCCTCATCGATCGCAGGTGTGCGACGTTGGGCAGGCTCGTCGTCGAAGGTGACCTCGGCGCTGCGCCGCCACACGTTCCAGCCGCACTCGATGCCCACGGGTTGCGGCACGCCACTGTTCAACTGCTCGAACGCCTCGCGGATCTTGGCGCCGGCATCCTCCGGGCCGTTGATGTGCGTGGCCCATTTCGTCAACGTCTTCATGATGCCGAGCTGGTCGGGAATCTCATGCAGGAACCCGATGCCTTTGCCAATGTGCTGCTCGTAGATCTGGCCGCTGATGGCGAGCACCGGCGCCGCCAGGGACTGCGCAGTGGCGAGCGGCGTCGTGGTGTTCAGAAAGCCGGGCCCCGGCACCACGCAATAAGCCTGAGGTTTGCCGGACGCCAGGGCTGCACCGAGCGCCATGTAGGCCGTGGCCTGCTCGTGCCGCGTGTGCACGGGCCTTAAACCCCCTGTGCGCACGAGGGCGTCGAAGAAGTCGTCATTCTGCACGCCCGGCAGGCAATACAGCGTGTCCATGCCGTTGGCGAGCATGGTCTTGATGACGATCTCGGCGCAGTTGAGCTTGGCGAGGTTTGTCGCGGTCATGAATCCTCCCTGGAGGCGGGCGTCGGCAACCTAGCATCCCCTGCACCCGGTTTGGCAAAGGCAAACGCCCCAAACTGACGTGCTGCGATGATCGAAGGTCGTGATGCTCGGGAGGGAGTATGGCGTCGGCGGGGCACAGGTTGAAAACGAGTTTTCGATATGCGCCCCGCCTGTCGAGCCGGAGAACGCAAAACCGAATATCCGGCCACGAGTGCACATTGCAGCGCAAACCCGTTAGGAAAGCGCAAAGGCCCGGGCAAAAAGCTTAGGCCGGAGCCAGCGCCGCCTTGACCCAGCGGGTCAGAAACTGATCCAGCCAACGGTGCACAATCGGACCGTAGACCAAGTGTCCTGACATGTGATCGGCGCGCTCCCTGGCGCCGCGCATCAGCAGGCGGGTCGGATTGGCGCCCGACCAGCGGTTGACTTGCGCGTAGGTGATCTCCGGGTGGAACTGGAGACCGATAGCGGCCGGTCCGTAGCGCATCGCCTGATTGGGAAACGGACCTTCGGACGCCGCAAGCCGCTTGCCGCCGCTCGGAATTTCAAAGCCTTCGCGATGCCATTGATAGACATGCTCCGGCAGCGCGCCGAGCGCCTTGGCCGGATCGGTGCAGCGAATCCGGTGGTAGCCGATCTCGACATTGGCGCCCTGGCAGTGGTCGACCTTGGCGCCGAGGTGATGGGCCAGCATCTGCGCGCCGAGGCAGATGCCGAGAAAGGGCTTCTCCTCCTTTAGCGCCACGCCGATCCATTCGATCTCGCGCTTGATGAAGTCATCCGTGTCGTTGGCGCTTTGCGGGCCGCCGAAAATCACCGCACCGCAGTGGTGTTCCAGGGTCTTGGGCAGCGGGTCGTCGTAGCAGTGGCGCCGGATGTCCAGGGCATGGCCATTGCGCTGAAACCATTGACCCACGTGCCCGGGGCTCGAATGGCGCTGATGCAGAACAATGAGGACGGGCTTTTTCGTCTCTATACGTGATGCGGCGCAGGGACGTGTCGTCCCCGAAAGGCCCTCATCCGCGCCCGTATCCCGGGCCTCAAGCATCCCTTGTCTCCCGCCCTTTGGGCTTCAAAAGCAACCCAACGATTGGAATGGAAATCCTATGCGGTGTGAGTTTCAAGAATAGACTCATCACGGAATTAATTGAACCGGGCACGATGACGCGTAAACCAAGAGTGAACCCGCGATAGGTCCACCAGGCAACGGTATCGGCGTGCAAGGGTGGGACCAACCAGCGATAGGCCGCAGTCTCGGCATCCATTCGCTCGTGAAATTGCGTATTTACAGGCCCTGGAGCCACCGCGCAGACCCGTATGCCCTCCTGGACCAGCTCCGCCGCCAGCGCCTCCGAGAGGGAAAGAACGTAAGCCTTGCTGGCATAGTAGGCAGCTTGCCAGGGACCCGGGACATAGCCTCCGAGCGAGGCCAGGTTGATGACGCCGCCCCGCCGGCGCCGGCGCATTCCCGGCAAGACATGATGGGTCCAGAGGGTGAGCGCCCGCACGTTGAGATCGACCAGGGCGGCAATCTCTTCCCTGGTGTGATCGCCGAATGGCCCGGACAGCCCCATACCTGCAGCGTTGACGAGGATGTCGGCAAAGCCGCCGGCTTTGGACAGCGCCGCATCGAGTTGGCGGGTGGCGTCGGCCGCCGTGATGTCCAGGGCCAGCACGTGCACCTCGGTGCCGAGCGCCCGGATTTCCGCAGCCGCCGCGGTGAGCTGCTCGGGGCGACGGCCGACTAGCAGCAAGACGTGCCCCGCCGCCGCGAAGCGCTTTGCTATCGCCAGACCTATGCCGTCCGATCCACCGGTGACGACTGTGATCGGCTTCAATCCGGCATCGGCGCCGGCTTGCTCCGCACGGGCGGTGACGGGGCGCCACCACCAGATCGGCAAAAGCCGTTCGAAAAAGTTTGCCATGGTTTGGCTCTTGATCTCTTCGCTGAGACCGCCGCACGATATCGAGCAAGGCGATGGCCGCGGTAATGGAACGAATGCGAGGGTCGGATGGTGGTGAAGGCTGTGGAGCTTGCGCAAGCGCTTATTCGCTTCGATACCATCAATCCACCGGGACAGGAGCAGGCCGCCACCGAGCATCTGGCCACAATTCTCGAGCGCGCCGGGTTCTCCTGTGAATTCGTCCCCCTGGCCGATGGCCGGCCAAATCTGGTGGCCCGCATCGGCGGCTCTTCATCGAAGCCTCCGCTGGCCTTCACCGGGCATACGGACACGGTGCCCTTGGGCCTGCAGCCCTGGACCGTTGCGCCGCACGGCGCGGAGATCAAGGATGGTCGCCTGTGGGGCCGTGGCGCATCGGATATGAAGGCGGGCGTCGCGGCCTTCGTTGCCGCAGCAGTGGAAGCCGCGCCAAAGCTCGCCGGAACGCCCGGCGTCATTCTCTACATCACGGCTGGCGAGGAAACGGGGAGCGAGGGCGCCTTCGTGCTGGCGCGTCGCGGTATGAAGGGCGAAGCAGGCGCGCTGGTCGTTGCCGAGCCGACTTCGAACCGCCCTCTGTGCGGACACAAGGGTGCGCTGTGGCTGAAGGCCATGACGCGCGGGGTGACCGCGCACGGCTCGATGCCGGACAAGGGTGTCAATGCCGTCTATAAGGCGGCCCGCGCCATCTCGAAATTGGAGGAGTTCGGCTTCAACGTCGCGCCGCATCCCGTGATGGCATCCCCGACGCTGAATGTCGGCTGGGTGCACGGCGGCCTCAACGTCAACTCCGTTCCCGACAAGGCCGAGGTCGGCATCGACATCCGCACGATCCCCGGCCAGCGGCACGCGCGCATCAAGGAGGAGATCGGCGCCGCGCTGGGCGACGAGGTGGATCTCGCCACGCTCGTCGATGTCGAGAGCGTATGGACCGAGCCGTCGCATCCCTGGATGCGCGAGGTCTTCTCCGTGTGCGAGGCCGTGCAGAGGGTTGCGCCGGTGATCGAGGGCGCACCCTATTTCACGGATGCCTCGGCGTTGACGCCGGCGCTCGGCGGCGCGCCGACGGTGATCCTCGGGCCCGGACCGGCGGCCATGGCGCATCAAACCGACGAATGGTGCGAGATCGCCAAGATCGATGAGGCGGTCGACATCTACGGCCGGCTCATCAAGTCCTGGTGCGGCGCCTGACCTCGCTCGCGCATCGGACGGATCAACGCGCCTCCCCGACGAAGGAGGCCTGCAACTCTGCAAGGCGCGCCAGCGCTGCGCCGGTCAGCGGTCCCTTGTTCATCGCCTGGGCCGCATATTCCAGGTGCTCGAAGGTCGAGTAGCCCACGAGCACGGTATCGATGTTCTTGTTGACGATCGAGAAGCGCAGGGCGGCCGCCACCAGACTGTCCGCGTGGCCTTCGCTGGCCAAGGGTGCGAGTTGCGCCGCACGCTTGACATCCATGGCGTAGTCGCGCCCCGAGCCGATCGGCTCGACGGATGGCGCGCCGAGCGCATGCCGCTCCTCGGCGCCGCTCAAGGCCCCGCCCGCGAGCACACGGATATTGATCGTCCCCATGTCCGCCGCCTTGGTGCGCGCGAGCAGCTTGCGATAGTCGTGCGCGGGATATCCGGGTTTCAAATCGGTGCCCGCGCTGGGGTTGAGCATGTTGTAGGCCACCTGCGCCGTATCGAATACGCCGGCATCGACCACGCGATGCAACGAAGCCGTGTCGCCGAGCGCAGTGATGCCGATGAAGCGCGTCTTGCCCTGCTGCCGGAGGCGTTCGAAGGCAGGCACCACCTCGTTCAGCACGACAGCGGCGGATAGCGTGCGCGGATCACCATCTTCCGCGATCAGGTTGTGGAGCTGGAAGAGATCGACGCTGTCCCGGCCGAGCCGCTGCAGGCTGGCGTCCATGGACGCTGAGATCGCCTTGCCGATATGCCCGCGCTCTTCGGGTTTGAGCCGGACCTTGGTGCCGACGATCACGTTCGGGCGCAGCGTCTTCAGCACGCGGCCCAGGTTGCGCTCCGACGCGCCATCGCCGTACTGCGGGGCGGTGTCGAAGTAATTCACGCCGAAATCGATGGCGCGAGCGACGGCGCGCTCCTGATCGGCGGGCTCGCCGCGCGTCATCAGCCCGCCGACAGCACCGCAGCCGAAACCGAGAACGGCGACCTCCAGGCCCGTGCGGCCCAATCTCCTGCGTTCCATCCCCGTCCTCCTGTTCGCTGTGGAGTTGCCCGCATTTTCGCGAGCTTGTTTTTTCTGGAGGGGACTATTGCGCGGAGCGGGCGAAATGGCCAGCGGCTATCCGCCACTCAAGCTCCTTCGAATTTTCGACGCATCAATGCCGCCCCTGCGCCGAGCGCCTGCAGCTTGCCGGCGGCGACGGCACGCGGCAGCGGAGCAAGGCCGCAGTTCGTGCAGGCCTGAATGCGTTCGGCGTCGGCGTACTTCAGGGCTTCGGTTAAAGTCCCGGCCACATCCTCGGGCGTCTCGATGCGGGAGGTTGCGACGTTGATGGCACCGACAAGGATGTCCTTGTCCTTCAGATGCGCGATGAGGGAGATCGGAACCTTGGACCCTGCGCACTCGAGTGAGACCTGGTTGATGCGGCTCTTGTTGAGTGCGGGGAAGATCTCCTCGTACTGCCGCCATTCCGAGCCGAGCGTTTCCTTCCACTGGATATTGGCTTCGATGCCGTAACCGTAGCAGATGTGCACCGCGGTCTTGCACATCAGCCCCTGCGCCGCGCGTTCCAGGGCGGAGATGCCCCAATCCTTCACGTCGTCCATGAACACGTTGAACGCGGGCTCGTCGAATTGGATGACGTCGGCGCCGAGCGCTTCCAGCTCACGCGCCTCTGCATTCAGAAGCTCGGCAAAGGCCATTGCCATGTCGGCACGGCGACCATAGTGAGCATCGGCGATGGTGTCGCAAATCGTCATGGGGCCTGGCAGCGTGAACTTGAGCTGCCGTTTTGTGTGTGCGCGTGCAAAGCGCACGTCGTCGGCGTGAATGGAGCGCGGGCGTGACAGCGCAGCCGTGACGGTCGGCACGTCCACCGTATAGCGGTTGTTGCGAATGCCCATCTTGGTCTTCTTGGCCCAATCGATGCCCTCGATATGCTCCAGGAAGCCATGCACGAAATGGATGCGGAACTGCTCGCCCTCCGAGACGATGTCGATGCCCGCGTCCTCTTGTGTCTTGAGCCAGATCAGGGCCGCATCCTGTTTCGCGGCAACGAGGTCCTGGCCTTGCAACTTCCACGGAGCCCAAAGTTTTTCGGGCTCCGCGAGCCAGGACGGTTTCGGCAGGCTGCCGGCGACGGTGGCCGGAAATAGATGCGGCGAAGGCATGTGCAGAGCTCCCTTTAAACACTGCAGTGGAAGGGAGCCTAGCATGACGATCCCTGTGCAGGGAGCTGCCTGTCCAACACGAGCGGCGATCCAAGGCGGAGCCTTTTCGTGACGTTGCGCTTGTTCGTGGCAGTCGCGCCCACTACGCTCATGCCGGAAAAACTGAGAAACGATAGAGGTGGAAACGATGACTGAGCAAAGCACGGCCAAGGGCAAGGCAGAAGAGATAGAGGTCGGCTGGCAGACTGCGCTCTACGAGGCGCTGAAGGCGCAGGGCGTCACCCAGTTCAGCTACGTCCCCGATGCCGGCCATCGCATCCTGATCGACCGGTCGCTGGCTGACCCCGATGTTCATTCCGTTGCGCTGACGACCGAGGAGGAGGGCGTTGCCCTCGCCGCGGGCGCGCATCTCGGCGGTGCACGCTCAGTGCTGCTCATGCAGAGCAGCGGGCTCGGCAACTGCGTGAACTTCATGTCGATGATCAAAGGGGGAAATTTCCCCTTCCTGACGCTCATCAGCATGCGCGGCGATTTCGGCGAGGGCAATCCCTGGCAGATGGGCATGGGCCAGGCGGTTCGGCCGGTGCTCAATGCCATGAACTTCATCACGCTCGAGGTGACAAAGCCCGAGGAGGTGGTACCGACGACGGTCGCTGCTGCCACGATGGCCTTCAAGTCGGGCCAGGCGGTTGCAGTGCTGCTTACGCAGAAGCTCATCGGCGCGAAGGCGTTCTAGGGGGAAAGAGATGGCCAAAGGCAAACCGAAGGCGGATGCGGCTCCGGCCTATGTGTTCGACCGCTGCGACGCCGTTCCGGCAATCATCGGTAACCCCGGAGATTTCTTGTTCGTTTCCGGGCTTGCCGGAACGGCGAAGGACCTCGCTTCGCTCACCAAGGACGGCGCCAACTATTTCGGCATGGCCGGTGCCATGGGCGCCGCCGTCAGCATGGGGCTCGGCCTCGCGCTCGCACGCCCCGACAAGCGCGTGCTTGTTGCCACCGGCGACGGTGAGCTGCTCATGAACATCGGCGCGCTTGCCACGGTCTCCGTGCTCAATCCGCCGAACTTGCGCATCCTGTGTGTCGACAACGGGCACTATGGCGAGACGGGATACCAGAAGAGTCACACCAGCCTCGGTGTCGATCTCGAGCAGATGGCCATCGGTGCGGGCATCAAGTCCACGTGCACGGTGGAAGCTCAGGATGAGATTGCCGCCGGCGCACGTATGCTGCGCGAAAGCAACGGCACATGCTTCGTCGTCCTGCGCGTGAAACCCACAGACCCGCCGAAGTTCAAGCGCAACATGGATGCGAGTGCGTCGCGCGTACGGTTCCGTCTGAACCTGCTGGGGCAGGCTTGAGATGAGCCGCCCGAAAAATCAGCCGGATCGGTCCGAGCCCGTGTTCGTGCTCGATCGCCGCAAGGCCGTGCCGGCGCTGATTGGCGATCACGAGGATTTCCTGATCGTCGCAGGATTGGCGGGTACGGCGTACGACGTTGCCAATCTCACCGGCGGTGCAGGCAATGCGTATCCGCTTGCCGGCGCGATGGGTGCGGCCGTGAGCATGGGGCTTGGCCTCGCGCTCGCGCGCCCCGACAAGCGCGTTCTCGTTGCCACCGGAGACGGTGAGCTGCTCATGAACGTCGGTGCGCTGGCGACGGTCGGCGTACTCAATCCGCCGAACTTGCGCATCCTGTGCGTCGACAACGGGCACTACGGCGAGACCGGCTATCAGAAGAGCCACACCAGTCTGGGCATCGATCTGGAGCGGATGGCCATCGGTGCGGGTATCAAGTCCACGTGCGTCGTGGAGCATGAGTCCCAGATCGCCACCGGCGCTCGCATGCTGCGCGAGAGCAACGGCACATGCTTTGTGCTGTTGCGCGTGAGCACGCAGGACCCGGACAAGGGTAAGATCTCGCTCGATGCCTCGGCGACGCGCGTCAAGTTCCGCGAGGCGCTTCTGGGACAGGCGTAGAGCCCGTCCCTCATGCTGGCGTCTAGCGTGCCGATGAGCGCCGCGTCATCGGGATGACGCTCTGTGCCGCGGCTGCAGCCCGTTTGGGTGGACGACGCGTCAACGGATGAAGATTTGGCGCATCGGCTGCCGCGGCGTAGCGGGCCGCGAACTCGGCACGGATATGGCGCGCGAGCTCCTCGGCGATCTCGCTCACCTCTGCCTTCGGTAGCCAGAGATTGATCGCGAAGTCCGGCAGCTCCGGCAAGCCGCAGTCGGGCGCCAATGGCTCCAGCATATCAGGAATGCAGTCGCGCAAGCTGATGCCGATGCACGAGCCGGAAGCGATGGTCGCCGATACCGCCTCCTGATTGGACACGGCTAGGATCACCTGCCACGGGCGGCCGACATCGCGCAGCGCCTGCAGCCCCACGGGGCGGAAGCGGCAGGTCTTGCCACCGATCGAGATCGGCAGGGGCTCACGCTTGTGCGCGTCTCCATTGGGCGCGCCGACCCAGACGAGCTTGTCCCATCGCAGCGTCTCGCAGGCATCCCCGCTTGCCAGGTCCGTTGTCAGGGTGATGTCGACCTGGCCCGCGTCGAGATCTTCAAGCAGCTCCTGCGAGTTGCGGCACACGAGCGTCACGCGGACGCGCGGCCAGGCCGAATTGAAGCGGCGCAGGATCTGCGGGATGTAGGTCGAGATGAGATCGACCGGCACGCCGAGCTTCACCTCGCCCTGAAAGCTTGGCGTCGTCATCTGTCCCCAGATGTCGTCGTTCATGGCGATCAGCTTCTGAGCGTTGCCCAGGAGTTGCTCGCCCGCGGGCGCCAGGATCAGACGCTTGTGTACCCGCTCGAAGAGTATCTGCCCGAGCATGTCCTCCAGCCTTTTGAGCTGCAGGCTCACAGCCGCTTGGGTGCGGTTGAGCAGGCGGGCCGCGCCCGTGACGCTTCCCGTTTCGACGATGGCGACGAAGGCTCTCAGCAGGGTGATGTCCAGGTCGCGCCGCATAGGGCACCTCATAAAGGATCGTAATGGAACCAATTAACAACATTCGATTTCATTATGCAAGGGGGACCCCTATATTCGCGATTGCCGGAGAATGAGTGCCGGCGGACCAAAAGCGCCTAAAACGAGGAGCGCGCGCTATGCAACCCGCAGTCATCCACCAGTCGAGCAGCCCCCAGCACGGCGTTTCGGACTACGTCCGCATCGTTGCCCGTTGGTTTGGCTTCCTGGTGACGGCCGTGACGGTGGCGCGCGAGCGACGCAGCCTCATGGAGCTGGACGACCGCATGCTTAAAGACATCGGTCTCGGACGCAGCGAAGCCTTTGGAGAGGCCATCAAAGCCTTCGGCGACCTGCCGGCGGATAGGCTGCCGAGGTTCTAAATCTCAGAGTTAAGAACGATCATTGAGCACCTAGTGAAGGGCGCCCGCGCAAGACGGGCGCCCTTCGCTTTTTTGGGCTAGGCCGGTGCGAAATCTCTTGACCAGACACCACTGTACTTTCGACCCCCCTCGCCCTGTCCTTAAGCACGTATTAAGCTAAAGTGGTGCCAGCGGTCCGGCGATGCCGTTTCGTTCGAAGCGGCAGGCGGAGAGGATTTGCGTTGAAGTCACGTCAACGGGAGAGGTGGATGAAACTTTCCAAGATCATGTTTGCGGTGCTCGGTGCAGCGAGCCTTGCCTTGGGTTCGGCCGCGCACGCCGATGTGCTGAGCGACATCAAGGCGCGCGGCAAGCTCGTCGTCGGCGTCAAGGCTGACTACAAGCCGTTCGGCTTCCGCGATCCTTCCGGCGCCATCATCGGCGTCGAGCCGGATCTTGCCGCGGAAGTCGCCAAGAAACTCGGCGTGCAGCTCGAGCTTGTGCCGGTCGTGTCCGCGAACCGCATGGAATTTCTCAATCAGGGCAAGATCGACCTGATGATCGCGACCATGTCGGACAACGCCGCGCGCCGCAAGGTCGTGCAGGTGATCGAGCCGCTTTACTACTCCGACGCCGTCAACGTGCTGCAGAAGAAGGGCACGCCCATCAAGGCCTGGGAAGACCTGAAGGGCAAGAAGATCTGCGGCACCACGGGCGCTTTCTACAACAAGGACATCACGCAGAAGTACGGTCCCGAGGTCGTTTCGTTCGACGGCTCGGAAAAGCCGCTGCTCGCACTCAAGAACGGCGACTGCGTCGGCTACCTCTATGATCAGACTTTCATCGTCGGCAAGCTGTCAGAGGACGAGTGGAAGAGCGGCTACGAAATGGTTCTGCCCGGCATGATGGAGACGCCGTGGGCCATGGCCGTGAAACCCGGCGAGGCGGCCCTGCAGAAGGTTATGGAGGACCTCACCAAGGAATGGATGCAGAGCGGCAAGATCGTCGAGCTGGAGAAGAAGTGGAACGTGCCGCCGACGGACTACGCCAAGCGCATGCACGAAGCCGCTAAAAAAGGCAGCTGATCACGCTTCATGACTTCGCACAGGGCGGCCGCAAGCCGCCCTGTTGCGTTATTTGACCGGCGGCTGGGGAGAGCTGCAGCGCATGCAGGAGGTCTATGATTGGTTCCGGCACCTCTACGACACGACCGGAATCAACCTCAACTACATCTACGACGACTTCGACCGCGCCCGCATGCTGCATGGCATGTGGTTGACGCTCTACATGTCCGCGGTCACCATCGTGCTGTCGATCCTGATCGGCATCGCCGGTGCGTGGCTGCAGGGCTCGCGGCTGCGCGTGCTCCGGCTCGCCGTCGACGGCTTCATCAGCCTGTTCCGCAACACGCCGCCGCTGGTGCAGATCTACTTCTTCTACTTCGGCCTCGGTTATCTCCTGCCCCGCATTCCTGATGCCTCGGGCTCGCTGCAGCCGCTGTTCTCCAACGTGCAGTGGGCAATCATCTCCCTGTCGCTGTTCGCAGGCGCGTTCAATATCGAGATCTTTCGCTCCGGCATCGAGGCCGTGTCGCGGTCGACGGTGGAAGCGGCCGAGTCGCTCGGCTTCTCGCGCTGGCAGACCTACCGCGATGTGGTGCTGCCGCTGGCCTTCCGCACGAGCCTGCCGGCACTGTCGAACAATCTCGTCAACCTCATCAAGACCACCAATCTCGCCTACGCCATCGCCGTTCCGGAGCTGATGTACTCGGCCAAGCAGATCTGGGGCGACTCGCTCAATGTGCGCGAGATGATGTTCACGGTGCTCATCTTCTATGTTTGCCTCGCCTCGCTGTTCGCCTGGAGCATGACGCGGCTCGAGCGCCGGCTGCGCGTTCCCGGCATCGGGCAGGGGGCTTGACGCGATGACCGCCAAGCCCGCCCCCGTCATGTTGCCGACCCGGTCTCCAGCCTTCGGCACTTTCTCCTGGTTGATCGTTCCAAATGGGCCGTTGCGCGGCACGGTTGACGGCCGCGCGCTGGCGATCGTCGCTTTTCTCTGCTTTGCCGCAACGGCCGCCAGCGCAGCCACGGCCGCCAAGACCGGCGAGCGCTCGGCGCTGGAGGTGATCTGGGTCTGGTCACCGTTGCTGCTGAAGGGCTTCATCTTCAATCTGGTGATCTCGGCGTTTGCGATGGTCATCGGCACGATGGCCGGGGTGCCGCTCGGCATCTTGCAAAGCTCCACCGTTGCGCCCGTACGCGTGGTTGCGCGCTTTGCCACCCAGTTCTTCCGCAATTCGCCCTGGCTGGTGCTGTTGTTCCTGTGCGTCCTGCTGCTGCCGTTCCAGATCCGCGTCTTCGGCATGACCATCCCAATGCCCGACTGGTCGAAGGCGATCCTCGGCTTTTCGCTTCCCGTGATGGCCAACGTGTCGGAGATCGTGCGCGGCGCCATGCAGTCGGTTCCGACCAGCCAGTGGGAATCGGCTGAATCTCTGGGTTTCACGCGCTGGCAGACGTTGATGAAGATCATCCTACCGCAGTGCTACAAGCGCATGCTGCCGCCGTGGATGAACCTGTATTCGCTCATCACCATGTCGACCGTGAATGCCTCGGTCGTCGGCGTGTCGGAGATGATCACGCTGACCAATGACGTGCTGGCGGCGGAGGGCTCGCGACCCGCCTTGCTGGCGCCGCTCTACGCGTTCGCATTGCTGTGCTTCTTCTTGTATTGCTATCCGATCGGCAAATGGACGGTTGCCATGGAGCGCCGCTACCAGGTGAAGCTGTGACAGTGCAGGATCGAAATCATGGCTGAGCTCGGTGCCCTGATCGTCGTCATCGACCATATTCGCAAGGCGTTCGGCTTGGTCGAAGTCTTGAAGGACGTCACGTTCTCCGTGGCTCGGGGCGAGACGGTCTGCATCATCGGCCCGTCGGGATCGGGCAAGTCCACGATCCTGCGCTGCATCAACGGGCTGGCACCCATCAACTCGGGCTCGATCAAGGTCGACGGCATCGAGGTGAACGATCCTAAGCTCGACAAGCTCGCGCTGCGCCGCAAGGTCGGCATCGTTTTTCAAAGCTACAATCTCTTCCCGCACAAGACGGCCCTGCAGAACGTGATGATGGCGCCGGTGACGGTCCTCAAGCAGGACAAGGCGGAGGTGGAAGCCCGTGCGCGCACTCTGCTCGCCAAGGTGCGGCTCGCAGACAAGGAGAACAGCTATCCCGGCGAGCTATCGGGTGGCCAGCAACAGCGCGTCGCCATTGCGCGCTCGCTGGCGATGAATCCGCTGGTGATGCTCTTCGACGAGGTGACGGCGGCGCTCGACCCCGAAACCAAGAAGGAAGTCCTGGTCACCATTCGCGAGTTGGCGGCCGAGGGCATGACCTGTCTCGTCGTAACCCACGAGATGGGATTTGCGCGCGAGGTGGCGGACCATGTCTACTTCACGGATGGCGGGCTGATCGTGGAGCACGGTGCGCCGGCGGAGATCCTCGAGGCACCGCAGCACGCGCGTACGCGTGCGTTCCTCGAGCAGGTGCTTTAGACAAGCTCACTCACAGCAAGAAGCAGCAAAAGCAGCGGAGGAAGCAAAGTGGCCAAGAAGCCGCTCAGGCAGCGCGCGATGACGGGCGAAACCGTGCTCGGCGCCATGGTGTTCGAGTTCTTTTCACCGGGCGTGGCGCAGGTGCTCGCACATGCCGGCGCCGAGTACATCATCTACGACATGGAGCACACCGGCGTCGGGCTGGAGACCGTCAAGGCGCAGGTCGCACACTGCCGCGGCATCGGCGTTGCGCCCATGGTGCGCGTGCCGCGCGGCGAGTACCATTTTCTGGCCCGCGCACTCGATATCGGTTGCCACGGCGTCATGATTCCCATGGTGGAAAGCGTCGAGCAGGCGAAGGCCATCGTCGAGGCGACGCGCTATCCGCCGCGCGGCCGGCGCGGTGCCGCATTCGGCTTTGCGCACGATGACTACGCGCCGGGCGATCCGCAGGCCAAGATGAAGGCCGCCGACGCGCGCACCCTGGTCATCGCGCAGATCGAGACCGAGCGCGGCCTGGATCAGGTCGAGGAGATCGCGGCGATCCCGGGCATCGACGTGCTGTGGGTCGGCCATTTCGACCTCACCAATTTCTTGGGTATCCCCGGGCAGTTCGACAACCCGCTCTACGTCAACGGCGTCAAGCGCGTGGTGGCGGCCGGACGCAAACACAAGAAGGGCCTGGGCTTCATGGCGGCAGATATCAAGTGGGCCCAGCAATACAAGAAACTCGGGTTCAACATGCTGGCAACGGGAACCGACCACGGCATCCTGATGGCCGGCGTGCGCTCGATCCTGGCCTCCGTGGAGGACAAGTAATGCCGTTCAAGGTTGGCGTGACGCGCGATCTGCTGAATGCGGCGGGCGAGCCCTGTTTCGATCCGCGTGCCCTCGATGTCCTGAAGAGCAACACGGATATTGTCTGGGAGTGGGTGCCGGAGAGCATCACGGAAGTCACGCCCGACATTGCCGCGCGCTATGACGGGCTGCATCTCAATCTGCCGCGTGTGACGCCGGCCAGCCTCGCCCGCTCCGACTGCAAGCTGAAGATCATCGCCCGCAACGGCGTCGGCTACGACACCGTTGATCTCAAAGCGGCGTCGGCCAAGGGTATCGTCGTCACCAACACGCCGATTGCCATTCGCCGCCCTCTGGCCGTGGCCACGCTGACGCTGATTTTCTCGCTCGCCGGTCGCTTGTTCGAGAAGCACAAGCTGGTGCACGAGGACCGCTGGAACGACCGGGTGGACGCCATGGGCCAGGGGCTGACATCGCGCACGCTGGGCCTGGTCGGTGCCGGTGGGGTCGGGCTCGAGATCATGCAGTTGGCGCGCCCCTTCTTCCGTCGCATGATCGCCGCCGATCCCTATGCCGACGGCGCACGTGTAAAAGGGTTCGGCGCCGACCTCGTTCCCTTGGATACGCTGATGCGCGAGTCCGACTACGTCGTTGTCTGCTGCCTGCTCAATGACGAGACGCGCCATCTCATCAACGCATCCAACCTCGCACTGATGAAGCCCACGGCCTACTTCCTCAATGTCGGCCGCGGCCCCATCGTCGACGAGGCGGCGCTGATCGAGGCCCTGAAGGCAGGGAAGATCATGGGAGCGGGTCTCGACGTCACCTATCAGGAGCCCATCCAGCCGGACAACCCGCTGCTGGCCATGGACAACGTCATCATCACCCCGCACGCGTTGTGCTGGACGGATGAGTGCTTCCACGACATCGCCGCGACAGCGTTGCGGTCGATCGTCGATGTGTCGCTCGGCAAGCGCCCGGCGCACGTCGTCAATCCCGAGGCCTATGCTGTGGCGGGGAAGGCGTGACGGATCTGCAGTCGCAGGACCAAGGTTCGTTCTGGCACGGAACCTTGTCCGCGTTCGCCGTCGCGACACTGCCGTTGGTCGGAGTGGCGACCCTGCACCATACGCTGCCGGTGTTTGCACCGCGTCTCATGGAGGCGGCGGGCATGCCGCCCGAGGCCTACGGCTGGGTCGGCGGCGCATTGGGGCTGGGCTCCGTGTGGCTCTACATGGCCAACAATGCCTTCACTGTTGCGCTCGGGCCGGTGCGCGCGTGGCAGGTCGCCTTGGCCATTGCCGTCGTGGGCTCTGCGTTCTGCATGATCGGTCTTTATCCGGCGATCCTGCTCGGGGCGCTTCTGCTCGGCTTTGCCTACGCGACGGCTACACCGGCCGGCAGCCAGATCCTCGCCGATCACACACCGAAGGCCTATCGCGGGACACTGTTTTCGCTGCGCCAGGCCGGCGTGCCGTTGGGCGGAGTAATTGCCGGTGCGGCCGGAAGCTGGCTCATTACACAGATCGGCTGGCGTTCCGCATTCGCAGTCATGACGATGGTGGCCTGTGCCTGCTGCGTCATCCTGTGGTTCGCACCACGGCGCTTCAACGAGAGCCGGCCATTGCATCAGTTTCAGTTATCCAGGCTGTTTCTGGTGTCCAATCTTCTTCATCCTTTCCGCGTCGTTGCCGCAACGCCAGGGCTGGTCCGCATTGCAGCGGCATGCGTGGGCTTCGCCGCCGTGCAAGGCGCGACGGTTGCGTTCTTCGTGACGTTCCTCACCGCGGCTCTGGGCTTCAGCCTGACGTTTGCCGGGACGCTCTATGCAACGCTGCTGGCGTCGAGCGTCGCCGGCCGCGTTGTGCTGGGCTTCGTTGCCGACTGGGCCGGCTCGCCGCGGCCGGTGCTGAAGGGCCTCGCGCTGTCGTCGTGCGTCTCCTCGCTGCTGATCGCCGCCATGGCGGCGGACTGGAGCACAGTCCAGATCTTTGCGGCCGTGCTGTTTGCAGGCTTCTCCGTCGCGACCTGGAACGGCTTGTACCTGGCTGAGGTCGCCAACCTCGCGTCCGAGTCCGTGAGCGAAGCCACTGCCGCGACCACCTTCTTCGTCTTCGCGACCTACATGCTGACGCCGCCGCTGGCCGGCATCGTCATCAGCTTCTTTGGCTACAAAACGGTGTTCGTCCTGACGGCGTGCGCCGCGCTGACGTCGGCAGCGGTCTTGTTCTCGTCACCCAAGGCCTAGGTCACCGCTCCTTGGGGTCGAGCGCGTCGCGCAGCCCATCGCCGAGGAGATTGAAAGACAGCACCGAGAGGAAAATCGCCAATCCCGGCCACACGGCCATCCAGGGCGCATTGGTCAGGAAGCGCTGTGCGGTGTTGAGCATGGAGCCCCAGGACGGGGCCGGCGGCTGCTGTCCAAGCCCGAGGAACGAGAGGCTTGCCTCTGCGATGATGGCCGCGGCGATGGCGAGCGTCGCCTGCACGAGCAGCGCCGGGAGGATGTTCGGCAGGATGTGACGGAAGGCAATGCGCCAGGCCGGATTGCCGACGGCACGGGCCGCCTCGACGTAATCCTCCACCTTCACCGCCAGCACCTGGCCGCGGGTCAGCCGTACGAACACCGGCGTTGCCGTGATGCCGATGGCGATCATGGCGTTCGTGAGCGATGGACCCAGGAAGGCCGCGAGTGCGATCGCGAGAATGAGGTTGGGGCACGCAAGCATCGCATCGGTGATGCGGCTGATCAGAGCGTCGACCCAGCCGCCGCGGTATCCCGCCAGCAAGCCGATCGGTACACCTGCCGTGAGGGCAATCGATACGGACACGACGCCGGCCAGCAGCGAGGCCCGTGCGCCGAACAACACGCGGCTCAGCAGGTCGCGGCCGGATTCGTCGGTGCCGAACCAGTGCGCCCACGAGGGCGGCTTGCGCACCGCCGTCCAGCTTTGCTGGGCAGGATCGTAAGGCGCGATCAACGGCGCGAAGATCGCGACCAGGATCAGGACGCAGATCACGCCGAGCGCGACCATGGCACTCTTGCGCTGCTTGAGCCGGCGCCAGGCGCGCGCCGCCGGGCGTTCTTCCGCGAGCAGCGTGCCGGCTTCGATGGTCACTGTCGTGACAGCCACGGGCTAGCTCCTCAGCCGCGGGTTGACGAGCACGTAGGCGATGTCGGCAAGCAGGTTCAGCAGAATGTACGTGGTCGCCGTGATCAGCGTCACGCCTTGCACGACGGCGTAGTCGCGGTTGAACACGCTATCCACGATCAACTTGCCGAAGCCGGGGATCGAAAACACCTGCTCGGTGAGCACCGCGCCGGACAGCAGCGTGCCAAGCTCCAGGGCACCGAGGGTGATCACAGGGGTCAACGCATTGCGCAGGGCGTGCTTGATGACGACGATGCGCTCGGCCAGCCCCTTGGCACGGGCGGTGCGCACGTAGTCGCTCGTCATGGCCTGCAGCATGGCACTGCGCGTATGCCGCATCAGCACCGCGGCAAACGAGTTTCCGAGCACGAATGCGGGCAGGATCGTGGTCTGCAGCGACAGCCAGAAATCCTCGAACGGGCTGACGTATCCCGAGGCCGGCAACCATCCGAGCCAGACGGAGAACAGGAAGATCAGCATGATCCCGAGCCAGAAGTTCGGCGTCGAGAGACCCCACAGCGCAACCAGGTTCACGCCGTAGTCGAGCTTGGTGTTCTTCCGGATCGCCGAGATGACGCCGGCCGTCACGCCGACCGTGAGAGAAACCACGATCGCCATCAGCGCGAGCTGCAAGGTCACCGGAAATTTCTGGGCAATGAGCCGGAGCACCGGCTCCTTGAGGCGCATGGACTCGCCGAGATCGCCGGACAGCACCCCCTTGATCCAGTGGAGATACTGGATCGGCACCGGCTGATCGAGGCGGTATTGCTTGCGGATCTGCTCGAGGACGGCAGGGTCGCGCTCCTCGCCGGCCATGACCAGCGCCGGATCGCCCGGCAGGAGCTGCTGCAGCGAGAAGATGATCACCGACACGAAGAACAGCGTCGGGATCAGTTGCAGGATGCGCTTGCCGAGGAAAAGAAGCATGGGCTTGGCAATGCTCCCGAGGGTCGGCATGTCTCCCGGCGATCACGCCGGGAGACGGCGGGTCACTACTGCTGCTTCAGCTTGACGCCGATGACGCGCACGAGGCCGTCTGGAAGCTGCTTGTAGCCTTCCACGCGCTCCGAATGCGCGACGATCACCAGGCGGTGGTAGAGATAGATCAGCCCGCCTTCGGAGAGGATCTTGTCAGTCACCTTCTCGTACACGGCCTTGCGATCGGCGAGCGAGTTCTTGGTGCGGGCTTCGTCGAGCCAGGCGTCGACATCCTTGTCGCAATAGCCGCGGTTGTTCTGCGGCGCCTTGCACTTGTGGAAAATGTAGCTGTTGCCGTCCGGATCGACGCGGCCCGACCAGCCGACGAAATAGGCCTGATAGCGGCCTTCCTCGGCTTCCTTGAGCGACGTCGCGAACTCGGTGACGCGGATCTTCATATCGAAGCCTGCTTCACCCGCCATCGCCTGGATGACCTCGGCCACCTGCCGGCTCTCGGGATTGTTCGGCACCATGAAATCGACGGCAACAGGTGCCGTGAGACCGGCCTCCTTCAGGAGCTGCTTGGCCTTGGCGACATCGCGCTTCGGCACCGGAAACTTCTCCTGGTAGTAGGGGTTCTTCGGGCTGATCCACTGGTTGCCCGGCAGCACCTCGCCGTTGAAGACGACCTGGCTGATGGCCGCGCGATCGATGGCGGCTTCGAGCGCCTGCTGCACCTTGTTGCTCTTGCCGAAGGGACCGGTGGCGCCGGCGTCACCGTTGCTCAGATTCAGGGTGAGCCCCTGGTACCCGATCTCGGTCTGCGTCGCCACGCGCAGCTTGGAGTCCGCCCTGATCTCCTTGAGGTCAGTCGCGAGCGCGCGCTCGATGATGTCCAGGCTGCCCGACTTCAGGTTGGCAAGCCGTACCGTCGACTCGATCACCGGCCGGTAGACGATGCGGTCGATGAAGACGTTGTCCTTGTTCCAGTAGTCGGTGAACTTCTCGACGACGATGCGGTCCTGCTGGATACGCTCCACGAACTTGAACGGCCCGGCGCACACCGGGTTGAGGCCGAACTTGTCGCCGGAGGCTTTGGCAGCCTTCGGCGACACGATCATGCCGGCGCGATCGGACAGCTGGGCGATCAGCGGCGAGAAGGGCGCTTTGAGCAGAAGCTTCACGGTGAGCGGGTCGGCCACCTCGATCTTGTCGACCGCGGCGAGCTCCGGCTTGCGGAACGAGCCCTGCATCGTCATGTGCCGCTCGAGGCTGAACTTGACGGCCTCGGCATCCATCGGCTCGCCGTCATGGAATTTGACGTTCGGCCGCAGCTTGATGATGACCGTCTTGCCGTCTTCGGAGGTGTCGTGGCTCAACGCCAGCTGCGGGACGAGAGCGAGCTTTTCGTCGATATCGAAAAGCTTGTCGCAGATGGACGAGAAGACGATGCGGCCGACGTAGGTGCGGGCCAGCGTCGGATCCAGGATGTCGGGATCCTCGGCAAGGCCGATGCGAAGTGATTGTGCCGACACAGGGACGGTCGCGAACGCCAGAATGGCAGCCGCGATGCCGAGACGGATGGACTGCATTTCCCTCTCCATTCTTCAGATAGTCCCGCCTCGAGCTCTTACGGCTCAGGCCGGGCGTTCGTATGCCGCGATGAGGCGTTGTAACTGAGGCGATACACCGCCGTCGCGTGGGATCTGATCCTGCGATTGTCGAATATCCCGCCAGATGTGACAAGCGGTGGCATGCCGTGTGCCATGAGCTTCCAGGAGCGGCCGCGTATGCCGGCAGATGTCTATGGCATGGGCGCAGCGCGGGTGCAGGTGGCAGCCCGGCGGTGGCGAAATGGGGCTCGGCGGGTCGCCGGGCAGAATGCGCCGGTTGCGGTGTGAGGCCGGGGTAGGCAAGGGGATCGCCGAGAGCAGGGCCTGGGTGTAAGGGTGGCGCGGCTCGGCGAAGACGGCGTCGACCGGCGCGGTCTCCACGATGCGCCCGAGGTACATGACGGCAACCCGCGCCGCGATGTGTTTCACCACCGCGAGATCGTGACTGATGAAGATGTACGCGAGGCCGAGCCTCTGCTGTAGGTCTTTGAGAAGATTGAGAATCTGGCTCCGTATGGAGACGTCGAGGGCGGACACGGGCTCGTCGCAGACGATCAGCTTGGGGTCTGCGGCAAGGGCGCGTGCAATCGCAATCCGCTGGCGCTGCCCCCCGGAAAACTCATGCGGATATCGATCGGTATGGTCCCGCCTCAACCCAACGACAGAAAGCAGTTCAGCGACCCGCTGCCGCCGGTCGGCCGCCGACATGGGGGTGTGGAGCAGCAGGGGTTCGGCCAGGGTATCGCCAACGGTCATGCGCGGATTGAGGGAGGCATAGGGGTCTTGGAAAATGAGCTGTGCGCGGCTGCGAAAGCGGCGCACGTCATTGGCCGGCAGCGTGAAGATGTCGCGACCGTCGAACGTGACGATCCCTTCGGTAGGGTCGATCAGGCGCAGCACGAGCCGGCCGACCGTCGATTTGCCGCAACCGGACTCGCCGACAAGCGCGAGGGTTTCACCGGCATTGACGCTAAACGACACGCCATCGACAGCGCGCACGACGGACAGGGGTTGGCCAAGGAGCGAGCGCTTGACGGCGAAGTGCTTGACCAAATTTTGGACCTGCAGCAGGGGCGCGGTCATGCGACGAGCTCAGCCAGCGGGGTTTTCCAGCAACGCGACAGGCGATTTTGCGCGCTGAGCGCGTGCAGCGGCTGCAGCTCGGTCTTGCACCGCTCCTCGCTGAACGGGCAACGGGGGGCGAAGCGGCAGCCGGTAAAGGTGGCCGACAGGTTCGGCACCATGCCGGGAATGGCGGATAACCGGTCGCGCCGCGTGCCAAGGCGTGGAATGGAGCCGAGCAGTCCCACGGTATAAGGGTGCTCCGGTGCGGAGAGCACGTCCGCGACAGGCCCGCGCTCGACGATCTCGCCCGCATACATGACGGCGACGTCGTCGGCGACCTCGGCGACCACACCCAGATCGTGGGTGATGAGCAAAATGGCGGTTCCGCTCTCGCGCTGGAGCGTCTTCAGCAGATCGAGGATCTGAGCTTGGATCGTCACGTCGAGCGCCGTGGTGGGCTCGTCGGCAATGAGCAGGGCAGGCTGGCAGGCAAGCGCCATGGCGATCATGACGCGTTGGCGCATGCCACCTGAAAGCTTGTGCGGATACTCGTCGAAGCGCGCTGCCGCGGACGGAATGCGCACGCGTTCGAGCAGGTCGATCACTTCGCGCTTTGTTGCCGACCGGCTCAGCCCGCGATGCCGCTGCAGGGTTTCGCCGATTTGATCGCCCACCGTGTATGACGGGTTGAGCGAGGTCATCGGCTCCTGGAAGATCATGGCCATGCGGTTGCCCCGCAGATCCTGCGTCTCGCGCTCGCTGAGATGGAGGAGCTCGCGGCCCTCAAGGCGGATGACACCGGACACCTGTGAGGTGTCCTTCGGCAGGAGGCGCATGACCGACAGCGCCGTCACGCTCTTGCCGGAGCCGGACTCGCCGACCAGACCCAGCGTCTTGCCGCGTTCGAGCGTGAGGCTGACACCTTGCACGGCATGGGTTACCCGCTGTCCGTCACCCGAGAAGGAGACGCGGAGATCCGCGATCTCGAGCAACGGACCGGCTGTCATTCAAACTCCTCCTTGATCGAGCGCGCGATCGCTTCCTCGAGTTTCTCCGGTTCGAGCAGGCCGGCCGGATTCTCGCGGCTCGGGCCAAAGCGGCGGTAGTGCACGGAACGCTGGCGATGGACCGCCTCGAGGCGGGTCAGCTCCGCCAGCGGGTCTGCGTGATCATCGACGCGAATGTCGATAAGCGGATACTCCTCGCTGTCGTGAATGAGCAGCGCAGCGGACTGCTTGCCGCGTTTGTCGCCGCCGGCCGCTTCACCTGCGCGCAAAGCCGCAAGCAGCCGGCGTGCGAAGGGCTTATCGGCATTGCCGGTGTAGGCATCGGCAGTGGCCAGGATGACGTCCTCGCCGGCCAGCATGTTTCCCGCGATGGAGAATGTCTCGCGCACGAGGTGACCGCACCACGGAATACACGACGTGCCGGTCGCCGCAGCCACATTCCCGTTGCGATCCATGACATGGACCTGGCGATGATCGCGCCCCGTGTCCGCCGACATCAGCATGCGGATGGCATCCTCGGCACTCGCGCCCGCCGCAAGCAAGGCAAGGCCGCGCGGACCGAAGTACGGATTCGACCGCGCTTGTGAGGCGACCGCACCGACGCCGGTACGGATGTGCGGAACGCGGCTCCCGACCGCGAACGCGCACGTTGCGACCGCGATGCCGATCCGGCCGGTTGCCTCATCGCGCGCTATGATGGACCACGTCATATGCCTTGAGCCTCGCGCTGGATCAGCGTCCCGCAGCGTAGCCTTGCATGCCGCGCGCATTGGCGGCGGCCTTGCGGCGCGGCCCATCCTGTGATGCAGCGGTCAGGCGGCCTTCGGACCAGGACGGCCCGACTTCGACCTTGTGTCCGCGGCGGCGCAGCTCCGCGATTGTTGTTTCCGGTAAGCGATCCTCCACGACGACGACACCGGGACGCGCCGTGCGCGGCCAGAACGAGGCCGGGAAATGCTCGATGTGCCAGGCCGGCGCGTCGATAGCCTCCTGCAGATTCATCTTCGCGTGGACGTGGCGCAGGAAGAATTGCGCGCTCCACTGGTCCTGCTGGTCGCCACCGGGCGTGCCCCAGATCATGTACGGCTTGCCTTCGCGCAGCGCCATGCCGACGGACAACGTCGAGCGCGGCCGCTTGCCCGGCATGAGCGAGGACGGCTGCCCCTCCTCCAGCCAGAACATCTGCCCGCGGCTGCCGAGCGGCCAGCCCAGGGCCGGGATAACGGGTGAGGATTGCAGCCACCCTCCGGAGGGGGTCGCCGTGAACATGTTGCCGTCTTTATCGATGACGTCGATGTGCACCGTGTCGCCGCGCACAATGCCGTTCGCGCTCACGCGATCGGCGCCATGGCCAGTGTGAATCTCGCCGACTGTCGGCTCGCCGGCGCCGGCAGCGCTGACGGCGACGCGTTTGTCCGCAGTGCCCTTGACGATCACGCGGCCGTCGTAGCCCTCGATCTTGCCCGGCAGCTGCTCCATGGAGGCAAACACGCCGATCTGGCGGCGGCGATCGGAGTTGTAACGCTCCGACAGCAGCACATCCATCGGCACCTTGGCGAAGTTGGGATCGCCGTAGAACGCCTCGCGATCAGCGTAGGCGAGCTTGGCCGCCTCGATCCAAAGATGGATGAAATCGGGATCGGTGGGGTCGAGCTTGTCGAGATCGAAACCTTTGAGGATCGCCAGCATCTGCAGGAGCACCGGACCCTGCGTCCACGGGCCGGGCTTCAGCACGGTGTAGTTGCCGTAGGCGTAACTCAGTGGCGCTTCGATGGTCGGCTGCCAGTTCGCCATGTCATCGGCGGTCAGCACGCCCTTGTGCGGGCGGCCGGACACATCCATGACCTCGTTGTTACGGCAGAACTTGTCGATGGCCTCCGCGACAAAGCCTTTGCTCCAGGCCGCGCGCGCCCGCTCGATCTCGGCTTCGCGTGTGCCGCCGCCCGCTTCGGCTTCCTTCAAGATGCGCTGGTAGGTTTCGGCGTGCTGCGGATTGCGGAAGAGCGTGGCCGGTGCCGGAATGTTGCCACCCGGCAGGTACACGGCGGCGGAGGTCGGCCAGTGCTCGCGGAACAGATCCTTGACGGTGGCGATGGTCGCGCACGCGCGCTCGACGATCGGGTGTCCGTGCGTGGCGTAGCCGATCGCCGGCTCCAGCACGTCGCGCAAGCGCATGGTGCCGTAGTCGCGCAGCACCAGCATGAAGGTCTCGAACGTACCCGGGATGCAGGCCGGCAGCAGCCCAGTGCCCGGGATCATGTCGAGACCGAGCTCGTCCCTGTAGTGCTTGATCGTGGCTCCGGCCGGCGCCGGGCCCTGGCCGCAAATGACCTCGGGCTTGCCCTTGCGCTGGTCCCACACGATCACCGGGACATCGCCGCCCGGGCCGCACAGATGGGGCTCGACAACTTGAAGCGTGAACGCCGCTGCCACGCCCGCGTCGAAGGCATTGCCCCCCTTCTCGAGCATGGACATGCCGACGGCGGTGGCAATCCAGTGCGTCGTCGTGCACACGCCGAACGTGCCGTCGATTTCGGGCCGCGTGGTGAAGGGGCCGGAATTGATGTTTGCCATGGGAGTCCGTTCGCGTCGGGGCAGGTTTGGGATATGGGCGAGTTTAGCGCGGGAGCCTTACCGGGCAAAGGGCAACACGAAAGCGCCAGCTGAAGACGCGAACGGTGTCACCGGCCCACCATAGCGTTCTGGTCGATGATGAGGGCTTTGCGGAGGTCGAGCTCGTTGAGCAGAAACGTCAGGGCCTTGTCGCCGGCCAGAAAGCTCATCTCGTCGGCGTATTGGTCCTGCAGGTAGGTCGTGTACTCCGTATCGACCGATGCCTCGACGAGAGCATCCGTCAGCCTTTTGACGATCGGCGCAGGGGTTTCGGTGCGGACGACGACTGCCCGGAACTGCGGGAGGCGAATGTTGTAGCCGAGCTCGACTGCGGCAGGCGTGTCCTTGAAGCGCGGGTCGCGCTTGTCGGAGAAGAACAGCACCGGCTTCATTTGCTTGTTCTCGACGAAGCTGCGGACGTCGCCGACCTGCTCGTAAAGCACGTCGGCATAGCCGTTCAGAATGGCCGAATGGCGCTCGCCGGGCTTCGCGAATGGAATGGCGACGAATTTCAGGCCGGCCCGGTTCAGGTATTTCACCGTCAGGTCGTCGCTGCTGCCCAATGCGGAAATGGCAACACGGATGGTGTCCGTCTTGGCGGCGTGCTCGACGTCCGCCCAGGACTTGAAGCGTCCGCCTTCGCTGGTCAGGATCGCTGACGGCTGCTGCACGAGTATCGCCAGCGGAACGATGGCTTCGAGACGTTTCTCGGTCGTACGCGAGGCCATGGAGCCGAAGGCCTCCCCGGTGATGATGGACAGGGTATGGCCGTCAGCGGGCGCCGCGTAGAGGCGCGCCAATCCTTTCAAACCCGCAGCGCCAAGGACATTGGTGACCTGCACGCCTCCGAGCCTGGGCTCGAGCAGCTTCGCAATTTTGCGCGCGGCTTTGTCGGCGCCGCCGCCGGCGCCCCAGGGAACGATGATTTCGACGGCGCGAGATGGATATTCGCTGGCCTGCGCGCGCGGGCTGTCGAAACCCGGCGCCGCAAGGACAAGCGCACCCAGCACCAAGCGGCATAAAAGCCGCATGACCAACCTCCCGTCGCCCCGTCGTGCGCACACGCCACGCCACCGTGGACCTGGCCGGTGACCGGCCAGGTCAGCACGCCTGCGCGCCAAACCCTAGCAGGGGCTCGTACGGAGACAAAGGGAGATCAGGAGCCGAGGGATCGCGACCAAAAGGTCAATGGATCTGGACCGGGCGCCACCCTGCGGCGACAGCCTCGCTTTCGGAGCAGAACCAGCGTTTGCCTTTATCGGGCTCCATGCGGATCTGGTCGTACCAGGGACTCCAGGGCATGTGATAGATGCGTCCGTTCTTGGTGACGTTGCCTTTGATGGCGCACCCGGCAGGCGCCGTGCTTTCGGCTGTGGTCCAGCGGCTGTGGCGATACTCCCAGGCCGGCTGGGCCGCGCCTTGCCAGATGCCGGCCTTCTTCGTCCGTGCCTCGGCCTCGATGGCAGAGTAGGCGGTCGAGTATTTTACGAACGCCCAGGCAAAGCCGCGCCGCACCATCTCGGCATTGATGTCCATGCCGTCGACGAAGCAGATGCCCAGCATGCGATCGTACTTGTCCTTGCCGCGGCTCTCGCAGCGCGTCTCTTTCTTGGCGGTCAAGCGAGCCAGCTCGTCGGCCGCGGCCTGTCCGCAGCCCCAGGTGCCGAACAGGCGCCGGCTGCAGGTCTGCCCGGATTCCGGCGCGTCGATGCCCTCGAGGCGGATGCGCGTGGTCCCGATCTCGATCGTGTCGCCATCGATGACCCGGGCGATGCCGATGACCGCGCTTCCCGTGTCGTTGGTCGGGCGCGCGCTGGGCTGGCCGGAAAGAGCCAGGGGCGTAGCGAGCAGGGCCGCCAGAAGCAGGGCGCCGGCGTGGCGTGTTGCATAGGCCTTTATGGTTGTGGTGAGCATGACAGATTCTCCTTCAGGTTGAATCTGTCTGATTCATGCGGCGCCGGCGAGGCGCAACAATGGCCCAATCATGCATCCGATTGGGCGGGATAATGTTTGCTAATTCAACGCGGTGTCAGGCGGTGCGGTCAGGTTGGAGGAGGGCGAGCGCGGCACCGAGGAAGAGGACGCCAGCCGATATGCCCAGACCTGCGGCCAGGCTTCCGGTGAGGTCTGCGAGCAGGCCGGTAACGACCGGGCCGACACACTGGAGCAGGGAGAAGAACAGCGTGAAGGCGGCCACGGCTTCACCCCAGACAGGCGGGGCCAGCGCTTTCTTGATGAAGGCCGTGATGGACGCCGGCGTCATGAAGAACATGCCGAACAACGCCGCGGATGCCAGCATGGCCGGCAGCGTCGTGAACATGACGGGCAGCACGGCGCCGATGCCGATCGTCCCCATGACCGCCGCGAGGGGCTTGCCCCCGGACCATCTGGCCATCGGCCGCGACCAGATGCGGGGCGCGATCATGGTGGCGAGGCCCAGCACGCTCCAGACCATGGTCACGTCCACGGGCCCGTAGCCGTGTTCGCGCATCCACGCGACGATGAACGTCATGTAGGCGAAATAGCCAAGCGCAAAGCACCCATAGGCGAGGAAGAGCGCGACGAGCGGCGTTTTGCGCCAGGGATGCGGCGTCCTCTGCGCCGCTGGTGATTGGATGGGTGCTGCGGCCAATGTTGCGAGCAGGCTGGCTACAATGGAGAGGGCTCCGAGGACGATCCAGGCGATGGGCCACGCACCGTCGTGACCTTGGGCGAATAGGCCTGGCAGGATCAGCCCGGACAGCAACAGTCCGAATCCGCCGCCACCGAAATAGATCGTGATTGCCAGCGCGGATCTGCGCACGTCGTCGGGAAAGATACTGGCCGCCAGCACACTGCCGGCAATGAAGACGTAGGCGCAGGCGATGCCGGCCAGGAAGCGCAGGATCGAGATGGCGTAGAAATCGCGCGTCAGGCCCGTCGCGAGGAGGGCGAAAGCAGTGAACCACAACCCCGCGATGAAGGGCCGCTTGAGACCCATTCGCCGTACCGTCCGGAACGCGATGAGGGAGCCGACCAGATACCCCACGGCATTGGTCGTGTTGAGCGAGCCCGCTTCCGTATAGCTCCACGCCAGATCGGCTTTCATGGCCGGCAGGATCAGGGCGTAGGCAAAGCGCGCAAAACTGTTGGCGACGGCCATGCCGAGCGCAAGCCCGCAAGCGATGATCAGGCCGCGGCGGGGCGTCATGGGAGGAGCGGGGGAGGCGGTGTTTCCAGGCATGGGCGCAGAGCCTAGCGCGCTCCGCAACGGCCAGGAATCGCGATGACGCAATATGGCCCTGAAAACAGGAGATAAACCGGATCGATCGGGGTGGGCAGGGAGTGCTCGGCCGTAACCATCAGGATGTCTTAAGGTTGACAATGACTGTACGGCCACACTCAACTCCTGGAGGAAGTTTTTCTCCATTCTCAATGAGTTGGAGGGTGTTTTGCGTATTGTGGACGAATTGCGGCTTCGATCGTCCCGGCTCCGCGGAAAAGTCGCTGATCAGAAAGTAGGGGCGCTCCCGTCCGTGCCCCCTGTTCGCTCTGACGATGCGGTCCGGTGGGTGCCGCGTCGACGTGGCATGCTCTCGAAGGTGAGTGGGGCCGGCTCTTATGCTGCCGGTGCCGTAGCCCTGATCGGCGCCCTTGGCGCGGGTGCGTGGCTTCTCACGCCCCCTGCGACGCCAACGAGTGCGACGCTCGAGCGATCCGGGACCGATCCTTCGCCGAGATTGGCGCAGATCACGGCCGCCGTTCGGGCACCGCTCCTGAGTTACGATGAGGATGTGGCCAAGGTATCAGCTCCGCGCATCCCAGGTCTCACCGTCATCGAGCATGGCCTCGCGATCGAGGCAGGCGCGCGCACAAAGCTAGCGGCGCGCGTCGAGAACGAGGATGCGCTGGAGCCGGAGACGGTCGCTCTGGTGAGCGGCTTGCCCACGGAGGCGGAGCTCAGCGAGGGCATCAGGATCGGCCCGAAGCTTTGGATGTTGAGGCCCAGCTTGCTCAGTGTGGCCGAGATCGATGCCGGTCGCAGTCCGGCCGGACATCATGACGTGACGGTCGAATTGCGCGGACCCACGGGGTCCATCATCGCAAGCGCGCAGACGAAGTTGGAAATCACACAGCCCTCCATCGAGGCACAGGTCACGCCCTCTGCCGCAATCATCGAAACCGGCAAGGCAGATGTTGCGCCGAAAGCCGTGCCGACGGAGGAGGCGCCTATCGCACGCAAGTCCTCAAAGCGTAAGGAGCGCTACGCCGCGCCAGCCGTTGTGCCCGTCGAGGTGCCGCGACCCAGGATCAAAACCAAGTCATCCCCGGCGCGTGAGCAGATCGGCACGCAGAAGGAAGCGCGGGAAATCCGAAGCGCGCCACAGCCGGGTACACGCGTCTTGTCTTCCGGCCCGGCGATTCCGCAGACGCCTCAGGGTCAGCGAATGGTCTGGCCAGGCGATGACCCGCGCGCCGCCTACACACAGGGGCCACCGATCTTTCTGGGCGGTCCTGGTGTGCAGCCAAAGAGTGCACCGCGGGGCGAGCGCGAAGATCCGAACTGGCGGAAGCGTGCTTTCGGCGAGTGATGGTAGGGGCAATTCTGCCGTCCCTGCGGAGCTTCTTGCTTCGATGCACGGCGGCATGCCAGGCGGGCCTTGTCTCGCCTTGTAGACTGGAGTTTGATCGCCACATCCCAGTCTGGATGCGAGCGACCCCATGACCCAGGCCGAAACCTCCATGCAGAATTCCCCCACGTCTCCAGAAACCGTGAATGTACTCAGTGCTGCGCGTGACTGGCTGACCCGCGACGGGCGTGTCGCTATCGCCACCGTTGTTGACACTTGGGGATCGGCGCCGGTTCCCGTCGGCGGACAGATGGCAGTCGCTGCCGACGGCAATTTCCAAGGCTCGGTGTCCGGCGGCTGCATCGAGGGCGAGATTATTATGGAGGCCGAGGAGATCCTCGAGAGCGGCAAGCCCAAGACCTTGGAGTTCGGCATTGCCGACGAGACGGCGTGGCGGGCCGGGCTTCCGTGTGGCGGCAAGATCCGTGTGTTTGTCGAACGCCTGGAAGCCGATGGCGGGCGCGACCTGCTCGACCGGGCCGTGGCGGCGGGTGAAAGCCGGCGTGGTCTCGTTGTCAGAACCAACCTGGCCGACGGGCGCAAGGACGTGTTCGAGCGCGGCGACGCCAATCTTCCTGACAGCATTGCCGAGCGCTTCCGGACCGCCAAGAGCCAGCTCGAGGAGTCAGCCGATGGCCAGGTCTTCGTCCAGGCACTCGTGCCTCCGGCCCGCATCATCGTGGTCGGGGCTACGCACATCGGGCAGGTCCTGACCCAGCTCGCACGCCTTGCCGGCTACGAGGTTATCGTTGTCGATCCGCGAACCGCATTCGCTTCCCCGGAGCGTTTCCCGGATGTCCGGATGTTGACGGAATGGCCGCAGGATGCTCTCCCGCAGCTTGGCCTGGACCCCTACACGGCCGTGGTTGCGCTGGCCCACGTCGGGCATATCGATGATGAGGCGCTGAAGCTTGCGCTCAAGTCGGACAGCCTGTACGTGGGCGCCCTGGGCAGCTCGCGCAATCATGCCAAGCGTGTCGAGCGTCTGCTCGGGGCCGGGCTGACGCAAGAGGAGATCGGGCGGATCAAGGCGCCGATCGGCCTCGACATAGGCGCGCAGACACCAGCGGAAGTCGCGCTTTCGATCATGGCTCAGATTGTGCTTGCGGTGCGTGGTCGCAAGCATAAGAAAGACTAGGAAACACGGGAATTACTTGTTGTCGTCAACTGTCGACAACGGTTGAACAATAGTATAATACGATCTTCGCTCGATTTACGCCGTCTTGCTTTCGTCTTGAAACCGGCTCATATAATCGGGCGTCGAACTCGCTATGGTGCGCACTACACGACAGCGCGGCAGCGCTGAGCCTGTTATCACTCCAATAGCGTGATTTGATGGTTGCCGGTAATTCCGCCCGCGACCAAAGCTAGCTATGGAGACCGACCAGATGGCGACTGGTACCGTGAAGTGGTTCAATACCCAGAAAGGCTATGGGTTTATTCAGCCGGATGAAGGCGGCAACGATGTGTTCGTGCACATCTCCGCTGTCGAGCGCGCGGGTTTGCAGGGACTGCGCGAGGGCCAGAAGATCTCATACGAAATGGAGCGCGGCAGGAACGGCAAGTCTTCCGCCGTCAATCTGAAAGCCAGCTGAGAACCCGCTCCTGAATCTGCGATGGGGCGGGCCGTGCGTCCGCCCCATTTCATTTGCGAAACCGCGAAGCGGCCAAAAAGGAAAGCCAGGTAAGGCGCATGGCGAAAGAAGAAATGCTGGAGTTCGAAGGCGTGGTGGCCGAAGTGCTTCCCGACGCGCGCTGCAGGGTGCAGCTCGAAAACGGGCACGAAGTCATTGCCTATACGTCGGGCCGCATGAAGAAGAACCGCATCCGAATTCTGGCAGGCGATCGCGTGACCGTGGAGATGACGCCTTACGACCTGACCAAGGGGCGCATCAACTTCCGTCACAAGGATACGCGCGCGCCGCAGCCTTCCGCGTCGACGCCGCAGCGCCGTCCCACATTCCGTGGCGGCCGGCGTTGAGCGATCGCTAGCCCGGGCCTCTAGCGTAGATTTTTTCTGTCAGCTCGAATCGAGCTATCGTCCGTGGTCCGCGAATCGCGCGACCGATGTCCATGCGTTGTGTTTTGTAAGGAGCCGTTCGCCGGGCAGTTGAGCCAGGGAGACGTCGAATGCCTCAGAAGAGAACGACCCATCGCAGCACCAAAGGCAAGAAGCTCTACGCCGTGCGCGACAAGAAAGGTCAGTTCAAGGACATCCAGACGTACGAGCGTGCGCACAGACAGGACATCAAGCGCAAATCGAAAAAAGAGAAATAAGATACGGCCTGGCATTCTCTCGGATGCCAGGCCGATGCATGTCAGCTCTCAGTGGACGCTGGCGATCTCGAGCTCATCGCCCATGGCGTGGCTCACGGCAGCCTGGCGGCTATCCGTTAGAGCGATCGGAGTACCGTCAGCAGCGTGCAGAGCGAACAAGTCGATGCCGTTGGGCAATCCCTCCACGGCCGGGAACATGCGGCGCGCCTCATCGGAGGTCATTTCCTTGATGTAGGCGATCTGGCCGCCGCCGAGCTTGGCGAGCTCGATCTGGCTGATGATCGGGGCAACAGCGGCGTCGCCGGTGCGTTTGCGCCGCGTGCGTTTGACTCTCTGTTCCATGACGCTACTCCTCTTGCGTGGTAGCCCAAGGGACGTCATCGGGCCTATACGCCTCAGAACCCATTAAGTTCCTCTGGCGCCCGACCTTGGACCCTATTCTCATGTGATTCGCGTTTAGGGCCTGTTACTAAAACGGCTCACGGACGCGATTTCCGTCCGCCAATCTCTATACGTCGTGTTAACCGCTCCGGTTCTCGGCGTACGAGGTCCACAGACAATAGGCCGTGCTCGAGATCGGCCGATCGCACCTCGATACCGTCAGCCAGAACGAATGTGCGTTGAAACTGCCGGGCAGCGATGCCGCGGTGCAGATACTCGCGCGACTTATCATCTTCCTGCTTGCCGCGGATGATGAGCTGCTTGTCGTCGTGCGTGATCTCGATCTGGTCGCGCGTAAAGCCGGCGACCGCCAAAGTGATGCGAAGCGTCTCGGGCCCGTCGCCGGCGGCGAGGCGTTCGATGTTGTAAGGGGGGTATCCGTCGCTTCCGCTTTTCCCGACACGGTCGACGAGGCGTTCGATCTCCTCGAAGCCGAGCAGCAGCGGGCTGGACAGTAGCGATATGCGCGACATGGCAAAGTCCTTGTCTAAGCGACCTTGGCCGATTTTTCCGCGGCGAGCCCGAATGGCACCCGCCTTGCGTCCCGGCCCCGCCAGGAGGCGCCGGGAAGTGTTCTCAGGCGAACATATGGTGTCCGCGGCCTGGACTTCAAGTTGGGTGCGACAGAGCCATATTCCGGTGAAAGTCTGGCGGCATAAGGCCTGCGGCAGCAATGGGAAAGTGGCACTTCATGCGCGCATGTGGCTTGACGGCAGTTGCGGTTGCAGCAGGGCTGGTCTGGACGTGGCCGGCGCTCGCGCAGGCACCCAAATCGGATGGCGCTTCGCTCTCGTCGAAGACCGAGGATCTGACACCGGAGGAACTCAAGGAGCGCGAGGCGCGCAAGGCTTGCAAGGTCGCGATCTGCGATGCGTTCCACAACCGCAAAGCTGGCAATGATATCGCCTGTCACGTCATGAAGAGCTGGCGCAAGGAGCAGCTCACCAAGCTGGTCGAGAAGGCCAAGGTCTCCTGGCCATGGGGTCGGGTAGTCTGTTCGACGGACATCAAGTTGAAACGTGACTTGCTCATCAAGGCCATGACGGAGCCGAAGTACGAGGCGGCGCTCGACAAGCACCAGGTCACTTGCCAGATCGAGCGTGAAAAGGACGGCAACGTCGATATCAAGTTCGAATTCGCTCCCAAGGTGCGCTTCGAGAACGGCAAGGCGCAATCTGCAACTCTGAACTGGGGGCAGATCGAGGCGCCGACCGTCGTGAAGGGCGCCATGTGGACAGCAACAGCCACCGACAACACGTTCAACGTGCTGCAAAGCACCGTGGTCGAGGACATCAACGACTTCGTCGACAACAAGTGTCTCGAGGTAAAGGACGAGTGGGCCAAGAAGTAGCGGCCTCCCGCTCCGCCCGCCTACTTCTGCCGGAATGATGTCCTTGGCGTTTTCGCTGCAGCGTGCTTGCATGGCTCAAAACAAAGAGCCGGAGGAACGCTCATGAAAACAGCCGACGTCATTTCAGAAATTCTGAAGCGCGAGGGTGTCGAGTACATCATCGGCTACCCGGTCAATCATATTCTCGAACGCGGCGCCGCGGCCGGCATCCGGCCGATCATCGTGCGGCAGGAGCGCACCGGCCTGCACATGGCCGACGCCATCTCCCGCGTGACGAGCGGCAAGAAGCTCGGCGTGTTCTGCATGCAGCACGGCCCCGGCACCGAGAACGCCTATGGCGGCGTGGCGCAGGCCTACAGTGAGAGCGTTCCGATCCTCGTCATGCCGATGGGATACGCGCGCCGGCTGGCCTGGGTGCAGCGCAACTACAATGCCAGCGTCAGCATGGCCTCGATCACCAAGTCGGCGGAGCCCATCACCTCGGCGAAGGAGATCCCGGTCGTCCTGCGCCGTGCGTTCTCACGGCTGAAATCCGGCCGCGGCGGTCCCGTGCTCGTCGAAGTGCCGACGGATGTCTTCAACGAGGAGATCGACGCCGTCGACTATCTGCCGCCGCGTGCTGCACGCACCGGGCCCGATCCCGCGGCCGTGCGTGAAGCGGCGCAGATGCTGGTGAAGGCCAAGCGGCCTGTCCTGTACGCCGGGCAGGGTGTGCACTGGGCGGAAGCCTGGAGCGAGCTCCGGGAGCTGGCGGAACTGCTCGCCATTCCCGTCACCACCAGCCTCGAAGGCAAGAGCGCGTTTCCGGAGACGCATCCGCTGTCGCTCGGTTCAGGCGGGCTGGCCATGCCAGGGTCCGTGCATCATTTCCTGCGCGAGGCCGATCTCATTCTCGGCGTCGGCTGCAGCTTCACGGAAAGCAATTTCGCGGTGAAGATTCCGGCGGGCAAGACCGTGATCCACGCCACGCTCGATCCCATGGACCTCGACAAGGATGTGCCCTGCTCACTTGGCGTGTTGGGCGATGCCAAGCTCGTGCTGGCGGCCTTGTTGGAGGAGGTGCACCGGATCGAAGGCAAGAGCCCGCGCGATCCCAAGCGCGTTGCCGCCGAGATCCGGGAAGCCTACGAGCCGTGGCTGGCCAAATGGATGCCGAAGCTCACGTCGAACGACGAGCCGCTGAACCCCTATCGCGTGCTGTGGGACCTGCAGCACACCGTCGATGTCGCCAACACCATCATCACGCACGATGCGGGCAGTCCGCGCGACCAGCTTTCGCCGTTCTGGAAACCGACCACGCCTCTCTCGTACTTGGGTTGGGGCAAGACCACGCAACTCGGCTATGGCTTGGGTCTCGCCATGGGTGCCAAGCTCGCCAAGCCTGACAAGCTCTGCATGAACGTCTGGGGCGATGCCGCAATCGGTTTCACCGGCATGGACTTCGAGACGGCCGCTCGGGAGAAAATCCCGATCCTCTCGATCCTGCTCAACAACTTCAGCATGGCGATCGAGCTGAAGGTCATGCCCGTTTCGACGGAGAAGTACCGGTCTACCGACATCTCCGGCGACTACGCCGCCATGGCCCGCGCCTTCGGTGGCTATGGCGAGCGCATCGAGCGGGTTGCCGATATCGTGCCGGCGATCAAGCGCGGCATCGCGGCGACCGAGAAGGGGCAGCCGGCCTTGCTGGAGTTCATTACGTCGAAAGAGGTCGATGTTTCGCGGTTCTAGCGCCTTGGGGGTTAGGCGCCGGCTATCTCCGCCAGAATCTGCTGGGCGGCCGCTTTCGGGTCGCTCGCGCGCGAGATCGGGCGGCCCACCACAAGATGCGTGGCGCCGGCCGCAATGGCGGCGGTGGGCGTCATGACGCGAGCCTGGTCGCCGGCGGAGTCCCCGGCAGGCCGGATACCCGGCGTGACGATGAGAAAATCCTTGCCGACGGCCTCGCGCAGGAGTTTGGCTTCGTGACCGGACGCGATCGCGCCATCGAAGCCCGCATCCTTGGCCATTTTCGCCCGCTGCAGCACCAGCTCGGCGGGCTCCATTCCGGTAATGCCCTGCTGGGCGAGGTCGGCGCGGTCGAGGTTGGTCAGAACCGTAACGGCGAGGAGCTTCAGCCGGCTTGATCCGCGCCCCTTGACGGCAGCGTCCATCGTTTTTCGATCCGGGCCGTGCACGGTGAGATAGTCGAGTCCCAGCCGGGCGACATTGGCCGCTGCGTGCTCCACCGTGTTGCCGATGTCGAGTAGCTTGAAATCCAGGAAGACAGTGCGACCTGCCGCCTTGAGGCCTTGCGCGAATTCCAGTCCACCGCCGAACAGAATCTCGAGGCCGATCTTGTAGCAGTTGACGGTATCGCCGAGCCGCTCAACCAACCTACGCGCCTCATCGACGGTCGGCACGTCCAGAGCGACGAACAGGCGATCGCGGGCAGGAAGCTTGGTCATCCGGCTTTCCCCTCGAAGAACTCCTTCACCTTGCTGAAGAAGCCGTCCGAGGCCGGGCTCGTTTCCTTGTTGGATTCCTGCTGGAACTGCTCGAGCAGCTCCCGCTGGCGGCGCGAGAGGTTCTTGGGCGTTTCCACATCCACCTGGATGTACATGTCGCCCTGCGCCTTGGAGCGCAGCACCGGCATGCCTTTGCTTTTCAGCCGGAACTGCTTGCCTGTCTCGGTGCCTGCGGGCACCGGCATGCGCACGCGGTTGCCGTCAACGGTCGGCACATCGATGTTGCCGCCGAGAGCGGCTGTGGTCATGGCAATCGGCACGCGGCAGAAGATGTCGGCGCCGTCGCGCTGGAAAAATTCGTGCGGCTTGATCGACAGGAAAATGTAGAGATCACCCGTCGGGCCTCCGCGCATCCCTGCCTCGCCTTCACCGGCGAGCCGGATGCGGGTCCCATCCTCGACACCGGCGGGAATGTTCACCGCCAGCGTGCGCTCGCGTGTCACGCGGCCGATGCCGGAGCACGCGGGGCACGGGTCTTCAATGAACTCACCGCGCCCCTGGCAGGATGGACATGTGCGTTCGATCGTGAAGAAACCCTGGCTGGCGCGCACCTTGCCCGCGCCGCTGCAGGTAGGGCACGCCGTCGGCCGTGTCCCGGCCTTCGCGCCTGATCCCGAGCACGTGTCGCAGGCAATGCTGGTCGGGACGCGGATCTGCGCCTGCTTGCCGCTGAACGCTTCGTCCAGCGTGATCTCCATGTTGTAGCGAATGTCGGCGCCACGCTCGCGGCCCGAACGCTGGCCGCGCCCCGTCCCGCGCCGGCCGCCCATGAATTCGCCGAACAGATCGTCGAAGATGTCCGACATGGAGGTTGCGAAGTCGGGGCCGAAACCTCCAGGCCCGCCTCTGCCGTGCTCGAAGGCGGCATGCCCGAACTGGTCATAGGCAGCCCGCTTCTGGGGATCCTTGAGAGCCTCGTAGGCCTCGTTGATCTCCTTGAACTTCTGCTCGGCAACTTTGTCGCCGGCATTCTTATCGGGGTGACATTCCTTGGCCAGCTTGCGAAATGCGGATTTGATGTCCTGCTCGCTTGCCCCGCGTCCGAGGCCCAAGACCTCGTAGTAGTCACGTTTGGCCATATCTTCGGCTTCCATTGACCTTCCCCTAGAGCGGGTCCGCTCCTGATGAATGCCCGTCCGCATTCATCGCTACGCGAACACCCGCCCGACACAAAACTTCACTGCACAATCGCACGCGGCCGGCTCGCTCCAGCGGCCCCGCGCAACTCTGCACCAGCTTTCAGCAAACGATGCGGTTACTTCGCACCGCTAGACGTAGAAAACCCCCGCACTACCCGAGCCATCCACGAGCTTGCCGCTTGGCAGTCCCGTCGTTGTCGCCAGGCAGAGCGAGGGTCATGATCTTAAATCCCCTGGAGGTCAGGCGGACTTCTTCTTGTCGTCCTTAACCTCCTCGAACTGGGCGTCGACGACGTTGTCCTCGCCCGCGCCGCCGGCCTTGCCCTGCTCGGGCTCCCCACCTTCGGCGCTCTGCTTATTGGCTGCGTAGATAGCCTCGCCCAGCTTCATGGATGCTTCCATAAGAGCTTGCGTCGCAGACTTGATCTTCTCGACGTCGTCGCCCTTGGCCGCATCCTTGAGCGCGGTCACGGCCGCCTCGATTGCGGTCTTGTCGCCGGCCGCAACCTTCTCCCCATGCTCCTTCAGATCCTTCTCGATCTGAGCGCCGAGCTGGTCCGCATGATTGCGGGCCTCGACGAGCTCGCGGGTCTTCTTGTCCTCGTCCTTGAAGCGCTCGGCTTCCTCGGTCATGCGTTTGATTTCGTCATCGCTCAAGCCACCCGACGCCTGGATGCGAATCGACTGTTCCTTGCTGGTCTTCTTGTCCTTGGCAGAAACGTGGACGATGCCGTTGGCGTCGATGTCGAACGTGACTTCGATCTGCGGCACGCCGCGCGGTGCGGGCGGAATGCCGTCGAGGTCGAACCGGCCGAGCATCTTGTTGTCGGCGGCCATCTCGCGCTCGCCCTGGTAGACGTTGATCGTCACCGCGCGCTGCGCATCCTCGGCGGTCGAGAACACCTGGCTCTTCTTGGTCGGGATGGTCGTGTTGCGATCGATCAGGCGCGTGAACACGCCGCCCAGCGTCTCGATGCCCAGCGACAGCGGCGTGACGTCGAGGAGCAGCACGTCCTTGACGTCGCCCTTCAGCACGCCGCCCTGGATGGCCGCGCCGACGGCGACGACCTCATCCGGGTTGACGCCCTTGTGGGGCTCCTTGCCGAACATCTTCTTGACCTCGGCCTGCACGCGCGGCATGCGCGTCATGCCGCCGACGAGCACGACCTCGTCGATCTCGGCAGCCTTCAAGCCGGCATCCTTGAGCGCCATCTCGCACGGCGGCATCGTCTTCATGATGAGGTCTTCGACCAAGCTTTCCAGCTTGGCGCGCGTGAGCTTCATCGTGAGATGCAGCGGAGACTGCGTCTGCGGGCTCATGGAGATGAACGGCAGGTTGATCTCGGTCTGCTGGGCGCTCGATAGCTCGATCTTGGCCTTCTCGGCAGCTTCCTTCAGCCGCTGCAGCGCGAGCTTGTCGTTCTTGAGATCGATCTGGTTCTCTTTCTTGAACTCGCCCGCAAGATACTCGACGAGACGCATGTCGAAGTCTTCACCGCCGAGGAACGTATCGCCGTTCGTCGACTTCACCTCGAACACGCCATCGCCGATCTCGAGGATCGAGATATCGAACGTGCCGCCGCCAAGGTCATAGACCGCGATGGTCTTCGACTGCTTCTTCTTGTCGAGGCCATAGGCGAGCGCTGCCGCGGTCGGCTCGTTGATGATGCGCAGAACTTCAAGGCCGGCGATCTTACCGGCGTCCTTCGTCGCCTGACGCTGCGCGTCGTTGAAGTAGGCGGGTACCGTGATGACGGCTTGCGTCACCTCGTGACCGAGATAAGCCTCGGCAGTTTCCTTCATCTTCTGCAGGATGAAGGCTGAAACCTGTGACGGCGAATACTGCTTGCTGCGAGCCTCAACCCAGGCATCGCCATTCTGACCTTCGATGATCTTGTAGGGGACGAGATGCTTGTCCTTCTCCACCATCGGGTCGCTGTAGCGGCGGCCGATCAGGCGCTTGATCGCGAACAGGGTATTGCTTGGATTGGTCACGGCCTGCCGTTTGGCAGGCAAACCGACCAGCCGTTCACCGTCCTCGGTAAAAGCGACGATGGAGGGCGTGGTGTTCACACCTTCTGCGTTGGCGATGACCTTAGGCGTGCCACCTTCCATGACGGCGACGCAGGAATTGGTTGTTCCAAGGTCAATGCCGATAACTTTGGCCATGTCGAGTAATCCTCTCTTATTCGGCGAACCGTCCGGACCCGCTAGCGGCGCCCGGTTTGCTCCGAAGACCCCTTCGAGGGGGGCCGTGGAAACGGTCCCCTGGAGCTAAAAAACGACGACTTGAGGCTATATAGGCGCCACGTTCTGGCATCGCAACGTCCTATGGCGAACCGCTTGTGATAAAATTACCTCTTCAACTGTTACGCCGCGACGCGCCATTTCCAAGGAAGATTCGTGCTTTTGCCAGAGGGTTTTCGACAGCTTCCGGGATACTTGGATCGGGCGGCTCAGGTGGAGCTTCTCGGCGCCATCCGGGCCGTGATCGCTGAAGCGCCGCTCTACGTGCCGACCATGCCGAAGACCGGCAAGGCGATGTCCGTCCGCATGACGAATTGCGGAAGTGTGGGCTGGGTCACGGACAGGGATGGAGGCTACCGGTATCAGGCCACCCACCCGGCGACCGGCGAGACCTGGCCGGCTATTCCGAGTTTGCTGCTCAGTCTTTGGGCCCGGCTCGTGGAATTTCCGGCTCCTCCGGAAGCCTGCCTTGTGAACCACTATGCCGCCGGGGCCCGCATGGGTAGCCACCGCGATGCGGACGAGCGGGAGCTCAAGGCACCTGTGCTCTCGATTTCGCTCGGCGATGATGCCGTTTTTCACGTGGGCGGTTTGAAGCGGAGCGACCCCAAGACGCGCATGGTGTTGAGGTCCGGGGACGTCATCGTGCTCGGGGGCAAGGCCCGGTTGGCCTACCATGGGATTGATCGCACCGCGCCGGGAACGTCCGATCTCCTGCCCGAGGGCGGGCGGATCAACCTCACGCTGCGGCGGGTGACGCCTCTGGCCCAGGAGCCGGCAGGCGCTTAGCGCTCCTCCGGCGGAGATCACGCGGCCCCCTGCCCGTTCCGTGAGCCCTGGCCGGCCTCGGAAGCTTCGGCATCGTCGTTCGCACCCTCCGGTTGGGCACTCTCAGGCTGCGGAGCCTTGGCACCGCCCTTCGCGACGACCACCATCGCGGGGCGCAGCACCCGGTCCTCGATCAGGTAGCCGGGTTGCAGGACCTGAACGACGGTGCCGCTTGGTACCTCGGGATTCTGGGTCTCCATCACGGCTTGATGGTGATGCGGATTGAAGATCTCCCCTTGGGGCGACATGCGCTTGATGCCATTGCGCTCGAAGACGTTGAGCAGTTCCCGCTCCGTCATCGTCACGCCTTCCAGGAAGCTCTTCAGCACCGGGTCTTGCTCGGCGGCTTCCGGCGGAACGGCATTGATGGCGCGCTGCACGTTGTCGCCGACCGACAGCATGTCCTGAGCGAAGCGGGAGACCGCGTACTTGAGGGTATCGGCCTTCTCACGCTCGCTGCGCTTGCGCATGTTCTCCATCTCGGCATGCGTGCGCAGCACCCGGTCCTTGAGTTCGGCAACCTCGGCCTTGAGCGTATCGACGATAGCGTCCCGCCCGTCTGCCGCCTGCTGGGCCGTCGCATTCGCCTCCGGCTTCATCGCATCAGCCTGTCCGGTCGAAGTTCCATCAGTCCGCTTGGTATCGTCGGTCATAGTCTCACAGGGCTCGAGGAAATGGGGCAGCCGGATGTCATGGCGGAACCGCCGAGGCCAGCCGCCAGCCTACCGATATCATGCCATTGCCGTGTGAAATCAAGTCAACACGCGGCCAACGAGTCGGGCGGTGAAGTCCACCATAGGAATGATGCGCGCGTAATTCAGGCGCGTGGGCCCGATAACCCCCAGAATACCAACCACTTTGCGATCGGTGTCCCGGAACGGGGCAACGATGAGGGACGAGCCGGACAAGGAAAACAGCTTGTTTTCCGCGCCAATGAAAATGTGCACGCCGTCGCCCTTCTCCGCCAGGCCGAGCAGTTGGATCAACTCCTTCTTGGCCTCAAGGTCGTCGAAAAGCTGACGGATGCGCTCCAGATCCTCGACCGCGGTCAAATCCTTGAGCAAGTTCGCTTGCCCGCGCACGAGCAGACTTTTGCGGTCGTCCAGGGCACCGGACCAGGTCGCGAGACCCGCCTCGATCACCTTCTTCGACAGCGTATCGAGCTCCGCCCTGGCAGTGGCGAGATCCTTCTCGATGCGGACCTGCGCTTCCCCGATCGTCAGGCCGCGTATGTGCCGGTTGAGATAGTTGGAAGCTTCCACCAGCGCAGACGGCGGCAAGCCGCGGGGAACGGTGATGACGCGGTTCTCGACCGTCTGGTCCTCCCCGACCAGCACGACGAGCGCCTTGCCGGGCTCGAGCGGCACGAATTCCATTTGCTTCAGTCGGGAATTGCGCTTGTCGCTCAGCACGAGGCCCGCGCAGTGCGACAGGCCGGAGATCATTTCCCCGGCTTCCGCGAGCACCTGATCGATCGACCGCTCGCGCTGCACGGAGATCTGCGCCTCGATCTGGCGCCGCTCCTCGTCGGTGACGTCCCCGACCTCGAGGAGGCCGTTGACGAACAGGCGCAGGCCCGATTGTGTCGGCAGCCGTCCCGCAGACGTGTGCGGGGCATAGATCAAGCCGAGTTGCTCCAGGTCCGACATGACGTTGCGCACGGACGCCGGCGACAGGGTCATGGGCAGATAACGCGACAGATTGCGCGAGCCCACAGGCTCGCCGGTGGCGAGGTAGGTCTCGACGATCTGGCGAAAAATGGCGCGCGATCGCTCGTTGAGAAGGGTCAGTTCGCTCGGCGTTTCGTTCATCACGGGTTTGGTCACAAGGGTTTCCGGCTGGAGCAGGATCGTTTCGGATGGACTCGCTTGCCTCATACAAGCCGCTTCGGCCGAAACGTGAATCCTGCTCTATCTCATGAGTTTAGAGTGCGATTCACGTTTCACATGGAAGCCGGAATTGCTTCCATGTGAAACGATCGCGCTCTAGGCGGGCGGAACCGCGTATGTACAAAGATGTTAAGGACGAGTTCGCCCAGCCGTCAAATAGGCTTCCGCTCCAGGTCTGCCAGTGGCAGACGGCAGGCGCTTGTGGTTGATCTGTTCCGGCTGCTCCCCTAGCTTGGCGCCAGTTTTCGATCAACCAGCCACATCCGCTTGCCCGAGGGCAGGTCAAGGAGCCCACTGATGCGCCCTTCCAAACGTCAACCCGATGAGCTGCGGCGCGTCAGCATCGAGCGTGCGGTGTCGATACATGCGGAAGGGTCCTGCCTGATCAAGTTCGGCAACACGCATGTGCTGTGCACCGCCAGCCTCGAGGAGCGGGTGCCGCCCTGGCTCAAGGGCCAGAATCGGGGCTGGGTGACCGCCGAGTACGCCATGCTGCCGCGCGCCACGACCGAGCGCACGCGCCGGGAAGTCACGGTCGGCCATCCCTCCGGGCGCACGCAGGAGATCCAGCGCCTGATCGGGCGGGCGCTCCGCGCCGTGGTTGATCTGAAGCAGCTCGGCGAGCGGCAGATTTCGGTCGACTGCGACGTGATTCAGGCCGATGGCGGGACACGTACGGCGGCCATTACGGGCGCCTGGGTCGCACTGCACGACTGCATTCAGTGGATGCGGGTGCGCGACATGGTGAAGGATCGCGTACTGCGCGATCAGGTGGCGGCTGTCTCCTGCGGCATCTATGGCGGAACGCCGATGCTGGATCTCGATTATGCCGAGGACTCGGACGCGGACGCGGACGCCAATTTCGTCATGACCGGCAGTGGCGGTATTGTCGAGGTGCAGGGTACGGCGGAAAAGATGCCGTTCAGCCAGGAGAGCTTCGATCGCCTGATGGCCTTGGCGCGCAAGGGTATCGCCGAATTGGTCGAGCTGCAGAAGCTGACGGTGACGTGATCCGGCAAGCCTCGCCCGCATCGTGGTGAGGTGCGAACGACGGAGCATGATCATGCAACCCGAGGGTATTCTGGAAACGGTGCTGTACGCGCCCGATCTCGTGGCCACCGAAGCGTTCTATCGTGACGTGCTCGGCATGGTGCCGTTTGCACAGCAAGCCGGACGGCAGCTCTTCTACAGGTGCGGCAACCAGGTGCTGCTGATCTTCAATGCTGATGCCACAAAGCAGCCGCCGCATCCCGGAGCCTTGCCTGTGCCGCCCCACGGCATGACCGGTGAGGGTCACGTCTGCTTTCGCGCCTCGGCCGAGGCCATCGATGACTGGCGCACCCGGCTCGAGGCGAAAGGCGTGGCCATCGAGTCGGACTTCGTGTGGCCCTCCGGCGGGCGATCGATCTATTTTCGCGACCCCGCCGGCAATTGCCTGGAGTTCGCCGAGCCCAAGATCTGGGGGATCAATTGACCCGTCGTTTGCAAGGGGGCAGCAAGCTCGTCGTTGCCAGCCATAATCCCGGCAAGCTGCGCGAGATTGCCGATCTGCTGCAGCCGTTCGCCATCGTGACGACGTCGGCCGGAGAGCTCGGGATTCTGGAGCCTGACGAGACGGAAGCCACGTTCGCCGGCAATGCGCGCCTCAAGGCGCTGCATAGCGCCAGGGCGAGCGGATTGCCGGCATTGGCCGACGATTCCGGGCTGGAGGTGGACGGTCTCGAAGGTGCGCCGGGGATCTATTCCGCGCGCTGGGCCGGACCGGAGAAGGATTTCGCCGCTGCCATGGCGCGCATCGAGCGCGAGCTTGCCGCACGGGATGCCGTGACGCCCGAGCAGAGGCGCGCCAATTTCACCGCCGCCCTCTGCCTTGCCTGGCCGGACGGCGAGACCCAAGTATTCGAGGGGAAAGTCTTTGGCCAGCTCGTCTGGCCGCCGCGCGGACCCAACGGTTTCGGGTATGATCCGATGTTTCTTGCCGACGGCGAGACCGAGACGTTCGGCGAAATGGAGCCACCCAAAAAGCATGCCATCAGTCACCGTGCCAGGGCCTTCGCACTCTTCGTCGCTGGATGCTTCCACGACAGCGTATGAGGCTGCGGCTGGCTTCGGTGTCTATGTGCACTGGCCCTTCTGCGCCTCCAAGTGCCCCTATTGCGACTTCAACAGCCACGTCCGTGCCGCAGGCATCGACGAGCCGAGATTTCTCGACGCGTTCCGTCGCGAGCTGAGCCACATGGCGGCTTTGGCGCCGGGCCGCGAAGTCTCGAGCGTGTTTTTCGGCGGTGGAACGCCGTCCCTCATGGCGCCCTCCACCGTGGGCGCCATCCTCGACGCGATCGCCGGACATTGGGGTGTCGCCGCCGGTGCCGAGATCACGCTGGAAGCCAATCCTTCGAGCGTCGAAGCCGACCGTTTTCGTGGCTATCGCCAGGCCGGCGTCAATCGCGTGTCGCTCGGCGTGCAGGCCCTGAACGACGTCGATTTGAAATCGCTCGGGCGGCTGCATTCGGTAGCGGAAGCACGGGCGGCCATCGATGTGGCGCGCACGACGTTTGACCGCTACTCGTTCGACCTGATCTATGCGCGCACGGGCCAGACTGCTCCAGCCTGGCGTCAGGAGCTGACGCAGGCTCTGGCGCTCGCCGAGCACCATATCTCTCTCTATCAGCTGACGATCGAGCCTGGCACGCCCTTCGCGGGCTTGCATGCGGCGGGCAAGCTCAAGATCCCTGATCCCGAACTGGCCGACGAGCTCTATGAGATCACTCAGGAGATCACCGAGGCCGCAGGTCTGCCCGCCTACGAGATTTCCAATCACGCCGCTGCAGGCGAGGAAAGCCGGCACAATCTGACGTACTGGCGCTACGACGAGTATGCGGGCATCGGCCCGGGTGCGCACGGCCGGCTTGTCGTCGATGGCGTGCGGCGCGCGCTTGTTACCGAGCGTCACCCCGAGCGCTGGCTCGACGCCGTGGAGCGCCAGGAGCATGGTCTGACCGAGAGCACGGCGCTGACGCGCGCCGAGCAGGCCGACGAGATGCTGCTCATGGGCTTGCGGTTGGCGGAGGGCGTAGATTTGGAGCGCCTGGAGCGCATCGGTGGCCTTCGCCCGGACCAGCGCACTATCGCCAAGCTGGTCGAGACAGGGCATCTCGAAGCCCCGAGCCATGACAGGCTGCGTGCGACCGCCCGCGGCCGTTTCGTCCTGAATACGCTGGTGCTGGAGCTGTCCGCGAGCTTCGTGCCTGCTTAGAGTGCCTCCGGAAAGTGGGAACCGGTTTTCCGATAAGAGGCACGACAACGCAAAGGTCTAGGGTGTTCGAGCGATTCAAACGACAGCCGAGAACACCCTAACCGGTCAGTCGACTTTGTGCTTCTTGAGCTCGCGCACGAGCGCGGTGAGCCTGTCGGCGACGTCGAGGCAGGTTTCGATGGTGACCTTCAGCGTCGCGCGGCTCTGCACGAGACTGTTGAGCCGATCCTGCTGTTCGCCGAAACCATAGAAGAGTTGCTCGGGCGCCAGGATCTCCCCGTCCTCGACGGCGCCCATCACATCAAAGGCGTTCTGCGAGGCCAGCACCAGCATCGAGGCGATGTCATTCATGAGCTGCTGGTAGGTGCGCGCTTGCGCGGCGTCGATACGGGGACCGTGCACGCCAAACTTGAGCGGAGACGACACGGCCGCACCTTCGCCGGAAAACAGCTTCGGGTTGCGATGCAGGCGGCGAAAAATCTCCTGCAGTCCAAGGCAGCAGGACTCTAGATCGCGCAGCGCGGCGCTGGCCTTGCGGCGCGTCCGGCTGCGCTCGCCGGCATGCTCGTGCCCGACCCAATTGATGGCGGCGATGGAGGCGATGGTACCCAATGCGGCGAGCGCCGGGAGCACCGCGGCCAACGGATCGGGCGCAATACGGCCCTCGCCGTCTCCGGCGTCCGCCTTCTGTCGCGGGCTCTTGGCCACGTGTGCTCCAGTCCGTTACGAATCGCGAGACTGGCGATTCAATAGGCCAAGTTTAGCGCAACAATGGCGACGTTAGCGTGATGCGGCAGGGCGCATGGGCACCGTTGCCGGATCAATACACCCGGGCTTTCGGCTCGATGTAGGCCATCTCGTTCGTCAGCGTGTAGGTGTGCACCGGGCGATAATCGATTGTGATGGCTCGGCTATTGTCGTCGGCCCAGGTGAGCGTGTGCTTCATCCAGGTCTTGTCGTCGCGATTGGGGAAGTCCTCGCGCGCGTGTGCGCCGCGGCTCTCCTGACGGTTGTCCGCCGCATACATGGTGACGGCGGCCTGCGAGATGAGATTGTCATACTCGAGCGTCTCGATGAGGTCGGAATTCCAGACCAGCGACCGGTCCGTGACCCGCACGTCGTCAGTTGCCTTCCAGATCTCCGTGATCTTCTGCACGCCTTCCTGAAGCACAGGGCCGTCGCGGAAGACGGCGCAGTTGGTCTGCATGAGGCGCTGCATCCTGAGGCGCAGGGCTGATGTCGGCGTGCCGCCCGAGGCATGCCGGAAGCGATCCAGCCGCGACAGGGCGAGATCGGCGGCGTCGGCAGGCAGGTCCTGGTGCTTGGCGCCGGCCTCGGTCGTCTCGGCGGCGCGGATGCCCGCCGCCCGGCCGAACACCACGAGATCGATGAGCGAGTTGGAGCCGAGGCGGTTGGCGCCATGCACGGACACGCAGGCCGCTTCGCCGATGGCCATGAGGCCCGGCACCACGTGATCGGGGTTGCCGTTCTTGAGCGTCAGCACCTCGCCGTGGAAGTTCGTGGGGATGCCGCCCATGTTGTAATGCACGGTCGGCAGCACCGGAATCGGCTCGCGCCTGAGATCGACGCCGGCGAAGATCTTGGCGCTCTCGGTAATGCCCGGCAGGCGCTCGGCCAGGATCTTCGGATCGAGGTGATCGAGGTGCAGGAAGATGTGGTCCTTATCGGGACCCACGCCGCGCCCTTCGCGAATCTCGATGGTCATCGAGCGCGAGACGACATCGCGCGAGGCGAGGTCCTTCACGTGCGGCGCATACCGCTCCATGAAGCGCTCGCCGTTGGCGTTCGTGAGATACCCGCCCTCACCGCGCGAGCCTTCCGTGATGAGAACGCCCGCGCCATAGATGCCCGTAGGGTGGAACTGCACGAACTCCATGTCCTGCAGCGGCAGGCCTGCGCGCAGCACCATGGCATTGCCGTCACCGGTGCAGGTGTGCGCGGACGTGCACGAGAAGTAGGTGCGGCCGTAGCCGCCTGTGGCGAGCACGGTCTTCTTGGCGCGGAAGCGGTGGATGGTGCCGTCCTCGAGGGACATCGCGACCACGCCGCGGCATGCGCCCTCGCTGTCCATGATCAGATCGATGGCGAAGTATTCGATGAAGAATTCCGCGGAATGGCGCAGCGACTGGCCATACAACGTGTGCAGCATGGCGTGCCCCGTACGATCGGCAGCCGCGCACGTGCGCTGCGCCGGTGGACCTTCGCCGTAATCGGTGGTCATGCCACCGAACGGGCGCTGGTAGATGCGGCCATCCTCGGTGCGGGAGAACGGAACGCCGTAGTGCTCAAGCTCATAAACCGCATCAGGCGCGTTGCGGCAGAGGTATTCGATGGCGTCCTGATCGCCGAGCCAATCGGCACCCTTCACGGTGTCGTACATGTGCCAGCGCCAGTTGTCGGGGCCCATGTTGCCGAGCGACGCGGCGACACCGCCCTGCGCCGCCACCGTGTGCGAACGGGTCGGGAAGACCTTGGTGATGCATGCCGTCTTGAGGCCCGCTTCCGCGCAGCCGAGCGTCGCGCGCAATCCGGCTCCACCGGCGCCAACCACGACGACATCGTAGGTGTGATCCGTAATGGGATAGGCCTTGCCGTTCACGGCCGGCATGGCGGCGCCGTTGCCGCGGCCATTGGCTTTGCTGTGACTGTTGTCGGCCATGATCAGGCTCCGAAGCTCAGCTTGAGCACTGCGAATATGCAGGCCGCGCCAATGAGGATCGTGAAGAAGGTATTGGCGAGCAGCAGGGCAAGCTTTGGCCCCTCCGCGTGCACGTAATCTTCGATGATGAGCTGCATGCCCAGACGCATGTGTTGCAAGGTGGCCAGCAGCATCAGCAACAGCAGCACGGCGACCAGTGGATGGCCAAGCGTGCTCTTTACAGTGACATAATCAGCGCCGACGAGCCTGACAAGCATGACGAGGAGGATCGGCCCCAGCAGCATCGCGGCGACGGCGGTGATGCGGATCTGCCAGAAGTGATCGGTGCCTTCCTTGGCCGAGCCGAGGCCGCGGACGCGGGCAAGCGGCGTGCGGATGCGGGCTTGGGTGGGGCTCTCGTTGGGGCGGAGTGTCATTCTACAGCACTCCCTTCATGCGCAGGGCGGCGACCCAGATGCCCGCGGTAATGACCACTGAGCCGACCAGCGTCAACCAGCACAACATATCGACCATGCCGAGATCGAATCCGCGGCCGAAGTCCCAGATGAAATGCCGGATGCCGCCCAGCAGGTGGTGAACGAAGGCCCAGGTGTAGCCGAAGAGGATGAGCAGGCCGAAGGGGCTGCCGAAGAAGCCGTTGGCGATGGCGAAGGGCTCGGGCCCCGCCGCGGCTGCGATCAGCCACCAGGCCAGGAGCAGCGTGCCGAAGTAGAGCGCCCCACCCGTGATGCGATGCACGATCGACATCATCATGTTGATGAGCGGGCTGTAGATCTGGAGATGCGGAGACAGAGGCCGGTTGGGTGCGGTCTTGGTCACGATTTTGGCTTGCGCCATGGAGTGCAGCCTCCGCTGATGAGTGTGTGGGCCTTGTACCGCGCAGTTGCAGCATGGGCAATTGGCAGGAGCGAACTAAGCGGCGCGAGCCGCCGTCATGCACAGCAGCCTTGCGTCAGCGAGGGGTGATGACCCAGGTGTCCAAGTCGAGAATCACGCCCTCGGCGTAGTCGCCCGCGGCCGTTTTGGCCGGGAAGTCCTGGCAAGGCAGGCTTTTCGTGGCGATGGTCCGCAAGCGGAGTGCTGCGATGTCATTCCGAGTGCCGATCTCGGCTTTTTCCAGCACCTCGGACCAGGCGTAGATGGTATCGCCCGCGAAGGCGGGAGCCACGTGCCGTCCTCCATTGATGGCGGCGACGTGGAAGGCGTTGGCGAGCCCGTTGAACGACAGCGCTCGGGCGAGCGAGATGATCACGCCGCCGTAGATTAGGCGCCGGCCGAAGCGGCCTTGTGATTCGGTGTGCTGGTTGAAATGGACCTTGGCGGTGTTCTGGTAGAGGCGGGTCGCGATCTGATGCTCGGCCTCCTCGATGGTCATGCCGTCGGCATGGTCGAGTTTCTCGCCGACCCAGTAGTCGGCCCACATGCGCGCCGATCCCGCCAGGTCGCGATCCCAAGCCGCCGTCTTGAGCGGCGGGACGGCCGTCGCCAATGCCGCCGGGTCGACGCACTCGGGCAGCTTGGGTACGGCCGGTTGTTGGACGGGAGCGGCCTTGTCGCGTTTGCGGACCATGACCCACCGCACGTAATCGAGAACGGTGTCCCCGTGCTGATTGCGGCCCGACGAGCGAACGTAGACGACGCCGGATTCGCGGTTGGAGTTCTCGCGCAGGCCGATGACCTCCGAGGTCGCGGTGAGCGTGTCCCCCGGATAGACGGGAGCCAGAAACCGGCAATCGGCATATCCAAGATTGGCGATGGCGTTGAGGGAGATGTCCGGGACGGTCTTACCGAAGATGACGTGAAAAACGAGCATGTCGTCGATGGGAGCCCGAGGGTAGCCGACGGATTGAGCAAAGGTGTCGGCGGACTGCACGGCAAAGCGCGAGCCGTAGAGGCCCTGGTAGAGAGCGACATCGCCTGACGTCAGCGTGCGCGGCGTGGCGTGCGTGATTTTTTGGCCGAGGCGGAAATCCTCGAAGAAGTTGCCTCCGGCCGGCGTCGTTGCGCTCATGGTTGTGGTCCGTTGGTGATGTGGGTTTCAACTCAAGAGCTTGACGAGCCAGAGCGCAAGCCCCGGAAACATCACGACGAGCGCGAGGCGCACGAGATCGGCAGCGATGAAGGGCAGCACGCCCTTGTACGTCTGGGCGATAGGCACGTCGCGGGCGATGGCCGAGACCACGAACACGTTGAGCCCGATCGGCGGTGCGGTGAGGCCGATGCCGACCACGATGAGCACGAGAATCCCGAACCAGAGCGCCACATCCTCTGGCGGCATGCCGAAATCGAGCCCTTGCACGACGGGGAAGAACACGGGGAGCGTCAGCAGGATCATCGCCAGCTCGTCCATGACGGCGCCGAGCAGGATGTAGAAGAGCATCAGCAGGCTCATGATCGCGTAGGGCGGCAGGCCCAAGCCGGCAATCAGGCTGGCCGCCTCGGCAGGGAGGCGGGAGAGGGCAAGGAACGCGTCGAAGACCTCGGCGCCGAGCAGGATGATGAAGATCATAGCCGAGGTCTCGGCAGTCTGCAGAAGGCTCTGCTTTATTTCCTCCCAGCCCAGGCGGCGTTGCAGGAGACCGACGGCCAGCATGGCGACGCTGCCGACGGCCGCGGCTTCTGTCGGCGTGAAGACGCCGCCATAGATACCGCCGACCACGGCCGCAACGATGAGGATGGCCGGCCACGTCGCCAGCAGGGCGCGCCTGCGTTCCTTGGGCTCGCTGCGCGGCAGTGTCGGAGCGAGGTGTGGCTTGCGGTGCACGACGATGGCGACGACGACGGAATAGAAGGCCACCGCAAGCAGGCCGGGGATCAGGGCGGCCATGAACAGCTTGGCGATGTTCTGTTCCGTGGCGATGGCATAGACCACCAGGATCACCGAGGGCGGGATCAGCAGGTCCACCACGCCGCCGATGGCGATCGTTCCGGTTGCGAAGCCGGGGTCATAGTTGAAGCGCCGTAGCTCGGGCAGAGCGGCACGGGCGAAAGTCGCGGTGGTGGCGACGGACGATCCGCAGATAGCGCCAAAGACCGTGCACGCGGCGATGACCGACAGCGCAAGTCCACCCCGGATATGGCCAACGAGCGTGCGCGCCGCCGTGAACAGATCGCGCGCGAGACCGGAGCGCTCGGCGAAGGCACCCATCAGGATGAAGAGCGGAATGACCGACAGCGTGTAGCTGGCGAACTGATGGTAGGGGTTGGTCTTCATGTACGCGAGGAACGCCGTCGGTCCCGCGAGATAGACGTAGCCCGCGCTGCCGGTCGCGAGCATGGCCAGGCCCACCGGCATGCGGATGGCGATGAGCAGCAGCATGGCTGCGAATGCGAGGGCCGCAGCCGCGAACCCGCTCACGGCTGACCCCGCGCGAGACGGACTGCGGTCATGAAAGCAACGACGGCGAGGACGCCGCACAACACGGCGCCGATCGCTATAGCAGGCCAGATCGGCAGGCCCAGAACCATGGTCGTCGTGCCGTAGCCGGCGGTTTCCAGCGCACCCTTGCCGAGCCCGAACGCGATCAGACCCATGAACCCCGCATAGACGAGGTCCCAGGTGGCATCGAGACGGGCACGAGCCCGCGCCGACAGGCGCGTGGTGAACGTGTCGACGACGATGTTGCCGCGCCGCAATTGGCACAACGGCAGAAATGCGAACGTCGCAACGGCGACGGACATCTGCACGAACTCGAAATCACCGGCGATGGGCTGGCCCGAGAACCGGCGGAGCAGGATGCTGCCCGTGACGAGAAGGGCGATCCCGAGCATCAACAGCCCGCCGGCGAGCGCGATTGCCGTGACAAGCCGGTCGAGGCCGCTGCGTGCTCGCGGTGTCGTGTCCGTCACGGGTGTCCCTCACGCGGTCTCATACTTCGCGAGCAGCGCGCGCGCAGCCTCGAGCAGCTTGGCCCTGTCCGGGCTCTGCTTGAGCCAGGCGTCGATAACGGGCTCGGTGGTTTTTTGCCAGCGCGCCTTTTCATCCTCCGAAATGGCAATGATCGTGTTGCCGCGCCCCTTGACCATCGCCGCGATGTCTTGCCCGACCTCGTCCCACATCTTGCCGGCCATGGTCGCGAACGCCGCGCCGGAGTTGGCGTCGAGCACGGTGCGAAGCTCGGCCGGCAAGCTCGCATGCTTGGCTTTGTTCATCGCCAGGAAGAACCCAGCCGAGTAGAGCGTGGGCGACCCGGGGATCTCGGTGTGGAATTTGACCAGCTCCTGCACCTTGACAGCCGGCACGACCTCCCAGGGTACGACGCAGCCGTCGATCACGCGCTGGGCGAGGCTCTCGGGCACTTGCGGCACCGGCATGCCGATGGCGGTGGCGCCAAGCGCCTTCAGCGCCTCACCCGCGAGCCGCGTCGGGAAGCGCAGCTTCAGTCCCTTCAGGTCCTCCATCGTCCGGACCTGACGGTTGGCATGGATCACACCATGGTCGTGCGCCCAGAAGCAGACTAGATGCACGTCCTTGGTCTCGTCCTTGAGGTGCGCTTGCGCGAAGTCCTGGGCCGCTCTGGAGTTCACCAGGCCGCGCCGCGAAGCGACGAATGGCAGCTCGAACACTTCCGTCAGGGGGAACCGGCCGGGCGTGTAGCCGGGCAGCGTCCAGACCATGTCGACGACGCCATCGCGTGCCTGGTCGAAGAGCTGGGGCGGTGTTCCGCCGAGTTGCATGGAAGGGTAAATTTCGATCTTGAGATTGCCGCCTGATTCGGTCTCGATTTTCTTGACCCAGGGAACGAGCAATTTCGCGTGTACGCTCGATACAGCCGGCAAAAAATGATGCAATCTCAGGGTCACCGTCGACTGCGCGCCCGCCCGGCCGACGAACGCCGGAGCTGCAACCAGAGAGCCTGCCGCAACGACGAACTTGCGCCGAGAGATCAGCGCTCGTGCTCCTCGAGCAGAAAGTGCCCTGAAAGTTCTGCAGTGGTTTGTCATATCTCACTCCCCCTGTGGGCGCCGAATACCCGAGTTCGCTCGCGGGGGTTGGCGCCGACTGCGCGGTATGTAATGCTTTCGTCCCGCTTACAAACTCACCTTGCCCAACTCATCCAAGAGGCTAGCACACATGCGATATGAGGCGCCCGATACCATTGACGCCGCGGTCAAGATTTTGGCCGGCGAAAGCGGCGAGGCAAGGGTCTTGGCCGGCGGTACGGATTTGCTCGTGCAGATGCGGTCGGAAGTCATAAGTCCGGCTCTGCTCGTCGACATCAAGAAGATCTCCGAGGTTCGCGAAGTCAAGGAAGAAGCTGGAGGATTCCGGGTCGGTGCGGCCGTGACGGGCGCGGAGCTCAAGGAGCATCCGAAGCTTTCGAAAATTTGGCCGGGTGTCGTCGAGGCTGCAAATCTGATCGGTTCGACCCAGGTCCAGGGGCGCGCCACCATGGGCGGCAACCTGTGCAACGGGTCGCCGGCCGCCGACAGCGTTCCGGCGCTGATCGCTGCCGGTGCGGTCGCGTCCATTGCAGGCCCCAACGGCCGTCGCGACCTGAAGGTCGAGGACGTGATGCTTGCGCCGCGCAAGCTGGCGCTGACGAAGGGCGAGATCATCACCTCGTTCCTGCTGCCCAAGCGCCCGGCTCACTCGAGCGATGCCTATCTGCGCTTCATCCCGCGCACGGAGATGGACATCGCGGTCGTGGGCTGCGGCGTGAGCCTGACGCTGGATGCCGGCGGCACCTGCACGGCGGCCCGCGTTGGCCTCGGCGCCGTCGCTGCGCGCCCGCTGCTGGTCGAGGATGCGGCCAAGGCTTTGATCGGCAGCAAGCTGGATCATGCGGCGCTTGGCAAGCTCGAGGCAGCCGCGCGAGCAGCCTGCAAGCCGATCAACGACAAGCGAGGCAGCGTCGAATTTCGCATTGATGTCGCGGGCGTCCTGACCCGCAGGGCGGCACAGATCGCCCAGGAACGCGCGAGGAAATCGTAATGGCGAAACACCACGTATCGACGACTGTAAACGGGGATCCCGTCGAGTTTCTCTGCGACACCGAGCAGACGCTGCTCGACTGTCTCAGGGATGAGCTGCACCTCACCGGCGCCAAGGAAGGCTGCTCGTCCGGCGACTGCGGCGCCTGCAGCGTGACGGTCGATGGAAGGCTTGTGTGCTCCTGTCTCGTGCTCGGCGTCGAGGCCAGCGGCAAGTCGATCGAGACCATCGAGGGAATGGCAGTCGGCGAGGATCTTCATCCGCTGCAGCAGAAGTTTCTGGAGCATGCAGCCCTGCAGTGCGGTATCTGTACGCCGGGGTTCCTGGTCGCCTCCAAGGCGCTGCTGGCCAAGAACCCCAATCCCACCGAAACGGAAGTCCGCTATTGGCTCGCCGGCAATCTCTGCCGGTGCACAGGTTACGACAAGATCATCAAGGCCGTCATGGATGCGGCCGCCGAGATGAGAGGAGCCTGACCCATGCAAGAGCGAGTGAAGAAAGGGCCTGACTACCGCGTCATCGGCACGCGTCCGGTTCGTCCCGACGGCGTCGACAAGGTGACGGGGCGTGCGAGATTCGGTGCCGATCTCCGGATGGCGGGACAGCTTGTCGGTAAAGTTCTGCGCTCGCCACATGCCCACGCTCGTATCCGGTCGATCGACATCTCGAAGGCGGCCAAGCTCCCTGGCGTCAAGGCAATCGTCACGCGTGACGATTTCCGTGACCAGGCCTCGGAGTTCGTGCCCGCCGGCGAGATGCTGATCAACTACCGCGACGTGGTCCGCAACGTCATGGCCCGCGAGAAGGCCTTGTTCGAGGGCCATCCGGTGGCCGCGGTGGCGGCCGTCAGCGAGAAAGTCGCGCGCGAGGCGTTGAAGCTCATCCATGTGGACTACGAGGTCCTGCCTCACGTCATGGACCCGGTCGATGCCATGCGGCCGGATGCTCCTCTGTTGCACGAGGACATGATCACGGCCGGCGTGACGCCGCCGCCGACGAAGGCCTCCAATGTCGCCAAGCGCGTCGAGTTCATCCTCGGCGACGTGGACAAGGGCTTCAAGGACGCCGATGTCATCATCGAGCGCGAGTTCAACACCAAGCCCGTGCACCAGGGCTACATCGAGCCGCACGCCTGCGTCGCGAGCGTCTCGGAGGACGGCACGGCCGATGTCTGGGTGACGACTCAGGGCCACTGGATCGTGCGCGCGCATTGCGCACGCTTGCTCGGCTGGGACATCGGCAAGATCCGCGTGACCGCGTCCGAGATCGGCGGTGGTTTTGGCGGCAAGACGGTCGTGTACCTAGAGCCGCTGGCGCTGGCGCTGTCCCAGAAGGCGCGCAAGCCCGTGAAGATGGTGATGACGCGCGAGGAGGTGTTCCGCGCGTCAGGGCCGACCTCCGGTGCCAACATCTGGGTCAAGATCGGCGCCAAGAAGAACGGCAAGATCGTCGCCGGCGAAGCTCTGCTGAAGTACCAGGCCGGCGCCTTCCAAGGCTCGCCCGTGCAGCCGGGCTGCATGTGCGCGTTCGCGCCCTATGACCTCGAGAACGTGAAGGTCATCGGCTACGACATCGTCACCAACCGGCCGAAGGTGGCCGCGTATCGCGCTCCCGGCGGTCCGATCTCGGAGTACGCGGTGGAGAGCGTGGTCGACGAGCTGGCCGAGAAGCTCGGCATCGATCCGATCGAGCTGCGCCTCAAGAACGCGGCCAAGGAAGGAACCAAGGCCGCTTACGGGCCCAAGTTCGGTCCGGTCGGTCTGGTCGAGGCCCTGGAAGCGGCGCAGAGCAGTCCGCATTGGAACGCGCCGCTGGGCAAGAACCAGGGACGCGGCATGGCCTCCGGCTTCTGGTTCAACATCGGCGGCGAGACGACCGTGTCGCTGCAGCTCAACGAGGACGGTACGCTGTCGCTGATGGCCGGCACGCCGGACATCGGCGGCTTGCGCGCCTCGTTGGCAATGATGGCGGCCGAGGAGCTCGGTATCGAGTACGACAAGGTGCGGCCGATCATTGCCGACACCGGGTCGCTCGGTTTCAACTTCCTGACCGGCGGCAGCCGCTCGACGTTCTCGGGCGGCATGGCGACGGTGGAAGCCGCACGCGCCATGATCAAGGAAGCCTGCGTGCGCGCGTCGCGCTTGTGGGAGATCCCGGTCGATGCCGTGACGTGGGAGAATGGCGAGGTGAAGCCGGCGGGTGACAACGCCGGTAAGCACGAGCCCATGAATCTCGCGGCCATCGCCAAGATCGCCGGCAAGACAGGCGGTCCGATCGTGGGCTATTCCGCGATTACGGCGCACGGTGCGGCACCGAGCTTCGGTGTGCACATCGCCGACGCCGAGGTCGATCCGGAGACGGGCAAGACCACGATCACGCGCTACACGGTGATCCAGGATGCCGGCAAGGCCGTGCATCCCTCCTACGTCGAGGGTCAGTTCCAAGGCGGCGCCGCGCAAGGCATCGGCTGGGCCCTCAACGAGGAGTACATCTACGGCGACGACGGCAGGCTGCAGAACCCGGGCTTCCTCGACTATCGCATCCCCGTGGCCTCGGACCTGCCGATGATCGATACGATCATCGTGGAGGTGCCGAACCCGCGTCATCCCTACGGCGTGCGCGGCATCGGCGAGACGCCGATCATCCCGCCGATGGCGGCCATCGCGGCGGCCGTGAAGCGGGCGTCCGGCGTGCGCTTCTTCGAGCTGCCGATGTCGCCGCCGAAGATTCTGGCCGGCATCAAGGCCGCCGGCGGGAAGGGCGCGTGACACCAATCCGGCCCGCGCCCAGCCTGGGCGCGGGTTGGCTGCCCCCCGCGGGCGATAAGGAGGCATGGACGTGGCGCACGTCGTTCTGATCGGCAACTTGCGTCAATACACGGGCGGCATCACCGAGCTCGATCTGGATGTCCGCTCCGTGCGCCAGCTCTTCGCGCGTCTCACCGAGCGCTTTCCCGAGATCGGTCCGCATCTGGAAGAGGGTATGGCCGTCGCCATCGACGGCCAGATCTATCAGGACGCCCTGCTGGAGCCGATCAATCCCGAGAGCGAGGTCCACATCCTGCCGCAGATAGCGGGGGGATAGGCGGCGGCTCATGCGAAGCGATCGTGATGTGATCGGCTTCATCCACGACCAGCCGCGCATGATGCAGTTCCTGCAGGCTGTTGCGAGTCTGGGCTTGCCGGATTGCTGGATCGGCGCCGGCTTCGTCCGCAATGCGGTTTGGGATGCCGTGCACGGCCGCGCGTATGGCGATAGCTCGCGCGACGATGTCGACGTCGTGTATTTCGATCCGCTCGACACGAGCCCAGACCGCGATCTGCGAACCGCAGAACGCCTCGCGCGGCTTCATCCTGAGGTGCCCTGGGACGTCAAGAACCAGGCGCGCATGTATCTCCGCAACGGCGACCCACCCTACAAAGATACCGCCGATGCCCTGCGCTATTGGCCCGAGACGGCTACGGCCGTTGCCGTGCGATTGCAGGGTGGCCATATCGAACTGGCAGCGCCGTACGGGACCGCGGACCTCCTGGCAATGGTGATCCGCCCGACACCGGTCTTCGCGAAAAAGGCTGAGCTCTTCTCGCAGCGGCTGGCGCAAAAGAACTGGACTGCACGCTGGCCGATGGTGCGAATCACATCGGCCTGATCGCCTGCTGTACCCGCCGATCAGGCGCGCGATGCCTGTGCGCTGGTGTGGCTCGTCCAGGCCGGCGCCGCAAGATGACGCGCATGATCGCGAATATCTGCGGGCCAATCCTCGATGAGACCGGCAAAGCGCGCCGCATCGCCCGCGTAGAGGGCGCGCGCAGCGTCCTCGTAGCCGGCGAGGTTGCCGGCCATGGCCAGCATGAAGCGATCCGCTGCTTCCTTGGCTTGTCGCGCACGATCCTGGTCGCCATTCGACGCGCGCGCGGTATCGACGAGCTTGCGCAGCGTTACCGAGGCCCCGCCCGGCTGCGCAGCGAGCCAATCCCAGTGCCGGGGCAGCAGCGTTACCTCGCGCGCCACGACGCCGAGCTTTGGACGCCCGGGCGAGCGCGGCGTCCGGTCGGTGGGCTCTGCCGCCGCCGTCAATCGCGCTCCGATCTCCGCATCGGTGCCTCGCAGGTCGAAGTCAATGGCGCGGCCTGTGACATCGCTGAACACGAGCACCGGCCCGTGGCCGGGGCGGCCGAGGACGGCTTTGACGGCGAGCGCGACATCCGCATGGCGCCCGCTGGCAATCCACCGCTCCCCCTCGAAGGCCGTACATGTCGGTATTGGTGATTGGCTCATGACTGTTCTCGCGCGCATGAAGTGCGCATAATTTTACCCGGGTATTTATGGAAGTCAATATTACCCGGATAAAATAAATCCGTGCTCTGGCGGAAGACGCCATCTTGACGTGGTGGCCCAGTTTCAGGCCGCCCGTTGATGGCGTGCGACTTCGCCGCGATAGCTCAGGGCCTCCGCCACGTGCAGGCGTCCGACGCCATCGGCACCGTCGAGATCGGCGATGGTGCGCGCCACTTTGAGCGTGCGATGGAAGCCGCGCGCCGACAATCCGAGCGTGCTCGCGGCTTCCCGCAGCAGCGTCAGCCCCGCCTCGTCGGGCATGGCGACGTCCTCAAGAAGCTGGCCGGAACAGTCGGCATTGGTGCGCATCCTCGGCGGCGCGCCCAGTCGTGCGAAGCGCTTGCGCTGAACATCGCGGGCGCGAGCCACGCGGGCGCCGACCTCGGCACTTCCTTCCGTGGGCGCCGGCAGCACGAGGTCGGCGGCCGAGACCGGACCGACCTCGATCTGCAGGTCGATGCGATCGAGGAAGGGGCCCGACAGGCGCGCCTGATAGTCGGCGGCGCAGCGCGGGCCGCGCTTGCAGGTTTGTCCAGGGCCGCTGCCGCCGCACTTGCAGGGGTTCATGGCGGCGACGAGCTGGAAGCGTGACGGATAGCTGATGCGATGGTTGGCGCGGGCGATGACCGTCTCGCCGGATTCGAGCGGCTGGCGCAATGCATCGAGCACGTTCGGCTGAAACTCCGGAAGCTCATCGAGGAACAGCACGCCGAGGTGCGCGAGCGAGACCTCGCCCGGACAGGGCCGTGAGCCGCCGCCGACCAGCGCCGCCATGCTGGCGGAGTGATGCGGCGCGCGGAACGGCCGGTTCGAGGCAATGCGTCCATCCGCCAGCTCGCCGGCAAGGCTCATCACCATGCTGACCTCCAGCATTTCCTGCGGCTCGAGCGGCGGCAGGATGGAGGGCAGGCGCGCCGCCAACATGGATTTGCCGGAGCCCGGCGGTCCGATCATCAGCAGGTTGTGCCCGCCGGCCGCGGCGATCTCCAAGGCGCGCTTGGCAGTCTCCTGGCCTTTGACGTCCCTGAGGTCGGGCAGAGGCATGGCGGCCCGCGTGAGGTTGGGCTCAGGCCGCGCAAGCGTTTGCAGGCCCGAGAAATGATTGACGAGGGTGAGCAGGTGCGGTGGCGCCAGCACAGCCATGTCCTCGGCAGCCCACGCAGCCTCGGCTCCGCACGATGCCGGGCAGATCAGTCCCTTGCCGAGTGCGTTGGCGCCGACGGCAGCGGGGAGCGCGCCCGGCACGGCGCGAATGGAGCCGTCCAGCGCCAATTCGCCGATGGCTGCGTAGCCATCGACGGCATCCGGTGCGATCGCGCCCGTGGCGACCATCAATGCGAGTGCAATGGGCAAATCAAAGTGGCTGCCTTCCTTCGGCAGATCGGCCGGCGCCAGGTTGACCGTGATGTGCTTGAAGGGAAACCCTAGTCCGACCGCATGCAGCGCATTGCGCACCCGTTCCCGGCTTTCGGCCACCGCCTTGTCGGGCAGCCCGACGATGGCGAAGACGTGCCGTCCGCCGCTGATGCGGACCTGCACCTCCACCGGTCGCGCCTCGATGCCAGCGAACGCGAGCGTCGAAATCTGGCCGTACATGGGCTTCCCCGCCAAACCGCCGGGAAAAGCTAGCTACCAGCGAGGAAAAGCGCAAGAACAATGTGAGAACATTCCCCAGGTCCGATGGTGTCTCGATGTCCATTCGAGCCCATGTAATCGGGAGCGGTATTTGGGAGAGCAGATGATGGAAGCCAGCGTAAGGAAGCTCTTCGAGAAATATGAGCGCCTTTTCAACCAGTCTCTTGGCGGCACCATGGACTGGGGTGAGGTCGCCACGCTGTATGCTTCAGAGTTTATTGCGGCCTCACCCATCGGGGTGATGACCGGAAAGAACGACGATCAACTGAAGCAGGCCATGACGCAGGGTTACGCGCACTATCGGGCGATCGGGACGAAAAACATGCGCATACGCAACGTCCGCCTTTCTCCTATGGATGACCAACATTGCGTGGCCCATGTGGCCTGGACGGCAACCTACACGCGCAAGGATCAATCGGACCTGGCGATCGATTTCGATGTCCACTACCTCGTCCAGGAGCTGGACGGGGAGCCGAAGGTTTTCGGTTGGGTATCGGGCGATGAGCAGGCGCTTCTACGCAAGCACGGCATCATCTGAAAGCCCGCTGTCCCGCCTCTGGCGAATACCGACGTTGGCAGGTCACCGCTACCTGATTTCATAGCAGTAGGTGACCTGGCGCGGCGTGCGCATGACGTCGATGAGGATCGAGCACTGGACCAGATACTTGTGGTCCTTGTGCTTGAAGAGGATCAGCGAGCGGTTCTCCCAGGCTGAGACGTAGCCCGCGATCTCCCACCCATCGGTCAGCAGCTTCTCGATTGAGACATTGGATTGGGCAGCGGCGGCAATAGCGCTGCCCCATAACGCGGCGACAACAATCGCGCACGTTATCAAACGCCGGATCGGGATTGGTATGGGCATGTGCGACTCCGTTCCGCACTTCGGGTGCAAATCACGAGTCAGGGTCACAACGCCGGCATGTTAGCACGCCGATCCGCGCAAGCGCCTCAGTATCCTTCCTTGAGTAGCGGGAAGGCGCTGTCCATCCCCGTCCGGGGCAATGGCGACGCCGAGGCGACATAGCTGCGATCGAGCTCGGCATAGGAGGTGACACCGAGCAGGCCAAGCGTGCGGCGGACTTCATCCTCCAGCAGCTCGAGCATGCGAACGGCTCCTGCCTCGCCGCCCGCGGCAAGCGCCAGGCCCTGCAGCTTGCCCACGGCCACGGCGTTGGCGCCGAGCGCCATCGCCTTGACGATGTCCGTCCCGCGGAAGAACCCGCCGTCCACGAAAACCTCGGCGCGGCCGCGCACGGCCTCGACGACCTCCGGCAGAACATCCATGCCGCCCTTGCCGTGGTCGAGCTGCCGGCCGCCATGGTTGGAGATGTAGACCACGTCCACGCCGTGCTCGATAGCGATCAGCGCATCCTCGGCCGTGGCGATGCCCTTGAGGATCAGGGGCTTCTTGCAGTTCTTTCGAATGCGCTTGATGTCCGCCCAGGAAAAGCGCGCCTGGAACGGATCGGCCGTCGTCGATTGCGCCTGGCGCGCCGACGGCTTGTAGCGCTTGGCGATGTCCCGCTCGCGCCGGCCGTAGTAGTCGAGGTCGACGGTCAGGCAGATGCCGGCATAGTTGTGCTCGACGGCCTTGGCGATCATGCCGTCGACCCAGGCTTCGTCGCCGCGCACGTAAAGCTGGAAGAGCTTGGGATGGTCGTTGGCGGCGGCAACCTGCTCGAGGCCCGGCTTGCACACGGAGCTGAGCATGTGCATGGCACCGAACTTCGCTGCCGCCTGTGTCGGAGCCAGACCGCCGGTTGAAACGATGTCCTGCAGCGATCCGATCGGTGCAAGGATGACGGGCAGCCTCAGATCATGGCCCAGCACCTTGGCGCGGGTGCTGACCTTCTCGACGTTGCGCAGCACGCGCGGCCGGAACACCAGCTGATCGATGGCCATGCGATTGCGGGCGAGCGTCGCTTCCGTCTCGCCGCCGCCCATCAGGTAGTCCCAGGTCTCGTTGGACACCTTCTCCTTCGCCGGCGCGTAGAACTCGTGCAGGACCTCGAATGAGTCCTTGGTCATTTCTTCCACCTTTTCTTGGTTGCCGTTTTTGCGATGTGCTTCAGGAATGACCGCCGACTTTGCGTTCGATTGCATCCCAGATGAGTGCGGCGATGTCGGGTCCGCCGAAATTCTTGACCTGCCGGATGCCCGTCGGCGAGGTGACGTTGATCTCGGTCAGATAGGGACCGATGACATCGATGCCCGTGAAAAGCAGCCCGCGCCGCTTGAGCTCGGGGCCGAGGCGCGCGCAGATCTCGCGGTCGCGGGCGGTCAGGTCCGTCGCCACAGCCTGCCCGCCGACATGCATGTTGGAGCGCGTCTCGTCTGCGGCCGGCACACGATTGATGGCACCCACAACCTCGCCGTCGACGAGAATGATGCGCTTGTCGCCTTCGCGCACCTCTGGCCGGTATTCCTGAACCATGAAGGGCTCGCGGAACACGGCGTGAAACAGCTCGATCAGGGAGTTCAGGTTCGTGTCGCCCGGCCCGACGCGAAACACACCGGCGCCGCCGTTGCCGTAGAGCGGCTTCAGGATGATGTCCTTGTACTGCTCGCGGAAAGCCTTCACGTCCTCCGGGTTGCGGGTGACGAGTGTGGGTGGCATCAGGTCTTGGAAGTCGAGCACGAACACCTTTTCCGGCGCGTTGCGAACGTGCGCTGGATCATTGACGACGAGCGTTTTGGGGTGGATGCGCTCGAGCAGATGGGTCGAGGTGATGTAGGCCATGTCGAAGGGCGGATCCTGGCGCAGCAGGACGACGTCCCATTCGGCCAGGTTCTCCGTGCGCGGATTTGAGGTCTGGTAGTGGTTGCCGACCTTGTCCTCGACACGGAGCGAGGTCCCGCGGGCAATCAGGTCGGCACCGAGCAGCGCCAGGTGTTGGGGCAGGTAGTAGAAGATCTCGTGCCCGCGCCGTTGCGCTTCCAGGAGCAGAGCGAACGTGGAGTCGCCCCGGATGTCGATGCGGTCGATCGGGTCCATCTGGCAGGCGATCTTCAGGGGCATGTGCGGGCAGCCTCCGGGAACTAAGGAATTGGCGCTATGCAAACGGCGTCGGCGCCGTTTCGTCAACGGGTTTCGGCGGGGTCACTCTGTGTCCAGGGCATTGGGCAGATGCAGCGGCAGGCGTCCTGGCACGATCAGGATGGCATCGAGGCCGATTTCGCGCTCGAGGAAGCGCGGGTGGCGCGCGAGCCAGTGGTCTGCCGCCTGACCGATCCGCGTCGCTTGATGAGGCGTGAGGGAAGCTTCAGCGTCGGCCAGGGTCGGCCGGTACTTGACCTCCACGAAGGCGATGCGCGTCCAGCGGGTGGCGATGAGGTCGATTTCGCCGTACGGCGTGCGATGGCGCCTGGCTCTGATGCGATAGCCCTTGGCCATGAGAAGGCAGGCTGCAGCCAATTCCGCAAGGCGTCCCCGCCGCTGATGGGCCAGTTTCTCTCGAGGTGCGCGACGCGCGGGCCGGGCTGCTCTCATGAGGCACCGGACTTGATCTTGAGGCCGATATCGTAGACGCGCGATCTCGGCGCGCCGAGATCGTCGGCAACAGCCCGGGCGGCATCCCTGAGGCTCATATGGGACAGCGCCTGCTCGATACGGCTCGCGATCTCCTCATCGGTGATTTCGCGTGCTCCAGGCGGCGCGATGATGATGACGATTTCACCTTTGATATCGCCCGCCGCCTCGGCCCACGCTGCAAGCTCGGTTGCAGTTCCCCGCCGCACCTCCTCGAAACGCTTGGTGAGCTCGCGTGCAACGGCGACGTCGCGATCCGGAAAGGCGTGAGCCACCGTCGCGAGCGACGCAGCAAGCCGCGTCGGAGCCTCGAACAGCACGAGTGTGGCAGGGCTACTTGCGAGTTCCGCAAGCCGTGTGCGCCGCGCTCCATCCTTGGGCGGCAGGAAGCCCGCGAACAGAAAGCTGTCGGTGGGCAGCCCTGCGACCGATAGCCCGGCCAGCACCGCCGACGCGCCCGGCAGGGCCGTGACATGCGTGCCCTTTGCGATGGCTTCGCGAACGAGCTTGTAGCCTGGATCGGAAACCAGCGGCGTGCCTGCATCCGTAATCACGGCGACGCGTTGTCCGTCAGCGAGAGCCGCGAGGATACGCGGCCGCTCCGCGGTGGCGTTGTGCTCGTGATAGGGACGCAACGGACGCTGGATGCCGTAGTGGTCGAGAAGAACGCGGCTGTGTCGCGTGTCCTCGCAGCAGATCATGTCGACCCGGGCGAGCGTGGCCAGCGCCCGTAGCGTCATATCGCCCAGATTGCCGATGGGTGTCGCAACCAGATAGAGACCAGGCGCGAGCGGCTGGCTACACTGGCGAGCAACCTCGGCCGCGACGCTGTCGGCAAGGGTTGAGGACAAGTCTTTGGGTGCGTTGGTCATCGCTTGGGATAAAGGCCGCAAATTTGGCGCAGTGTGGCGCAATTGCTCTGGTCTGGGAACGGGGGCGCATCTAACGATGCCGCATGCACGCCAGCACGTCGATAAGGGATCGCCGCGTGACGGACACGCGCGCGAGGCCGTGCCGCGTATGAGGCCCCGCCTTCAGTTCCCGCTCGCGCGCCGGCAAATGCTCCGCAATCTGCTGCAGGGCGTCGCTGGAGCGAGCTGCGCACTTCTGCTGGCGGCTTGCTCGGGCGGCTCGTCGAATACGACGGTCGGATCGATCACATCTCATGCGCACAAAGACCCGGCCGAACAGGCCCTGGACGCTCGCAGTCCCGTCAAGGCCGTGATGCTCCTGCCGCTGTCGGGATCGCCGCAGACGGCTGCCGTTGCCAAGGGACTGCAGCAGGCGGCGGAACTGGCGTTGTTCGAGCGGAACACGCCGAGCCTGCAACTCGTCATGAAGGACGACAAAGGCAGCGAGGAGGGCGCACGCGCTGCCGCCGAGGAAGCCATAAAGGATGGCGCCGAGCTCATCATAGGGCCGTTATTTGCCAAGTCCGTGGCGGCGGTTGCGCCTGTAGGCCGCCAGGCGGGCGTGCCTGTCATTGCCTTTTCCAACGACGTGCGTGTCGCCGGCAACGGCGTCTACCTGCTGAGCTTCCTCGCCGATCAGGACGTTCCGCGCATCGTTGCCTACACGGCAGGGCAAGGGCACAAACGTTTCGCGGCGCTGATGCCGGACGACGCGTTGGGCAAGCTGCAGGAGCCGATGTTCCGTGCCGCGGTCGAGCGCGCAGGCGGCACCGTCGTCATTGTCGAGCGCTACCCTGTCGAAGTGAATGGCATGGTCGAGCCCGTGCAGCGCATTCGCGACACCATACAGGCGGCGGATCAGGCAGGCGCGCCGATCGACGCGCTCTTCCTGCCGGGTGGACAGGATACGCTCCCGCTGATCGGTCCCATGCTTCCCAAGTCGGCCCTCGATCCGCACAAGGTGAAGGTCGTCGGTACCGGCGGCTGGGACTATCCCAATGCGGGGCGGGAGAGGATTCTGGAGGGGGGCTGGTTCGCGGCCCCCGATCCGCGCGGCTGGCGTGAATTCTCCGAGCGCTTCGCCAAGACCTACAAGACGATGCCGCCACGGCTGGCCAGTCTTGCCTACGACGCCGTCGGCGTGGCCGCGACATTCGCATCGGCTGGCAAAGGCGCGCGCTATACGTTGGCCAATTTGACGCGGGCGTCCGGCTTCAGCGGCGTGGACGGCGCATTTCGCCTCTTGCCGAACGGCATCTCCGAGCGCGGCTTGGCCATTCTGGAGATGCAGAAACTTGGGCCGGGTGTCATCGAGCCGGCGCCGGGGCTATCGACCGTGCCGCAGGCCATGGCCGGCGTTTCCCAGTCCGGCTTCAATTGAAAAAGCGCCGCATCCGGTGCATTTTCCGGTGCGCGGATACGTTGACAGGCGGAGTTCCTGAACCCAAAGTCGCGCCCGCTTAGAAGCCCAAGGTACGGAAAGCCTCGCCTGATGGTTCAGCTCACGCTTCCTCGAAATTCCAAGATCAAATCCGGCAAGACGTGGAATAAGCCCGCCGGCAAGGGCGATTGGAAGGAATTTCGCGTCTATCGCTGGAATCCTGATGACGGGAAGAACCCTCAGGTTGATTCCTATTGGGTCGACCAGAAGGCCTGCGGGCCGATGGTCCTGGACGCCCTGATCAAGATCAAGAACGAGATCGATCCGACCCTGACGTTCCGCCGCTCGTGCCGTGAAGGCATCTGCGGGTCCTGCTCCATGAACATCGATGGCACCAATACGCTGGCGTGCGTGAAGTCCATCGAGGAGGTCAAGGGCGCGGTCAGCATCTATCCCTTGCCGCATATGCATGTCGTGAAGGACCTGGTGCCGGATCTCACCAACTTCTACGCCCAGCTCCAATCCATCGAGCCGTGGCTCAAGACCACGACGCCGACACCGCCCAATGAGCGGCGGCAGGCGAAGGAAGATCGCGAGAAGC